>Ga0187781_10003373_pt1 | contig 12045 bp, 10 predicted proteins | sample 0715_SJ02_MP02_2_FD_132447 | JGI IMG/M metagenome (GOLD analysis project Ga0187781, IMG submission 132447) | Tropical peat soil microbial communities from peatlands in Department of Meta, Colombia - 0715_SJ02_MP02_20_MG | ecosystem: Environmental > Terrestrial > Soil > Wetlands > Peat | place...
CGCCACTCGAGCACGTTCCGCCCGATCACGAAGGCGCCCGGGACCTCGCCCTCGACGAGGCGCTCCTCCGGCGAGCGGATGTCGACGAGCACGGCGCCGGCCTCGATCTCGGCGAAAGCCGCCTCCGGGCCGAGCCGGTCGAGGCTGCCGCGCACCTCGTCGAGCAGGTCGCCGATCGACCTCGCGTGTTCCTCGGACGCCGAGCCGGGCTTTCGCCTGGCGGGACTGCGAGTGCGGGCGCCCTCGGGGGAGTCGACGGCGAGCGTCTCGGTGGCCGTCAGCCCGAACGGACCGAGCTCGTAGTAGGTCATGGCAATGAGGGGGGGAGAGTAGGCGTGGATGCTGAGCGCTTGGCCGGCTCCGGCGTGGCGCACGTTGTGCACGTGCGTCGGGCCGAAGCTGGCGAAGGAGCCCGCCGCCAGCTCCCGCCTGGCCACCCTGCGGTTGCCCGGGCGGCGGAACTGCTCGAGGAGCGCTCCGCCGGCGACGGCGAAGGAGCCGGCCGAGCCGCCGTGGTCATGCCAGTCGGTCTCCTGGCTGCGCTGCCAACCGAGGAGCCAGACGTCGAAGAAGGGGCTCTGGTGCAACTTGACGTGCCACCGTTGCCCGTCGTCCTCGATGACGATCGCCCCCCAGAGGTCCCGGCGGGCGGCGACGGTCGTGGTGACGCGCCCGAGTGCGCCCGGCGAGAGCAGCGTGCCGTTGGGCACGAGACCCGTGAGGAGATCCTCGAAAGCCAAGCGTGTCGGGGTGAGCTGCGGGACGGGCGCATCCTCCGGCTCGAGCGAGGGTGCGAATGAGGAGGAGTTCACGGTGTGACGGACCCCCTCGTCGATCTGCGGCGGGGAGCCGGGTGCCTGGCGAGCGCGCGCTCGACGACCTCGCCGCCCTTCTTCCTGCTGGCCTTGCTGACCTGTCTCACTTCTTCCGTCTGGCTCCGTCCGGCCGACATCCGAGGCATGTTTCTATTATATGCACTAAATCGATCGTATTGGTGAATATGCGATCTCTTGCCAAATTGACCCGATGAACCAAATCGACCCGATGAAAAATTGACCCGATGAATCAGTGTAGGTCCTGCAAGGGGTTTCATTGGTTCAATCGACAGCGGAGCTGACGCGGCGCGGGGGGAAGGCTCACTCCTCGGGGAGGGCTCGCTCCTCGAGGTGCTCAGTCCTGCCCGCAAGGAAGCTCGGTTCCCTCACGATGGCTGAGAACTCGCCCTCGCGCACGGCCTCGACGAGCGGCTCGAGGTCGTCGGGCAAGGGCGAGCCGGCTCTCGTCGGGGGGACCCGCTTGCGAACGGCGTCGTAGGCGGCGGCGGTTCCCCGCCCGAGGGCGCCGAGGCGGCGGAGGTCGACCGCCTGCGCAGCCACCACGAGCTCGACAGCGAGGATGCGGCAGAGCAGCGTCACGACCTCGTCGAGGCGGCGGGCGGAGAGCGGCGCCATCGTTGTGCGGTCCTCGATGCCCTCGGCCTTGCTCGAGCTGGCGAGCTCGTAGGAGACCGGCTGGGCGAGCAGGCGAGCTTCGGCTGCGAACGACTGCGTGGCGACGGCGAGCTCTGCCAGGGCGTCGTCGCCCGTCTCCGGCAGATCGGACAGCCCGGGGGGCAGCCCGGAGGAAGGGCCCTGGAGAAGCTTCACGGTCCTCTCGGCCGCCGCCGTGGCGGCGGGAGCGAGCCCGATGCGGGCGTGGTCCACGGCGGCGGACATCGCCACGGCATCGAAGTTGCCCACAGACACGACCGTCCTCTCGGAAAGGACCACGACAGGGTTGCCCTGCGAGGAGTTGAGCTCGCGCTCGACGGTGGCACGCGTATAGCCGAGGGCGTCGCGGGCGGCGCCATGGATCTGGGGGACGCAGCGAAACGTGAGCGGGTCCTGCAAATTACGCGCCACCCCCGTCTCGAAGAGAACGCTGCCGGCGAGCGCCGACCGGAGGTTGGAGAGAGAGGCGCGAACGCCCGGCGAGGGTCGTGTCTCGGCCACGATGGGATGGAGGGCGGCGACATTGGCGGCGTACGCCTCGAAGTCGAGGGCGGCGGCGAGATCCATGGCGTCGAGGGCCTGCTCGGCGGCGGCGAGGGCGAGGGCGGATGCGGCCGTGGAGAAGGCGTTGGCGTCGAGGAGGGCGAGGCCTTCGTTCTCCGCCAGCTCGAAACCGGCCCAGTCGACCAGCCAGTCGGCCAGATCCGCCAGCGGGCCGAGATCCGCCTGCCCGACGGATCCGAGCGTGCGCATGGCCGGCGCCACCTGCTCCCGCAGGGCTCGGATGAGCAGATCGACGAGCTCCGGGCGGACACCGGAGACCCCGATGGCAAGGGTGTTCGCCAGGATGAGCATCGTGGCGCGCCCGACTGCCGGCGGCGCCAGGGGACCTTGGGCGATCCGGTGGTTCCGCAAGAGGGCGCGGTTGAACCGAGCCTGGTCGCCCACCTGGAGCGACACGCGCTTGCGCTCGGCGACGCCGGTCGTGAGCCCGTAGACCGGCTCGCCGCGTGCGAGCACCTCCATCACGACGTCGCGGTGCGCCTGCATGCGCTCCCGGGCTGCTGGCGCCAGGCTGACATCATCTCCTCCAGCGGCCACGGCGACGACGTCCTCGATGGTGAGGGAGGCCCCGTCCAGCTCGATCGTCACGGCGAGCCCCGCTGCAGCCCGTGCCGCCGGGAACGACTCGTCGAGGGCGCGGGCGCCCTCGAGGCGACGAAGGCTCGCGAAGATGTATCAGCGGTGCCGGCCACGGACACACCTTGGCACGGATGGGCGTCAGCATGCAGCGCCCAGGCGCCGGGCCTGTCATGATGCCGCCGACCCGTCGACGGGCCAGACTGCAGCATGCCCGATTCCGAGGTCGTCATCCTTGAAGCAGCAAACGGCGTGGCGACGGTCACGCTCAACCGTCCTGCGGCTCGCAACGCCTTGTCGCCCGAGCTGCTGCGAGCGCTCTACGAGGCCGTGAGCGAGTGTGAGCGGCGCGACGACGTCCTCGTCCTCATCCTTACGGGCGCCGACCCCGCCTTCTGCGCCGGCTTGGACCTGAAGGAGCTCGCTTCCTCGGACGTTCTCCTGCGCGCATCCGCAGCATCCGGAGCGGCGAGGGCGGGCGCCGCCGGCAAGACGGAAAAGGGCGCCTTGTCGCCGCCAAGGGGACCGTTTCCTCCCCGCAGCAAACCCCTCATCGGCGCCGTCAACGGCCCGGCCGTCACCGGCGGTCTCGAGCTCGCCCTGGCGTGCGATTTCCTCATCGCCTCGGAGCGGGCGCGCTTTGCCGACACGCACGCCCGCGTGGGCGTGCAACCCGGTTGGGGCCTCTCCGTGCTGCTGCCGGAGGCGATCGGCTTGCGGCGGGCGCGGGAGATGAGCGCCACCGGCAACTTCGTCGATGCGCACACCGCCCTCGAGTGGGGCCTCGTGAACCACGTCGTGGCCCACGAGCAACTCATGGGCACCGCCCGGGCGATCGCCTCGGACATCGCCGGCAACGACCCCGCCGGAGTGGGGCGCCTCCTCGAGACCTACGCTGCCGGCTCCTTGCTCAGCCGCCGGGAGGCCTGGCGGCTCGAGGCCGACGTGGCCGCCGAGTGGCTGGGCTCCGGCCACGGCCGGCCGCGGGAGGTCGCTCGCCGCAAGCAGGCCATCATCGAGCGCGGGCGCTCTCAGATCGGCTAGCACAGCCTCGCTCGCGGGGGCGTGCCGGCGTCGAGACGCTTCCCGAGTGAAAAGACGCTTCCCGAGTGAGAAGACGCTTCCCGAGTCAGGTGGTAAACAAGTCCGTAACCATGGGGAGTGGGCGCGGCGCCTTGAGCGTGGCGGGAGGGGGAGCGGATGAACAAGCGCATCTGGCTCGTGACGGCAGGGGTGCTCGCCCTCGTGGCAGCCGGATGCGCGAAGGGGTCGAGCACGAGCGCAACAAGCCCTTCCACGACCGCCGCCGGGCCGACGACCACGCTCGCACCCCAAAACGGCGGCACTCTCAACATCGGGCTCGACGCCGAGACCGACGGTTGGGACCCTGTCACGAGCGAATGGGCGGCGGCCGGGTACTTCGTCGCCCAGACGTTTTTCGACCCGCTGTGCGCCTATGACGCCGCCGGGCAGGCCGTCCCGTACCTCGCCAAGTCGGTGACACACAGCGCCAACTACCGGACCTGGACGATCGGCCTGCGACCGGGGATCAGGTTCTCGAACGGCCAGCCGCTCAATGCCGCCGCCGTCGTGCTGCAGCTGACCCTCGGGAAGGAGTCCGCCCTCGTAGGTCAAGCGCTCGGCCCGATGGTGAAGGCCATCGCCGTCAACAGCCTCACCGTGAAGGTCGAGATGAGCGAGCCCTGGGTGGCCTTCCCGGCTGTGCTCGCATCGCAGGCGGGTTTCATGGCCGCCCCGGCCCAGCTGGAGTCCACGACCGCCTCGACCACCCAGCCGATCGGGACCGGGCCGTTCACCTTCCAGCAGTGGATCATGGACTCGACGCTGACCGTGGTGAAGAACCCCGACTACTGGCGTCCCGGGGTGACTCACGTCGACAAGATCGTCTTCCACGTGATCACGGACCCGACGACGCGGCTGCAGTCGCTCCAGTCGGGACAGATCCAGTTCATGTACACGACCGAGGCGAGCCAGATCGAGCAGCTCAAGGGGCAGACGGCCGAGTCCATGTACGTGCAGCACCTCGACGAGCCGGTCTTCATCATGTTGAACACCGACGCGGCGCCTCTCAACAATCTTGCCCTCCGGCTCGCCCTCGAGTACGCCACGGATCAGCAACAGCTCATCAGCGCCATCGACCTCGGCCTCGGGTCCGTCGTGACGGAGCCGTACGCCCCGGGCTCACCCTGGTACGTGCCCTCCGGCTACCCGACGGCGGCCAACGACACCAAGGCGGAGCAACTTGTCGCCGAGTACCACCACGAGACGGGAACATCGGGTCCGGTGAAGTTCACCCTCGGCTGCACGAGCGCGGGCACGAACCCGGAGGCCATGCAGCTCGTGCAGGCCCAGTGGCAGAAGGTCGGCATCGACGTCAGTCTCAGCTACACAGAGCAGGCGACCTACATCAACAACGCCATCTTCGGGAACTACCAGGCGAACTGCTGGACGCAGTTCGGCGACATCGACCCCGACATCGACGCCACGTGGTGGCTGTCCGCCAACGCCCACCCGAATGGGCAGCCTGCGCTGAACTTCGCACGGCTCTCCGATTCCACCACGGACGCCGAGCTGCAGATCGGCCGCACCAACCCCAGCTATGCCGTCCGCAAGGCCGCCTACGGAGCCGTCTGGCATCAGTTCGCCCTGGAGGCCCCCTACATCTGGCTGGGCCGCGGGCCGAATGCCTTGGTCTCAGGGCCGACCCTGCACGGCCTCGGGGATGCCACCCTGCCGGGCGGGCAGCGCCAAGACGGTCTCGACTCGGACGCCATCGTCCCCATAGATCAGCTCTGGCTGAGCAGCTGACCGATCACCGGCCCATCGATGCTGAGCTACGTCGGATGGCGGTTCGTGCGAATGCTCTCGGTGGTGTTCGCCGTGACGCTGTTCAGCTTCCTGTTGTTGAACCTGCTTCCCGGCAGCCCGATCAACGCCATCCTCGGACCGGCAGCCGGTGACCCGGTCGCCCGTTCCGAGCTCACGAACCAGCTGGGCCTGAACCATCCCATCTTCCTGCGCTACTTCATCTGGCTCGGCCACGCGCTGCAGGGAAACCTGGGGCAGTCCTATGTGAGCGACCAGTCGGTCACCTCCGCCATCGCCCAGCGGGTTCCGCTGACGCTCGAGCTCATGATCATGGGCGAGGTCATCTCGCTCGGCATCGCCATCCCCATGGCGATGCTCTGCTCGCTGCGACCCGACGGTTGGTTCGACCGGCTCACGAGCGGCTCCACCCTGCTGCTGCTCGCCCTCCCCGCCTTCATCCTCGGCCCGACGCTGATCTACGTGTTCGCCATCCGGTTCCACGTCTTCCCGGCCAGCGGCGAGACGACGTGGTTCACGCTCGGGAGCGGCACGTCGCCCACCATCGTCGCTACGCCCCAGTCGATCCTCCTGCCGGCGATCGTGCTCTCCGCCGGGCAGCTCGCCCTCTTCGCCCGCGTGCTTCGCGGCGACCTGTTGGCGACGCTCAAGTCGGAGTTCATCTTGATGGCGCGCTCGAAGGGGTTCTCGCGCTGGTACGTCCTGCTGCACCACGCCCTGCGCCCGTCCAGCTTCTCGCTCATGAGCCTCGTCGGCCTCAGCGTCGGCGGCCTGCTGGCGGGCGCCCTCATCGTCGAGAACGTCTTCGCCCTGCCGGGGATGGGCACGCTGCTCATCACCGCGATCGAGAAACGCGACTACCTCATCGTTCAAGGCATGGTCGTGCTCATCGCCAGCGGCTTTGTCACCGTCAACTTCATCACCGACGCCCTCTACGGCGTCCTCGACCCGAGGGTTCGACGTGCCCGACTCATCGGCTGAGACGAACACGAGAGGGCGCCACCGTAGGCGCCGACCGACCCCGGACCCCTCGGTGACGAGCCGGGCCGAGGAGGGCCTGAGGGCCTCGCTCGAGGTGGCGGCGGCCGCGAGGCGGGCCGCCGATCGGGCCACAGCTGTCGAAGTCCTGCAAGGGACGTCCATCGCCGACCTCGAGCTCGAGGCGCTCAGCCGCGACGCCCTCTCGGCCCCGGCGGCCGGGCCGGTCGGGTTGCTCCGGCGCCAGGGGCTCGGCTTCGGTTTCTGGCTGGCGACGGCTTGGACCGGCCTCGTGGTCTTCGCGGCCGTCTTCGAGAACCTCCTTCCCCTCCCGAGCCCCAACCAGGTGCTGGCGGGGCCACCCAACCAGGGACCTTCGTGGCGCTTTCCCTTCGGCACCGACCTCATCGGGCACGACATCTTCAGCCAGGTCGTGGCGGGAGCCCGCGTCTCCATGCTCATCGGTGCCTCCTCGGTGATCGCGGGGCTGCTCATCGGGGGCGGAATCGGGATCCTGGCGGGTTTCTATCGGGGCGCCATCGACGTCATCGTCGTCTGGGTGACCGACGTCCTCTTGACGCTGCCAGGCTTGATCCTGCTCCTCACGCTCGTCGCCTTCCTGGGCGCAACCCTGTTCAACGTGCTGCTGGCCATCGCCGTGCTCTCCATACCCGCCTACGCCCGCATCGCCCGCGCCACCGCCCTGGCCGTCTCGCAACGTGACTTCGTGCTGGCGGCGCTCGCCCTCGGGGCGAGACCGCGCCGCGTCCTCGTACGCGACGTGCTGCCGCTCGTCGCCCTCCCGATCGCCTCGTACGCCGCCATCGGGGCCTCGATCGCCATCCTGGCTGAGGGGGCCCTCGCCTATCTCGGCCTCGGCCCTGCGAATTCGCTCTCGTGGGGCGACTTGATCGCCGCCGGCCAGCAGCAGCTGACGACGGCGCCCCAGCTCACGTTCGCGCCCATGATCATCTTCGTCATCACGATCATGGCCCTCAACTACATCGGCCAGAAGGCCGGCGCCGCCCTCGATCCCCGCCAGGGACGGCTGTAAGGGCCAGGGACGCCTGTAAGGGCCAGGGACGCCTGCAGGCGAGCGCCCTCGTCCCTGCGCTCTCAGCCCTGCGCTCTCAGCCCTGCGCCGAGAGCTGCTTGCGCATCTGCATCGAAACCGTCTCGTAGCCGAGCGACTCGTACAGCCGCCGGGCGACGGTGTTGCAGCCGAAGACGTTCAACCCGATCTCACCTGCGCCGGACGCCCGGGCCTCTTCCTCGGCGAGGAGCATGGCCGCCCGGCCGAGGCCGCGTCCGCGGTGCGGCTCGTCGACGACGACGTCCCAGACCCAGCAGTCCTCGGGGTGATCGGGGGTGCGAGGTCCGATCCACAACCAGCCGACCGGCTCGTCGTCCTCCATGAGGCGAAAGAGGCGGTGTCCCGGTGCCGGCCGGCCGCCCGGGAAGAGCGTGGCGTGCTGCTCGTCGGCAATGCGGCGAGCCTCTTCGGGCCGCTCGCCGGCGCGGACGCGGTGGTTGACGTAGTCCTCGCGCTCATCGATCATCCAGGCCCGCAACTCTTCGTCCGCGAGCGGACGCAGATAGGTCGTCATGCTGTCGCAGCCTATGGCCACCCGATTCCCCTGCTCGATCGGCGCCTGCACCAAGCGCCCGTGGGGCGAGGCCGTGCCTAGGCTCGAGTGAGTGGCAGGCGAGGCCGACGGAGGGGAGCCGAAGCGTGCATCAGCCGAGTCTTCATTCCTGCTGGCATCCGGTCGCTTTCGCGGCTGAGGTGGCCGGTTCACCGGTTCCCGTGACGCTCCTCGGCGAGCCGCTCGTCGTCTGGCGCGACTCGACGGGATCGGCGTGCGCCATGACGGACGTCTGCATCCACCGCGGTACGGCGTTGTCGCTCGGCTGTGTCGACGGAGACGAGATCGTCTGCCCCTACCACGGATGGCACTACGACAGCACGGGTGCCTGCACGCTCATCCCGCAGCTGGCCACGCCAGGTCGCGTGCCGCCAAAGGCGAGGGTTTCCACCTTCTCCTGTGCCGAGCGCCACGGCCTGATCTGGGTCTGCCTCGGGGCGCCCCGCTGGGGGCTGCCGGACATCCCGGAGCTCGAGTCCTCTGCCTGGCGGGCGGTGCCCTGCGGCCCCTATGCGTGGGACACGGACGCCTCGCGGCAGCTCGAGAACTTCACCGACTTCGGCCACTTTCCCTGGGTGCACCCAGGACTGCTGGGCGACCCGGAGCGGCCGGTTGTCCCCGAGCACTCGGTGAGCACCGAGGGCCACGTCCTGCGTTACGACATCGTCCGGCCGGAGGCGCCCAATTCGGAGGACTTCCCCATCTTCGCCAACGAGGACCAGGAGGCGCCCATGCGGCGCAGCCACTACGAGGTCCACCTGCCCTACACCCTCGTGCTCCGCCTCGGTTGGGGTGGCGAGCCCGCCATGATCTATTTCTTCGCCTCGCAACCCGTCGACGAAAGCCACTGTCGTGGGTACCTCTTCGTCGCCCGCAACTACGACCTCGACAAAGATGACGCCACGATCCGGGCGTTCGAGGACGTCATCTTCGCCCAGGACCGGCGCATCGTCGAGTCGCAGCGGCCGGACCGCGTGCCCTTCGACATCGCCGCCGAGATCCACCTGAAGTTCGACGCCGTCGCCGTCGCCTACCGCCGGGCCATGGCGGACCTCGGGCTGACCGAGACGACCAGGGCTCGCGGCCTCCCAGGGTAGGTGACTCCCGGCCCGCTGTGCCGCTATTGCTGCGGAGTCTCTCGCCTCTCCGCCAGCCCACGCACGTAGCCAGCCTGACCGACGTGCTCGAGGTCGTCGTCGATCACGCTGATGAGCCGCACGCCGAGCGTCACGGGCGGATCCCATCTCGTGTCGACGATGCGGTCGAGGTCGCCTTGCACGAGGCCACGCACGAAACCCACCGTCTGTTCGAACACCGCCTCGTGGTACGCCGCGAGCAGATCGCTCGATGCCCTGACGGCGAGCACTTGTTCGGCTGAATGGCCATAGCCGGTGTCGAGTGGCGGCAGCGGCAGGGCGAACCGCTCCCGGAATCCCTGCGCTGTCCACACCTGCTCGATACCGGCGGCGGCGGCGATGTGGTCGTCCTGCACCCGCGTGAGGTGCCAGGCCAGCCAGGCGATCGTGTTCGACCCAGGCGCCGGCTGGTACTCGAGCTGCTCGGCGGAGAGGCCTTCGAGAACGGCCCCGAGGCCCTGCTGCACCCGGCCGAAGGCATCCTCCAGCAGGTCGGAGAACGTCATGCCAGCCTCGGTCATGACAGCTCGGAGAGCGCCGCTGCCAACGGCTCGAGCACGTCGGGCGTGTGCGGAGGGCGCAACTGAACGATGGCGAGCTCGACTCCCGCCTCGCCGAGGGCGGCCGCGGCCGCCGCTGTCGCCGCGGGGTCCCCTTCGAAGCGGACGTGACTGGAGAGGAGGATGTCCGCAGGATCCCGACCGATGTCGGCGCAGTGCTCGTACAGGACGTCGCGTTTGTGGGCGAACTCCTCCACCGTGCCGCCGACGAAGTTCCAGTGCTGGGCGAAACGGGCCGCCGTCCGCAGCGTGCGCTGCTCACCGCTGCCGCCGATGCAGAGGGGAGGATGGGGACGTTGCACCGGCTTGGGGTTGCAGCGGGCATTTGACAGCTGGAAGTACCGCCCCGTGAACGATGTCGTCTCGTCGCTCAGCAGCCCGATGATCACCTGGCAGGCCTCCTCGAAGCGGTCACTCCGCTCGCGGGGGCTCCCGAGCGCGATGCCGTAGGCACCGGACTCTTCTTCGTTCCAGCCCGCCCCGATGCCGATCTCGAGGCGGCCACCGGAAATGATGTCGAGCGTCGCCGCCATGTTCGCGAGCACGGCGGGGTGCCGGTAGTGGATGCCCGTCACGAGGGTTCCCAGTCGCAACCGCCGGGTCGCCTGCGCCAAGGCGGTCAAGGTCGTCCAACCCTCGAGGCAGTTCCCCGTCGAGTCCGAGTAGATGGGATAGAAGTGATCGAAGGTCCAGCCCGACTCGAACACCTCGATGTCGTCGGCAACGGTCCACACCGCGAGCATGTCTCCCCAGGTGGTGTGTTGGGGAGCCGTCTTGAAGGCAAAGCGCATGCGGCCAAGATAGGGCGTCCGGGGCGAGTCAGGGCGCTCCAGGCGAGCTTGCTGCCGTCGTAGGCTCGACGCCCGGGCTGCCCGGACTCCTCGACACGTCCATCCCTGCTTCTCGTCGTCCTCGTCCTCCTCGTCCTCCTCGTCCTCCTCCTCCTCCTCCTCGAAAGAGCCCTCCGCCCCGAAAGGACACTGACATGCGCATCGAAGAGTTCACGGACATCACCTACGCCGTCGAGGAGGACACGTACGCCTTGGTCGCGATCAATCGGCCGGAACGGTTGAACGCCTTCCGCGGTCGCACCGTCGACGAGCTCATCGCCGCCTTCAAGCACGCCTGGGCAGACGGGCGCGTGGCGGCCGTCGTCCTCACGGGCACGGGCGAGCGCGCCTTCTGCAGCGGCGGTGACGTGAAGGAACGCGCCGAGACGGGTGGGTACGGCGAGACGCAATGGGGGATGTTCGAAATCGAGCGCCTGCATCGCATCATCCGCGACATCCCGAAACCCGTCATCGCCGCCGTCAACGGCATCGCCATCGGGGGCGGCCACGTTCTGCACGTCCTCTGTGACCTGACCGTGGCGGCCGAGCACGCCACGTTCGCGCAGGCAGGGCCACGAGTGGGGTCGTTCGACGCGGGTTACGGGTCGGCCTATCTCGCCCGGGTGGTGGGCGAGAAGCGCGCGCGGCAGATCTGGTTCCTCCTCGACCAGTACGACGCCGCCACGGCAGAACGGTGGGGCCTTGTCAACGAGGTCGTGCCGGCGGCCGAGTTGTTGGGGACGGCGCGCGCCTGGGCGCGCAAGATCAGCTCGTATTCCCCCACGGCGCTGAAGTTTCTCAAGCATTCCTTTAACGCCGACACCGATCACATCGCCGGCATCTCCAGCCTCGCCTTCGACGGGCTCGAGCTCTACGCCCATGGTGACGAGGCGCAAGAGGGTGTGCGGGCCTTCGCCGAGAAGCGGGTGCCTGACTTCCGCCGCTTTCGCTGAGCTCGCCTAGCCGCAGGCCGGTTGCCGCAGGCCGGTTGCCGCAGTCTCCGCAGTCCCCGGAGGCACCGAGTCACCGGGGAACCTGGCGAGCCGGCGCGCCCGCCGCCAGCCACCTTCTTGATAGATCTGTCCTGTGAAAACCCCCGGAGGTGTCGGCCGACGTGCCGCGTACCTGCTCTGCCTCGCTGCAGTCGTCCTGGCTGCTTGCGGCAGCGGGGCCCGGGTGTCCAAAACCTCTGCGCCCCCTTCATCGAAAGCCAGCACGACGACCTCGACGACAACCTCGACGACGTCAACGGCGAGCACGACGACCACGACGTCACCGATGCGGGCACCGATGTCCCAGCCGACGGCGCAACAGCCGCTGACGATCCTCGAGATCGGTGACTCGCTCGGAGAGGATCTCGGGTTCGGCCTTGGCGACTACGTCTTCGCGTCGGACCCGTACGTGCACGTCATCCAAGC
>Ga0187781_10003374_pt1 | contig 12043 bp, 12 predicted proteins | sample 0715_SJ02_MP02_2_FD_132447 | JGI IMG/M metagenome (GOLD analysis project Ga0187781, IMG submission 132447) | Tropical peat soil microbial communities from peatlands in Department of Meta, Colombia - 0715_SJ02_MP02_20_MG | ecosystem: Environmental > Terrestrial > Soil > Wetlands > Peat | place...
CCCATCGAAGCGCAGGTCGTGCAGGCCGCGACCAAGTGGAAACGGCTGGCGCTCAAGCAATTCGATTGCAAGGCGGGCGAGGGCATTTGCACGGACATGCGCGCGGTCCGAAAGGATTACTTTCTCGACCACGATCATTCCGCGTATGTCGATCAATGGGACTGGGAGCGGAGAATCACGATCGAGCAGCGGAACCTCGATTTTCTGAAATTGACTGTGGGCAAGATTTGGAATGTTCTGGTCGGCGCTGAAAAATTCAGCCAGTCGTTGTTTCCGCAACTCAAAGATTCGCGGTTTTCCAACCTGCCGGAAAAGCTCACTTTCCTGCATGCCGAAGAGATTCTCGACATGTACCCCGATCTGCCGCGAAAGCAACGCGAGACGAAAGTCTTGCAGAAATATCCTGCCATTTTCATTATCGGAATCGGGTGGCCGCTCAAAGACGGTTATCCGCATGAGATGCGCGCCGCCGACTATGACGATTGGATCACGGATACTGGCAGCCAGACCGACAAGACCACTCACGGACTAAATGGCGACATTCTCGTCTGGAATCCCGTCACGCGGCGGCGCCACGAGCTCAGTTCTATGGGCATTCGCGTGACCGCAGAAACTTTGAAACAACAATTGGCGCTGTCGAACCAGCTTGGAGTTCTTGACCTGCCGTACCATCGAGCAATTCTTGCCAGTCGAATTCCTCTTTCGATTGGGGGAGGAATTGGCCAGTCGCGAACGTTGATGCTGCTGCTCCGCAAAGCGCATCTCGGCGAGGTCAGTGTGAGTGTTTGGCCGAAGATATTGAAGGAGATGTGCGCCCGCAGGAATATTTTTGTGCTGGAATAAAATCGCAAGCAGCCCCGACTTCCGGCTGGAGTAATACCTCACGCGCTTGGCGCTTGGCCTGTGTCAACAGACAGCGGAGTCATTGTTCGACAGGGGCCGAAGAAGGCGCTCAACTAGCTGGAGTGGGGCCCCTATCACGACTGTCGTTAAGCCGATTTTCGAAGGAACGCGAGCGCTGTTTGTGCGAACTGATTTGCGGCGTCAAAGAAGACCGGCCCATGGCCCCCGTTCGGCACCACCCAAAGGGCAGAACGAGGTATGGCGCGATACATCTCTACGGCCATCTCGACCGGGTAGAGTGGATCGCGATCCCCATAGACGATCAACGTTGCAGCCGTGATTTTGGACAACGAAGACGCCGTGAAATTCATGTCATCGTGGCTGTCCTTCATCTCTCGCGTCCAATTCCACAAGGCTACGATCTGCTGGTCTCCAAGCTTGTGACGTTTCCGCATCGTCTCCCACTCCGCTGCTGGCTGGCTCTCGGGCGCCGGGACTTGTCGCATGATCGCTCGAGCCCGTTCGGGAAAATACATGGCCGCGCTGACGACAACCATCGATTCAATTCGGTCCGGTTGCAGTGTGGCCATGTGGAGGAGGATGTTTCCTCCCATGCTCAATCCAATGGCGCGGCATCTTTTGATTTCAAGGTGATCAAGGAGGCGTAGCGTGTCCAGTGCACACTGGCGATGTGTAATCGTCTTTTGGGGATTGTTCGTTCGACCGTGACCGCGCGCGTCCGGCTTGATAAGCGTGTACTCGCGCATGAAGACGTCGCGACCTGCATGGGCCCAATTCTCCTGGCATCCAGTGCCGCCGTGAAGGAGCAAAAGGGGAGCCCCCTCACCCTCGCTCTCGTAATACATATCGATGTCGTTGATTTGAACGGTTTCGGCCTTCATGCCGCGCATTATGGCCAGGCGGACGAAAACAAACAATCTAGGAAATGTGCGTGATACAATCCAGGCTCTACCAGCAGCAAAACGTCAGGCAACGAATCGCGCGAAGTCTTCCGGTCCCCCCGAGCAGACGCCCCCTCCAAAGTTGGAAGTCCGGTTCGGGCGCGGGCCATTACAGATTAAACTTGCCTCGGGATCAGCACGGTAGGACATGAATGTTCCGGCCACCTCGCACGGCCGGTTTTGAAGGGATAATCGTTGGCCGCTTTCCAACTGATCACTGAGGGAAGATTGCCGCGCAGATCGGCTGGAAAAAGGCGTTCGAGTCCACTGCGTCACGCCTCTATACAGTTCGCAAATCGGTGTTTACAGGAAGGCGCTCCGATAGCCTATCCCTGCGTGCTGAAAGGACCGCAGGTGGAACCAGGAGTTTCAGGTAATCGAGGCCAAACCACTAGAGACGAGTTTTGGAGCCGGTCTTTATGAGGAAGGGTTCGAGCATAGTGACAGGGTTGACCGCGCCTGCAGCCGCGTTACCTAATGACTGCTGGCCAAGGATTCTGACAATCGCACAATCTCGCGCTCTAAGCCGTCTAGCCGTGCCAGCTCCGCTTCCACAGCTGGTTTGCCTTCTTCCTTGACCCTCCGAGCACGGACCAAAGCCTCTTCAGCGATTCGGCTCACCTCATGAAGCAGTTTGCGAATCTCAACTTCCAACCGTCCGCGACTTTCCTGCACACGATTCAAAATGTCGCTTTGGACACGCGAACTGTTGGTTTCCAGCAGTTTCACGAGGAATTCCTGACCGCACTTTTGAATCCGTCTGCGGCCTCCAACAAGGGGAAGGATTACATCGGCCAACCAGCGTAACGGAGAAGCGGGCTGGGCAAGCTCAATGAAGTCCATGAATGTGAATTTTGAACGAACTCGGAAGCCTGTTTCCGGATCAAGAGCGTGCGGTATTCTCGCCAACTCCGGGACGCCGGCGTTGGCAAGCTTTGTAAGGAACTCGTTTCCCATTTCGACGAATCGCAATGCCACCCGTCTGTACTCCTTTTCCGCTTCCTCCCGTTCCGGCTTGAGCCGTGGCAGTAGGTAACGGTGCGCAATTTCCTGAGCCAGCTTCATAACTCGCCGTCGATACGATGGTCCAAACCCACCAGACATTAACTTGAGGTCCTCGTCAAACTGTTGGCTCGCTTTTGGCAGTTCGGATGCCATGAAAGCCTTGTGGCGATCCACGAAGAGGTCAGAGATTCGCTGTTGTTCGGCCATAAACAGAAAGCTGAGTTCCCGTATGGAGCGTTCGGCCTCGCCAATTGTTTGCTTCATGACGGCAATGCGGCGCACAGACTCTTCAATCGGTCGTCGCAGCGCCTCGTGGTGTTCGCTCACGATAGCGAGAATCTGCTCACTCAGCCTCTGAAATCCTCTCTCACATGCAGCCCGCACCAACAGACGTCCGGAATCGTCGACGAGATGATGGAGGGCTCGAGTGAGCTTGCCCCAGTCTCTTTCGGGACCACGCTTGTCCATTCGTTCCCGCGCGCTGACTTCGAAGATCGGGCCGACTTCCCGGTGCAACCGTTTCTGAAGCAGCTGACGAGTAAAAGTCGTGGCGGCAGCCCTTTCCGCATCGGTCGTTCGATCAGCCTTGTTGAGCACGAGGATCAGCTCGTGAACCTGTTGGCCCACAGCCTCCACAAGTGTCAACTCCTCTCCTGCTAAAGGAGGATCTGCGCCCACCACCACCAATGCGGCGTCAATATGTGGAATAAACGCCTGGGTAGCTGCGGTGTTGCCGCTGAAAACCGATCCGAGCCCCGGGGTATCGACAATGCACATGCCAGAAGAGAGCAGTTGGCTGCGCACGAATACCTCTGCTCCTTGGACTCCCTTTTTGTTTTCAGGGTTGAGTTCTTCGGTGACATGTTCCTTCAAGTCGGAAATACGGATGTTGTTCCAGGTGCCCTCGCGCGTGCGGATGCGCGCACTCTCCTTCTCCCCAAACCGGATGACAGTAGGTATCGCGGTGACAGGGATGAAACCGGTGGGAAGCACGGGGTGGTCGATCAGAGCATTGATGAGAGTGGACTTGCCACGTTTGAACTGCCCGACGCAAGCCACATAGAAGCGTCCTTCAGAGACCCTAGCAGCTAACTCTCTGGACTCGTCCGATATCGGTGACGCGCCAAGTTTATCGGCGGCATCGGCCAAACGTAAAAGGAGCATCGCCCCGTCGCCAACAACAGCTGACGCGTTCGAACTGTTGTGATTCTCGACTGCCGGCGCAATCTCTGAAGATTCACTGTCTGACTGCATAGTTCTAAACCTGCGAGCGAGTGCCCTGCTGGTGAACGTAACGGATGACTTCCACTTCAGACATTGCAATGAGGCCTTCGTCCACCATTTCGTCTAAAGCAGGAATTAGGCTCCTGATCTTTTCTTCGGTGTCGATGATGGAAACCATGATGGGGCAATCTGAAGACCTTAAAAGATGACGCTTGTGAATCAACGTGCTTGCGCCATATCCTTCAATGCCGCGAAACACCGTGGCTCCCGCGATGTCGAGTTCGCGGCATTTCATGACAATCGCCTCGTAGAGCGGTTTGTCATGCCACTTGTCGTCTTCTCCGAAATGAATGCGCAGCATCTTGGCTTTGCCTTCGAGTTTCATATTTGCATCTCCTGCCGCCGATCCGATTTCTGATAGTTGTGGGTGTACTTGATGACGTCGACGTTGGAAAGTACGACCAGACCCTGTTGGACCATCTGGTCGAGAATGGGCATGAACGCCTGCAGCTTTTCTTCCGAGTCTACGACAGACAGCAAAATGGGGCGATCGTGCGAGAGGCTAAGCGCTGCGTCTTTGTGGATGCGACGATTGGCTCCATAGCCCAGGATGCCTCGATAGACGGTGACGCCAGCGATGTCGTGGGCTCGCAGCCCCTGAACGATCGCCTCATGAAGTGGTTTGCCATTCCACTTATCGTTTTCCCCGATGTAGATGCGCATCATCTTGGCCTTGCCTTCGCGCTTCAGAGGCGGGGTTTGCTCTCTGCTTCTTTTCTGCTTTTTCTCGGCGGGCTTGACGATGGTCGTATCGTGCATCTCGATGAGACCCGTTCCTACCATTTCCTGAAGCTTGGGCAGCAGCTCATCGACTTTGGTAGCGCTTTCGATGAACTCGACCTTGACAGGAAGGCGAACCGCGAGGTCCACGAGCCGCGTGGTGTGCAGATGGTGATCCGCTCCAAACCCGGCGATACCGCGAGTCACCGTCGCTCCCGAGACGCCATGAAAGAACAGGAAATCCAAAATCGCAGCGTAAGCGGCGGATCCGTGATATTGCTGGTCTTCCGCGACGTAAATCCCTACTTTCTTACCGGGTCCCGCTGTGAGCACATTGTCCTCCTTTGCTAAAGTCCTCTTTGACCAACCAGAAACTCGGCGGCGCGGCCCAAGAGGCCGCCTCCGTCATGTACGCCGTGCTTTAGCTGCTCTCGAAAAGTCTCAAGCTCCCCCTCTAGTTGGGAACGATTACGCTCCACAACCTCATCAATGAGGGTTCGATGCCGTAAGGGCACAAGCTCTTTGAGCTTCCTGGCGTGATCCAAACAAAGAGTCCCCTGACTTTTCATCCATTGCGCAAACATGGCACTCTGAAGTTTTTGGGCAAGCTCCCGCAACCGAGCGACCTCCTCCTCGAAAATGTGATGACATAAGGTGCATTCTTCGGTGTTCACCTTTCCGAGCAAAGAACCTTTCAGCATTCCGAGGAACACGTTGGTGACACTCTCCCCTGGAGTCGAACGGGAAAGCTTACCTCGGGAGCGGGCCAGGGCCCAGCAATGAAAATTGCAGAGTCGAAGATCGCTCTGTGGTTTTGTGGTTTCGGCCAAGGTCCACTGAAAATCCTTCAGAATCCCGCAAACGGGGCAAGCGCCTTTCATGAGCGCCCGACTGACAATCGTTCCGGGCATGGCTGTTTCTGCTTTCATGGAATTGCCCTCCCAGTTACAACTCCTCCCCAAACTGCGACGAAACCCGCACACGTGCTTAGGCCGACATATAGAAGACCAAGACTAATCTGGCCGTCTTGAAGGGTGCGAAGTGTTTCATATTCGAAGCTGGAGAAAGTCGTATAGCCACCGATGAATCCAATGGGAATCAGATATCTCCAATTTGGGCTCCACGTCGTCTTTGCAATCAACAGTGCGTAGACCAGTCCAATCAAGAAAGAGCCTGTCACGTTAATCACGAGCGTGCCGTAAGGGAAACGTGTTCCCAGCTTGCTGCCGATGTAGCTTCCCAACCAGAAGCGAAGAATTGAACCAAGACCTCCCCCTATCCCCACCATCACGTATTTCAACAAGTCAGCGTGTTCCTTTCTTGCGTATTCTGGCCTCAACACCGTCCGGGTTGTGCTTCAGGACGCCACTCTCGGCTCAGTTCGAACACCTTCCAAGCCTTGCAAGTCCTTCTGAATTGAAGCTTCAGGCCGGAACGCTGCTCGGCTGCCGCCCAACAGCGTCTCGACCTGAGCTCGATAGCTGTTGGCGTACGCTTCAAATCTTCGTTGAACCTGGTTGAGCGTCCTGTCGGACCAATCGTACAAAAGAGCATGGTAAGCGGAGAGAACGTTCGCCAGGTCATTCCCGATCGATCGGTAGAGACGTCTCGTCACGATGGATATGGAAAAGCTGTTGCCAAGGACGGGCAGAAGAAATGGACGGCGAAGCCGAACGTCGCGTTGGCTGGGATCAAATGCCGGCATCTCTCGCAGCACGCCCAAAAACTCCTGCTCCCCTGGTACATCCTCAATTGCCAGAACTTTTGCCGTCGCGCGCAGCGTCTCGTGAAGTTTCCGAGTTGTCGCTTCCAGGCGTCTTCGAAGCGACTCCGTCTGTTCCTGGACTGTCCATCGCACCGCATTATGGACAATGATGGACACATCTTCGTGGCCAACTCCTTCTTTGGACCAAGACTCAACGAGCGTGGCCGCTGCGAACTGCAAAACCCGGGTGGCCGAGTATTCCAGCTCATTCGCGACTGTGCGAGAGGCTGTTTTCATCTCTTCCAGACGCCCGGTGGCCTGACGAAGTTCGGCCTCGACTATCCGTAACTGTTCTACTTTCGCTGGAGATAAATCCTCCTTGCGACGCAGTCGCGAGCGCAGAGCCATCTCCACCGACTGCCGCAAGGTACCGAGCTTGCGTCGAATAGAATGCATTTTCAGCTCTTGGCGCTGGCTGTACAAAGGAGAAAGGTCCTCATCGAACCACTCTGTTAGCAGAGACTTGCATCCAGACATGATGCTGACTGCGCGGACGGCAAGATCGAAATTCAGCTCTTCGTTGATATGTTCCTTAACGTACCCGATCACTCGCGATCGATCCGCGCCTGTCAGCAAGTCGGCCTTGCTCAACAGAACGGCGGCGGGAATACCAGCCTCGTACAAGCCCTGAATCGTTTGGAGATCGTCAGGGGTAAGGGTCGACCCTGCGTCGATCAATACGACACCTAAGTCGCAACGAGGGAGATAGGCAAGCGTTTCGGCCGCCCCGCGTGTAGCCAATGATCCCAGTCCTGGAGTATCGACAAACGCGATTCCCCGCAGTCGTGATGACGGTAATTGGACAACGATTCGCGTTACATGCTTCTCATTTCCGCAGTTGAGTTGCTCCGCTACGAAATCGGGTAGTTGCGAAATGTCAAATTGCTCTGGTGTTCTATTTGCAAACCACACGTAAACAGCTGGAGACTGTCCGTAAACCAGCCGCGTGGGTACAGCCGTGATTGGAGTCACGCCGACTGGAAGAACATTCGTTTCCAGGATGGCGTTCAATAGCGACGATTTGCCTGAACTCACTCGCCCGAAGATGGCAATTTCGAAACTGTTGTCTTCCAGGCGATCCAAAATCATCGACACGGTAGACCGATATTCGACCAATCCGTGTTCGCTGATGACGGACTCCAGCCGCTTCAGCAGAGAAATCTCATCGCCGGAGTCCTCCAGCTTAGCGAGTCGCGTCTGAAGATCTTCCGTCGCACCTCGCATCAGGTAGTGATCCAGTTGTCTGACAAGACCCTGCAGCTCTCCTGCGATTCCATTAAGTTCAATCGCAGCCTGCCGGGGGACTTCACCGTAGCCACGCATATATTCCGGCTTCAACTCTTCGGCTGCGATATCGACGAAAGCCAGATTCGCGTGCAAGGAACGTGATACCGGAATGTCCGCGGTGGGACGTTCCATGCCTTGCCCATCCAGCACTCGAACAAGCTGTGCTCGAATCCGGCTGATGTAGTCTTCGATGACCTTCCTCTGCATGGGGCTTAGGTCAGCGGAATATTGCGGAAACGCAAGCTTCGAGGCTGAGATGTTTAGTGAACTCTCCATCTCAGCGAGCAGCTTGTCGATATAGCGACAAGTCACGGCAAGGCGCCGCTGATGATTGGAATTGAGAGTGTTGGCCGAATCACTCACTGCGCCCCTCCTCCATTTATGCGAAAGTCAATGTAAAGCGGCGAGATCTTAATGTGCTCCTCGGATCGATACTTCGGATACGTCGCCATATCGATCAAGGAAATGATCGCGCCCGGATTGCCGTTGCTGAACTCAAGCACCTTATCGAGGAATTCGCTGATGTTTTTCCCCGACAGTTGAGAGCGTTTGGCGATCTCTTGCGCGAAGCTCTGAGCCAGCGGTTCGTCGAAGTTCTTGATTTCGCACTTTTGGGAACGGTCCCCATACAACGGTTGCAGGAACCCCGTATCTTCCATATGGCTGGAACGCGCAACGGCACTTACCGGGGTTGATCCCCATCCAACGATTTCGCGGACCGCGGATGCAAACGCGTAGGATGGGCGTTTGAGATGGTCGAGTACGATTTGGTACTCTCCCTCGCGCAGCGCGTCCATCACGATCCCCTTCAAAGACACGGCGGACTTAGTCCCGATTGCATCTTCATTGCGAAATACTTTTCGAACACGTGGACTACCGAGCCGAAGCAGTGCTCGGGCGAGGTTACGAAACACGACATTTGTCGTGGCCGAATCGTCGCAGTAGAGAACTGAGCGATACTCGGATAGTACTTGGCGAAGAAGTAGGCTCTTGCCTACTCCGGATGGCCCGAACAGGAGGAACGGACGCCGTGTAACCAGGAATTGATCGATTCGCTGGCACTCTTGTTTCCGATCGAAGATGAACTCGCCTGTCATGCGATCTCTTCACCTGACTTTGCAGCTCCGTCTGGGGCGTTCCGTCTTACAACCAGGAGGATTCTCCAGGTATGATCTGGCAACCAGTTCGCTTCGGCCAAAACGTCAACTAATCTCTTCCTCGCCAGGTTCTGATTCCCTGGTCGCCCAGAGCGAGGACAATTGCGCTTGCTCTGGCCGCAATTTCTCCGTCTTGATCGTGAAGCACCGCTGCAAGCCGGCGCCAATCCGAAGTCACCGGTTTGCCAGCTAGTGTCTTCGATTACTTTGGCCATCCAACAATGCCGAACACGGAACCCGCCGCCACTCAGAAACTCTTGCCTCACAAGAAGAAACATCATTCCCTCACAAAGAAAATAGTAAATCGCTTTCCGCTGACTGGCGTTCATCGCTTGGCAGATCGCGCAAGCACTCAGGGGAAAGGCTTTGCTAAGGGTGTCCCGCGTAAACCACAGGGAGTTAGCCCTCGGCTGTAATTGGCTTTCGGCAGTCTTGTTGGACTTGGATTTCACAACCTAACCCTCAAGTTCAGCTAGTGCACCACCATCACGGGACAGTGGGCGTAACGCAAAGTTCGTTCGGAGACGGAGCCGAGCATCATCCTCGAAATCATTGAGCGACCGCGGCGGCCCAGAATAATCAGGTCGATGGCGTCCTGTTCCGCACGGTGAATGATCTGCTCTGCCGGATGACCGACTGCGGTCGCTGTCTGCACCTCGATGTCGTGTCCCCTTGCTCGTTTCATGATCTTCTCGAAACTTTCCTCGAAATGCTCTTTGGCATCATCGAGCACGGCCTCGAGTTCGACTGAAATCGATGGCTCCGGCGGCCGGGCGACGGCGAAAATCAAAACACTCGAGTCCATGCACTCCGCCAGTGAGAACGCCACATCGACCGCTTTTTCCGACTCTTTGGAACCGTCATAACCGACTAACAACTTGCGGAAATGAGGATTATGTCGTTTACCCGTCACGCTCCCTCCTCAACCTGGGTTGTTTGCCTACCCGGGGCCCATGCGGCTTCTCCATGCTTCTTCGGAGCAAGCAAATGTCTCGGCATGAACAGAGCATTGGCAATCATGGTGGGGATCACGGCGCTGCCGATCACAGTCGCAACTAGATGGGAATACTGCGCCTGGTCAATCACTCCGTGGTTCAATCCAAACAGCGCCGAAATAGTCCCAAACGTTAAACCTGTTGACATCATGAGAGTGAAATACAAACCTTCTGCGCGCTGATATTTGAATGTGTTCACCGTCGGGAATAATGGAACCACCTTGGACAGCATTTTCGCGAAAAAGAGCGTCACGAATATCAGAGGTGCTGCCACCAAAGCGGGAACAGAAACGAATGAGCCTGCCCGGATAAAGTAGAATGGTGTGAGTAGACCGAAAGTTAAGGTCCGCAATCGCCGTATCAGCACATGGTCCTTGCCGACCGTGCCCGCCAGAACCATTCCGATGATGTAGGCAGGCAGCACCGCTTCACTGCCAGACCAAACGGCTAATCCTCCCATCGCGAAAAGGAGGAACAGTAAATACTTCGCTTCCAGCTCTGAGACTCGCCCTCCGTATCGTTGGAAAAAACGTGGCGTAAGGAAGGGCAGGATGGCAAAGACGAGCACGCTCACAACAACGAAGATCAGAGTCTTGAACGTAAACGGTGAGAAAATCAGGCCGAGAGCGATGACGGTTCCCAGGTCGTTCACGAAGCACGCAGCCAGGACAGCTTTGCCAAAATCCGTAACGTTGAAACCGAGTTCCAGCATGACCGCATAAACAACGGCGACTGAAGTCGTTGACAGGGCAACACCGGCCAACCAGCTGGATCGGGTGGTCCAGTGCAATATGAAGTGCGCAATCGCTGCACACCCGAGGAACGGTCCGAAGAATCCGACGAGCCCTATGACCGTAGCTTCCTTCCACTTAAGGCGGAATATCTGGGGGTCGAGTTCAGCACCAGCGAGAAATGTCAGAACAATTGCGCCGGTTCCGGCCAGAAAGGTGATCCACCCCGTTTTTGCTCCGAGTTCTCCGTGTACAAAGAAGGCTCCGATAATAAGTTGCGCGACCGTACCCACGACGATCTCGCTGAGGGCAGTGGAGATCTTGAACCAGACGGCAAGCAGCGTAGCGATCAGTGCTAGGCCGACCCACACGGAGGCGAGGAGCCACACATTCTCCATGAAAGTACCTCTGTTTATTGTGCGGGATTCTTGCGGGCATGACTCCACGACAAAAATACCGCTTGTCAGGAGTCATCAGCTGTTCCCGGCTTAAAGAGTGGGAAAAGCGGTTTCGGTGAACTCCTTCACCGTGATAACAATTCCAGTACAGCAAAGATAAAGACCGAAGTCAACGAAATTTGGCGCACGAAATTTGCTCGCCGTGAGGGATGACCGAAGCTCGGTCTTTTCTCTCATCTGGTTATCAAAACCGGACAATGTGCAGCCGCGAGCACCCGTTCTGAAATCGACCCCAGGACCAATTCCTTGAAAGTCGATGTGCCGCGCCTACCGAGGACGATGAGATCGGCGCGGCTCATTTCGGCACGTTGGATGATCTGCTGCGCCGGATGTCCGACCAGCACGTCTGTCTCGATGCGAAGGCCCTCTCCCATGGCACCTTGTGCAATTCTTCGTAGCGCCTTTTCGAACACCGCTCTGGCATCATCAAGGTCGGCGTGCAGGTCTGGAGAAGTTGCTGGTTCCGAGGGGCGGACGACAGCGATGATCTCCACAGTCGAATCCATGCTGTTTGCCATACTCAGCGCCGACTCCAGAGCTTTTTCGGACGAGGATGAGCCGTCGTACCCCACAAGAATCCTCCGCAAAAAGTTTCTTCGTTTGTCTCTCATTTTGTTCTCTTAATCTCCTTCTGCTGCTTCAGCATTCGTCGTTGACCTACCGCCCTTCGAGTCGTTTGAGATACAACAGGTGTTTCGGAAGTAAGAATTCGTTGGCCACCACCGTCGGAATGACTGCACCAGCAATGACAGTGGCTACTAGGCACGAATACTGTGCATCATTGATCACGCCGTGGTTCAATCCAAAGAGCGCGGAGATCGTGCCAAAAGTCAGAC
>Ga0187781_10003375_pt1 | contig 12042 bp, 15 predicted proteins | sample 0715_SJ02_MP02_2_FD_132447 | JGI IMG/M metagenome (GOLD analysis project Ga0187781, IMG submission 132447) | Tropical peat soil microbial communities from peatlands in Department of Meta, Colombia - 0715_SJ02_MP02_20_MG | ecosystem: Environmental > Terrestrial > Soil > Wetlands > Peat | place...
CTGTTCCCTGTTCCCTGTTCCCTTCTAAGGAATCTCACGATGTATGAAATCTCCGTTGACTACACTTTCGCGGCGGGCCACGCGCTGCGCAACTATAAAGGGAAGTGCGAGAATGTGCACGGACACAACTATAAGGTACGCGTGACGCTGTCAGGGGAAAAGCTCAACGCGAATGGTCTGCTCATGGATTTCGTCGAGTTGCGGGCCGAGATCAAGGGGTTGGTCGAAAGACTCGATCACCATTTCCTAAACGATATTCCACCCTTCGATCGGCTGAACCCCTCCGCCGAGAATCTTGCCAGGTACATTTGCGACGAAATTGGCGTCCGGGCGCGAACGCAGGAGTTGACGGTCCAGGGCGTCACAGTGTGGGAGACCGATACGACGTCGGCCACGTACAAACCGTAAGAACAGTGACGAGTGACAAGTGACGAGCAGGAACTTAATGCAGTGATGAGTGACGAGCAGGAACTGAACGCAGTGAGGCGAGTGACGAGTGGCCAGTGGCAAGCTGGAATTGGTTCTTCTTGCTCGTCACTCGTCACTGCTCTTCCGCTACCACGTCCAGAAAGCCACGGCGGGGTGCATCTCAGCTTGGTGTTGCTGCGAGCAGACCCCTTGCTTGCAGAAGTAGACGTCCTCGCACCAGCGGCAGCGAGCTAAATGGTCGCGTTCGCGAACCGTGCCGCAAATCGCGCAGGCCTCCAAAAGGTCTGCTACGATATGGCGCGAGAATTTCCGCCATGTGTCTTCAGCTTCATTCTGTTCGCGGATCCTGCCCAGTTCGTCCTGCGTCAACATATCCGGCTCCTCGCGCACCTGTGTACTTAGATGCAATCACCATGCCAATACGTACACCCTTCCCGATACAAAAAACCCCTCCTGCTTCACAAAATACCGCATCAATGATTGGAAGAAGAATCGCCCCAAGTGATTATCCCACGATTTTTCCAGATTATCACCACTTTTGTTCAAAGGGGCTCAACCTGTAAAATGGTGGCTGTCCGCTTCCGAGAACGTCGCAGGGGAGAGAATGGTAATCACCGAGATCTTCAAGTCGATCCAGGGCGAGTCCACCTACGCCGGCCTGCCTTGCCTTTTCGTGCGGCTCACGGGCTGTAACCTGCGCTGCTACTGGTGCGACACCGCGTACGCCTTCTATGGAGGAAAGAAGATGTCGGTTGCCGAAGTGCTGGCCACCATCCGGCAGTTGGGCGGGAACTTGGTCGAACTGACAGGTGGCGAGCCCCTATTGCAACCGGAAGTTTATCCCTTGATGGACCACCTGCTTGCCGAGAACTTCCGGGTTTTAGTTGAAACCAGCGGTGAGCGCAACCTCGCCCAGTTACCGCCACAAGTTGTCAAAGTGGTGGACGTAAAATGTCCGGGGAGCGGGGAGGAGGGCAAGTTCTGTTTTGATAACCTGGCTTACCTGGACCGCAAGGATCAGATCAAGTTCGTCATTCTGAACGAGGAAGATTATGGCTACGCCCGGAGCTTCCTCGCCCGGTACGACTTGCGTCGGCACGTCGATGAAGTGATCTTCTCCCCGGTGTTCGACCGGTTGCCGCCGCGCGACCTGGCTGCGTGGATCCTCCGCGATAACCTCGAGGTGCGCTTGGGGCTTCAGCTTCACAAGTTCATTTGGGGTCCGGAAGCACGGGGAGTGTAGAAAGCAGTAGGCAGTAGGCAGTAGGCAGTCGCTCATGCCCGCCGGCTGACGGGCATCCAGAAACCATGAAGATAACCCCTCACCCCAACTCCCCTCCCCCTCTTCCCTCTCCCCGGGGAGAGAGAAGAGGGGAAAGGGGTGATAGGGTGATAGGGTGAGGGGTTTTGGCTGCGATGTTCGGAGCAGTATGAAGTTGGACGCGGGCGGAGTGGGAGGATATAACACCAGTGGCCACGGACAATGCACCTCGGACGACGGACCAGAGACAATGGACCAGGGACAAACCGCGGGCCGTCATCCTGGCTAGTGGCGGCATGGATAGTTGCGTCACGACGGCGATTGCGAACTTGGATTACCGCCTGGCGATGCTGCACGTGGCTTACGGCCAAAGAACCGAAGCTCGCGAGTTACGGTCGTTCCACGCGCTGGCGGATTTCTATCACGCGGAGCATCGCCTGGTATGCCACTTGAATCATTTCAGCCAGATCGGCGGCTCCTGCCTGACCGATCCCACCATGGAGGTCGAACCTGCCAACCTCGAGCGCCGCGGCATTCCTTCCAGCTACGTCCCTTTTCGCAACGCCCACTTCCTCTCCATCGCGGTCTCCTGGGGAGAAGTCCTGGGCGCTCGCAAGATCTTTATTGGGGCGGTGGAGGAAGACAGTTCTGGGTATCCCGATTGTCGCCCTGCCTACTACGAGGCTTTCAACCGGGTTATTGCGGCGGGCACGAGGCCGGACACGCAGCTTGAAATCGTGGCACCGGTCATCCGCATGCGGAAGAGCGAAATCGTCCGGCGTGGAATGGAGCTGGGCGCGCCCTTCGCTCACACTTGGTCATGTTACCAGGCGGAGGACCTAGCTTGCGGGGTTTGCGATAGTTGCGCCCTGAGGCTGAGGGCTTTCGAAGAGGCCGGAATCGAAGATCCCATACCGTATGCCGGTCGTCCGCATTACGGGCGGGGTTACTGATGAGGTGATACTTGATTTTCGGCTTTCTTGCATTATCATATGCGTCCGAGGGGTCGTCCGAATGCAGTTGAGTGGATTCCCGAGTGGCGCTAGAATGTGACTGTCGAATATGACAATGAAGGAGGAACTTATGCTTAGTTCATGGAGGCGGAAACTGATTGGGCTGGTGGGTGCCTTCGCGGCATTGACGCTGGCGGTTTCCGCACTCGCACAAACCGGCGGATTGACCGGAAAGTGCATGGGTGAAGATGGAAAACCCCTGGCAGGCTATACCATCCAGGTGGACCGCCAGGAAATGAAGTGGAGTCAACACACCAAGACCAACAAGAAAGGCGAGTATGTTTACATCGGCCTTTCCCCCGCCACCTACAAGATCACGCTGCTCAGCCCTGCCGGCCAGCAGATATTCTTTCAAACCATGCATGTGGGAATTGGGGATCCGACAGTGGTGGACTTCGACATGGCCAAAGAAAAGGCCAGCACCATAAAGGCCAACCCTGAGGCGGCCAAGAAAGTGGAAGAGGCGCAGAAAGACCAAAAGCAGTTCACTGGCCTGAAAGCGACCTTTGATCAGGCTACGGCCCTCTATAATGCGCAGCATTACTCGGAGGCGGCGGAGATGTTTGAGAAAGCCCTGCCGCTGGCGAAGGATAAGAACGTACCCGTCGTGCTCTCTCAATTGGCTCAGGCCTACGGAAAGGCCGCAGACCAGGAACAGAACCGCGATGCCCGGATTCAAGATCAGCAAAAGGCCGTCGACACTTATCAAAAAGCCATACAGATGACTCCCAACGACGCCAGCATGCACAACAATCTGGGCAGCATCTACGCCAACATGGGGAAGATTGATGACGCCAAGGCGGAATTTCAGAAGGCGGCGGATCTCGACCCGACCCACGCAGGGAATTATTACTACAATCTGGGCGTGGTTATGGTCAATCAGGGCAAGATGGATGACGCCGCCGTCGCTCTGAAGAAGGCCACCGACATCGATCCCAATAACGCCAACGCCTTCTACTGGTACGGCATGGCGCTGCTGGGTAAGGCTGAGACGAAACCGGATGGCTCGGTTGTTCCGGTTCCCGGGACCGTCGAAGCCTTCCAGACGTACCTCAAGCTTCAGCCCAACGGCCAGTGGGCGCAAGCCGCACAAGCCAGCATCGTCCAACTTAAGGCTACGGTGCCCACCGAATACAAAAAGGCGAAAAAGAAGTAACCTTTGGGCGAGAAGAGGCAGCAGCTTTGGTAGGCTGTGCCTGGGCCCGCTGCGTGGTGACTACTCTGTCCGGGCGGGGCCTAATTGTTCGCGGGAGTGCTGAGGTGAGAACCGCCCTGCTTTTGCTTGCTGCGCTGGTGACCGTGGCCTTACCGTCGCGCTCCGACACCATCTACCAGGTGAATGATCAGGGGAAACAGGTGGTGGTGCAGCGTGACGCGATCGTGATCAGCGAAGATTCCTCTTTCGTTGTCTACAAGCACTTCGAATTGAGAGACCGAAGAGTGGAAGTGGTTCGCCTGAACAAAGGAAGCTTGCCTTATATCGTCCAGACAGCCAATCCAAACCAGCGGCGGCAGATTGTCGAGGTTTGGAAGCGTTTCGGCTACAAAGCTACGGTGACGGACTCAAGCGGCAAAGCCAGCAGCGTCTGCGACGTCTACCTGGATTTCTACCCGCCCGGGGGACACGGCTCGCTGCTCGAATCCGTCCCCGCCACCACCAGCTTTGCCGTCCTTCTGGATAATGGCAGCGCCGACGACGTCGAGTTCTCCAAAATCAGGAGCGTCGAGATCCAAGGCGACCACTTGAAATTGGACCTTCGTACCGACAAGGTCGAAGAGGGCAAGTACCTGATGCCTACCACTCAGCCCGCGGAGGTCCGATTCTTGGGCATCTCCGATCAGTACGATCCTGCGAGTGACCGAGTATTTGACTTCGCCATTCCCTTGGCCCGCATTAAGGCGATTAGCTTCGACTAATGGGGCAGAGCACCGCAGGCGTTGCACGCCCCGCCAGGGTCGAGCGCATCCGAGCCTTTGTCGATGTGCTGGATCACCCCGTCCTTGTCAATGACGAACGTGACCCGGTTGGCAAAGAGGCGAGTTATGTTGAGGACGCCATAGGCCTTGGCAGTCGTCTTTTCAGGGTCGCTCAGGATTGGGTAAGTAGCGCCAATCTTTGCCGCGAACGCCCGGTTCGCCTCGAGGCTGTCCAAACTGATACCCAGCACCTGGGCATGAGCCGCTTCGAACTTGGCGATATCAGCCTGATACGCCGTCAACTCCTTGGTTCAACCCGGCGTGCTGGCTTTGATGTAGAACGCCAACACCACCGCCTTCTTCCCTCGAAAGTCACTGAGCCTCACCGTATGGCCCTGCTGGTCCGTTAAGGCGAAGTCCGGGGCCGGGTCGCCAACTTTCAACACAGCCTTCGAAAACAGCGGGAAAAGCATGCCAGTCACCCCCAGAACCGTGATCACGAACTGAACCCTCTTCGCCCTTGCCCTCACGCCGGGGACTAGTTTTTCCAATCGCAGACTCCTTCCTGCGGCGAAGTGTCGCCGCGCCTCCATAGGATTTTAGCGGAGTCCTTGCGACCGCCCCAAGATGCACCCGATGACCGTCAACCACTCGCCACAGCGAATATCGTTCAAGCTTCCTCCGGCCTGGACAGAATGCCCACATGTAATCATAGCACTGGCATTCTTGCCGATCAATGCAAGCTAATGAAAACATGGCAAATAAAAATATTGATAATAAGTAACTCAACTTATATGATATGCATCTACTAAGGATGAGAACACAGAGCTCAGTAGATCGACAATCTCAAGGAGGTAATCAGCTATGCCAATTGTTAGATGGGAACCGTTCAGGGATATGGTTTCGGCTCAGAGGGACTTCGATCGCCTGTTTCGAGAGGCCTTTTCGTCCCACTTGGGCGACACGGAGCTTTCGACCAGGTCGTGGGCTCCTCCGGTCGATATCTATGAGACCGAGGATGCCATTGTCCTGAAGGCGGAACTGCCCGGAGTGGATCCAAAGGATGTGGAAGTTCGGGTGGAGGACAACACCCTCTATCTCAAAGGGGAGCGCAAGTTCCAGAAGGAAGTCAAAGAGCAGAACTATCATCGCGTCGAGCGCTCCTACGGCTCGTTTGCTCGCAGCTTCTCACTGCCCAATTCGATCAGCAGCGATAGGGTGAAGGCCGAGTTCAAAGACGGGCTGTTGACCTTGACCATGCCCAAACGCGAAGAGGCGAAGCCAAAGACCATCAAGATCGACGTAACCCAGAACTAAGGCGCAGGTCGCCGGCGGTGTGGGCCAATCGGGCACGCACCGGCCTCGCCCTGACTCTCGAGCCGCGCCGGGGCCGCCAAGGCAGCCCCGCGCGATTTTTCTTTTGAAATGCCGGCAAGCCCGTCGGCATTCCCCCGAAAGCGGGAATCTATCTCGCGACTTAGGCGATAATGGAGAGTGGACTGAATTCCCGTTTTCGCGTGAATGACAGTCCGCCGAATGATCTGTCTCTTGGTTTTCCATTTTCGAGTTTCGAATTTCGAGTTTCGGTTTTCGAGTTTCGGCGTATCCGTGAGGCAACATGGCGACACGTTTTGACAAGTTCACAGTAAAGGCCCAAGAGGCCCTTCAAGCAACGCAGGATATCGGCGGCCGTTTCGGCAACCAGCAGCTTGAATCGCTGCACCTGCTGCTGGCTTTGCTCGAGCAGAAGGAAGGGGTTGTCCCGAGCCTTCTCGCCCGCCTGGGCGCATCGCCTGCTTCGGTGGCCAAGGACGTCGAGCAGGCCATTGAAAGCCTGCCCAAGGTGGGCGGCGCGACCGACCATTATCTCTCCCCGGCGCTCAAGCAGGTGCTCGATCAGGCCGCCAAGGAAACTGAGCAGTTCAAGGACGAGTTCGTTTCCACCGAGCACCTTCTGCTAGCCCTCTCGAGGAATGCCAAGGACCCCGCGGGCCGCATTCTGGCTCGCCAAGGAATTACCCACGAGGCGATCCTGAAGGCGCTCGTCTCCGTGCGTGGCACGCAACGCGTCACCGACCAGAATCCCGAGGATAAATACCAGGCTCTGGAGCGCTATGCTCGAGACCTTACCGACCTGGCGCGACGCGGCAAGCTGGATCCGGTGATCGGCCGCGATGACGAGGTGCGGCGGGTTATTCAAGTGCTTTCGCGGCGCACCAAGAACAATCCTGTGCTGATCGGCGAGCCCGGGGTAGGCAAGACCGCCATTGTGGAGGGCATTGCGCAACGCATCGTCGCCGGCGACGTGCCGGAGTCGCTCAAATCCAAGCGCCTGGTGCAGCTTGATCTGGGCGCCCTGGTGGCCGGCTCGAAGTACCGGGGCGAGTTCGAGGACCGCCTGAAGGCAGTGCTTAAGGAGATCGAAGAGTCCAGCGGCCAGGTGATCCTCTTCATCGATGAACTCCACACGCTGGTGGGCGCGGGCGCGGCGGAAGGCTCGATTGACGCCTCGAATATGCTCAAGCCCGCTCTGGCGCGGGGCGAACTGCGCTGCATCGGCGCCACCACGCTCAATGAGTACAAGAAATACATCGAAAAAGACGCCGCCCTCGAGCGCCGCTTCCAGCCCGTTTACGTGGGCCAGCCGAGCGTCGAGGACACCATCGCCATTCTCCGCGGGCTCAAGGAGCGTTACGAAGTCCACCATGGTGTGCGCATCAAGGACTCCGCCATTGTCGCCGCCGCGGTTCTTTCCAACCGTTACATCTCGGACCGATTCCTGCCGGACAAGGCCATCGACCTGATTGATGAGGCCGCTTCCAGCCTGCGCATCGAAATCGACTCGATGCCGGCGGCCATTGACCAGATCGAGCGCCGCGTTACACAACTCGAAATCGAGCGGCAGGCGTTGCGAAAGGAGGATGACGCTGCTTCGCGGGAGCGTCTCCAGGCGCTCGATAAGGAACTGGCCGAGCTGAAGGAGGAGTCCTCTAAACTCAAGCTGCGCTGGAAAGCGGAAAAGGAAGTCATCACCCAGATCCGGCGGCTCAAGGAAGAGATCGAACAGGCCAAGGTCGAAGAACAACGAGTGACGCGCGAAGGCGACCTGAATAAGGCGGCGGAAATCCGCTACGGCAAGCTGGTCTCCCTCGAGAAGCAACTGGCTTCGGTCAACGCGAAGCTCGAGGGCCTGCAGAAAACCGGCCGGATGCTGAAGGAAGAAGTTGACGAGGAAGACGTGGCCCGCGTGGTCTCGAAATGGACGGGCGTTCCCGTTTCGAGGATGCTGGAGGGCGAGGTGGCCAAGCTCGTCCAGATGGAAGACCGTTTGCGGCTCCGGGTGGTCGGCCAAGAAGAGGCCTTGAAACTCGTTTCCAACGCCGTGCGCCGCAGCCGCGCGGGGCTTTCCGACCCCAACCGGCCCATCGGCTCGTTCTTGTTCCTCGGCCCCACGGGCGTGGGCAAGACTGAACTGGCGCGGGCGCTCGCCGAGTTTCTGTTTGACGACGAGCGCGCCATGCTGCGCATCGACATGTCGGAATACATGGAAAAGCATGCGGTGGCCCGACTGATCGGCGCCCCTCCCGGCTATGTGGGCTACGAGGAAGGCGGGCAGCTCACCGAGCAGGTGCGCCGCCGGCCGTATTCCGTCTTGCTTTTCGATGAAATCGAGAAAGCGCACCCGGACGTGTTCAACATCTTCCTCCAGATCCTCGATGACGGCCGCCTGACCGACGGCAAGGGCCGCACCGTGGACTTCAAAAATACCGTGATCATCATGACCTCGAACATCGCCAGCACCTTCATTCATGAGGCGATGAACGGACGGGGCGGTGACGAACCCACGGCGATTTCGGAAGTTCTGAAGAAGCGAATCCACCAGGCATTGCTCGAGCACTTCCGCCCCGAGTTCTTGAACCGGATTGATGAGATCGTCATCTTCAATCCGCTGGGCAAAGAGAACATCAAGAAGATCATCGACCTGCAATTGGCTCATCTCAAGAACTTGCTGGGCGAGCGCAAGATTCAGATCGAATTGACTCCGCGCGCCCACGAACTTCTCTTCCGCGAAGGCTACGACCCGCAATTCGGCGCTCGCCCGCTGAAACGCGCCATCCAGCGCCTGATCCAGGACCCGCTGGCCATGAAACTCCTCGACGGCGAGGTCGTTCCGGGCGAAACCGTCGAAGTCGACGCCGACCTCAAGAAAGGCGCCATGACTTTCGAGCGCGCCACAGCGGAGACGGCAAAAGGTAAGGAGGTAACAGCATGGAGAGACAAGAGCAAAGCGTGACTACCGTTTTCAGAGTGGTGCGCGTCACCGACGGACAGGAAATTGAACGCTTTGTGGACCTGATAGACGCGTGCGTCCTGTGGGCAAAAAACCCTACCAAATTGCGTGTCGAGGAGCTGGCCGCCGGAAGCAACACCGCCATCAGAGAAGTTCCGCGTGAGGAATGCTGCGGGTCGCTGCGAAGGTGGTTACCCACGAATAAGCATTTTCTTTCCGCTGGCGAACGCGCGGACATGGAGCAGCTTGTTCGGGAGGCGTGTTGAGCCCGCTGTCACTTCGGGACACCGCAGACCCGACGAGCCGGGCTCTGAGCGGCCCGCGGAGGTGATACTATGATATGGGCATAAAGGGGGCCGAGGATACTCACCAATGCTTCGAGCGCAGTTCTCGTACCGCCTTGTCGGGTTGATCGAGCGCGTTTCGCCTGGTGGTTTTGCGGCCAAGCTGGTCAAGCTGCTGGGGCTAAAGATCCCAGTCACACCCAGATCACTCGCTGCTACGTTAATGAAGACTTCCGGCGGCTTCCTAAACGATCTGGAGAAGCGCCTGGAAGAATTCAATAATGAGCACCCGGACGCTAAAATCTTCGTCTCCCAGCGCTGTGCTGCCGCGATCGCGGTCGAGTTGCTTTGCGCCCTATCTTGGCTTGCCCTTTCTATCTTGAGCCGCGATGATTTCGCTCGGGATCAGGAGCTTTTTGGGACATATGCACTGGAGACTTTTGAAGAACTGGAGAAGCTCCTGGACGACGGAACGACGGTGGTCCTCTTTAAGCAGGTCGGACAGGAAACCAGAGAGCTTTATTTATTCGACAAACCGAGTCTGCGAGAGCTCGCCGCCGCTGGGGGCGAAGTCGTGTTGGGGTTGTTCCGGGAGGTCATCGACATGGCCGAGCGCGAACCAAATTGGCTGGGCATTTATCTGTTTAAGGCTCGCATGAGAATCGCGGCTAGGCTTCCAGTAGATCCTCGCAGCATTTACTATATGGAATTCAGCATGTTCTTTGGTATTGCGATTCAAACTAGTGCCGAGCTCTTTGAGGAGCTGAGGCCAGTGTCTGCCTCTTCTTGATTCGTTTGCATCCGCCCAGGTTAGGGACAACGCAGCCCACGCAGGAGGCAGCTTGAAGATCAAGGTTGTGGTGCACGAAGCAGAAGAAGGCGGCTACTGGGCAGAAGTGCCGGCGATCCCCGGGTGCGCGACGCAAGGGGAGACGATGGACGAACTTTTGGCGAATGTCCACGAAGCCATCGAGGCCTGCCTTCTGGTTGAAGTTGACGAGCCAGAGCACAACAGCACGGACCGGTTTTTGGAAGTCACCTTATGAAGTCGATCTCGGACAAGGAAATTGCTCGGGTCATAGAAATGGTCCAGGATCAAATGATGCGAAGACCAAATGTACCTGCGAACAGGAAACGCCGCGACACGCAGGTCCCCGTTTTGATCGAAAAGGGTGAGGATGGGTTCTACGTGGCCGAGTGCCCCCTTTTTAAGGGCTGCTATAGCCAGGGGAAAACGGTAGACGAGGCCTTGCGGAACATCCGCGAAGTCATCCGGATGATCGCGGAAGAGAAAAGGAATCGAGACATTCTAAGGACGTACCACCCGCAGGAATTGAGTCTCCACACCATCACCTTATAACCGCGACACTTCGGGCGATGTCATTCCCGCGAAAGCGGGAATCCATTTGACTTACAATGGGTCCCCGCTTTCGCGGGGACGACAGCGCCGATTTTCATCCCCTTGGGTGGGCCGCAGGCCCATGACCACTCGGAATGACACCCTCGGATGATTCGTGATATCATAGTGCTATCGGAGCGTTTTATGGCTAACGTGATGGTGCGAAATATTCCGGAGAGAGACTACGCTGAGCTCCAACAGGACGCGAAACAAAATCGGCGCAGCATCAATGCCGAGATCCTGAGCCTTCTAGCCGACAGGGCTGCCATGAACCGGCGGCGGCGGCAGGCTGCCAAGGCGATGAGGAGGATCGATAAGCTTTGGGAAAGGATAGGACCCAAGTTTCCTAACCAACCGGACAGTACCGCCCTCATTCGCGAGGATCGGGACAATGACGAGCCTTATCGTTGATGCGAGTGTGGTTGCCAAGCGGCTTGTGCTTGAACCCGATAGCGACAAAGCCAAGGTCTTATTTGCAAATTGGCAGCGAGGCGCCTTGGAAATACTCGCTCCTTCCATACTTCCTGCGGAAGTTGCGAACATGCTCTGGAAGCGGGTGAGACGGGGCCTTCTTTCGGCTGCGAGCGTGGAAAGTCTCTTTCATGAGTTCATCGCGTTCCACGTCCCCTTATGGCCGATAGAAGATTTGGCGGAAGTGGCTCTGGCCCTGGCGTTGAGAAACGGTCACAGCGCTTACGACGGCCTCTACCTGGCTCTCGCTATCAAGACCGGGTGGGACTTGGTCACGGCGGACCAACGCCTTTACAACATGCTAAGCCCGTCATTTCGGGATATCCGTCTGATTCGCGACTATACTTGACCCCACAGCCGAATTCCTGCGATCCGCATCTAATTCGCGGGGAGGGTGCGGACTGAATCCCGGGAGAAAGCAAAAATATGTGGAATAATTTGAAGACAACGATACTACTTGCGGCGATGACCGGCTTGCTGCTGGTCATTGGCGAGCATTATGGCGGGCAGCAAGGCATGATTTTCGCGCTGATGCTGGCGGCGGTGATGAACCTGGGCAGCTACTTCTTTTCCGACAAGATTGCGCTGGCGATGAGCGGCGCGAAGCCGATCGCGCGCGAGGAGAACCCGCGGCTCTATCAGATCGTGGAGCGCCTGGCCGCCAAGGCCAACATTCCGGTGCCGAAGATTTATTACATTCCGACGGATTCGCCCAACGCCTTCGCCACAGGCCGCAATCCCAATCACGCCTCGGTGGCGGTGACGGCCGGTATCCTGGAGATTTGCGACGACGAGGAAATCGAAGGCGTCCTGGCGCACGAACTCGGGCACGTGAAGAACCGCGACATCCTGATCAGCGCGGTGGTGGCCACTCTGGCCGGGGCGATCACGCTGATTGCCCGGATGGTCTATTGGGGGGAACTATTTGGGGGTTTTGGCGGGGGCCGCGGCAACGACCGGCGGGGCGGTATCTTCTC
>Ga0187781_10003376_pt1 | contig 12037 bp, 11 predicted proteins | sample 0715_SJ02_MP02_2_FD_132447 | JGI IMG/M metagenome (GOLD analysis project Ga0187781, IMG submission 132447) | Tropical peat soil microbial communities from peatlands in Department of Meta, Colombia - 0715_SJ02_MP02_20_MG | ecosystem: Environmental > Terrestrial > Soil > Wetlands > Peat | place...
CGACCATGTCACTGCAATCGCAAGATATCCTGCGCCGCTCCGCCAACCCCACCCAGCCCCCGGTGGCCCGGGACTATCAGGCGCAGGTGGCCAAGCTGATCGACGTGACCACCTGCATCGGCTGCAAGGCCTGTCAGGTGGCCTGTTCGGAGTGGAATGACCTGCGCGACGAAGTGGGCAGCAATGTCGGGGTGTACGACAACCCGGCCGACCTGTCCGCCGAAAGCTGGACGGTAATGCGCTACAGCGAAACCGAACAAAACGGCAAGCTGGAATGGCTGATCCGCAAGGACGGCTGCATGCACTGTGCTGATCCGGGCTGTCTGAAGGCCTGCCCGTCCCCCGGGGCCATCATCCAGCACGTCAATGGCATCGTGGATTTCCAGTCCGAGCACTGCATCGGTTGTGGCTACTGCATTGCCGGCTGTCCTTTCAATGTACCGCGCATCAACCCCAAGGATAACAAGGCCTACAAATGTACCTTGTGTGTCGACCGGGTCAGCGTGGGCCAGGAGCCCGCCTGTGTGAAAACCTGTCCTACCGGCGCCATTCATTTTGGTAGCAAGGAGGACATGAAGGAATACGCTCAGGAACGGGTGGACGAGCTGAAAACCCGTGGTTACGCCAATGCCGGTCTGTACGATCCGCAAGGCGTGGGCGGCACCCATGTGATGTATGTGCTGCACCATGCCGATCAGCCCGAGCTGTATCACGGCCTGAAAAAGGACCCGCAGATCAGCCCGGTGGTCAGCTTGTGGAAGGGTATCCTCAAGCCGCTGTCCACTATCGGTCTGGCGGCCTCGCTGCTGTTCGGTTTCTTCCACTACATCGGTGTCGGCCCCAACAAGGCCGAGGATGAGGACGAGGAGGACAAGCCATGAGCAAGGAAAAGCTGATCAAGCGCTACAGCGCAGCGGAGCGCATCAACCACTGGATCGTGGCGCTGTGCTTTGTGCTGCTGGCCATTTCCGGCCTGGCCTTTTTCTACCCGGCCTTCTTCTGGCTGACCGGGGTATTCGGCACGCCGCAGCTGGCGCGCATCGTGCATCCCTTTGTCGGGGTGCTGATGTTCCTTGGCTTTGCCCGCCAGTTCCTGCGCTACTGGCATCACAATTTCATCGACAAGGAAGACATCAAGTGGATGAAATCGGTGAAGTCGGTGCTGGCAGGCCATGAGGTGGGCGATATCGGCAAGTACAACGGCGGCCAGAAAGGCATGTTCTGGATGATGACCGGCTGTCTGCTAGTGCTGATCTGTACCGGCGTCATCATCTGGCGGCCCTATTTTGCCTATTCCTTCCCCATTGATATGGTACGCATTGCCCTGCTGCTGCATGCCTGGGCGGCACTGGCGCTGATTGCCGGCATCGTGGTGCATGTGTATGCCGCCATCTGGGTGCGCGGCACCATCCGCGCCATGGTGGAAGGCGTGGTCACCCATGCCTGGGCCAAGAAGCACCATCCGCGCTGGTATCGTGAAATGACGGGAGACAAGAACAAACCATGAGCATCCGTATTGTGCCAGCCGAGCAACTGGCCGAACGTCGGCCAGCCAGCCTGGACATCACGCCCTTGTTACTGCCGCAAGCGGCCACGCTGTACCGCCAGCGCGCCCAGCGGCTGCAGCAACTGGCCGCCGGTCATGTGATGGCGGATTACCTGCAACTGGCCAGCCGCATTGCCGAGGCACAACACCAGCTGGTGCAGCACCAGCCGGTGTTGCTGCCGGCGCGTGAAGACTATTTTCAGCAGTGTGCCGAGCACGGCCTGCCACCGCTGGGAGCCCTGGCCTGGCAGCGAGATCCGGCCTGGCGGCAGCTGCTGCATGCGCTGTGTCGGCAACTGCAGGACGAGGCCAGCCAGGCCGTGCAGCAGGTGCTGGCGCAGTTGATTGCAGCGCCCGCAGAGCAGCACGAAAAGGCGGCGCAGGCACTGTTGTCGGGTGATCTGGCTGCCGTCGACAGCGCACAGGCACCGTTCATCTGGGCGGCGCTGTCGGTGTATTTCAGCCAGTTAGCCAGCCAGCTGAAAATGGCGGCCGTGGCCGAACCGGGCGATGCCCGCCACCTGTGCCCGGTGTGTGCCAGCGCACCGGTAGCCAGTGTGGTGCATCAGGGTAAGGAGGCCGGCTTGCGCTATCTACATTGCAGCCTGTGCGAAAGCGAGTGGCATATGGTGCGGGCAAAGTGTAGCAACTGCGAGGCCACCCGCGACATCGGCTACTGGTCGCTACAGGAGGCACACAATGCGGTGCGGGGCGAATCCTGCGGCGACTGCGGCAGCTATCTGAAGATCCTGTCGCTGGACAAGGATCAACAGGCCGAAGCTGTGGCAGATGATCTGGCCAGCCTGGCACTGGACGCTGCGCTGGAGGAACAGGGCTTTGCCCGTAGCGGACTCAACCCGCTGCTGTTTCCCGGCTGAGCAGCGATACCCAGGCAGTCAACAGTGGGGCCAGGAACCCGGCCATGAGCGGGTCCTGCCCTGCTTCCGCCCAATCCCGTACCTGCATCCATCTACCCCGTCCTCCCGGTTTGGCTCCCCCTTTTCGCCACCGTGACATACCGTGTTCATCATGTCGGTCTGCAACAGCCCGCAGGCCCGCTGACAGGCCAGGCCATCGCGCATCATCCTGTTTTGAATACCACCGGCGGGACCAGCGTCAGATGAATCAACGCCACCTGTTTCCTGTTTGCATTCAATCAGGCCAGCAACTACAAAAAGTAGTGAGCAATCACTTCTGGTTCTGACAAAACAATGCACTGGCTGCTCTCATGCGAGCCGCCCAGACAAACCAGACCGCAGACCGATCAATCACCTCGGTATTGATTGCTCATGAGCAAGGGGGGGCCAATGAGCAAGACCATATTGATGGTGGACGATTCCATCAGCCTGCGGCTGGTCGTCAGAATGACGCTGGAAGGCGAGGGCTATCATGTTATCGACGCAGAAGACGGCCTCAAGGCGCGCGAATGCCTGGATGGACGCCAGGTTGACCTGGTCCTGTCCGATCTCAATATGCCAGGCATGGATGGCCTCAGCCTGCTAAAGCACATCAGGCAACTGCCCACCTACCAGCACACCCCGGTGATCATGCTGACCAGCGAATCGGCGACCTATTTGCGCCAGGAAGGGCAGCGTCTCGGGCTGAATGGCTGGATCGTCAAACCCTTTGAACCCCCTCAGCTACTGGCCGCCATTGCCAGGCTGGTTCAGATCTGAGCCAGCATCATGTCGCATATTCATATGCTCCATAGCGAGCAGACCATCTACCAGGTGCAGGCCTTGCACCAGGAGTTACTCGCGCTATTGCAGCAAAATGACGCAATCGTGCTGGACTTGTCAGAGGTGCGGGAAATCGATTCCGCCGGCCTCCAGGCCCTGCTGTGGTTCCTGCGCTATGCCACCGCCCATGGCAAGCAAGCCTCCTTGCGACATGCCAGCCAGCAAGTGCAGCACTTTCTTGCCTTGATGGGGCCGGTACAACTGGAGCATCCAGATGAACCTTGACCTGGCCATGCAGTATTTCCAGCAGGAATCTGCCGAACTGCTGGAACAGATGGAGGGCATTCTGCTCAATGCCGAAGTGGACACCACCAGTGCAGAAGAGCTGGGGGCGCTGTTCCGCTGCATGCATACCATCAAGGGTTCTGCCGGATTATTTGGCCTGGATAGCCTGGTTGATTTCACCCATCAGGTGGAGAACCTGTTGGACCTGTTAAGAGAGGGCCAACTGCAACTGGATGCCATGCTCAGCGGCCTGCTACTGCGTTGCCATGACCATGTAAAAGCCCAGTTGCTGGCGCTGGAGGCCAAACAGCCCCTGCCAGATGGCGAAGGAGAACAAATACTGCAGGAAATGGCCGTGCTGCTGCATGACTGTGACAAGCTGCCTCAGGCCGAGCCAGAGCCACACGTCGCCCTTGCTTGTCAGGCAGACAGCGCCTGGTTGCTGTCACTGCGCTTTGGCCCGGAAGTCCTGCGTAACGGCATGGACCCCTCATCCTTTGTGGCATATCTGACTAGTTTGGGACAAATACAGCATATCGCCAGCTATTGTCATCAGTTACCCACGGATGACGGTTTTGATCCCGAGCGCAACTATCTGCGGGTAGAACTACAGTTTTTTGGGCCTGTCGATGCAGGCCAGCTGGACAATATGTTTGCCTTTGCCGCCCAAGACAGCCAGTTCATCATCAGCCCGCTTGCCGAGGCCCAGCAACACTTACGACAGGCACTGCAACTGGGAGATGCCGAGGAAAATGCAGCCATCGCGGCCATTTGGCAAGAATGGGGATTCTCGCTGCCGGCAAGCGCCACGCCTTCGAGCGCAAGGCCTTTGACAGCAGAAAGAGAAGCCGACATATCGACAACAGAAACCATCGATAACAGACAGGCATCCAAAACAGAAAGCCGGTTTATCAAGATAGAAGCCAGCAAACTGGACAGTCTGATCAATCTGGTCGGGGAACTGGTCATTGCTGGAGCTGCCGCCAATTTACTGGCACGCCACCATGGTGCAATGCCGCTGACGGAATCTACCGCCGTGATAGGCGGACTGATTGAGCAGATTCGCAGTGAAACCCTGTCAATGCGCATGGTGCAGATCGGCGATATTTTCAGCCGTTTTCCACGCATCGTCCGGGATACCGGGCGTGAACTGAACAAATCCATCCGTCTGGTCATCAGCGGAGCAGAAACCGAGCTGGACAAATCCATGGTGGAAAAACTGGCCGACCCCTTGATGCATCTGGTACGCAATGCCATCGACCACGGCATTGAGGCATCAGCCACCCGAGAGCAAGCCGGCAAGGACAAGGAAGGACATGTTTGGCTGAATGCCTATCACGAAGCCGGCAGCATTGTCATTGAGGTTGCCGATGATGGCAGAGGGCTATCCAAAGAACACATCCTGAATAAGGCCGTGGAACGCGGCCTGATCGGCAGCGATGCCTTGCTAGCCGAACAGGATATCTACCGGCTTGTCTTTGAGCCGGGTTTCTCCACCGCCAGCCACGTGACCAACCTGTCCGGACGGGGCGTCGGGCTGGACGTGGTCAAACGGAATATCGAACAGCTGCATGGCTCGATTGAAATCGACTCAGAACCCGGACTGGGCTGTATCTTCCGGCTGCGCTTGCCACTGACACTAGCCATTATCGACGGTTTTCTGGTGGAAGTGGGGCAGACCCATTTTGTCATCCCGCTGGCCTGTGTAGTGGAATGCATGGAATTACCTGCTGCCCAGCAGCAAGCCGAGCACCACGACTATATGAACCTGCGTGGCGATATTTTGCCGTTATTATTCCTGCGTCGCTTCTTCGAGTTACCAGGAAACACCGGACGTCGACAGAGCGTGGTGGTGGTCCAACTGGGAGAACACAAGGCCGGCCTGGTGGTTGATGCCTTGCAAGGCGAATTTCAGACTGTCATCAAACCGCTGGGCAAATTGTTCCGGCATCTGAAAGCCATCAGTGGCTCCACCATTCTGGGCAACGGCGAGGTGGCCCTGATTCTGGATGCAGTCTCGCTCATCCAGTATGCCAGCCAGCAAGCGTCTGAACAGTACTCGCTGCAGAACGAACTCACGCAGTGCATGCCATCCCCCTTGCCCTCCCTACCAAACCGTTTTTCTGCCGGGAAATATCCATGAGCACGCGCAAACCCATGAGTGTGGCCCTGCGATTGGCACTAGGCTTTGGCAGCCAGATTGTGCTGCTACTGCTCTGCGTACTGATTGCTCTGTACGGTTTCAACCGTATCCATGATGCGTTTGAGGAAATGACCGCCAACGACCACAAAGCTGACCTGGCCGAGCAACTGGTGGCCCTGACCCAGCAATTGAGCATCGACTACCGGTCGGTCATCATTTTTACCGATCTGCATGAAATCAGCGTGGCGGTGGATCATTACAACGAGAGCAAACGCCGATATCTGGAAGTGGAAAGGGAACTGAGCACCACGCTGCGCCAGTCCGCCACCACCACCGCGCGTGAGCGTGATTTGCTGGCCCAAATCATCAATACCCGGCCTAGCAGCTTCGCCCTGATGGACAAATCGGAAGCGCTGGGAGCCATCAACGAAAACGATGCGGCCGGCCAGATCATGAAGAACGAAGCCAACCCGGCCATGAGCCGCTTGTCAGAATTGATGCGTGCGCTGTATGAAATCGAAGTTCAACAGAATGAGGCATCGCGTAATCAGGCCAGTGCAGCCTTACAGCAATCCCATCTGTATATCCTGGCACTGGCATTGTGTGCGAGTGCGCTGGGACTGCTGCTGGCCATATTGATCAGCCGTAACTTGCTGCGCATTTTAGGCGGAGAGCCTGGCCAGGTGTCGGACATCATGCGCGAACTGGCCACTGGAAAACTCGATACGGCGCTAGAGCTGCGTGCCGGTGACCATACCAGCATGATGGCAGCGGTTGCCCAGACCATGGGCAAGCTGCGCAACATCATGACCGAGGTCAAAAGCAGTGCCATCAATCTGTCGGCAGCCGCCCAGCAACTGAATGCCACTTCGCAATCGCTGTCGCATTCGGCCAGCGAATCAGCCGCCGGTATCGAACAGACCACGGCAGCCATCGAAGAAATGTCTTCCAGCATCAACCAGACCAATGACAATGCCCGCGTCACCGAAGGTATTGCCGAAGAGGCAGCACGTCAGGCCCATCAAAGTGGGGATGCCGTGCGCCAGACCGCCGCAGCCATGCGGCAGATCACCGACAAGATCACCATCATCGACGACATTGCCTATCAAACCAATCTGCTGGCACTGAATGCCGCCATCGAAGCGGCACGGGCCGGCGAACATGGCCGCGGTTTTGCCGTCGTCGCGGCAGAAGTCCGCAAGCTGGCCGAGCGCAGCCAGGTCGCCGCCCAGGAAATCAGCCAGGTAGCCAGCAGCAGCGTTGCCCTGGCAGACCGCACAGGCAAGCTGCTGGAGGATATGGAACGCTCCAGCGCCCGGACTGCTGATCTGGTACAGGAAATCGCGGCAGCTTCCAAGGAACAGGCCAGTGGCGTCAGCCAGATCAATCAAGCGGCCCAGCAACTGAATACCACCACCCAGCAAAATGCCTCGGCCAGCGAAGAGTTGGCCTCTACGGCAGAACAGATGAGCAGCCAGGCAGAGAACCTGCAAGAACTGATAGATTTCTTCCGGCTCGGAGCAGAACAAGCAAACCAAAGCGGGACAATGCGCCACACAGCCCCTGTGCTGGGACAGTTGCACAAAATGACAGCTTCAACAGAAGACGATTCGAACTTCCTGCGCTTTTAGGACCGTGCATATGGCCGCTCTCAAACCATGGCACAGGCACAGACAGGAAACGCCAGAACAGTTGCCGGAGCAGTCCGGGCAATACCTGACTTTCTGCTCTGCCAGCCAGCAATTTGGCATTAATATTCTGCTGGTCCGCGAAATACTGGAACTGCAGGCACTCACTCCGCTGCCACGCATGCCACCACATGTCTGTGGCGTGCTCAATCTGCGTGGGCGGGCGGTGCCGGTCATCGACCTGGCCCAATGTCTGGGCAGAAACGCCACCTGTGCCAGACGCCGCAACTGCATCATCATCCTGCAACTGGAAAACGAGGCCACCAACAAAGACATCGGCATACTGGTGGAAGAGGTCAGATCGGTCCTGGAAATCAGCCCACAACAGATAGAGGCTGCTCCACAACTGGGTGACATACTGCCAGCCCAATTCATTGCCGGCATGGCGCATCAGGAGCAAGGTTTTATCGTTTTACTGCAGGCTGAGCATCTTGTGTCGCCCGACGAACTGACCCGGCTTTATCTGGCGCAACAGCATGCACAGGAGCCGACGGGGGCTGAACATGAATGATGCCAACACTCAGGACCACCCGCAGCAATATCTGACCTTCCAACTGGGAGGGGAACGTTTCGCCTGCGACATCATGATCGTGAAAGAGATATTGCAATATGGCCGGCTGACCAGCGTGCCGCAAATGCCAGCCTTCGTGCACGGGGTGATGAACCTGCGTGGCAGCATTGTTCCTATCATCGATCTGGCCCAACGCTTTGGCCGCCCCCCTTTCCGGCCAGGACGCCGTAGCTGCATTGTCATCATGGAAGTCAATTGGGATGAAAACCAGCGGCATGCCGGCATTCTGGCAGACTGCGTACAGGAAATCATCGCCTTGCATCCACCGCAGATGAGCCCCCCTCCTCCGTTTGGCAGCCATCTGCGCACCGATTTCATTGCAGGCATGGTCCATCACGATGCGGACTTCCTCACCTTGCTGGACATCCCCAGCGTGTTGTCCATTGATGAACTCAACCAGCTCTCCTGCCAGATGCACTATCCGATGAGGACAGAAACTGCCGCGCCGATGAGCTAGATTGAGAAAGAACACCACCAGGCACAAGCCCTTGGCCGGCCACAGCTGGAAACCAAAATGAGCCAGAAGCAACGCAAGGAAATCTTCCTCCATCCCGGCGAGTGGTTCTTCGGTGGTGCAGAAACAGTGGTCAGCACCCTGCTGGGGTCTTGTGTTGCGATCATTCTGTGGCACCCGGAGCTGAAAATCGGCGGCATGTGCCACTACTTGCTGGCCAGCCGTGGAAAACACCCTGGCAGGGGACTGTCTGGCCGCTATGGTGATGAAGCCATGCTTTTGCTGCTACAGCAGGTATTGGCCAGTGAACGGGAGCTACGGGAATTTAGGGTCAAGCTGATCGGGGCTGCCACCACCCTGCTACCGCAGGAAGGCGAAAGAAGCAGTAATGACGTAGCCACCAGAAATGCCGCCATGGCCAGACTACTGGCCCGACAACTCGGCCTGCTGGTACAGGTAGAAGAGCTGGGCGGCAACAAACCCAGAATGGTGGTTTTTGATGTGCAAACTGGCGATGTATGGGTACGCCTGATTCAGGACAATATGCTCAGCGAAACCCAGGCCAATAAATCGGGGAATAAAACATGAATATCAAGGTCATGATTGTGGATGACTCTGCAGTGGTACGCCAGGTACTGAGCGAGGTATTCAACTCCAGCAGCGGTATTGAAGTCATGGATATGGCTACCGACCCCATCATCGCCATGGAAAAAATGAAACAGCACTGGCCGGATGTCATTGTGCTGGATGTGGAAATGCCACGCATGGATGGGATTACCTTCCTCAAGCAAATCATGGCCAGCCGCCCGACCCCGGTGGTGATCTGCTCCTCGCTTACCCAGAAGGGAGCCGATATCAGCATGCAGGCCATGGCTGCCGGTGCAGTCGAGGTCATTGCCAAACCGCATGCTGGCGTAAAACAATTTTTGCAGGACAGTAATAACCTGCTGGTCCAGGCGGTAAAGAGTGCGGCGGCCGCCCGCATGAACCGCATACGCAGCCTGCCTCCCACGCCGCTGGAAACCCGTCCCAAGCTCTCCGCCGATGCCATTCTGGCCGCCCCGACCGGGAGTCAGATGTTCCAGACCACGGAACGCATTGTCGCCATTGGCACATCGACCGGAGGCACCCAGGCCCTGGAGGCCATTCTCACCAAACTGCCGCGTACTTGCCCTGGTCTGGCCATCGTGCAGCATATGCCGGAAAAATTCACCGCTTCCTTTGCCGAAAGGCTGGACCGACTGTCGGAAATCGAAGTCAAGGAAGCCAGCAGCGGCGATCGCATCCTCCCAGGCCGGGCCCTGATTGCTCCTGGCGGCAAGCACATGATGATCAAGCGCAGTGGTGCGTTCTATCAGGTTGAAGTGGTCGATGGGCCGCTGGTCAGCCGCCACAAACCTTCGGTTGATGTGCTGTTCCGTTCGGCAGCCAAATTCGCTGGCAAGAATGCGCTGGGCATCATCATGACCGGCATGGGCGATGACGGGGCCAAAGGATTGAAGGAAATGCATGACTCCGGAGCCAAAACCATTGCACAGGACGAAGACAGCTGTGTGGTATTTGGCATGCCCAAGGAAGCAATCAAACTGGGAGCTGCCGATGAGGTTATTGCCCTGGACATGATAGCCAAGGCCATATGCCGCTAGGGAGAAAGGCAGCGATGCAGACAGCAGACATGCGAAAAGTGCTGATCGTGGAAGACAGCCTTCCGCACAGAGAATGGGCCATCGATCTTTGCCGACAACTAGATTTTGCCAGCATCCAGCAAGCCAGCAATGGGGAAGAAGGCATGGCCATCTTGCGCCAGGAACTGCCGGACTTGCTGTTGCTGGACCTCGAAATGCCACGAATGAATGGTGTGGAGCTGCTGCAGCAACTGGCTGAAGAAAAGCTGTGTCCATATATCATTTTGATGTCTTCAAAAGACTATGCACTGATCTCTACCGTGGAAATGATGGGACATGGCCTGAACCTGCCGGTGCTCGGCGGTCTGAAAAAACCGCTGCACATTGGTGAGATGCAGGACTTGCTGCAACGCATCAGCGTGGAAAACATCAGCACGGAAACCAGCAATGTTCTTTGTGATGCCGCAGACATTCGCCATGCCCTGGACCAGCAGCACATCATTCCTTACTACCAGGCCAAGACAGACCTGAATAACGGACAGCTCAAGGGTGCGGAAATGCTGGCACGCTGGCAGCATCCTGAGCAGGGATTGATTCCGCCCTCCCGGTTCATTCCGGTCATCGAAGAAGAAGGCTGGGCGACCGAATTGACCCTGCTGATGCTGGAGCAAGGGCTGAATCAGTGGCAGGAATGGGCCCGGCAGGGCTTGCGCCTGCAGTTAGCCATTAATCTGTCCGCCCTGTCCCTTCAAGGCAATCGCCTGATCAGTGCAATCGAAAGCCGGTTGCAACGTAGCCGTGTCCCTGCTCGCTATATCATCTTTGAAATTACCGAAACCGCCGTAGCCACCAATCTTGCCGAAGCCATCGGCATTGCCGCGCGCTTGCGGCTGGCAGGACTTGGCTTGTCCATTGATGATTTCGGTACCGGCTTTGCCACCATGCAGCAACTGGCCCGTTTTCCTTTTACCGAGCTCAAAATCGATCAGTCTTTAGTCAGGGACATTGCCAATAAGCCCCATATGGAGGCCATTGCCTCCAGCATCATTGAGCTGGGCCGCCGCCTGCAACTGCATACAGTGGCAGAGGGAATAGAGACCGAACAAGACCTGCTAGCCCTGCAACAACGTGGCTGCGACCAGGGACAGGGCTATTTCATCGCCCGACCGATGGAAGCAGGCCAATTACTAAGATGGGCCAGGGAATACCAGCCAGGGAGAGGGCAACTTGCGCTACCTGCAGGCGCAGTATCGACAAGCAGTAGCCGGTCAAGCTGAGCAGATGGAGCCGCCAATCAGGGCAGCCGCCACAAGGGAGGCTCATCCATCAGGGCTATTTGCTCGCGCAGGGACAATATCTGCTCCTCCCAGAAACGCGGCTGGGCAAACCAGGGAAAGGCGGCGGGAAAGGCCGGGTCATCCCAGCGCCGGGCCAGCCAGGCACTATAGTTGAGAATGCGCAGGGTCCGCAGGGCTTCCAGTATATGTAGCTCCCTCAAATCAAAATCGCAGAAATCCTCATAACCGGCCAGCACATCACCCAGTTGTGAGGATTGTTCTTCAGCCGAACCTGACAACAGCATCCACAAGTCCTGAATTGCCGGACCCATGCGGCTATCGTCGAAATCGACAAAATGCGGACCGTCATCGGTCCACAGCATATTGCCTTGATGGCAATCGCCATGCAGTCGCAACTGACTCACTGCGCCAGCCCGATCAAAGCAGCGGCGCACGCCATCCAGCGCCTGGGCACTGACGCTGCGATAGACTTCCTGCAAATCCATCGGCAATACACGGTTATCCAGCAGATAAGCGACGGCCTCCACCCCAAAACTGTCGATATCCAGCGTCGGACGGTAACGGTAGGTTTCAAGCTGGCCCACGGCATGAATACGCCCCAGAAAGCGCCCTATCCACTCCAGAGTCTGACTGTCTCCCAATTCAGGAACCCGGCCCCCCCGGCGAGCGAACAGGGCAAAACGGAAATCACCATACTGATGCAATGTCCGGCCGGAAAACTGCAAGGGCGGAATGACCGGGATCTCTC
>Ga0187781_10003377_pt1 | contig 12034 bp, 13 predicted proteins | sample 0715_SJ02_MP02_2_FD_132447 | JGI IMG/M metagenome (GOLD analysis project Ga0187781, IMG submission 132447) | Tropical peat soil microbial communities from peatlands in Department of Meta, Colombia - 0715_SJ02_MP02_20_MG | ecosystem: Environmental > Terrestrial > Soil > Wetlands > Peat | place...
CTGCAAGATGCCCGGAGTTTGCGCACGCGTGCGGCAACCCGATCCCCAATCGCTGCGCAGGCGCATTGCCGCCTCTTGTAATCAGCCACAGCGCTTGGTCCAGGCAACGGATCGCGTGATAGTGCGGCGCGCCCCCGGTCCTGAGCGCCTGGCGCCGGTGGGACGCCATTGGGGCTCAGCGCTGCTGCCGACCGGCTTGGTGACGAGCGGACCGCAAGAGCGCTGATATGCACGAACTGGGAATTACCCGAAGCATTGTTGCGATGGTCGCCGAACGCGCCACCGGGCATCGGGTTTTGCGCGTCAAGGTCGAGCTCGGACGTCTCTCGGGCTTTATGCCAGAGGCGTTACGGTTTTGCTTTGATTTGTGTACGCACGGTACGATCCTCGATGGTGCTCAACTGGACATCGTGGAGGTCGATGGACTTGGACGATGCTTAGCGTGCGGATTACAGCACCGCCTAGATATACCGATGGGACGTTGCCCAAGCTGCGGGAAACCGGCTTTGACAATCGTAGCTGGCGAAGAACTCAAGATCCGGGAAATGGAGGTGATCTAATGTGCGTCACTTGTGGCTGCGGCCAAACACCCGCGACATTGCTCGCGCCTGGCGACGATGATGCGCACTCGCATGCGCAGCAGTCAGGGCACCGGCATGACGATTCGTGCAGCCACGGACACTCGCACGGGCATCAACACCGGACTGAAGAGCGCACTGATACCAATTTGCTGGCCGCGCTGGGTCGCGATGCGCGAACCATCGAGATAGAAATGGCGGTCTTATCGAAGAACCAAGCGCTTGCCGAGCGTAACCGAGGTTGGTTCGCCGGTCGCGGTGTGTTTGCAATGAATCTGATGGGCGGGCCGGGATCCGGCAAAACCACGCTCCTAGAGCGCAGCATTTCCGAATTGCGAGGTGAGGTGCCGATCAGCGTGGTTGAGGCAGACCAAGCCACCGCGTTCGATGCGCTGCGGATTCGAGCGGCCGGCGCGTCGGCGATTCAGGTTAATACCGGCGCCGGCTGCCACCTAGATGCCCAAATGCTCGCGGCAGCCGTAGAACGGCTCCAGCCCCAGGCGGGCTCGGTACTCATAATCGAAAACGTCGGCAATCTCGTTTGCCCGGCCCTATTCGATCTTGGCGAAGCGGCACGCCTGGTAATTTTTTCGGTCACGGACGGCGTGGATAAGCCCCTGAAGTACCCGCATATGTTTCGTGCCGCCGATGTACTGTTAATTAGCAAGATCGACTTATTGCCGCATTTGCGAATCGAATTGCCGCAAATGATCGACAACGCTCTGAAAATTAATCCCAAGCTGCTGGTTTTTGCGCTCTCAGCCGAAAACGGACAGGGAATGCAGTCCTGGTGTGGCTGGCTGCGCGAGCGCTGGCAGGTCGCAAGGAACGCGGCATGAGTGTCGTGGCCCTCTTATTGCTGGGTGTGTTCTTTGGGATGCAGCACGCGACCGAGGCGGACCACCTTGCGGCGGTGGCCACGCTTGTCGCGCGCGAGAAGCAACTCAGGCCTGCAATTCGACAGGGCGTTTTTTGGGGTTTCGGTCACACGTTGACGCTGTTGCTGTTTGGAGGCGCCGTGATGGTGATCGGGATCGCGCTGTCAGATCGATGGACTCACGCCCTGGAGGGCGCCGTTGGAGTGATGCTGGTGCTGCTTGGCGCGGACCTTGCTCGGCGCTTGTACCGAGATCAAATCCATTTTCACGCGCACGCGCATGCGGGCGATGGGTTTGATGCCCCCGCGCATTTTCACGCGCATTCGCACCGCGGCGAGAACACACCACACGAAAACGCGTCACATCGTCACCAGCACCAATCGATTCCCGTCAAGGCGATCCTGGTTGGCATGGTCCACGGTATGGCGGGTTCTTCGGCGCTGGTGCTGCTGACATTGGAGCAGATTAAAAGCCCATGGCTTGGGTTAGTTTATGTGCTGCTCTTCGGACTTGGTTCGGTGATTGGCATGGCGCTGCTTTCGGCAATCGTCGCCGTGCCGATTCGATTTAGCGCAGAGCGGCTGACAAAATGGTATCGATTCGTTAACGTGGCCGTTGCGCTTTTCAGTATTGGCCTGGGGCTGCATGTCATCGTTCAGCAGTGGCTGTAGCGAGCAAAATCGGGGCGCGCAAAGGGGTTAATGCGCCTCGATGCCCCTTAGGCAAAGTCGGTTCGTTCTACTTATAAGCAAGAAGCCGCAAACTGGCTGCGCCCCGGGATTGCCGCGGAGGGTGGCGACCGGCCGGGGCGATTTGCGTACCGGGCAACTTGCACGCTGTCCGCTGCGCTAGTTGGGATGGCACGCAGCAAAGCGCTCTTGCTGTGCCTCTTGCGGCAAAGATTCGAAGGACTAATAATTGACCTGCGCCGACGTAGCGCAGTTGCGCCGCGCTCAAAACAATACAACTCAAGGGGAAGCCATGGTTCGTTTTGCGTTCTTTCGCCTGATAGCAGGACTTTTGGCAGGTTGTGTCGCGGCTGGGGCGCTGGCACAGACCACGGTGCGCGTGGCGTTCATCGATCCTTTGTCCGGGTTGATGGCGCCGGTGGGCAACAACGGCTTGCATACATGGCAGTTTGTCGCCGAGGTCGCTAACCGTGAAAACTGGGCGCCCGGCGTGCGCTTTGAGATCGTTGCTTTTGACAACAAGCTCAGTGCGCAAGAGAGCTTAAATGATCTGAAGGCGGCAATCGATCAGGATATCCACTACATCGTCCAGGGAAATGGAACCAGCGTGGCGCGTGCCTTGATCGGTGGGGTCAGCAAGCACAATGAGCGCAATCCCGGCAAGGAGGTCGTGTTCTTGAACTACGCTGCCGTTGATCCGGATTTAACCAACGGAGAATGCACTTTCTGGCACTTTCGCTGGGACGCAAACTCCGACATGAAGATGGAAGGATTGACGACTTTTCTTGCCAAGCAAAAGGACGTGCGCCGCGTCTACCTCATCAACCAGGACTATGCTTTCGGCCATCAGGTCCAAAGAGCGGCCCGTGAAGACCTTACGCGCAAACGCCCGGATATTGAGATCGTCGGCGACGATCTACACCCGCTGGCAAAAGTCACGGACTTTTCCCAGTATGTCGCGAAGATGAAAGCGGCGAATGCCGACACCGTGATCACCGGCAATTGGGGCTCGGACCTTTCACTACTGATCAAGGCGGCTCGCGATGCGGGATTGACTGCCAATTTTTATACGTACTATGCAGGCACAGTTGGCGTACCGACGCAGATGGGTGCCGCAGGCGCCGAGCGCGTACGAATGATTTACGTCTGGCAGCCAAATATTGAGAATTTCAGTGGCGAAAATCTAGTAAAGGAATTTAAGTCGCGTTACAAGGAGGATTTTTCCGTCATGGCTGCGTATGACGCCTTGCGCGGATTGGCGGAGGCGGTTCGCAAGGCTGGATCAGTCGAACCGGTACGCGTTGCCTATGCATTGGAAGGCCTGCGCTTTCACTCTTTTAACGGGGACATCGAGGTGCGCGCATCGGACCATCAGGTACAGCAGCCCTTGTACGTTTCGAGCTGGCAGAAGGTTGATGGCGTTAAAGTGAAATACGATCAGGAAGATACGGGCTATGGCTGGAGTCGAGAGGTCACGATTGCACCGGACGCCGCGGCGCTTCCCACGACGTGCCAGATGCAGCGCCCCGCGCGACCGATGTAATTTCGTGCATTGCAGTCGCGGCCGGCGCGCTGTGCGTGCCGGCCCGCGTCTGTCGGTGGCGCTCGCTTGAATGCTGAACTTGCGTTGATCTCGGCCCTGAACGGGGCGAGCTACGGTCTGCTGCTGTTCATGCTGTCCTCCGGGCTGACCTTGATTTTTTCCATGATGGGCGTGCTCAATTTCGCACACGCCAGTTTCTACATGCTGGGCGCCTACTGCGGCTATCAGATCAGCGATTGGTTGGGTTTTTGGCCGGGATTGATACTGGCTCCTGTAACCGTCGGAGTTTGCGGTGCCGCTGTGGAGCGCTACGGGCTTCGAGCGCTGCACACGCGAGGTCCAGTTGCCGAGTTGCTTTTTACCTTCGGCCTATCTTTCGTGATCGTTGAAGTCGTGCAGGTGCTCTGGGGCAGGCCGCCGGTTCCGTACCGCCTGCCACCGGAACTCGATGGCAGTTTGTTTACTATTTACAGCGTTGACTTTCCGCGTGCGCGCGGATTTGTCATGCTGGTCGCGGGCCTTATCCTGGGCGCTTTGGCCCTCATGCTGCGTTACAGCCGCGTTGGAATGATCATCCAGGCGGCGCTGAGCCATCCGAAGACGGTTGAAACTCTCGGGCACGACGTTCCGCGAATCCACATGTTGGTCTTTGGGGGTGGCGCCGCGCTTGCTGGTCTGGCTGGGGCAGTTGGCGGAGCATTCACGGTCACCGAACCCAACATGGGGGCACAAATCGGAGCCATCCTGTTCGTTGTGGTCGTGGTGGGGGGCATGGGTTCGCTTGCCGGTGCGTTTTTTGCCTCGCTTGCAATTGGGGAGCTTGATGCTTTTGCCAAGGTGATTGATCGCTCTCCAGCGGACCTCGCGGCGGCGCTGGGCGCCCCCATCGATCCGACAAGCCCGTTATACGGTCTCTGGAGTCTGACGCTTTCGCAGTCGGCTCCCGTCTTGCCCTTTTTGCTTCTGGTTATTGTGCTGCTGGTGCGGCCTCGCGGTTTACTGGGCAAGCGCGAAGATCGATGAGTGCTGTCAAACAGCTGCGCTGGCTACCCTGGGTATCGGGAGCGGTGCTCATTGCGCTGGTGCCGGCGATTTTTTCGCAGGGGTTCATCCGCCTGCTCTTTGCCGAGTGTGCGATCATGATTGTCTTTGCGCTGTCGTATAACTTGTTGCTCGGCGTCAGCGGCATGTTGAGCTTTGGCCACGCCGTCTACTCCGGGTTTGGTGCCTACGCAACGATTCACGCACTCAACTGGATCGGCCGCAGCCATGTTTCGATCCCGGTAACTTTATTACCCCTCGTTGGCGGTTGCGGCGCGCTCTTGGCCGGCGTCGTACTGGGCTTTGTTTCTACGCGTCGCTCTGGTACGGCTTTTGCAATGATCACGCTGGGTTTGGGTGAATTGGTTGGCGCGTGCTGGTTAATGTTCCCCAAGTTCTTTGGCGGTGAGGGTGGCATCGCGGGAAACCGCACGGTCGGGGCACCCTTGTTCGGTGTATCAGGCTGGAACCTGGGATCCGACCTGCAAATCGACTACGTCGTTGGAGCCTGGTGTTTTGCCAGCATTGCGGCGATTCGCGCTTTGCTTGGCACGCCGCTGGGACGCGTTGCCAACGCGGTCCGAGACAATCCGGAACGTGCCGAATTTGTCGGCTACTCGGCCCGCCAGGTGCGCTGGTTGATGCTCATTGCCTCGTCATTTTTTGCCGGAATCTCCGGCGCGCTTGCGGCACTGAATTTTGAAATTGTCAGTGCCGAAAACGTCGGTGCCCTACGCTCGGGCGAAGTGCTGCTCGCGACGTTCATAGGCGGCATTGGCTATTTTCACGGACCGATCTTAGGAGCCGTGGTTTTTGTATTTTTCGCCGTCGCCCTGTCCCAATGGACCAAGGCCTGGCAGCTCTACCTTGGATTGTTCTTCGTGATACTGGTGTTAAGAGCGCCCGGCGGATTGGCGGCGTTACTTGAACGCGCCGCAATTGTGCTTCGCGATTTTTCCGCGCTGCGGCGGCGTGCTGGGGTTCTGGGCACGAAGACGGCTGCCGCGATTTTGAGTCTGGGAGGTTTGATCTTGTTGGTCGAAATGACCTATCACCGTACGCTCGAAGCAACGGGCGGAACCGTCGTGCGAGTCTTTTGGACGGATTTTGACACAGGACATCTTGGTGCCTGGGCGCTGGGCGGCTTGCTGCTGAGCGCAGGCGCGCTGACTTTTGGTTGGTTGCACCGTCAGGAACTTGCTGCCTGGGGACCGGATCCTTCCGCAACATCGGGTGGTGAAACGCGATGAGCTGTGCACTTGCATTAAACGATGTGCACAAACGCTTTGGACGCACCGCGATTATTCGTGGGGTATCGATGACACTGAGTGCCGGCGAGCGTCACGCGCTGATTGGCCCTAATGGCGCCGGTAAGTCGACTTTGTTTAACCTCGTCAGCGGCCGTCTCGCTCCGGACCGGGGCCGGATCGAATTAGCGGGGAACGACATAACGGGCAAGGCGCCTTTCGAAATCTATCGACGCGGGCTCTCCCGCAGCTTTCAAATCACCAATATTTTCCACCACTTGTCGGTGTTCGAGAACCTACGCTGTGCTGTGCTTTGGTCGCTCGGTTACCGCTACGCCTTTTGGCGGTCATTGGAGCGATTAGCCGATGCCCGATCGCGAGCCGAAGAACTGATCGAGCGGATCGGGCTGAGCGAGCGGCGCGATACGATCGCCGCAACGCTGACGTATGCCGAACAGCGGGCATTAGAGCTCGGAATCACGATTGCAGGGGGTTCTTCGGTAGTGCTTCTCGACGAACCGACAGCGGGCATGAGCCGCAGCGAAACGGAACGTACGATGCGCTTGTTGCGACATGTGACCGAGGGCCGCACGCTGTTAATGGTCGAACACGACATGGACGTGGTCTTCGGGCTTGCCGAGCGCATCTCCGTGATGGTGTACGGCCAGATCATTGCTTGCGGCACTCCGGAGCAGATCCACGCCAATGTCGAGGTCAGAGAGGCCTATCTCGGGACTGCGACGATGGAGCCGGTCTGATGCTGCAAGTCGAAAACCTTCAGGCCTACTATGGCAAGAGCCACGTCCTGCAAGGCGTGGACCTGCACGTAGGAGCCGGCGAGATTGTTAGCTTGTTGGGACGAAACGGTGTCGGGCGTTCGACAACGGCCCGCTCGATTATGGGATTGGTCCAATGCCGCGGAACGATTCGGTTCATGGAGCGCTCCCTCGTAGGGTTGACGCCCTCTAAGGTGGCGCGTCAAGGATTGGGTTACGTACCGGAAAATCGCGATGTGTTTCCGGGACTGACGGTCGAACAGAATCTGCGAATGGGAATGAAACGGCGCTTTCCAGGCAAATGGGGCTTCGATGAAGCCTATCGGTTGTTTCCGCGCTTGCGCGAACGCCGCGATGCGCTGGGGGGTGTTTTGTCCGGTGGCGAGCAACAGATGTTGGCCTTAGCACGGACGATGATGGGCGATCCGGAGCTTGTCATCATCGATGAACCCACGGAGGGACTTGCTCCCTTGATTGTCGAACAAATCGCCCACTTTTTGCTGGATCTGCGTGCTCGCCAAGTGGCGGTGCTGCTTATTGAGCAAAAGCTGCAAATTGCATTGCGAATTTCGCAGCGCCTTTACGTGATGGGACACGGACGCATCGTTTTCGAAGGAACGCCCGACGAATTGCGAGCCCGTGACGATGTGCGTCGGGAGTGGCTTGAGGTCTAAGTGCTTTGCTCCGTAGCAAAGGCTAGGACGGCCACCCTGCGGAGTTCACGAAGCACGGTGTTGTCGCCTCTCTTACTTTTGCGGCGAGCAGCATGGGTCGTGTGCAAGAGGTCAGTGGGTCTTTGAAAGTTCGCGCGATAGTTGCCATGCAAGAAAGCCGATCACCACCAAATTGACTAGCAACACAACGGCCCCGGCGAGGCTTGGTCGATACAAGAGGTGCCAAAACTCGAACGGCACATACAGCGCGCCAGATAAGGCGCCGAGCCACTGGCCCCAGATTCGTTCGAACCAAAGCCCGTACGCTTCAAAAAAGCGTAACAACACATAGCCCGTGGCGAGTAAAACCAGCGAGCGCAGGTTCGCGTCCTGCAGCACATCGGCCTCGTGCAAGATTAGCGAGGGATAGTGAGCGCCCGGTTGCAGGCCAAAATGGCCAATCAGGGCCTCCGCAAGCTGGTGCAAGTCGCGATGCAGGACGCCGAGCAAACCAAGACTCGCGGCTAGCGCGGTGGCGCCCTTGATCGCCTCAAAAACGGCAATCGTTCGCAACGCCCTTCGCTGTGCGGCCGGGTGAGACTTGTGTGCCGCCAGGGGCTTACTGACGATCGGCATGGGCGCGCACCAAGCAGACGGGCGAGCAATCATATTGACTTGCCTTTGGGCAAAATACCCATCTGATTCGCTGCATTGCGGCCACCATTGCCATTGTTACATCCTTATGGGTGGACAACGAGCGGTGCATTTGACGGCGCGGTGCGCCGTTGCGCAGATTCACTCGCCTTTGGCTCCGTTGGCTCGGTCATGGGGCGGTTACACCTGTGCTGCTCGCGTTTTTACGCGGGAGAGCGCTGGTAAATGGCCCGTCTTGCCTATACCACCGTGGCAGTTCTTGCCGGCAAGGGTAGCTGCGCTGCGGTGCACCGGTGCCCCGACGCCTGGGGTGCTGGGTCCAGCGCTTTGCGAGCGCAAACTCGCTCGCAGGGCGTCCATTTTTGCTGGCCATCGACGCTATGAGCAAGCAAGAGCTGCACACCGCGGGCAAAAAGGCAACATTGCTGCGCTGCCGGTCATCGGCTGTGCTATGGCGCCGGTCGGCCGTTGCTAGCAACTGGTGGACATCAAGGGGCCACGGCACTAGGCTGTGGCCATGGTTACCTTCTGCAAGAACTGCGCGAAAGTATTTGTATCGATCCCACGCCCGGGTTTTCTTTCGCTGCGCTTGCTCCGATGCACCTGCGGACATTCCCATATTGTGGCTGTCCGGTCGCTTTTGGAAAAGTCGGTTGCACCAAGTGACCGCGACACCTTGTCGGGACAGCCAGGTTCTCCGCCGTCGCCCTAGTCAGTTTCTAGTGCTGGCGCACTTTTTCAAGTGAACACAGCCACGCTCTGGCGTGCCGCCAGCACGGGCGTTCGCCCCGAATTCCACACCGTCATTGCCTGACTTGAGTAGCCATCGCGGATTGTCTGGGCACTTGTCCTAATGAGCCACCAGCCGTCCTGGGTCGCAACCGTTTCGTCAAGCACTTCCAAGTTCCATGTCATCGTGCTGATGAGTGCGGGTGCTGTGAAACAGACCATTGCGGCCGGAGGCGGTGCGTCCGCCAAAGCTAGAAGGGGTGCGATGGAAGGCATCAAGTCCTTGTCGCGGTGGCGCACCCAAAGCAAAATTTCCGGCTGCGCATCCGCGGTCAAGGGTCGCGCCCCGCCCGCAAAGCGCCAGTCAAAGTGCTGCGCGAAAGAAAGCGTAGCCGGCAACGCGGTAAAAAACGCCTCACAGTCCTGGGCATCGGCCACTTCCGGCGCAGCAAGATTGGCGTACGAAAGCACCGAAGCGCGGGCCGAGCCAAAGCAAAAAATCGCTCGTGTCGCTAGACCCTGGGGTGTGATTAGGTCGACTCCAGCAAAGACGGTCGATTTTCCTCGCCGCAGTGTCGTGCAGTCGAATTCGAGCAGCCCCGACGCCGGCCCCACGAAAGCAAATTGCGCTGCTCGCAACGGCGGGGGTTCGGATATGGCGAGCTCACACGCTTCCAGGCACAGGGCCGCCGCAAGGCCACCATAGACGGTGCGCCCCTGCAGCCAGTCTTCGGGCACCGTTACCGAGGGGCGCTTGGCAGGCTGGCGAAGCGCCTGCAACAACTTCGAAAAAGGCGTTTGGTGACTGTGCATCGCCGCGATTATGCAGCGCCATGGAATTCAGGCAAAGTGAACGTCGCCTTTGCTCCTGTCTGGCCGCGAAGCTTGGGCACGCCAGATCCCCAGCGCGAGGACCGGCTCATCGGCCCAGGTAAATGCGTCGCGGCGCGTGTGCGGATCGCCGATAGCGGCAACAGCGATGAGGCCACGGCGAGCAGAGCCATAATGCTCTTTTCAAGGCTGGTGCCCGCGGAGCTTTGGTGATTTCCGAGCAAGAGTACACGCAACATGATGCGCTGGGGTTGGCGGCCTTGGTCCGAAGCGGCCAGGTGAGCTCCAAAGAACTTGTGGAGCTGGCAATTGCGCGAATCGAGGCCCACAACCCCACGCTTAATGCCGTCGTGCGCAAACGCTACCAGCAGGCACTGACAGAGGCAGCAAATGTCAGCAAGGACGCTTCCTTCGCCGGAGTTCCCTTTTTGCTAAAGGATCTATTGGCGACGATCGCCGGCGAACCCACAGCAAGCGGCAATCGTCTGCTCCAAAGCATACCGATGCCGCATGAAAGCGAAATGGTGCGGCGCTATCGCGCAGCGGGATTGGTCATCGTGGGCAGAACCAATACGCCGGAGCTGGGCCTTACGCCCTACACGGAGCCAGCGATATTTGGCCCTACGCGCAATCCGTGGTCTTTGGAGCATTCACCCGGTGGTTCGAGCGGCGGCTCGGCAGCCGCGGTTGCGGCAAGACTGGTTCCCATGGCCAGTGGCAGCGACGGCGGAGGTTCCATACGAATTCCTGCATCCTGTTGTGGCCTGTTCGGGTTCAAACCCAGCCGGGGTACCAACCCGACGGGCCCCGATTTTGGAGAGATCTGGAACGGCTTTTCCATCGAGCATGTAATTAGTCGGTCGGTGCGCGACAGTGCCGCGATGCTCGATGCAACTGCGGGTGCCGATGCCGGGGCACCGTATGCTGCTCCTGAGCGGGCGCGCCCCTTTATCGAGGAGCTGTCCACGGCGCCCGCGCGCTTGAGAATTGCCTTTACCTCGCAGCCTTTGTTTGGGCATCGAGTACATGCGGATTGCGTAGCGGGGCTCGAGGCGAGTGTCAAAATCCTTGAATCGCTCGGCCATTTCGTCGAGCAGGCCGCGCCGCCGGTCGACAAAGAGGCCTGTGCGGTTGCCTACGTGACCGTCCTTGCCGGTGAGCTGCGCGCCGAAATTGAGGAGGTGTCGCGCATGGCAAACGCGCGGCCCCAAACGAGTAATTTCGAGACAGCAACCTATGGTTTGGGCCTGCTAGGTAGCTCGATCCGCGCCTCGCAATATGCAAGCGCGGCGCGCGTGCTGCAGCTGGCGGCACGGACGATGGTGCCATTTTTTGAACGTTTCGATGTTTTGCTTACGCCGACCCTTGCGACACCGCCCGCCTTGATTGGATCATTGCAACCGACAAGTTCCGAGTTGCGCGTTTTGCGCTTTGTCAACGCGCTCGATGCCGGTTGGCTATTAAACGCCCTTGGGCTTGTCAAGTCGCTTGCCGCAAAGACGTTTGATTACATACCGTTTACTCCACTGTTTAACGCCACAGGGCAACCGGCGATGTCTGTACCGTTGCATTGGAACGAGGCGGGCTTGCCTATCGGCATGCAGTTCGTTGCTCGCTTCGGAGAGGACGCGACGCTAATTCGGCTGGCTGGACAACTCGAGCAAGCCCGTCCTTGGTTTCACCGTAGGCCACCAGGATTTTGACGAATCAAACGCCCCAATGCGGGAGCAAAGCGCCCAGTGCACTAATTGGCGCGGAACTTCTCGATGGCAGCGCGAAGCGTTGGAACGGCGGCACGCTCGAACAGACCGAATTCGTTCAAGAATTCTTCCTTCGATAGCACAACGGCCTGTTCACTATCGTCACGAACCAATTTGAGAGTGTGCGCCGTGCGCACTGGCGCCGCAGAGCTGCTGTCAATTGCGATTTGCAGGTCAAGGCGCCCAATCTCTTGGCATATTTGGTGTGTGCGCTCGGTGATCGCAGCAACTCTTTGTTCGTACGACGCGCTGTCTTTTTCGAGAATTTTTTTCGGTGTCATTTTTCTTGGGTATTTCCTATGCAGCTCCTGCCCCCGCTGTGTTTGCGCAGCCGGCATCATTGCGGTTCTCATTTGATTTGGTTTTGCGTCTTTTCTCCCGATGCATCGCGTCGCGGGCGCGAGGCCCCGCGCTACTAGCCAACTCTTTGACAACCCGCCTTGTGCAAATGCAGCAAAACAGCATCCGCACTGCAGCGTAAATCCGCTGGCTGCCTCCCTAGCGGCCAAAGTCGGGGGTAATAGGGTGCCATTTCATCTTTGTAATGCTTCACTTGCAGCGTTTTATGGCGTTTTACGGCCCCGTCTCATGGCGACCGGCCCCACAGTTCGCATGGGATGCCAACCAGCACAAATCTTGGTCTTCGGGAAAATCA
>Ga0187781_10003380_pt1 | contig 12031 bp, 9 predicted proteins | sample 0715_SJ02_MP02_2_FD_132447 | JGI IMG/M metagenome (GOLD analysis project Ga0187781, IMG submission 132447) | Tropical peat soil microbial communities from peatlands in Department of Meta, Colombia - 0715_SJ02_MP02_20_MG | ecosystem: Environmental > Terrestrial > Soil > Wetlands > Peat | place...
AAGCCGGTTTTCCGAAAAGGACATGTGACAGAACAAGAATCTAGAGAACATCTCGATTCGGTTGAATCGGGATGTGCTCTAGGGTCTGTACTCAATAGGGATTCCAGCGCGGCCTGAGTTGTGATTCAAGGCTTCCGAGTCGGAGGGAGCCTTGATGAGGAAACCACTTTATTGGCTGAGCGACGAGGAGTGGAAGAGGATTGAAGGGCTGTTGCCGCGCGGCCGCCGCGGTGCGCATCGAGTCGATGATCGGCGGGTGATCAGCGGTGTCCTGCACATGCTGCGAAGTGGCGCGCGCTGGCGAGACTGCCCGCCGGAATATGGGCCATACACAACGATCTACAATCGCTTCAATCGCTGGAGTAAACAGGGCGTCTGGGAAGCGATCTTCTACAAATTGACCGGATCAAGTGGCGTTGTTTCCTCGGCCGCGATCGATACCACTCACATCAAGGCCCACCGTTCAGCAGGCGGCGCAAAAGGGGGGCCTTCTGCCACGCGATCGGCCGCTCGCGGGGCGGGCGCACCAGCAAAATCCACGCGCTAACCGACGAGAATGGCCGACCATTGGCCTTTATCGTGACCGCCGGCAACACCCATGACCTCGTTGGCGCGGCTGAACTGCTGCGCCGGACAACAACCCCGCGACGGTTGATCGCCGACCGTTCCTACGATGCGACAAAGCTCCGCCAATGGCTTGCCGAACACGGCTGTGAGCCTGTAATCCCGCCCAATCCGACCCGAAAGCACCCCGCCACCTACGATCTCGTCGCCTACAAGGCGCGCAATCTGATCGAGCGGATGTTCTGTCGCCTCAAGGATTTCCGCAGAATCGCAACGCGCTACGACAAGCGCGTCGATATCTATCTCTCGTCGATCCTCTTGGCAGCTGCAGTAACCTGGTGGATCAATTGAGTCTGGACCCTAATCCGAGATCCGCCCGAGGGCGTAAAGCGCCTCGAGCAGCAGGCCGGGGCGCGAACCGAAGAACCAGCGTTCGAACAAGTCCGTGGTTTTTCCGGCGCGAAAGAACTGCGCAAGCCCGGTATTGACCGCGAGCCGGAAGGCCCAGTCGCCGCGCGGCAGCACGATCGCATATTGCTCGATCGACAGATCGTCGGGCAGCATCACCAATGCTTCCGGATGTTTGATCTGGGCGCCGGCCAGCAGAAGCTTGTCGCTGGCAAAGCCGTCAACCTTGCCGCCTTCCAGCGCCGCGATCGCTTCGTCGCGATCCTTCACCGCGACGAGCGTGGCGTTGAGATTTCGCAGCTTGAGCTGTTCCTTGACGACCCTTTCATTGGTCGTACCGGACACGACCGCAATCTTCTTGCCGGCCAGGTCCGCGAACGAATGGATGTCGGAGTTGCCCGCCACCAGGACGCCGGTCGATTCGACAAACACCAAGTCGGAGAAATCGATCTCCTTCATGCGGCTGAGCGTGACCGTAGAGGAGCCGCATTCCATGTCGGCCTTGCCGCCGGAGACGGCGGAGAAGCGCGTCTCGACCGTCACCGGTACCCATTCGATCTTGAGTTCCGGCAAATTGAACTGCTGCTGGATCGACTTCACCACCTGCTGGCAGAGGTCGATGGTGTAGCCGAGCGGCTCCTTGTTATCGTTGAGGAAGGCGAAGGGCCGCGCGTCGGCGCGATAGGCGATGCGGATCACCTTCTTGGCGGCGATGGTCTTGAGGCGGCTATCCGGCGGCACCGGCGTGTCAGCGGACCACGCGGCGGATACAAAAAGAGTACAGGCAAACGCTGCCAACCCGAACGCAATACCGGCGCCCCGACCATAAAGACACTTGCCCCGCATGATTTCACCGCCACCCTGTTGTTCCAAGCCCTGTTCAAAGCCCCGTGATTTTAAACTTGGCGATGCTCTTGGGATAGCCGTCGGGTAAGGAATTTACGCCCAAACATTCTCTAATAGACGCTCTAATAGACGGCCATGAACGGCCTTTCGCTCTAATAGACGGCCATGAACGGCCTTTCGCTCTAATAGACGGCCGTGAACGGCCTTTCGCTTTACCATACGGTCGTCGGTGCCGGGCTTTTTGCTTAAATAGGGCTACGCCCAGTCCTTGACGGCCGGTGGCCGCGGAAGGCTCAATCGTCACCGTGAGCGTAAGAAGCGTTGACGGGAGCGCCCAGCATCCCCTATAAGCGCCGCTTCACAAAGACCTGTAAGCGATCATGGCCAATACGAAGTCTGCCAAAAAGGCCGCGCGCCAAGCCGTGCGCCGCACTGTCGTCAACAAGGCGCGGCGCTCACGCCTGCGGACCGCGGTGCGCAAAGTCGAAGAGGCGATCAGCGCCGGCGACCGCGCTCGCGCACTCACCGCCATGGCGGAAGCCGAGCCGGTGATTATTCGTGCGGCGCAGAAGAACATCGTGCATCGCAACGCGGCGCAACGTAAAGTGTCGCGGCTCACGCACCGCATTGCCGCGTTGGGCAAATAAGCCTCTCGCGGCGCGCCGTTGAACCGGCGCAATCGCTGAAAGATTTCGATCGATGAGGCCGTGGCCCGCCCAGTGTGCGCCGCGGCAATACTTTTTTCCGCGATAGCAGTGAATTGCCATTAATCTGTTGCAGAATTGTCACTTCGATCTGCAAATGTGTACGATGTCGTACTTTGGTGCGTTTCGCGCGATTGCGTGCCGAATCTTATTTGGTCTGCATATCGCCCTGAGGGGCTACCCTGGTTGGGTGACCAAAATAATTGACGCGCCTTGAAAGGGTTATCCCTTATGCGCGGCACCGGGCTTTGAGTCCGTATCGAATCCGACATGACTCGCTTTATTTGTTCGGGGGTGCGATTGCGCCTGTTTGCGACTGCGACTCAAATGTCACGGATTTGTGAATCGCTCATTGACTCAACGTCTTGCGCGCGCGCGCTGAACCGACCCCGCGACCGACGAATCTGAAACTCAGTTATGAGCGGGTTTTTTTGCTGTTGCGGGCCGGAAAGGGCGTGCTAACTTTTAACTCCTGTCGGCTTTCCGACGGGCCTTCAAAAATCGTTACGGCCAGACTCATCGAGTGTGGGTTCGGGAGTATTGTGTCCGGCGTCATGTTGAAGCGCGTCGAGTCTTTGTAAGCGTAGCGTCGCGAGTTTCACAACCATTGAAGGTAGCAATCCTGACCGGCCCTTGCGGGTCGACGATGCAAGTTTGCCATCGAATTGGGAGCGATGGAGTGGGGGCATGAAAAAAATGATAAGCAGCCAGCGCGCACACGTGGAGTTTTGTGCGTCCTCCGTTCGTCCGTTCATTGCGTCTGTTCGACATCCGGCGTCGTGCCGCTATCGTCGATCGACCATCACCTCCAGCGGCTGAACAACCGCCCGTCGATCGGCGTGAGCCTTTAGTGCTCGTACGCCGCAGGCCGTCATCAGTTCAAACGATTCTTGTGTTTCACGAGGTGGGACATGGTGAGTGCAAGCTCGCCGGGGATTCTTGTGTCGAGTTCCTTTCCGGCAAAGAAGCAGACGGACATGACAAGCACGGATCAGGAGCGCTGGCAGCGGGTCAAGAACAGACTCCGCAGCGAGCTCGGCGACGACGTCTTTACCAGCTGGTTCGCACGCATGGAGCTCGACACCGTCGACAAAGGCGCAGTCCGTTTGTCGGTGCCGACGCGCTTCCTGCGCAACTGGATCCAGTCGCACTACAGCGAGAAGGTGCTGAGCAATTGGCAGGCCGAGGATTCGTCGATCACGCGTCTGGAATTGAGCGTGCGCTCGGCCACGATGCGGCCGGTGGCGGTCAAGCCGCGTTCGGCGGAGACGGCCGTCCCCGCGCGCGAGCCGCATGACGGCCAGCTCAACGGCATCGACACGCGCGCCAACGGCGGCGTGCCTTTCATGTCGGTGCACGAAGCGCTCGGCGGCTCGCCGCTCGATCCGCGGCTGACATTCGACAGCTTCATCGTCGGGCGCTCGAACACGCTGGCGCACGCGGCCGCGCGGCAAGTGGCCGCGAGCCGGCGCGGCGATCAGCTCATGTTCAATCCGCTCTACATTCATGCCGGCGTCGGTCTCGGCAAAACCCATCTGCTGCAGGCGATAACCTGGACGGGCAACAACGGCGGCGACCGCAAAGTGCTTTATCTGACGGCCGAGCGCTTCATGTACGGCTTCGTGTCCGCGTTGCGCAGCCAGACCACGCTCGCCTTCAAGGAGGCGGTGCGCGCCATCGATGTGCTGATCATCGACGACCTGCAATTCCTTCAGGGCCGCTCCACGCAGGCCGAGTTCTGTCACACGCTCAATGCGCTGATCGACGCGGGCCGCCAGGTGGTGATCGCCAGCGACCGACCGCCGGCCGATCTCGAAAGTCTCGACGACCGCGTCCGCTCGCGGCTTGCCGGCGGGCTCGTGGTCGAGATCGGTTCGCTTGGCGAAGAATTGCGGCTCGAAATCCTCAAGAGCCGGATCGCCGCCGCCTGCATGCATCATCCCGGCTTCGAGGTGCCGACGCCGGTTCTTGCTTTCATCGCCAAGTCGGTCACCCATAACGGCCGCGATCTGGAAGGCGCGGTCAATCGCCTCCTCGCCCACAACAAGCTCACCGGTCAGCCGGTGACGCTGGAAATGGCCGAGCGCGAAATGCGCGACCTCATCCGGCCGGCTGAGCCTAAGCGCGTGCGCATCGAGGACATCCAGCGCGTGGTGGCGCGCCAATACAATGTGAGCCGCGCCGACCTTCTGTCCTCGCGCCGGACCGCCAATGTGGTGCGGCCGCGGCAGGTGGCGATGTATCTCGCCAAAGTCCTGACATTGCGCTCACTGCCGGAAATCGGCCGTCGGTTCGGAGGCCGCGACCACACCACCGTGCTGCATGCGGTGCGCAAGATCGAGACGCTGGCCGGCAATGACAGCGCCTTCGCCGATGAGATCGAGACGCTCAAAAGGTTGCTGCAGGACTGAAGGTCACCCCGGGGCGCGCGCGCCGGTGGCCCGCGCTTGGTGGCATTTAGCTTTGTCGTCGTTCCGGGCTCCTCGCTTCGCTCTGCTCCGGGAGTGACGAAAGCCCCCGGTTCCACCGCTATTCGGCCTGTGACGGCTCTGTGAAACGACGGGGAAAAGCGCCGGCAGGCGAGCTTCCGCCCTTGCCGAAAGCGCTGCGCCGCGCCACTTTTGCTACCCCCTAGAGCACATCCCGATTCAACCGAATCGGGATGTGCTCTAGAATTCTTGTTCTGTCGCATGTCCTTTTCGGAAAACCGGCTTCCACTTTTCCGGGACATGCTCTAGCGCATGATCCCGATGGGCGTTAGCCCTTGTCGGACAAGATCATGCCCAACCGCGTGAATGGATGTTGCGATGAAGGTCACCATTGAGCGTTCCGAATTGCTGCGATCGCTCGGGCATGTGCATCGCGCGGTCGAGCGGCGCAACACCATTCCCATTCTCGCCAATGTGCTCCTGCGCGCGGATCGCGCGACGCTGAGCCTGAAGGCGACCGACCTCGATCTGGAAGTGACCGACGCGATCGCGGCCGAGGCCGCGCCGGGAGGCTCGACCACAGTGCCCGCGCACATGTTCTACGACATCGTGCGCAAGCTGCCGGAGGGCGCGCAGATCGTGCTGGAATCCTCCGGCGACCGGGCGGCGCTGGCCATCCGCGCCGGCCGCTCGCGCTTCACCTTGCAGACGCTGCCGGAAAGCGACTTTCCCGATCTGGCGCCCGGCGAGATGACGCACAAATTCACGCTCAAGGCCTCCGATCTCAAGCGGCTGATCGACAAGACCCAATTCGCCATCTCGACGGAAGAAACCCGCTACTATCTCAACGGCATTTACCTGCATCTTGCCGGCACGGCGCAGGCGCCGACATTGCGCGCGGTGGCGACCGACGGCCACCGGCTGGCGCAAATGGAATTGCCGCTGCCGGACGGCGCCGCCGGCATGCCGGGGATCATCGTTCCGCGCAAGACGGTCGGCGAAGTCCAGCGCTTGCTTGAAGATCCCAATGCCGACGTCGCGATCGAATTGTCGCCGGGCAAGATCCGCTTCAGTGTCGGTGCGGTGATCCTCACCTCGAAGCTGATCGACGGCACGTTTCCCGATTACGCACGCGTCATTCCGGTCGGAAACGACAAGGAATTGATCGTCGACAAGAAGGAGTTCGAAGCTGCCGTCGACCGCGTCTCGACGGTGTCGAGCGAACGCGGACGCGCGGTCAAGCTGTCGCTGAATTCCGGCCGCTTGCTGTTGTCGGTGACCAATCCCGATTCCGGCAGCGCCACCGAGGAGCTGGAAGTGGAGTATGAAGCTGACCCGATCGATATCGGTTTCAATTCGCGCTACCTGCTCGACATCGCCGCCCAGATCGAAAGCGAAGCAGCCGTGCTGAAACTCGCCGATCCGGGCTCGCCCACGCTCATTCAGGACAAGGAGGCGCACGGCGCGCTTTACGTTCTGATGCCGATGCGGGTTTGAGCGGCAACGGCCTTCCAAAGCCGCGGCGTGGATGGCCGGGACAAGCCCGGCCCTGACGGCTAGAAACTGGCGTCATGGCTCTCATCCGCCACCTGACGCTGAGCAATTTCCGCAATTACCGCAGCGCGTCGGTTGAGCCGGGCGACGCCAGAACGATCGTGTTGTGCGGGCCGAACGGCGCCGGCAAAACCAACCTGATCGAAGCGATCTCGTTTCTCGCGCCCGGGCGCGGGCTGCGCCGCGCTACGCTGGAAGAAGTCGCCTTCCAGGAAGGCGATGGCTCATGGGACGGCTCTTGGGCTGTGGCCGCCGAGGTCGAGGGAGCGCTCGGGCTCGCCACACTCGGCACCGGCGTCGAGCGCGCGCCCGACGATGGCGCCAACGTCCAGCGCAAATGCCGGATCGATCGCGAGCCGGTCGCTTCCGCCGCGGCCTTCGCCGATCATCTGCGCGTGGTCTGGCTGACGCCGGCGATGGATTCGCTGTTCGTCGGCGCGCCGTCGGAACGGCGGCGGTTTCTCGATCGGCTGGCGCTTGCCGTCGATGCCGAGCATGGCAGCCGGGTGAATGCGCTTGAGCGCGCGCTGCGCTCGCGCAACCGGTTGTTGACCGAGCCGCGGCCGGATTCGCATTGGCTCGATGCGGTGGAGCATGAAACGGCGGAGCTCGCCGTCGCCGTCGCGGGGCTGCGGACCGAAACGGTGAGCCGGCTGCAGCGCGTGCTCGAGGCCCGCCGCGATTCCGATTTTCCGCCGGCCGAGCTCGCGCTGGAAGGCTGGATGGAGCAGCTGTTGCCGACGCATCCCGCCATCGACGTGGAAGAACGCTACCGCGCCGTGTTGCGCGAAAACCGCGCCCGCGACGCCGCGGCCGGCCGCACGCTCGACGGCCCGCATGTGACCGATCTGGCGGTCACCTATCTGCGCAAGAACATCGCCGCCGCCGCCGCTTCGACCGGCGAACAGAAAGCGTTGCTGATCGGGCTTGTGCTCGCACACGCGCGATTGATCGCGGAAATGACCGGCGCGACGCCGGTGCTTCTGCTCGACGAAATCGTCGCCCATCTCGATCCCCGGCGGCGCGGCGCGCTGCACGGCGAACTCGCCGAACTCGGCGCGCAGGTGTGGATGACCGGCGCCGATCCGGCGCTGTTCGCCGAGATCGCCGACCGCGCGACCATGCTCGAAATCCGCGCCGGACAGATTGAGTGGACCCGCCGATGATGTGGAACAGGCCGCTGACCTGAAAAAAGTTCCCGTCCGCCGCGTGTCAGCAACCAAGAGATGAGCAGGTTTCGCAGCGCTTTTCCGCGGCTTTACGGCGCTTTCTTTCCGCCCGGGGAATCGCGCTTCGCGGGGCGCCGAATCGGGCGTTTTTTGTGACGCCCGAAACCTTGAAAAATCACGCTCCGACAATATCTTACCGGTAACCAATTAGCCCTGTACGAAGCGCCGTTTTCGTGTACAAGTCGAATGGCGATTCACGCTCTCTCCGGGAGCGATTCGAAAGCTCTTTTAATGGCTGAAGCCGCCCGCAAACCAAGCCTGCCATCCGACTACGACGCCGAATCGATCAAGGTCCTCAAGGGCCTCGATGCCGTGCGCAAACGGCCGGGCATGTATATCGGCGATACCGATGACGGCTCGGGCCTGCATCACATGGTCTACGAGGTCGTCGATAACGCCATCGACGAGGCGCTGGCCGGCTTCGCCAAGGAAGTGCTGGTTCAGCTCAATCCGGACGGATCCTGCACGGTGCGCGACGACGGCCGCGGCATCCCGGTCGACATCCATAAGGGCGAAGGGGTGTCAGCTGCCGAAGTCATCATGACGCAGCTCCATGCCGGCGGGAAATTCGATCAGAACGCATACAAAGTGTCGGGCGGTCTGCACGGCGTCGGCGTCTCCGTCGTCAACGCGCTCTCGACCTGGCTGAAGCTCACGATCTGGCGCGATGGCCACGAGCATTTCATGGAGTTCCGCGACGGCGAGGCGGTGGCCCCGCTCGCCGTGGTCGGCGCCGCCTATGACAAGCGCGGCACCGAAGTGACGTTCCTGCCGTCGAAGGCCACCTTCACCATGACGGAATTCGACTTCGCGACGCTGGAACACCGGCTGCGCGAGCTCGCCTTCCTCAATTCCGGTGTGCGGATCGTGCTTTCCGACAACCGCCACGCCGTCGAGAAGCGCGAAGAGATGCGCTACGAGGGCGGCGTCGAGGCATTCGTCAAATATCTCGACCGCAACAAGACGCCGCTTGTCCCGCAGCCGGTCGTGCTCAAGGCTGAGCGCGACAATGTCGCCGTCGATTGCGCGCTGTGGTGGAACGACGGCTACCACGAATCCGTGCTGTGCTTCACCAACAACATCCCGCAACGCGACGGCGGCACCCATCTGGCCGGCTTCCGCGGCGCGCTCACGCGCCAGATCACGGCTTACGCCGACTCCGGCGGCGTGGCCCGCAAGGAGAAGGTGGCGCTGACCGGCGACGATTGCCGCGAAGGCCTGACCGCGGTGCTTTCGGTGAAGGTGGCCGACCCGAAATTCTCCTCGCAGACCAAGGACAAGCTCGTCTCGTCCGAGGTGCGGCCCGCCGTCGAGGGCGTGGTCAATGACATGCTCAAATCCTGGCTGGAAGAACATCCGAGCGAGGCCAAGACCATTGTCGGCAAGGTGATCCAGGCAGCCGCCGCCCGCGAAGCAGCGCGCAAGGCGCGCGAGATGACGCGCAAGAGCGCGCTCGGCGTCACCTCGCTTCCCGGCAAGCTTGCCGATTGCCAGGAGCGCGATCCGGCCAAATCCGAATTGTTCATCGTTGAGGGCGATTCCGCCGGCGGCAGCGCCAAGCAAGGGCGCAACCGGGAATTCCAGGCCGTCCTGCCGCTCCGCGGCAAGATTTTGAATGTCGAACGCGCGCGCATGGACAAGATGCTGTCGTCCGAGCAGATCGGCACGCTGATCACCGCGCTCGGCACCGGCATCGGCACCGACGAGTTCGCAATCGACAAGCTGCGCTATCACAAGATTATCATCATGACGGACGCCGACGTGGATGGCGCCCATATCCGCACGCTGCTTCTGACGTTCTTCTACCGGCAGATGCGCGAGATCATCGATCGCGGCCATTTGTTCATCGCGCAGCCGCCGCTCTACAAGATCACGCGCGGCAAATCCGAGCAGTATCTCAAGGACGAGCGCGCGCTCGAGGATTATCTGATCGACACCGGGCTCGAAGAGGCGTCGTTGCGCCTGTCGTCGGGCGAGGTGCGCGCCGGCAACGACCTGCGCAAGCTCGTGGACGAAGCGCGCACCATCCGCAATCTGCTCAACGCGCTGCACAGCCGCTATAACCGCAAGGTGATCGAGCAGGCGGCCATTGCCGGCGTGCTGCGCTCGCAGGTCACCGGCGATCCCGACCACGCCAACGCCGCGGCGGACTATATCGCCAAGCGCCTCGACGCGCTGGCCGACGAGACCGAGCGCGGCTGGAGCGGACTATTCAACGAGCATGGCTTTCAATTCGAGCGCACCTTGCGCGGCGTGAAGGAAGTCGCGGTGATCGATCAGGCGCTGCTCGGTTCCGCCGACGCGCGCAAGCTCGACGAATTCGCGCCCTCGCTGCAGACGATCTATCCGCGGCCGACGCCGCCTGCCGTGCTGCGCCGCAAGGACGACGAGACGCCGATCCACGGCCCGGTCGGGCTGTTCGAGGCGGTGATCGCCGCCGGCCGCAAGGGCGTATCGCTGCAGCGCTACAAGGGGCTGGGCGAGATGAATCCCGGCCAGCTCTGGGAAACCACGCTCGACACCAATGCCCGCTCGCTGCTGCAAGTCAGCGTCAAGGAGATCGACGACGCCAACACGATCTTCGACGAACTGATGGGCGACAAGGTCGAGCCGCGCCGTGTGTTCATCGAGGAGCACGCGCTGGCGGCGAGCGTGGACGTGTAAGGGCTTCTTTCCTCCCCCGCTACGGGTGGGGGCCGAGTAACAATCAAAACAAATCGAAATACTCGTTCTGCTCCCAGGCGGTGACGTCGGCTTCGCCGCCGGTCTCCGCGGTGAAGCGCGCGAATTCCGCTTCCTTGATGTGGGTGAAATAATCGACAAAGGCGTCGCCGAAGCCTTTGCGGAAAACGTTGCTGCGGCGTAGCGCGCCGACCGCTTCGCCGAGATTTTTCGGCAACGCCGGCGCCTTGGTCTCGTAGGGCGTGTCCGCCGAAGGGCCGGGATCGCGGCGCTCCGTGATGCCGTCGAGCCCGGCATAAATCTGCGAGGCGATATAGAGATAGGGATTGGCGGCGGGTTCGCCGACGCGGTTTTCCAGATGCGTTGCGGGGTCGCCCGGCTGACCGAAGACGCGCACCATGACGCCGCGATTGTCGCGCGCCCAGATGGCGCGGTCGGGCGCGAGCGCATAGGGCCGATAGCGCTTGTAGCCATTGACCGTGGGCGTGGTGAAAACAGCAGCGGCATGCGCATGCGCCAACAGCCCGCCGAGAAAGTGCAAACCTATCGCGGACAGCCCCTCGCGCGCCTTGCCGGCGAAAACATTGCGGCCGCCTTTGCGCGCGATCAACGACTGGTGCAGATGCCAGCCCGAGGAGAAGAGATTGGGCAGACCGGGCCGGCACATGAAGCTGATCAGCAGGCCGTGCCGGCGCGCGATCTGCCTGGCGGCGGCGCGAAACAAAATCATCGTGTCGGCGGCGGCGAGCCCCATCTGCGGACGAAAGGTGAATTCGCACTGGCTCGGCCCGAGCTCGACTTCGAGCGAACGCAGCGGCATGCCGAGCGCTTGCACGCCGCGCCGGATCGGCTCCAATGCGGCGTCGAGCTGATCGAAGCGCGACTCGGTGAGATATTGATAGCCCTGGTTAAGCAGGCTCACTTCGGGCGCCTGCGGCGGCCAGGTGGCATCGGCGGCCGCGAGCCGCGGATTCTCAAGCTTGAACAGATGAAACTCGACTTCGAGCCCGGCGAGAAAGTCATAGCCGTCGGACGCGAGCTTACCGAGCGCATCGCGCAAGATCCGGCGCGTCGAGAACGGCACGCGCTTGCCGTTGGCGAAATAGATATCGCACAAAAGCCAGCCGGTATGCGGCGCCCAGGGCAGGACCTGAAACGTGTCGGGATCGGCGACCATGACGAAATCGCCGGCGCCTTGCATCTCTTCCATGGCGAAGCCGCCGCCGGCGGTGAACACCGGAAACACGGTCTTGTGCGCCGTGTCCTTGGCAAGCAGCGTCGTGGTCATGGTCACGCCGCTCTGCATCAGCGCCGGCGCGTCGGCCGCGACCACGGTCTTGCCGCGCAGCACGCCATGCTGATCGGCGAAGGAAAATCGCACTAGCTCCAGGTTGTTTTTCTTGATCGCCTGCGCGACCGCCTTGGCGCGGCGCGCCTGCTCGTCCGTCCACAAACCGTGGCGTTGGACGAACGATGGAGCCGAAGGCCGACGGCGCGACGCCATCAAGCACCGTCATTCCGGGACGCGCTGAAAGCGCGGGCCCCGAATCCATAATCCCGGTCTGTGAGTATGGATTCCGGGCTCGCTGCTGCGCAGCGCCCCGGAATGACGATG
>Ga0187781_10003381_pt1 | contig 12026 bp, 8 predicted proteins | sample 0715_SJ02_MP02_2_FD_132447 | JGI IMG/M metagenome (GOLD analysis project Ga0187781, IMG submission 132447) | Tropical peat soil microbial communities from peatlands in Department of Meta, Colombia - 0715_SJ02_MP02_20_MG | ecosystem: Environmental > Terrestrial > Soil > Wetlands > Peat | place...
ACCTATCTGGCTGACTGCCTTTATGATGCATACACAACTCTATCCCGACACGTGCGTCCCCCTCTACAGAGGGCAGGCATGACGCTATGCCAAGTGATATTACAACCAAGCAATGTCCAGCCTGCGAAGCCAATGGACTTATCGAAACGTACGACAGCGGCGGCGAATTGATTGGTTTCACCTGTAGAGCGTGTGGGCGAAAACTCCTAGTGCTTCAAACTTAGACCGTCGATTTGTCAGTGCTCGTCGGAAAAGTGGGCGCACACCTAATTGTGACCATGCATGAGGTAATTTCATTCTATGACGATCGCCGTAAGTGTAGAACGCACGCCATCAAGACGCCTTACCTTCCATGTAACGATCTCTTTCAAGCTATCCATCGATGCAGCTTCGACTTTCGCAACCATATCGTAGACTCCGTAAACCCTATGGCAGTCTTTTACGTTTGGGACCTTGCGAACCTCGTTCAGCACTCTCTCTTCCGAACCCGGTTCGATGTTCAACAGGACGTAGCATAAAGCCATGATTCGACCTCACCATGATTCTGTGGCATTAACTAAGAGGTTTACCCTGAATAGTCAATGGGTCATCTACTCCTGTTCATACTCGTAATCCCCAACTCGCAAAGATCGGATCAACTAACTCTTGCTACAACCCAACGCTGACGCGTTCGCCCAATCTGAGCTGCAACATATCGTAGTGGGTTAACGCAAATGTTGCGGTCGATCCGCTCCGCTCGGTTTATCTTTCGGCTCCCGTTTTTGTTTGGCGGATGTCATTGTACAAGACCAGCCTAAATGAAACGCCGGATGCACCGGTAACTGAAGACGGCGCGAAGGGTGTGAAGGTAAAATGGCTCATCAACAAGGACAACGGGGCGCCAACTTTCCTAATGCGCCACTTCACATTGGAGGCTGGCGGTTTCACACCATTCCATAGCCACGACTGGGAGCACGAAGTCTACATTCTAGAGGGAGAGGGCAAAGTTAGGTACGAGGATCGAGAAGAGAAGATAACTCCAGGCGATGCGATCTTGATTCCACCAAACAAGAAGCATCAATTTCAGGCTGGTTCTCACGGAACTCTAAAGTTCCTCTGTATGGTTCCAAAATGAATCCGACGCCCATGCAATTGCTCCACCTTGTTTCAGGCCCCATATCGATCCGTGACCACTTGAATTAGGAGCGAAAAAATCTGTAACAGTCGTTGTTACAGATAATACATTTCGTCATACGCCCGCACGCCTCGTGGTAAACCCGAGCAAACCGCGATAGAGAGACAACTAGGAAAGATTTCGTGCCGGCTCGCTCACACAATTACTCGCGTTCAATCAGGCAATGGGCTCCTCAGAATCCCCTAAACCCAACTTCGAAACAACTCTGTCCCGATACTTCCAAGTCAACCCTAGACAACCTGCTATAGCAAGCACTACGCTTAGGACCGCTGCCTCCCTCTTGTCCAGCGATACTCACCTCCCGGTTTAGTCTCTTAGGCCAATGGAATAGCGCAAATCGTTGACTTGCAAGGCATACTTACTCTCTTGTCTGTATTCACTGGTCAAGCGCCAACTAGGCGCGACACGACAGAAGCAGGCGTCGCCTCAGATGCGGACTACGTTTCTCAACGCTTCGTTCCGATCCAGAATGAGTTACCGCAGACCGCACATGCTCAGAGCTCACGGTTATAGAGTAAAGAGATCGAGGTAGTCAGCGACGTTTCGTTTACCAAACGCCATACTCCGTGATTAAGGCACTCCACGATTCGAGGTTTCTTACGGCGACTCATCCAATGGTTGCAATGACGAGCAGACCGGTAATCACGCAGGCCAGAGCAGCCACCTGAAGACGATCCAACTTCTCACCGAGCAAGAGCAGGGCGACTGTCACTGTAACGAGTGGGTAGGCACTTGTTATTGGGACCACAAGGGACGCTAATCCCGAGCTTAACGCAAATGTGAAAGCTAGTGTGCCAGAGACGTTAAGCGCAAGCCCAGTCGCTCCGAAAACCCAAGAAGCCCATGTTGGCTTCTCAGCATTCAAAGCCTCGTGTCCAATTCTTCGAAAACAGAGGTAAATCAAAGGCACGATCACTGATGAAATTACGTAGAAGCCGAAGACGTTTCCCACGCCAATTTTGCTGATCACAATTTTCGCGGTTAGGCTCCATATACCCCAGAGCGTGAAGGCCAACAGCGCGAAGATTAAGGATCTTCTTGGAAGGGAGTAAGGTGCGTCTGGGCTCCGCTCGTACGATAAGGCTATGATTCCACTTATAATGGCCGCAATTCCCACCGATTGCGCAGCGGTCAGGGATTCGGACAGGAATGCTATCGCGCCGATAACGGTCAAGCTAGGATATGCAGCGGAAATCGTTCCAACGATTGCGACCTGACCATCAATCACTGATTCGAAAAAGCAGAGGTAAGCAGTCATGCCGATGAATGCTGAAGCCGCTGCAAGCGCACCGTATTCTAAACCAATGGTTGCGCTGGTGTGCCAAACTAAGAACCCCGCAAAATACATCATCCCCTCGATGGCCACTACGAGGCCGCATAATCGGGCCACCCCTAACTTCGGTGTGCTCAGCTTGATGAAGATGGCTGCCAAACCCCATTGAAACGCGCATAGAATAGCAAGAAGAAACCAGAGCTGCGTGAACCAACACCGTCCGCGACTCATCCCGTGCCGCGTTCGGCGGAGCTTCTTACATAGGCTTTCGTGGCATGCACAAAACTGGCAATCATGCGACCAAATTCTACTCTCCCCATCGATACGTTCGGACATACAGATGATCTTTGGGTCCCATCACTGTACCTACAAGAAATCGACTTCGAATCTTGCTGTCACAGCTCGGCAGGTAACCGAACAAGGCAATATTGGTCTCTAGAACAGCGGTTCTCAGATCGCGACTCCGAAATTCTCAACGACTCAAAGTATTAATGACACCATCAACTTAGTTTCAGCATTCTGAAGCCCAGTTTTCGAATTGGTGCTTACCGATGGTTACAATCTGTAACAGAATTCTCTCCGTAGATAAGAGGATTGGATCCGCGATGGTCGTGGATGAGAGAGGAGAGATCGCTGAATCCTTGATGCGTGGGACGCGACTAATGTCGGATCAAGACATAGCGACCTACACAGGATTATGGACGGCTCTCATACAGGGAATAGCCAAGCAAATGGAAAAATTCTTGGGTTTGCATCGATTCTACTCACTTGGTTACGATAAACTGACAGTATTCGGATTGCCGGTAGGCAATAAGACGATTGTGATAACTGCGAGGAAGGACCTGCCTCTCGCAACCGTTCTCAGCCTTAAGAACGTCGCAGAAGCGTAACCTCAATGCTCTACAAGATATCCTGCATGTTCACGAGTTATGGGGCAGAAAAGTGGCGGCACTAAAGATGGGCTATAGTCGGACTCGGTCCTAGATCACTTGCAGAATGACCCTGCGTGTGAAATCGGTGTTACGTGTAGGATAGTTAGGCTGCCTGCTTGCCTGCTCTATTGTATCGGCCGTACCAATCGCTCGTGCCCTTACTCCAGTAAGCGGGTGGTTTCGGCCTAGGTTTCGAGCGCGCCTTAGGCATCAGGAACCACTCTCGAATGTGCCCGCATCTGTTTGATTAGTGCTGGACCGTTACGGTTTGCTTTGCTCTTGCCGCTGGTTCGAGCACTCTTAGAACTCCGGCTTTACGACTTAGGGCGAGTTGGATTTCTCCTCTGAAGTTTCTTACTCTTGCATTTTGCACTTCTACGAGGTCGCCTTCGGAGATTTCGTTGATTTGACTGTTCCATACGGCTAAGGGAATTTGCCCCGTTCCATCGGAGAGAGTGATCGAGCAAACTAGGAGCGGCGTTCCGTCTCTAGTAGTTACTGCTCTTACCTCAGACTTCCTTACAACATGCGCTTTGAATGAAAGACCACCCTGCCCAACGCGCATGTTTCCGATGTCGCGTGGTAGCGGGGAGCCATTGCGGTTCCGGTCGAGTCGGTTTTCGTCCTCTTCAAGGAAGCTTGAGTACTCTTGAGGGAGCTTCACTAGTTTCCTAACAGAGCTAGTTCGAATCGTTGCTTGGGCGAATGGTTCACCGTCAAGTGAAAACATGAATGTTGAGGCCGTCTCTGCCCGAGAGCGGGTCTCAATCTTGAGGTCTTTGCATTGGGCTTTGCCTTTTCGGGATGCGGTCATCAAGGAATCATGAAAGGCTTTGAGGGATAGGCTGTGTTTCTGGCACAGTTGTAGTAAGTAGGCTAGGTCCCGGTCCTGGCCTCGTCCCGATGAGACGTTCCTTAGCGCCGCCATGATGTTTCAGTTCTCCAGCATTAAGGCTGTACGAGTATTAAAGCAGCGGGGAAAATTCAAGGGTTAATCCCTACGTAATTTGAACGTGGTCGACCTGGTAGTACCGTTTTGCGAGCAGTCGCGTTTTATCTATTGTTCGCCCGTTCTTTCCGATGGCTAAGGCCTTGTCTCTGGGTTCAACTTCCACTACAACGATTTTCTTGTCTGGCCTTTCAGTTATCCGGACTTCTTTCACCTTCGCCGGAGCTAAGCAGTTTCTTATCAGCCCTTCAACGTTGTCTGAGAACTCGACAACCTCGATCGGTTTCCCGGTCATCTTTCTGAGCATGTTGATGTTCTTCCCGCCCTTACCTATCGCCAGGCCCATTTCGCCCTGCTTCGCAACGAAAATTATTCTATCACCCTCACTGTCCATGATACAATCGTTTGCTGTTGCCCCGGTAATATTTTCGAAGAGGGCGATAAGCCGCATATCTTCACCAGTGAGCTTGATTCCTGAAGCGGTCATTGTCTACCCCTCCGCTAACTTGAGTATCTCAGAATCCCCAGCTTCCTTCACGGCCAGGGCTGCAACAACAAATCGCTTCAGACACGCCGCACCTAAATCCACGCTCGTTCCCGGGTAGTTGAATATTGGGACGCCAGACTGCTTGGCATATTGTACAATGTTCTGCCTATCCGCGGCCGGGCAGTTAGACGCGAGTATGAGAAGCTTGGCTCTTGAGAACCTTGCCGCGTCGAGGGCTTCCTTGACGCCCAGCGCGATCTTTCCCGATCGTACCGCGATTTGCAGCTGTTTGCTAACGTCGATCTTGTGTTGCGTGGGTTGTGTGGATTGCATTACTTCTTTGCCTTCTCCGGCATGGACATGTAGACTTCGATTAATCCTGTACCCATCGGGACCTGCTGCCCTACTATTACGTTTTCCGCGACTCCTCTGAGGGTGTCTCTTGTGCCCTTGATGGCAGCGTCTACGATGGTGGGTATCGTGATTTCGAATGCGGCTTTGGCTAGGGTGCTGGCTTTCTCGCCACTGACGCCGTGTCTTCCAACTTGCAGGACTTCGCCTGAGGCGGTCATGGCGTCCGCGACTAGCATGACGTGGCGTACGTCCACATCTAGCCCTTGCTCTTCCAGCACGGCCGTGGCTTCCCTTATGATGACGTTTCTCGCTGCCTCGATGCCGAGCACCTCCGCTACTTCATGCATGTTGTTGGAGGTGGTGCGGGCTGGGTCGACACCCGGCGTATCGAGTGTGAGTTCCAGATTTGATCCCTCGGTCCGTATGACCCACTCGCTCTTTTCTCCCGTCTTCTCTTCCATCACGAGGGCTCGTTTCACTTGCGGGATGCCTTTGACGTGCATTAATGGTAGGCGAAGAACCAACCGGTTGAATTGTGGGATGTCCATGTCCTGAGGCGTAATGTGGACGGTGTTCTTTTCAACTTCAACCTTGCACCCGCCCGGCGTCACCGCCGCTTTGATGTCCTTCAGAGTTACCTCGCGTTCTCTCATCGCATCGGTGTTCAGCGTAACAACGATTCGCATTCTAGTGATGTCTGATTCGACGCTTGTGGCGATGTCGCCTAAGGTCGTGTGTGTGATGTTCGTAGCTACTTCCTGAGCCTTTTCTCGGCTGCCTCGGTGTTTCTTATCTAGGAAGACAACCATCATGGGGGTTGATGGAATCTTTCTTGCGTCTACAATCTCGATCAGGCGCGGTAGGCCTAGGGTGACGTTCTGTTCTCTTACCCCAGCGAAGTGGAATGTTCGCAGGGTCATTTGGGTACCTGGTTCTCCGATCGATTGCGCGGAAACTATGCCCGCCGCTTCGCCGGGTTCAATCATTGATTTGCGATAGTTCTTGACGGCTTCTTTGATTGCTTCGTCGACTCCCTTTCGTGTCAGTTTTCTTTCCAGTAGGCTTGCCTTGAGTTGTTGGGTTAGGCTTGGGGTTAGGTCCCTTTCGACATCATCAACTTTCTTCTCGATGTACGCCTTGCTCGCCTTTGCTCCTTTCTCGATCGTTAGCTCAATGCGTTCAACGAGACGCTCCGTGTTCACGGCCTTGCCGTGGTCACTCTTCGCCGTGTCTACGCCGTCTTCTCCATACCGGAATTGTATGATGTCACCACGAGAGTCACGTACCGTGCCGTCGTATTCGACGCGTATGTGTTCGAGGGCGTTGATTAGCCGTCGTTGCATGTATCCGCTCTGCTGCGTACGAACAGCCGTGTCAACCAGGCCTTCTCTTCCACCCATCGAATGGAAGAAGAATTCGACTGGGGTTAGTCCTTCCTGGTAGCAGGCGTAAACGAAGCCACGTGCTTCAGCTCCAACGTCTCCTTTCTCGAAAAATGATAGGGCTCTGTCCCTGTACCCCCTCCGTATTCGTTGTCCTCGAATAGATTGTTGGCCGACGGTGGCTACCATCTGGGCGATGTTGAGCATGGAGCCTCTGGCTCCGGTCTTAGTCATGATGACGCCTGAGTTGTCCGTCTGGGTCTTGAGGTATTGTTCTGCAAGTTCTCCGGCTTGGTCGCGGGCTTTGGAGAGCTCGTCCATAATTCGTAGTTCTAACGATTCCTGTATTGATCTGCCTGGTAGTCGTTCGAGTGTGCCTTTCTTGTATTGTGTGATTAGTTCTTGGACGCGTTCCTCGGCTCTCTTGACGGCTTTGGTAATCTTGTCTCTCACAGCTTCGGAGATGTCAAGTTCATCGATTCCGTAGGTGAATCCCCGGAGGGTTATGAAGCGGTCGAGGAGTTTGATGAGTCCGTTTAGGAACACTCGGCCTGGTTCAGGTCCGTTGTCTTTCACGACTCGGTGGAATAATGTTTCAGATCGCTCTGCCCCTATGGTGTTCTTGTCTATGACGCCTTCAACGAGTCTTCCGTCTTTCACGACAACAGTGGGTCCGTCTTCCTGCGTCGTCATGCTTGATTTTGCGACGAAGTTGAAGCCTTCGGGCAGGAAGAGGCTGAAGATTTGCTTGCCGCTCCAAAGCTCTGTGGGTTTCTTAATCTCTGGCTGAGGCAATTCTCCACGGAAATTTGCGGCAGTCAACAGTTTTCCGACCTCGTCTTTCGACAGGTAGGTGGATTTTCTCGTTAGCAGGTAGGCTGCCGTGAGTAAGTCTGTTTTCGCGCCTATGATTGGCCCGCCGTACCTCGGTGAAAGTATTTGATCTTGCACCTGCATCAGGAGCTTAGCTTCGGTTCTGGCCTCTTCACCTTGCGGGACGTGGAGGTTCATCTCGTCTCCGTCAAAGTCTGCATTGTAAGGAGGACAGACACACGGATTGAGTCTGAACGTCTTGTATGGGAGCACTTTGACGATGTGTGCCATTATCGACATTCGGTGGAGCGAGGGTTGTCGGTTGAAGAGTACGATGTCTCCGTCCCGGATGTGGCGTTCAACTATGAAGCCCGCTTGAATCGCGTCGGCTAGGCCGTCGCGTTCGGTTACAAATTCGAGGCGGACTCTTCGGCCGTCGGGTCTGACGATGTATAGGGCACCAGGGTATTGGTCCGGGCCGTTCCTGATTAGCTGCTTCAATTCGTCTATGTTCCACGGTGTCACGCGTTCAGGGATTGTGAGTCTCTGTGCAACATCGAATGGTACGCCCACTTCGTTGATGTCGATGTTCGGGTCAGGTGAGATGACGGTTCTGGCTGAGAAGTCTACCCGTTTACCAGATAGGTTACCTCTGAACCTCCCCTCCTTACCCTTCAGTCTTTGGCTTAGGGTCTTCAGCGCTCTGCCGGACCTGTGGCGGGCCGGGGGTAACCCTGAGACTTCGTTGTCGAAGTAGGTTGTGACGTGGTATTGGAGGAGTTCGTGAAGTTCTTGGATGATGTTTACTGGGACTCCGGATTCCAGCGCTTCCTTCAGTTTCTGATTAATTCTGATTATGTCAACCAGTTTGTGTGTCAGGTCGTCTTCTGAGCGGATGCCTGATTCAAGCGTGATTGACGGTCGGACTGTGACCGCTGGTACTGGTAGGACCTGAAGTATCATCCATTCGGGGCGTGCCGCTTTCGGTTCCATTCCGAGGAGTCGTAAGTCGTCGTCAGGGATTCGTTCAAGCCGTTCTCGGATTTGGCTCGGGTTTAGCCTAGCGGCGCCGCCCTCCACCATCTCATGAAACGTCGTTGGCTTTCCATGCTCTATCGGATACTGCCTAGCGCCGCAGTGTGGGCATTCCTGGCTTTTCTTCGCGTCCTTCATGACGGCTTCGTAGAATGTGGCTGGGATCTCGTTCAGCTGTCGCTGTTCCCGCTGCATACGTTCATTGTAGGCCTTGATTTTCTCAGCAGAGAGTAGGATGCGGCCGCAGTTTCTGCATGTCACCTGCAAGAGTTTGTGGAGGAGTTTGGCGAAGGCTACGTGCACGACTGGTTCCGCCAGTTCGATGTGGCCGAAGTGTCCTGGGCAGGCGGAAGCGGTGTTGCCGCATGTCTTGCATTTCTGGCGCGGCTCTAATGTGCCAAGTCTGCCGTCCATCAACCCGGAAACGATTGGGACGCCATCCTCGTCGTACGTGTCGGCCGTCTGGATTTCTACGGCCGAAAGTTTTCGAATTTCACTTGGGGAGATGAGTGTGAAGTGGATACTGCCGATTATTTTTGTGGCTTCTTCTGCAACTGACATGTCATGCACGCTCCGATACTTCTAAGCGTGGGGCAACCCCAAGCGCCATGAGTTCCTGAAGCAACAGCTTGAATGCGTACGAGAGTTGAACGGGAGAGACTACGGCTTTGTCTCCGTCGATTCTGCATATGTACTTGTTCTGTTTTACATCGTGGTATGCTAGTAAGCCGCATGTTTCGCAGACCATCGCCGTGTACTTGTCGGACTCCTCGAGCAACCTATCCCTGAGAAGCGCGGACGCGCCGTGCCCGATTAAGCAGTCGCGTTCCATTTCTCCGAACCTGAGACCGCCTCCTCTCGCTCGACCTTCGGTTGGTTGTCTGGTTAACATCTGTACTTGGCCGCGGGCTCTGGCGTGCATCTTGTCAGATACCATGTGGTGTAGTTTCTGGTAGTAGACGACTCCGATGAATATGTCTGCAACTAGTTTTCGGCCGTCTACGCCATTGTACATGACTTCTCGGCCGCTATGCTGGAAGCCTAATTCGAGAAGCGAGTCACGAAGAGCTTTTGGTCCCTCGTTGCTGAATGCGGTTCCGTCAACTGGTTCGCCCCGCAGACTTGCAACTTTTCCACCGACCGATTCGACGAATTGCCCTATGGTCATGCGGGAGGGTATTGCGTGTGGGTTTATGATTACGTCTGGAACAACTCCATGCTCCGTAAATGGCATGTTTTCCTGCGGGATCAGAATGCCGATGACTCCTTTCTGTCCGTGCCTAGACGCGAACTTGTCGCCTAGCTCCGGAATTCTCGTGTCCCGGACGCGGACCTTGACGAGCCGGTTGCCTTCAATCGACTCGCTAAGGAAGACGGCGTCAATGATGCCTTCTTCGGATGGTCTCATGCCCACCGATGAGTCACGTTTAGTGGGGCCCTTGACTTCGAATTCGCGGTATTCTTCGAGGAAACGTGGCGGGCTCGTTCGGCCGATCAGCACGGTGTTGCCCGTGACCTCAGACTCAGGCGATATTATTCCGTCCTCTTCCAGGAGTCGATAGTACCTATCGCCTCTGTAGCCACGTATGCCCGCTTCGGGGATTTCGAATTTGTCCCTTAGGCCGCCGAGGTACTGTCGGCATTCGCCTTCGTATACTCGGTAGAAAGTCGATCGGAAGAGGCCGCGATCGACGGAGGATTTGTTGATTATGATCGCGTCTTCCATGTTGTAGCCTTGGTAGCAGAGGACGGCTAGAACGCAGTTTTGGCCTGCTGGTCGTGTATCGTATTTTATGATATCCATCGGTTTTGTTCGAACGACCGGCACTTGTGGGTAATGTAAAATGTGGCCGCGCGAGTCAACGCGGTTCCCGTAGTTAACGGAGAAGACCCCCAGCGCCTGCTTTGCCATGGCGGATTCGTATGCGTTACGTGGTGATTGGTTGTGTTCCGGATAGGGGATGAGTGACGCGGCAATTCCTAGGATAGTGTACGGCGCGATTTCGACGTGAGTGGTTTTCTCGGTGATCCGGCCGGGAGATGGTGCGATGAGCGCGTCCTCTTCTTCGTCGGCGTCTAAGTATTCGACGACTCCGCGTTCCACCAAGTCCTCCCAACGCATTTCACCGCGTTGGATCGCTTCCACGTGTTCACGGGTAAGCTTCGGCTTTGTCGCTTCTATGATTATGACGGGGCGTCTCACACGCCCTTGGTCGCAGTTAACGTAGAGCTCTGACCTACCACCCTCACCACGCGGCGGAGAGTAGGCCACGTTGACCTCCGAGCTAATCTCTCCGCCCCTGCGCATGCGAACCAGTTCTTGCGCCATCTTGTCCCCTTCACGTACGTAACCCGCGATTAAGCCGTCAACGAACACCTTGGATCCAGCCTGGCGGAGTTTCGCGTCGGACTCGTCAACGGGTATGACTCCCATTCTACGAAGCTTGGAAACAAATTCTCTGGAGTCGACACCGGTGCTGATAACGGCGCTTAGAGCGAGGTTCTTAACAAGACCGCAGTTGCTCCCTTCCGGAGTCTCGCTTGGACAAAGCCTACCCCAGTGCGTTGGATGTAGGTCGCGTGCCTCTAGGTTTGGCTGGCTCCTGCTGAGTGGAGACTGAAGCCGTCGCAGATGACTGAGGGTTGAGGAATAGTTGGTTCGGTCGAGGAGTTGGGTTACGCCGACGCGACCGCGCACCCAGTTACCCGTCGCGATCGCGTGCTGAATGCGTTCCGTGATAATTCCCGGCCGGATAGCGTTGCTGATGGAGAGCTCCGCATGCCTGCGGATTGTGATTCGCTCTAATTGATACTTGAGATCGCGGATGAGATTCCGGAAAGAAATTCGGAAAAGTTCAGCTAAAAGGGAGCCGGCGAGTTTCAGTCGCTTATTGGCGTAATGGTCTTTGTCGTCGGGTTCTCGCATCCCGAGCTTGAGTTCGATAACTCGCGCGGCGACTTCGGAGAGGCAGGCTGCCTTTTCTTTTCTGTCTTCGGGCTCGCGTCCGATGTGGGGCAGGAAGTTTCGGTCAACGGACGCTTCTGCCTTCTTCAGACGGTATTCCTCGACTTGCCCTGGAGCAAGTCGGTTGCCGATGTAGAGCAGCGCGTCCCGTTGAGTCACGACACCGATTGATTTCTCAAAGGTTGAGGCGAGTTGATTTTGGAGTAGTTCCTCGGTAGAGATCATTTCAGCAATCTTCGAGTCCTCTTCGTAGCCGAGGGCTTTCATCATAACAACAAGGGGTACGTCAGAAGGAACACCAGGCATGGTGATGTAGATGGCGCCGTCCGTTTTCAGGGTTACTTCGGTGCGTGCCCTGAAGCCGACGGTTGTGGAGAAGATCTTCGCCTTGTAGCTTGGGTGAACCCCCGTCTGCTCCTTGTCAACTAGGATCCTGTTTGCGGCAAGGTCCTCAAGCGCAACAACGACCCGTTCCGCGCCGTTAACAATGAAGTATCCACCTGGGTCGATAGGGTCTTCCCCTATGCTGATCAATTCCTCAGCGGTCATACGTGAGAGTGGGCAAATCTTCGAGCGAAGCATAACGGGGAAGTCGCCGATGTAAACGATCTCGGTCTGTCCTTCCCTCTCCCCGATTATAGGGGTCATTTCGACGTGTAGAG
>Ga0187781_10003383_pt1 | contig 12025 bp, 11 predicted proteins | sample 0715_SJ02_MP02_2_FD_132447 | JGI IMG/M metagenome (GOLD analysis project Ga0187781, IMG submission 132447) | Tropical peat soil microbial communities from peatlands in Department of Meta, Colombia - 0715_SJ02_MP02_20_MG | ecosystem: Environmental > Terrestrial > Soil > Wetlands > Peat | place...
ATGAAGAAGGACAGCATGTCCAAGGACTCGATGTCGAAGGACTCGATGAAGAAGGACTCCATGTCCAAGGACTCGATGTCGAAGGATAAGTAGTCGAGATGCTGCTTCGATGCGCCGGGCCCGCATGATGCGGCCCGGCGCAATTTGTGGCGCGCCGGCGCGCTGGATTTCGATCGGCAACTCCCATAATGTCGCGGCACTGGGGAGCTGCCGGGGCCAGCCGCGATGGCTGATTACTACCCTGTCCTTGCCCGCGCGATTTCGCGACTATCGGACAACGACGCGCGGAAACGCCAGGAGATTTACGACCGCGCGCGCACGGTCGTGCTCGAAGAGCTGCGCAAGCTCGATCCGGAAAAAATAGCGCCGGAGCAGGCCCAGCTCGAAGCCGCGATTCTGCGGCTCGAGGCGGAGTTGTCGGCCAAAGACGTCGCCGCGGCCGGAGCTGAGCCGCCGATCGCAGAGCTCGACCCTCCATCGCAGAGCAAAGCTACCTCGCGTTACTTGACCGGTTACTTGGCAAGGATTTTTCGGTCAACGCGGCCGCCGGTGCCGGCCCGAGCGCGCGGGACCAAGGCGCGCGGCCGACGGGCACAAAAGCCGCCAGACGAATTGGGCGGCATGCTCACTTCGCTGAGCACGATGCTGTTCGGCACCGCGTTCCTGGTCGCGGTGCTGGCGATCACCGGCGTCGTCTATGTCCGTGGCCTGATCTGGGTCGCCGCGGGCGTCATTACCTATCCCGGGCTGTTGGTCGTGACCGCGGCGGTATTCGGCCTGTGCCTCGCCGTCGCCGTTTCGATTTTTCGCGCCGCGCCGGCTTTGTCGGCGTTCGGATTCCTGTCGCGGCTCATCCACTCGGCGTCGCGGCGGGTATTTTAGCGCCAAACTCCGCGGTCGCCCGCTGCATCCCCGCGGCGCGCGCTCACGCGCTCAGAAAATCGAGCGTCGCGGTTTCAGCCAGCACCGCTTGCGGAATGCGGTGCCGCGCCGAGCGATCGCGCTCAACGGCGCTCTGCGTCGCCTGCAGATAGGCGCCGAGATGACGGGCACGCTCGATGATGCGCGCGCCGACCGGCAGCCGCTCGGCCTCGAAGCGGCGCAGCGCCGCCGCGACGTCGTCACCGGCCTCGAGCGCCGCGGCGAGCGCGGCGGCGTCATCCGCCGCCTTGGAAGCGCCGGCGCCGACATGCGGCCGCGCCACAAACGCGGCGTCGCCGAGGATGGCGGCACGGCCGAAGGCAAGCCGCGGGCTGGCGAGATCGTAGATCGGCTGCAGCAGCGGCTCCTCGATCAGGCGCACGATCGTGCGGAACTGCGGCGCCAGGAGCCGCTCCGCCGCGGTGCGCATCGCCGCAATGGCGTCGCGGCGAATGAGCGGCGGCGGGATCGAGATCGCATGCGTGACCCCGCTTTCGTCGGTGAGCAGAGCAGCAAGCTCGCTGCCCTCGTCCGCCGGCCGGTACCAGACAATGTTGTAGCGCCGTCCGCCGGGCCGCGTACCGCTGTCCGGCCCGGTGATCGGATAGCCGATAAACTGCTCGCCCGGCGGCAGGCAGAAGCTCATCGCTGCGAAAAGCTCGGCATGAATCGCCGGCGGCAGCGCGTTCTCGGGGATCAGCGCGCGCCAGGCGACATAACCGGCATAGAGCGGCACGACCGAGGGCAGGCATTGCTGGCGCACCGTCGAGCGCAATCCATCGGCGCCGATGAGCATGTCGCCCGCCGCCGTGCTGCCGTCGCTGAAATGGGCAACGACGCCGCGGTCGTCCTGCTCGAAAGCCTGGAGCGCGACGCCGTGATGATAGCGCGGTGCCGGGAACGCCTGCCGCAGCATGCCGTAGACGCGCTCCCAGGCGGTGAACACCTGCGGGCATTCACGCATGGCGATGATCTCTCCCGAGGCATCGAGAACCTTGCGGGTCGCGATCGCGACGCCGAGATCGCGCACGTCGAGGCCGAGCGCCGCCAGGTGCGCGATCAGCGGGGCCTGGGCGACGATGCCGGCGCCGCGGCCGGCGAGCTCGCCGCCGACGCGCTCGAAGATTTCGGCCTGCCAGCCGCGGTGGCTGAGCATCATCGCGGCGAGAAGCCCGCTCATCGAGCCGCCGATGATCAGCGCGCGGCGTGGGGCGCGGCGTTGCGCCATCGGGGCACCTTGCTATTTCGCCGATTACGAAGCTTCTATAGTGCCAATAACAACCGGAGGAACGCCATGGCCCTGACAATGCCGGGGCAGGGCTGAGTAATGATTTTTTCGTTCGATCTTCTCATCAACGCCATCGTCTCCGGCATCCTGATCGGCGGCTTCTATGCGGCGGTGACCGCGGGCGTGTCGCTGTCGTTCGGCATCCTCGACATCGTCAACATCGCCCACCCGGCCTTCATTATCCTCGGCTCCTATCTCGCTTACGTCTTGAACCTCGGCCTCGGCCTCGATCCGATCCTCGCCAGCATCGTCATGCTGCCGGCCTTCTACGCGCTCGGCGCCGGCATCTATCAGATTTACTACCTCTCGTTCGAGAAACGTGGCCAGGAATCGCTGCGCGGCCTCGCTTTCTTCTTCGGCCTCCTGTTCATCACCGAAGTGAGTTTGGTGCTCTATTTCGGCGTCGACTACCGCTACGTCGAGGCGCGCTATATCGGGCCGACTTGGCACTTCGGACCGATCGACCTGCCGCTGCGCATCCTCGTGCCGTTCCTGGTGTCGCTGCTGCTAATCGCGGCGCTTGAGCTGCTGCTGACCAGGAGCTTCATCGGCCGCGCCATCATGGCGGTGGCGCAGGATCAGCTGGCGCTCAAGCTCCTTGCGGTCGATCCGATCCGCATCAAGCGCATCGCCTTCGGCATCTCGATTGCGACCGCCTCGCTCGCCGGCGCCTTCCTGATCATCATCCAGCCGGTCGAGCCTTCGGTCGGCCGCGAATATATCGGCCGGGTATTCGCGATCTGCGTTCTCGGCGGCATGGGCAGCCTGCCCGGCACGCTGATCGCCGCAATGATGATCGGCATTTTCGAAAGCCTGACGGCGACGTTCTACGGCCCGTCCTGGGCGCCGGCGGTGTCGTTCGGCTTCCTGTTGCTCACGCTCGCGGTGCGGCCCGCCGGCCTGTTGGGGCGCTAGCGATGCGCTCCGACGTTTTCTTTCTCGTCTGCCTCGGCATCGGCGGCGCCGTGTTCGCGGCCGCGGTCGCCTTCGGCAATGATTATCTGTTCTTCGCCGGCTATGTCGTCGCCCAATATGTCGTGCTGGCGACGGCGTGGAACATCCTCGGCGGCTATTGCGGCTACGTGAACTTCGGCTCTGCGGCCTTCTTCGCGCTCGGCGCTTATACGACCGTCGCCTTCTACAGCTTCTATCCGTCGCTGCCGGTCCCGGCGCTCATCGTCGTTGGCGGCTTGGTTTCAGGCGTCGTCGGCCTCGGCATGGGCTATCTGACGCTGCGGCTGCGCGGCGCGTTCTTCGCCATCGCCACGCTCGCCCTCGCCGTGGTGCTGCAGACGCTCGTCGTCAACTGGGACTATGTCGGCGGCTCGCGCGGCGCTTATATCATGCGCCCGGAGACGGTGGCGCCGCTCGGCAATTACGTCCGCTATCTGTTCCTGGCGATGTTGCTCCTCGCGGTCGTCGCCATTACGGCGGCGCGGCTGATCGAGCGCTCGCGGCTCGGCTACGGCTTTGCCACCATTCGCGACGACGAGCTGGCGGCGGAAGCCTCCGGAGTGCCGACGCTGCGGCTCAAGCTCGTCGCGACCGCAATCTCCGGCGCGCTCATGGGCATGGCCGGCGCGCCGTTCCCCTATTACATCGGCTACCTGCAGCCCTCCTCGACCTTCGGGCTCGATTACGCCGTCAACGCGATCGCGATGCCGCTGATCGGCGGCACCACCACCTGGATCGGGCCGCTCGTCGGCGCCGTCCTTCTCGGCTCGCTGCAGCAGATCGCAACGGTGACGATCTCGTCGGCGGTCAATCTCCTGATCGTCGGCTTCCTCCTCGTCGGCTTCGTCATTGTCGCGCCGAACGGCATTGTCGGGCTCTTCCGTCAGCACGTCCGACACGAGCCGGCCGGCATTGTCGGCCGGCGCCGCCTCGGCGCCGATGCGGCCGGATCCGCGCCATGAGCGAGCTCCTGGCGATCGACAATCTCGGCAAGCGCTTCGGCGGCTTCATCGCGCTCGACGGCATCTCGCTGGCAGTCGGTACCGGCGAGCGCGTCGGGCTGATCGGGCCGAACGGCTCCGGCAAGTCGACGCTCGTCAACTGCATCTGCGGCACCGTGCGCCACGAGGCCGGCGCGGTATATTTTGACGGCCATCCGCTCGGCAGCGCGGCCGCGCATGTGCGCACCCGGCTCGGCCTCGCCCGCACCTTTCAGCTGCCGCGGCCGTTCGTAAGCCTCACGCTCCTCGACAATCTGCGCATCCCCCTCCTCTACACCGTGGCCGCGCGCGGCCAGGGCTACGCCGCGTCCGAAATCGAGGCGCGCTGCCTCGCCCTTCTCCGCGAGGTCGGCCTCGAGGCCAAGGCCCGGCATCGGCCGCGCGATCTCACCCAGGTCGAGATGCGCAAGCTCGAGCTCGCCCGCGCCATGGCGGCCGAACCAAAGCTCCTGATCGCCGACGAATCGATGGCCGGCCTCACCCATTCGGAGGTCGAGGACATTCTGATGCTGCTGCGGCACCTCAACGCCGAAGGCATCGCCATCATCCTGATCGAGCACATCATGCGCGCGGTGATGAGCTTCTCGCAGCGGCTCGTCGTCCTCGTCTCCGGCCGCAAGATCGCCGATGGCGCGCCCGAGGAGGTGATGCGCGATCCGGAAGTGGAGAAAGCCTATCTTGGCCAGTAGCCTCACCGTAACCGGAATCCACGCCGCCTATGGCGGGGTGCGCGTGATCGATGACGTCTCGCTCACGGTCAAGGCCGGCGAGACCGTCGCCCTCCTCGGCACCAACGGCAACGGCAAGTCGACGCTGATGAAGTGCATCATGGGCATCGTGCGGCCGGCTGCCGGATCGATCACCGCCGAGATCGACGGCGTGCGCCACGACCTCGTCGGCCGCTCGACCGAGGCGATCGTCGATCTCGGCATTGCGCTGGTGCCGGAAGGCCGCCGCTTGTTTCCGAAGCTCACCGTCGCCGAGAACCTCCTGCTTGGCGCCTTCCGCCGCACCGCGCGGGTCGAGCTCACGCGTAATCTCGAAATTTGCTTCGCCACCTTCCCGCAGCTCGCCGAGCGCCGCACCCAGCTTGCCGGCAGCCTGTCGGGCGGCGAACAGCAGATGCTGGCGCTCGGCCGCGCGCTGATGCTGGCGCCGAAAATCCTGCTCGTCGACGAGCCCTCGGTCGGCCTCGCGCCGATCCTGGTCGCGCGCACCATTGAGGCGATCGCCGAGCTCAAGGCGCGCTACCAGCTCACCGTGCTGATGGCGGAGCAGAATTTCACCCAAGCTGTCCGCATCGCCGACCGCGGCTATGTGATCGTGCACGGCAAGATCGCCTTCGAGGGCCAATCCGCCCAGGCGCTCAACAACAACGACCTGATCAAGCGGTTTTATCTGGGATTGTGAGCCGGTTTCCCGTTGAGGAGCGGCGGGGAGTGCCAAACCGCGGCGCCGGAGCGACGGCAAATAGCTACATTCTTACGCAATCCATCAAATTAACCGCAGTCATTCGACCCTATACTTACGCGACATTGCACAAAATCGCCGCGGTTCGCGGAAATGTCGATGGATTGGCTCAAAGGACTCTTGCTGATCGCTTTCATCTTCGTGCCGCTGGAACGGCTGCTGGCACGGCGCCCGGAGCAGCGCGTCTTTCGCCGCGGGTGGATGAACGACGTGATCTATCTCGTTTTGAACGGGCAGGCGACCTCGTTTTGCCTTGGCGCTCTCATCATCGGCGTAACCATGACGGCGGGCTGGCTGGTGCCGGCGTCCGTGCGGGCTGCTGTTCAGGCGCAACCTTATTGGCTCCAGATCGTCGAGGTCGTCGTGCTGGCCGACAGCGGCGTCTATTTCGCCCATCGCGCCTTTCACGCGGTCCCCTGGCTGTGGAGGTTCCACGCAATCCACCACAGCACCGAGGAGCTCGACTGGCTTTCGACCTGGCGCGTCCATCCGCTGGATCAGATCGTAACAAGAGGATTGGCGCTGCTGCCGGTGTTTGCGCTCGGCTTCTCCGACTTTGCCATCGGCGCATACGTGATGCTGTACGGATGGCAGTCGGTGCTCAATCACTCCAATTTACGCATCAACTTTGGGCCGCTGCGATGGCTGCTCGCCTCGCCCGAGTTTCATCATTGGCACCACAGCCAGGACAGCGAAGCCCGCGACAAAAACTTTGCCGCTACATTGCCCCTGCTCGATATCGTGTTTGGCACGTTGCACATGCCGCGCGATCAGACGCCCAGCAAATTCGGGCTTGACCAGTCAATTCCGGCGACCTACCCGGCGCAGCTCATTTATCCATTCCGCGGCGTTCTCACGCCCAAAAGCCGGAGCGGCGCGGCCGAAAGCGGCCTTAGCGAGCTTGGGTGACCACCTCGCTTCTCAGAAGTGATGACCTTCATAGCCGACCAGGTTCACGCCGGTCTCGGATCGTCTCAAACCTTTGCCGGCGGGCAGCGACACCTACTTTGCTTTGCCGATGACGCAACCGAGCTGGTCGATATAGCTTCCGGAGCGTCCGAAAAAGCCGAGAAGTATTTCGCCATAGGCCAAGACGCATTGGTCGGTCGGCCCGGGCGTCACGTCGCCGAAGGTGTAGACTCTCGTGTCGGTCCAAATTTGGAGGCCCGCGATCCATAACGGCGGCGGCGTCGCCGGATAGTGATAGGACTTCGAATTGACATCGACCCTGCCGATTTTCTCCCCGTTATCGAATTTGATCACGATCGCAGGCTGGGCGAGCGGCCCCTTGCCGCCATGCGCCGGCCCGATTTTGTCGCCCCATTGCGCTTGCAAGCCGCCGATGATGCGCTGGGCGGTATCGCCGGTGTTGAGGTTCACGATAACGGCGAGCGCCGAAATCTGCTGACGATTTTCGTTCCAATCCGTGTCATCGAAGGCGACGCCGCCATTGCCTCCGAACGCCGCGCTTTTCCTGATCTCCATCGGCGAAACCGGAACGGGTGCCGGGCGCGGCGTTGGCTCGGGAATGGTCGGGGGCGGAGCGATCGGCCCGTTTCGCGCCGGCGAGTTGTCGACGGGTGGGGCAGGCGGCGCAGGCCGCCAGAGCAGAAACACGGCAATGCCCAGTATCGCGATCGATGCGACGAGCGCGAGTTGCGCCGCGCTGCCGGTGATGGATTGAAGCGGCGGACGAGCCGGCTTGCCGCGGTCAGCGGGCGGAGCTTTGTTTGGAACTATGGTCTCAAAAACGCCGACCGGCGTGGCGCTGCCCGGCGCGTCGACCTGCAGGTTTGCCTTAACCTGCTCGGCCAGATGCCCGAGATGTTTCGCCGGCGGCGGGGTCAGCGCATCGAGCCAATGAATGGCGCCGAGGTAATATTCCATCGCCTTGGTCGGCGCGATGTCCTCGATGCGGAAGGGAATAATCGTCAGGCCTTTGCTGACGGCGCGCTCGATCTCGCGATGAATTTGCGGCGATGCGTTTGCATTCGATGAGAATATCAGGACCATGACGCGGCAGGAATCGATCGCCGCGATGATGCCCTCGGCATATTCGGTGCCGGCGCGGATATCGCGCGGCGCGATCCAGCAGCGGACGCCGGCGGATTCCAGCGCTGCGCACGCCATGTCTGCGGTGATTTTGTCTTTGCTGGAATAGGAAATGAAAGCGTCGACGGCCATCGCGCGGCGACAATACTCAGGGCGTGCCGCGAAGCAAACTCAAATTTACCCCGTGTTCCAGCGCCTGAATTTCGTTGCTTGACGCTTGCGCCGGAAACCGAACCGGAGCACCATCATTGCGGGAGCGGTCGGTCCGCTGCTTCACTGGAACTGAATTTCTGACTGACGGGGAACACGTCAGCGCGCTCGCGAAAATGGACCGAGGGGGAATGCCGCATCAAGCACACGCACGGAGGGCTGCTCATGTTCAAGCATTGGACTGCTTCGTTGGCGCTCGTCGGCGCGTTGGCCATCACCGCCGCCGCCGCTGCGGACAAGCAATATGGTCCGGGCGTCACCGACACCGAAATCAAGATCGGGCAGAGCGCGCCCTATAGCGGGCCGGCCTCGGCCTATGGGATGATCACCAAGACGCAGGCCGCCTACATCCGCATGGTCAACGAGCATGGCGGCGTCAACGGCCGCAAGATCACGCTGATCTCGCTCGACGACGGCTACAGCCCGCCGAAGACCCTTGAGCAGACCCGCAGGCTCGTCGAGGAAGAGCAGGTGCTCGGCATCTTCGACACCGTCGGAACCGCGCCGAACGCCGCGATCCAGGAATACCTCAACGAAAAGCATGTGCCGCATTTCGCCATCACCGGCGCCAGCCGGTTCAACGATCCGACGCGCTATCCGTGGACGATGGGGGTGATCGCGAGCTACGAGACCGAAGGCAGCATCTACGCCAAGTACATCCTGCAGAGCGTCAAGGACGCCAAGATCGCCCTGCTCTACCAGAACGACGATCTCGGCCGGGACTATCTCAAGGGACTGCAGGAAGGCCTCGGCGCTCAGGCGCAGAGCGCGATCGTCAAGGCGGTGTCCTATGAGACCACCGACCCGACGATCGATTCCCAGATCATCGCGCTCAAGGCATCGGGCGCCAACGTCCTCGTCGTTGCCAGCTCGCCCAAGTTTTCGGCGCAGGTGATCCGCAAGATCTTCGAGCTCGATTGGCGGCCGATATTCTTTCTCTCCATAACCGGAAATTCGGTGCCCTCGGCGCTGGTGCCCGCCGGCCTCGACAAGGCGGTCGGCCGGCGATCCGATCTGGGCCAGCGACAAAGGCATGCAGGACTATATCGCGTTCATGAAGACGAACTTCCCGGAGCGCGATCCGAATGACAGCCTGACCTCCGCCGGATACAGCCTGGCGCAAGGCATGGTCTATATCCTGCAGCAATGCGGCGACAATCTCACCCGCGACAGCGTGATCTACCAGGCGACCCATATGCACAATGTCGAGCTTCCGCTCTTGCTGCCGGGCATCAAGATCAATACCAGCCCGACCAATTATCGCGGCTACAATCAGATGCAGCTGGTGAAATTCGACGGCAAGCGCTGGGTGCCGTTCGGCGAGATCATCGGCGAGTAAAAGCAACAGCGCGGCGGGGAACGGCGATGATCGCCTGATGCGGCTCGTCCGCTCCCCGGCGCTTATCGGCGTCAGCGCCGGGCTCTTGCTTGTCTCCGCCTTGCGGTATCGCGGCATTTGCCGCCACTATGGCGCGCAGGCCGGAGCGAGACGCTTGAGCAAGAGCCCGTTCTACAGCGCCGAACATTTTGCGTTCCGCGACGTGGTGCGCCGCTTCGTCGAGCGCGAGATCGAGCCTCACGCGCACGCCTGGGACGAGGCCGGCGAGTTCCCGCGCGCGCTTTATGAGAAGGCGGCGGAGATCGGGCTCCTCGGCCTCGGCTTTCCCGAGGAATATGGTGGCACGCAAGTCGACCGCTTCATGTGGATCGTCGCCGTGCAGGAACTGGCGCGAGCGGGCGCCGGCGGGGTGAGCGCCGGCCTCAACAGCCATTCGATCGGCGCGCCGCCGATCGCGCGCGCCGGCAGCGCTGCGCTCAAGGCCCGGGTGCTGCCGGAAATCATCTCCGGCCGGAAGATCTCGGCGCTGGCGATCACCGAGCCGAGCGGCGGCTCCGACGTCGCCCATTTGCGCACCAGCGCCCGCCGCGACGGCCAATACTACATTGTCAGCGGCGAGAAGACCTTCATCACCTCGGGCATGCGCGCCGACTACATCACCACCGCCGTGCGCACCGGCGGACCGGGCGCAAGCGGCGTGAGCCTCCTGTTGATCGAGGGCGCAACGCCGGGCCTTACCCGCACGGCGCTCAAGAAAATGGGCTGGTGGGCGTCCGACACCGCGACGCTTCATTTCGACAATTGCCGCGTGCCGGCCGGCAATCTCCTCGGCACCGAAGGCGGCGGCTTCAAGCTCATCATGCATAATTTCAACGATGAGCGGCTGACCATGGCGGCCGGCGCCACCGCGGCGGCCCGCGTCTGCCTCGACGAGGCGACCCAATACGCCAAGGAGCGGCACACCTTCGGCGAGCCGCTCGCCCAGCATCAGGTGATCCGGCACAAGCTCGTCGACATGGCGCAGCGCGTCGCCGCCTCGCAGGCGATGCTGGAACTGCTCGCCTGGCGGCTCGACCAGGGCGAGAATCCGGTCGCAGAAATCTGCATGCTGAAGAATCAGGCGACGCAGACCATGGCGTTCTGCGCCTCGGAAGCGGTGCAGATTTTCGGCGGCGCCGGCTTTATGCGCGGCGTCAAGGTCGAGCGCATCTATCGCGAGGTCAAGGTCAACGCGATCGGCGGCGGCAGCGAGGAGATCATGAAGGATCTCGCCAGCCGGCAGATGGGGCTCTGAAAATCATGATCACGCTTTATCACTGCATCGGGGCGCGCTCGTTTCGCCCGCTGTGGATGCTGGAAGAGCTGGGGCTGCCCTACGAACTCAAGATGCTGCCGTTTCCGCCGCGGGTGCTGGCGAAGGACTATCTCGCCCTCAATCCGCTCGGCACGATTCCGTTGCTGATCGACGGCGACACCCGGATGACGGAATCCTCGGCGATCTGCCAATATCTCGGCACCCGCTACGGCCCGACCCCGCTCGTCGTTGCGGTCGACGACAAGGCCTATGGCGCGTTCCTCAACTGGCTCTATTTCGGCGAGGCGACGCTGACCTTTCCGCAAACCCTGGTGCTGCGTTACGCCCGGCTCGAGCCGCAGGAGCGGCGCAGCCCGCAGGTCGCCGAGGACTATTCGAAATGGTTCCTCGGCCGGCTTCGGGCCGTCGAGGCGGCGCTCGGCCAGGCGCCGACGCTGTGCGCCGGACGGTTCACCGCCGCCGACATCTCGGTCGGCTACGCATTGCGGCTCGCCGAGAACATCGGCCTCGCCAAGGATTTCGGGCCGCACGTTGCGGCCTATTGGCAGCGCCTGCGTGAGCGCGACGGCTACCGGCGCGCCATCGCGGCGGAGGAGACGGCCGGCAGGCAACAGAACATCGACGCGCGATCCTGGACGCCGGCAGCAGCGCCACCCGCGCCGGCGCGATAGCGCGGCAGGCGGACCTGCCCGGAACCAATTCCATTCGCGCTCGTTACTCCGGCTGGCCGGTGCGGCCGGAGATCGGGAATGAGGCAGCCGCAGCGGATAACGGCGTCGAAGCGGGCGAACCGGGCGCTCGACGCCGCCAACTTCTTCCTTGCCGACGTGCGCGACGGGCTCGGGCCGTATCTCGCCATCTATCTGCTCACCATTCAGCGATGGGATGAAGCCAGCATCGGCGTCGTGATGTCGATTGCGACCGCGGCCGGCATCGCCGCACAGACCCCGGCCGGCGCCCTGATCGATGCAAGCCGCGCCAAGCGCGGCCTCATGGCCGCAGCCGCGGTCGCAGTCACCGCGGCCTCGCTGCTGCTGCCGCTGGTCTCGAACTTCGCGCTGGTCGCCGCTTCGCAGGCCGCGGCACACGCCGCCGCCGCGGTGTTCGGGCCGGCGCTAGCCGCGATCTCGCTCGGAATCATGGGCCATGCCGCGTTCACCAGGCGCATCGGCCGCAACGAATCGTTTAATCACGCCGGCAACGCCTTCGCAGCGATGACTGCCGGCGTCGCCGCCTACTTCTTCGGCCCGACCGTCGTGTTCTATCTGCTGGCCGCGATGTCGCTTGCGAGCCTCGTCAGCGTGCTGGCGATACCTGGCCGCGAGATCGACCACGATCTCGCCCGCGGGCTGCACGACAGGCTGGCAAGCCACGGCGCATCGGCAGATGACGACCTGCCGAGCGGGCTCACCGTGCTGATCAGCTGCAGACCGCTCTTGATCTTCGCGATTGCGGTTGCGCTGTTTCATCTCGCC
>Ga0187781_10003385_pt1 | contig 12020 bp, 6 predicted proteins | sample 0715_SJ02_MP02_2_FD_132447 | JGI IMG/M metagenome (GOLD analysis project Ga0187781, IMG submission 132447) | Tropical peat soil microbial communities from peatlands in Department of Meta, Colombia - 0715_SJ02_MP02_20_MG | ecosystem: Environmental > Terrestrial > Soil > Wetlands > Peat | place...
CCCCGCAGGCGTTCCAGTACATCCAGCCTGAGGATTACGGGCAGGGCAACCAGCAGGGGCCGCCGCCTCGCTATCGTCAGGGATACGGCCCGGGTTACGGTCCTTACGGCCCTGGGTACGCTGCCGCTTATCCTTACTACCCATACTATGCGTATCCGTACTGGGCCCCCGGCTTCGGATTCTGGATCGGGCCCCGGTTCTGGGGAGGCGGCTACTACCGTGGATGGTACGGCCGCGGGTTCTACGGGCGCGGCTACTACCGCCGGTAACGCTCGCAGCTTTTCATAGGGGCGCACCAAGAAAGCCGTCAATCGCGGATTGCGATTGACGGCTTTCGCGCTTTAGAGCCCAGAGGCATGACCGAAAACACAGAGACGCAAAGACACAGAGTAAGGGTAAGCGCCAAGTCTTTTCTCAGTGCCTCTGTGTCTTTGTGTTTGCCTTTTATTTAAAGGGGGCTTCGCCACAGGACTTTGCCGACGAAGAACGGTCCCATGCGCTCGATGTAGCGCGACGTCTGGCGGGTCTTGCGCATCTGCTGCACGCAGGCGGAGAGCGGAAAGAGCTCGGCGCCGATCAGCCCGATGACGAAGTCGTTGTCGTGCGCGTCGAGCCCGAAGCAGGCGAGGCGCACGTCCTGCGCGTAGCCCGCTTCGCCGAAAGCGTGGCCGATGCGTCCGTGCTCGGCGAGGATCGGGCCCTGCTCCTCGGGAGGAAGCGCCGAGAATTCTCCGGTGCGCCGCAGCGGATACCAGACGGCCCACGGTGATTCAGGATTAAGCACGGTGCGGCGCGACTTCGAGAGCAGCCAGTCCTCGAGATCGGGCTCGTGGCCGAGCGCGTAAGTGCGGCCGAGCATCGTGAATTCCGGCTTGAACGCGAGGTCGCTGAACGGCGGCGCCGCCAGAAACGGCCGCAACAGGTTCACGAAGAAGTCCGGCTGCTCGTTCCAGGTGAGCAGGCCGACGCCTTGCGGATCGTTCACGTCCTTGTAGAGCACGGCGTCGAAGCCGGCGGACTCGATCGCGCGCGCCAGTTCGCCGGCGTCGCGCACCGCGCCGAAAGCCAGCAATTGCATGAACAGCCGGCGATCCGAAGTCCGCTGCTGTCCGCCGCGCAGTCCGCCCTTTTCCCGAAGGTCGAGTTTATCTGCCATCGATCATCAGTCAAGCAATCGTCAATCGAAGATCGTCAATTCCTACGCTCGCACGTGAGCCGCAACCAGGCTCGAATAAAGGTCGCCCAGTCTCTCCAGCATTTCGACGGCGGGCCCGAAGTTGCGCCGGTTGATGTGCTCCACGTTCAAGCCGAGCGGGGGCGGATCGGGCGGCAGGTTGTCGAAGACTTCCATCAGGATGCGCTGCGCGAGCCCGATGGAGCGTTCGAGGCACGCTGCACGCGCGGCCTTCTTGCGTTCTGGATCGGTGTGTGCAAGATCGGCCGCCGAGGTTTCGTCGAGACGCAGGTGTCGATCCAGGTCCGGCGGAATGTCCGCGCCCAACCAGCGCAGGAACTGCAGATCGCGCGGATGACTGACGGGCGCGAAGCTCAGGAAAAGCCGCGCTTCCACGCCGTTCAGACGCTGCACCAGCCACACGATGTCGTTGGGGTCGAAGAGCACCTGCGTGGTGAAGAAATCGATCCCGGCGGCGTGCTTCTGCCGCACGCGTTCCGCTTCGCCGGCGCGGCTGGGAATGCTGATCCCGCCGAGCGCGCCGGTATGTCCGGCGGCGCGGATGAGTTGAGCAGCTCGGGCTACTCCCGGTCCCGGGTACTGGATACTGCTCGACTCACCGCCGACCAGCACGAGATCGTGGACGCCGTAAGCTCCTCGCGTTTCGGCGAGCCAGGGCAGAGGATCGGGCTCGTAGACGACGCAATGGTTCACCACAATGTCGGTCGCGTGCTCCGCGCGCACACGCGTGCCGATCACGCGCGGATCGAGTCGCGGTACAAAGCCTGCGGTGCGCTCGCCCGGCCGCGACTCGTTGTGAATCTCGGGAAGATTGATGGCGTCGACCGAGCTCGCAACCTTGCTCGCGACGGCGATCGCTTCATCGAGCGCTGCGGGCTTGCCCTTTTCCGGCGGGACCACTTCGAACAGCGTCACCGGCAGCGAGGGATCGAGAATTTTGTGCTTGAGAGTCATCACTAATTGTCGTTACGCTCTGCTCAAGAAGAACTCGCCAGATTTTGAAGGCTGGGTGCGACCGCTGCATTACTGTCGATCGCGGCGAACAAGCGCAACAGTTCTGGCTCACAGTTCTCCACGAACAGGAGTTTTCGCGCCGAACCCACACAGCAGCGCTCTCGAACGGCTGATGGCAGATTTGGATGCATGAAAGCCCGGAACCAAATTCCGCGGGTAAGCAGACCGTACGAAGGGTAGGCGCTTAGGCGCGATCTCCAGGGTGCCAGGACCATGTTTTGCGATCCGAAGTCGGTAGCAACGGTCAAGAGGACCGCCATGCCACTCGGAAACCCAGCCGTTCCGACCAAATATTCCCGTATGGGCTCTAAATAAGGTCCGAGTTCGATTCCACTGGTTTGCTGCCTGAGTGTTTCCCACTTCCGGACGCCCGACCTCCACATCACACTCAACGCGAAGTAAGCGAGCTTGTCTGTGTCGACACCAACACGACGGCCCGAATATACCTTGATCTTTCCGTCGGTCTCTTCAGGCAAGGCGAGCTCAAGCCGAGCTAGCAGCGAGAACGAATTCTTTCTCTGAACAAGCCGCATCGCGAGGTCCTCGCCATTCGCCCGGAAGTGCTGCTCACAGTCGTAGCAAAGAAGATGCGCCCACAGCTGCCGATCCGTTGGAATCACGAGCTGAGGCGTCATCATGATCGGCTGACCGCCTTCTCGATTTAGGCGGTAGAGCGCCTTTCCAAGAAAATGACTCCTCTGAAGATCCTGATCGGTCCGCAGGCAGAGCTTGCATTGACCTTTGTTCATCGGATTCATCCTAGCGTACCCATTTCTTGTTCTGCTCACCATCTGCCCGTAGACTGCAGCGATTAGCTCTCCGTGGCATAGTTCAGATTTGGCGCGAGCCATCGCTCCATCGTCTTCACATCAACGCCTTTCCGGCGGCTGTAATCGATCACCTGGTCGCGATCGATCTTGCCTACCGCGAAGTATCGCGCTTCCGGATGCGCGAAGTACAGCCCGCTCACTGAGGCCGCAGGGTACATGGCGAAGCTCTCTGTCAGCTTGATCCCCGTGCGCGCCTCGACGTCCAGCAGATCCCATAGGATCTGCTTCTCAGTGTGGTCCGGGCTCGCCGGATACCCCGGTGCCGGACGAATGCCGCGATAGCGCTCGTGGATCAGGTCGTCGTTGGTGAGATTCTCACTCTTGCCATAGCCCCAGGCGTCGCGCACGCGCTTGTGCAGCACCTCGGCCAGGGCTTCGGCAAGACGATCCGCCAGCGCCTTGGCCATGATGGCGTTGTAATCGTCGTGATCGCGTTCGAAGCGGGTTGTGAGCGTCTCCAGACAGAAGCCCGCGCTGACGGCGAACGCTCCGACGTAGGCGCGCACTCCAGACTCCTCGGGCGCGACGAAGTCGGCAAGACAATAGTTGAAGTGGCCTGGCGCTTTCTCCATCTGCTGCCGCAGGAAATGGAACTCGCCCAGGACGCCGTTGCGCGATTCGTTGCCGTAGACCTCAACATCGTCACCAACACTCGCGGCCGGGAAGAGCCCGAAGACCGCTCGTGCCGTCAGCAGCTTGCCCGCGACGATCTCCCCCAGCAGCTTCTGCGCATCGTCCAGCAATTCGCGAGCGCGCGCGCCGGCGTTCGGATCGTCGAGGATCTTGGGATATGTCCCGCGCAGCTCCCACGCGGAGAAGAACGGCGTCCAGTCGATATAAGGCGTGATCTCGCCGAGCGGCACCGAATCGCACACCTTGACGCCCGTAAACTCCGGCCTTGGAATATCGAGCGATTTCCAGTCGAACACCGGCTTGCGGCGGCGGGCTTCTTCGAGCGGGATCAGCGGCTGCGCCTGCGGACGATGGCTCTGCCGGAGCTTTTCCTGGTCGCGCTGATTCTCGCTGACGAAGCTCTCGCGCAGCTCGGCGCTCTTCAGGCTGCCGACTACTCCCACAGCGCGCGACGCGTCGAGCACGTGCACGACAGGCTGGCTGTACATCGGCGCGATCTTTACGGCGGTGTGGATGCGGCTCGTGGTGGCGCCGCCGATCAGCAACGGCACCTTGAACTGCTGGCGCTCCATCTCCTTCGCCAGGTGCACCATCTCATCGAGCGAGGGCGTGATCAGGCCGCTCACGCCAATCATATCGGCGTTCAACTCGCGCGCCGTCGTCAGAATCTTCTCGCTCGGCACCATCACGCCAAGATCGACCACCTCGTAGCTGTTGCAGCCGAGCACGACGCCGACGATGTTCTTGCCGATATCGTGCACGTCGCCCTTGACCGTGGCCATCACGATGCGGCCCTGGCTCCGCGCGCCGTTCGACTGCTTCTCCGTCTCCATGAAAGGCAGCAGATAAGCGACGGCCTTCTTCATCACGCGCGCGCTCTTCACCACCTGCGGCAGGAACATCTTGCCGGACCCGAACAGGTCGCCGACCACGCTCATGCCGTCCATCAGCGGCCCTTCGATCACCTGCAGCGGGCGCGCGTACCTGAGCCGCGCTTCCTCGGTGTCGGCCTCCACGTAATCCGCGATGCCTTTAACCAGCGCGTGCGACAGCCGCTCTTCGACCGTGCCCGTGCGCCACTCCTCTTCCGCGGCTTCCACCTTGCTCTTGCGCTTCACCGAATCGGCGAAGGCGAGCAAGCGCTCGGTCGAGTCCGGGCGGCGATTGAGCAGAACGTCTTCGACGAGCGCGAGCAGGTCCTTGGGAATTTCCTCATAGACCGCGAGCTGGCCGGCGTTGACGATCCCCATGTCCATGCCGGCGCGGATGGCATGATAGAGAAACACCGAGTGCATCGCTTCGCGCACCACGTTGTTGCCACGGAACGAGAAGGAGATATTGCTCACGCCGCCGCTCACCTTGGCATGCGGCAATGTGGCCTTGATCTGCCGCGTCGCCTCGATGTAGGCCACGGCATAGTCGTTGTGCTCCTCCATGCCGGTGGCGACGGTCAGAATATTGGGATCGAAGATGATGTCCTGCGGTGGAAACCCGAGCTGCTCCGTCAGGATTCTGTATGAGCGCGTGCAGATCTCCAGCTTGCGGGCGACGGTGTCCGCCTGACCGCGCTCGTCGAACGCCATCACGACGGCGGCAGCGCCGTAACGCCGGATGAGGCGGGCATGTTCTTTGAAGATGTCCTCGCCTTCCTTGAGGCTGATGGAATTCACCACGCCCTTGCCCTGGATGCACTTCAGGCCGGCTTCGATCACGCTCCATTTGGAACTGTCGATCATCACCGGCACGCGCGCGATGTCGGGCTCGGCGCCGACGTGATTCAGGAACGTGGTCATCACCTGCTCGGAGTCTAGCATGCCTTCGTCCACGTTGACGTCGATGAGCTGCGCGCCGCCTTCAACCTGCTGGCGCGCCACGCCGAGCGCGGCCTCGTAATCGCCGGCCAGAATCAGCTTCGAGAACTTGGGCGATCCCGTCACGTTGGTGCGCTCGCCGATGTTGACGAAGTTCATGTCGGGACGCATCACCAGCGGCTCGAGTCCGCTGAGGCGCGTAAGATGGTCCGGCTTCGGCACCACGCGCGGAGCCACGCCGCGCACCGCTTCCGCAATGGCGCGCGTATGCGCCGGCGTCGAGCCGCAACAGGATCCGGCGATGTTCAGCCAACCCTGGCGCGCGAAGTCGCTGAGATCGGCGGCCATGCTCTCCGGCGTCTCGTCGAAGCCGCCGAAGGCGTTCGGCAGGCCCGCGTTCGGGTAGCAGCTTATGGGTAGCGGCGCCACGCGCGCGAGATCGTCAATGAACGGCCGCATCTGCTTGGCGCCGAGCGCGCAGTTAATGCCGACGCTGAGCAGCGGGATGTGCGAGACGGATATCCAGAACGCTTCCGCGGTCTGCCCGGAGAGATTGCGTCCGCTCTGGTCGACGATCGTCACCGACGCCATCACCGGCACGCGCTGCCCACGCTCCGCAAAAAGCTGCTCGATCGCAAACAAGGCCGCTTTGGCGTTGAGCGTGTCGAACACGGTCTCGACCAGCAACAGGTCGACGCCGCCGTCAAAAAGTCCGCGCGCCTGATCGTAATACGCCTGGCGCAATTGATCGAAGGTGACGGAACGCGCGCCCGGATTCGATACGTCCTGCGAAACGGAAGCCGATCGGCTGGCCGGGCCGATCGATCCCGCCACAAACGCCGGCCGGTGATTTGCCGCGCTGAACTTCTCCGCCGCGCGTTTCGCAATCCGTGAGGCGGCCAGGTTGAGATCATAGACGTGGGGCTCGAGGCCGTATTCGGTCAGCGAGACCGCGTTGGCGTTGAATGTGTTGGTCTCGATGATGTCGGCGCCGGCGTCGAGGTATTGCCGATGGATGTCCTCGATCAACTGCGGCTGGGTGATCGAGAGCACATCGTTGTTCAGGCGCAGGCTCCTGGGATGATCGGCAAACTCGCGCCCGCGATAATCCTCCTCTTCGAGCTTGCGCGACTGGATGACGGTGCCCATGGCGCCGTCGAGCACCACGATCCGCTCGCGGAGAAGCGCTTCGAGTTGTGTTCCAGACTCACTCATCGAGTGTCCTCAGTCTTCTTTCGACGTAGGGGCGGGCCTTGTGCCCGCCCAAGTTATAGCAGCGCAACTATCCGGGCGGGCACAAGGCCCGCCCCTACGTCGAAGCCCGGACAACACCCAGGAATATTGAGAGTCGCCCAAACCGCACGCCCGCACCAAGCTGAAGTGCACGGGGCGTAACATTTGATGGCTGAAGGTCGACTCTGGTCGCTCCAGCGGAGATAAGCCGATGTTGCTCTGGCGGTGTTGAGTGTTATGCTCCGTTGGCTCCCCTCTTTGCGGGAGTCACGCTTGTTGAAGGATAACACGGCGGTTAGAGACGAGTAAATGTCGACGAGCGCTCAAGACGCAAGTGTTCAAGCGGTCCCCGAAGAGCGATGGCTCCAGGTGATCCTGGTGGCGTTCGTGATGTACACCATCGCTTTCATCGATCGCACCAATATCTCCGTCGCCTTGAGCTCGATCAGCCGCGACCTGCACATGGACCCCGCCCAGGCCGGCAGCGCCGCGGGGGTCTTCTTCTGGGGATATCTGGTCCTGCAGATTCCCGGCGGATACCTCGCGAGGCGCTGGAGCGCCAAGTGGTTTGTTGCCATTCTGTTGATTGCCTGGGGCGCCTGCTCGGTCGGCACGGGCCTGGTGCGCACGGGCCAGCAATTCTGGACCATGCGGCTGTTGCTGGGCGTCACCGAAGGCGGCGTGTGGCCTGCCGTGCTGGTGCTGCTCGCGAACTGGTTTCCGCGCGACGAGCGCGCCCGCGCCAACGGTTTCTGGATGCTCTGCCTGCCGCTGGCAGTGATCGTGGCCTCGCCGCTCTCCGGCTGGATACTGGGGCATTGGAACTGGCGCGTGCTGCTGGTGTCCGAAGGTTCGTTTCCATTTCTCTGGCTGCTCGTGTGGCTGTGGCGAATCCACGATCATCCCCACCAGGCCCACTGGATCTCCGCTGCCGAGCGCGACCACCTGGAGCGGACCCTCCAGCGCGAGGCGGCAGAGATCGAGCAGGCCGAGGCGATGGAGCGGGCTTCGTTGAATAGCTCAACCTCCGGCATGCTCGATGCGCGGCTCGCAGAATCGGGACCTGTGGAGCTGCCCATGTGGCGCGCGCTGCTGGGTCCGCAGGTGCTGCTGATGTGCGGCGTCTATTTCCTGCTTAACACCGGCAATTACGGATACCTGTTCTGGCTGCCGACGGCGATGGAGAAAGCGCGGCAACTGAGCCATCTGCTGGTAGGATGGCTCTTCGCGGTGCCCTACGTCATCACCGGCGTCGGGATGGTGCTGAATTCGAAGCACTCCGACCGCCGTCGCGAGCGTCGGCTGCACGTCGCGTTGCCGCTCGGGATCGGCGGGCTGGTGCTGCTCGCCGGCGTCGTGACCGCCCGCTTTTCCGTCGCGCTCTCCTTCCCGCTGATCGCGGTGATCGGCGCGGGCTCCTACGGAGCTCTCGGACCTTTCTGGGCGATTCCGACCGAAACCCTGCCGCGCCGCGTCGCCGGTCCGGCCATGGGGATGGTGAACGCGCTCGGGAATCTGGGCGGCTATTTCGGCCCGCTGTTGGTGGGGTCAATCAGCAAACACACCGGCAGCCTTACGCTGGCTTTCTCATTGCTCGCCGCAGCGCTGATCGCAGGCGGCGCGCTGGGTCTGCTGTTGCCGGACCGTGGCCTCGGGCGGCGTGAGACGGCAAGCAACGTCTGATCGTCATTGCGGTGCGCAGGCGCAGGCCTTGTGTTGATGCCCGAGGGGCCCTGAACGCAAGTTCTCGTCGTGCGTCTAATTTAGACGGAGTCCGGCGGGAGCGGAGATCGATTATGCCGCCCCTCGCGAGCGGATGGGCAAGGTTCGGCATCCTCTGCCTGGTCCTCGCGGAGACGGCGTGGCCAGGCGTGCGATATTTCCGAGCACGATACCCGTCAGCGATCACGCGTCGCTCAAGCTCACACATCGCCTTGGACTTTGGTCCTATTGACTTCTCTTACTGAAAAGTATATAAGGGAAGCATAAGGAAGGTTGGGTTCTTCGGATGGTCTCGCGCATCACCAACACCAGTGTCGAGCAGGAGCTGGGTGCTGACGTCCGGGCATCGGCCGCCGGTCCCCCGATCACGGACGCAGAGAATTCGAAAAAGGCCCAAAAATGGAAAAAAAGATCCTAAAATTTTACAAAGCGAAGCCAAGAAGTCCTTTAGAATCAATACGCAGGTCCCGGAAAGGGCCAAAAGCGAACCCAAATTAAGCCTTCCAAAAGGCCTCGAATCGGCTCAGTCAGCCGGCACGAACCCTTCCGCCAAAACAGCATTCGCGTGTAGGCCCACACTACGGGGCTCGTGAGCATTGCGGTATGTCCGGCCCACAACTCTAGCCAGCGCCCGCTATTGCCGTCTTGCGAGGCTTGCCGTCGCCGAACCGGACGATCCCGCTTCGAGCGCCAGTGCCGTGGCGGCCCAGTTCGTTGCCGCAGCCGAGATGAATTGATCCCGGCCGTGCGGGAAGCCGCTCTCGAAGTACGGCTGGAGGGGCAAGGCACGACGCTTCACGTACCACGATCCATCTGCGAGCTGAGTGTTCATCAGATAGTGCGTGCCGCGCCGATAAGCGGCGTCGGTCACGGCGAGCGCTCCGGACTGCGCCAGGGCGACGAGCGCCTGACCGGTGGCGAACGCGTCGCTCGCGAGCGTCGGGAGCTGCGCCCAACCGCCGTCCGGACGCTGCTCTGCGAGTAGCGCCGCCCCATCCTGCTTGATCACGCTTGGATCGGCGTTGCCAGCCCACGCAAGGCCGAGCAGTTGGTAGGCGTGGTCCTGTGTCGTTCGAGGCTGGGCCTTCGCCAGCCATTCCGCGGCGCGCTGGATCGCCTGATCGTACTCGGCGCGCAGCGTCCGAGGCGCATAGGACTGCAGGTCATGCATCGCGACAGCCGTCGTCTGAATGTCGCTCGATTCGAGCGGCGGACGGTCCGCCGTTGCGTACCATCGCCCGTCCGGGGATTGATGGTTCTTGAGGAACACCGCCATGGCGTCCGTGGCCGGGTCAGGCGGATATTTCGCGTGGGCCAAGCCCAGCAGGATTTCACTCATGGAGTCAGCGTCGCCAGGAATCCCGACACCCTGCAGTGCGCGCTCCCGCCAGCCCTCGAGATAGGTCCCGATCGCATTCGCCTGGTCACGGGCAATTTGCTGGTTCACGGGAATTCCGTTTTGCTGCGCCGCCTCGACCGTCATGGCGGTGAGCGTGTTGTTGTGACACGAGACGCAGCCCGACTTCTTCATGAACTCCGGGCCGATCCGTTGCAGAAGCGGGAGGCTGCGCTCAACCGCCTGGCGCGCGCTGTGCGCGGCCACGGGCTTGATCTCCGGCGGATCATCCGCGGACCCGGCAGGCTCCCTGGCGCCGGCATGGATCAGCAGATCGACCACCGGCGTGTGGCCGTTCCGCATAGCGAGCGCCAGCGCTGTGTCTCCGTGGTGGCTGGCTGCATTCACGTCGACGCCACGGTCGATCAGCGTTTTGACCAGAGCCGCAGGCGCCGCGTCTGCCGCTGAGGCCAAAGTGAGAAGCGTATCGCCATCGGGATCCGTGGCCTTGGGATCAGCGCCGTGGTCGAGCAGCGTCTTAACGAACCGGGCGTCGTCGAGCGGCGGCTCATCGAAGAATGCGGCCATAGTCACGTTCGCCTTGTCCGTCGATCCGGCCACCAGATCGACGCAGGGCACGCAGTCCACGAGGATCGCGAAGGCGAGAGTGTTTGGCCCTGCGCCGTTCACGTCAGCGCCGTGCGCGAGCAGCGTCTGCATGGCCTCCGCGTCGCTTGCGTAGGCTGCCTCGGCGAGTGCGGTCATGGGACCGAATAGCCCCGGCGCCTGCGCCGACGGATTCGCGCCGTGGTCGAGCAGCAGTTGCAGGACCGGAGTGGACCCGTGGCGCGTGGCCGCGATCATCAGGGGCGTTCGGCTGTTGTCAGACTTCGCGTTGACATCCGCGTCGTGGTCAACCAGCAGCCGAGCCTTGTCAAGATCGTACGCGGCCCACATCAGCGCCGTGGCGCCCGCGTCATTGCGGACATTCGGATCGGCGCCGGTAGCGAGCAGCCGCTTCATGGAGTCCACGCTTCCATAGAGCGTGGCATACATCAGCGGCGTCGAACCGCCCGGTCCCTTGCGATTCGCCGCTTTAGGATCCTCGCTGAGCCTCTTTTGGAAAGCCGCTGCGTCGCCCTGGCGCAGAGCCTGCATCAGCGCCGTTGCTCCGGGATCGGGAGGCGGAGGCGGTGTCTCGCCGGAGAGCGCATCCGGCCACGGCGCGCCTTCGTCGATCCAGGCCTTGATGATGTCGACCTTCTCCTGCGGCAGTGGACCGGTGGGCGGCATCCGCAACCCGTATTGATCTCCGATCAGCCGCTGGTACAGCCGGCTGCCGGCGCTGTTTCCGGGTCCGATGACGGCGATGGTGCCGCCGCGCATGGCGTCGCTCCGGCGATCCAGCCGGAAGCCGTTCATCTGCTGTGTGGGCCCATGGCACCCGATGCAGTAGGTCTTGAAGATCGGCTGGACGTCGCGGCCGAAGTCGACCTTCGGGGCAGCCTGAGCGTGCAGCCTCACCGGGAATGCGCAGCAACATAGAACGAGCGCCATCGCGCTGTGTTTCAGCATCAGCCTCACCTCAAGAAGGGGCCGGACCGCCTGCCCGGAACTTCGGTGACGGTCCAGAGTGGACAGGCATCATAGCACGTTCCCCCTATATAGCTATAGCGAGAAAGGAGCGGAGCCCAAAAACTGTAACGAGCCGGAAGATTATGGCGGTGGCGTCCGGCGCGCTAACTGTGGGGGGTGCGCATACATCGCCGCTTCTGCGATCTGTGCGGTACGGGCTGCTGGCGTGGTCGCGGGGTGTATTCGTATTCTTCCGCTTGCGCCGGTGGTTGCCGATCTCGTTGTTGGAAACTGGAAACCAAGATCGTCAGGCAATGGCTTTGCAGTTTCCCTTAATCCTAAGGCCGCTTGACACTGAAGAAATGCAGGATGGCTTTTGCGACGGGAATGCCGGCGGTCGTCAGTATCGGAATGAGATAGGCGCCGACAAACTTCCTGAGAGTGGCGGCATCGAACGGCCAGACCGGCAGTTCGTCAATGACATCAACCATCTTGCGCAACGTATCGATGAGTTCGTTATCCTCCTTAGCAATTGGACCTGACTTCAACTGGGCGCGCAAGCGTTGTAATTCGACCCGCAGACGCTGCGCGACCTCCCCTAAGAGTTCGTCTTTAGCCTTAAGCATTCCCTTTCGAAATGCCAGCAGGGGAGCCATGAAAGCAGGTGGGCC
>Ga0187781_10003386_pt1 | contig 12019 bp, 7 predicted proteins | sample 0715_SJ02_MP02_2_FD_132447 | JGI IMG/M metagenome (GOLD analysis project Ga0187781, IMG submission 132447) | Tropical peat soil microbial communities from peatlands in Department of Meta, Colombia - 0715_SJ02_MP02_20_MG | ecosystem: Environmental > Terrestrial > Soil > Wetlands > Peat | place...
CGAAGACAACATTGAAGTGCGCCGTTGGGGTGCACCGCGCGAGTTTTCCTTCCCGGTGCGAGATCATGTCGATGTCGGCGCCGGACTTGGTCTGGATCTGGAGGCGGCTGCCAAACTCTCGGGCGCGCGCTTTGCGGTGCTCAAGGCAGGCGCGGCACGATTGCATCGCGCGCTTACCCAGTTCATGCTTGACACGCAGACACTTGAGCATGGCTACACGGAGTGCTACACGCCATACCTCGTGACTGCAGATACTCTTACCGGCACGGGACAACTACCCAAGTTTGAGCAGGATTTGTTTCGTGTCGAGCGCGGCGGCGAGGAGGGCGCTGGCGAGCCGCTGTATCTCATACCCACATCGGAAGTGACGCTCACCAATCTGGTACGCGATCAAATTCTCCGCGAGGCCGATTTGCCGATCAGACTCACGGCGCACTCGCCGTGTTTTCGCTCCGAAGCCGGTTCGTACGGAAAGGACACGCGCGGGATGATCCGACAACACCAGTTCGACAAGGTCGAAATGGTGCAGATTGCCCACCCGGACTGCTCGTATGACGCGCTCGAGCAAATGGTCGGGCACGCCGAAAATATTTTGCGCCGACTCGAATTGCCTTACCGCGTGGTGCTGCTGTGCACTGGAGACATGGGAGCGGGCAGCGCCAAGACGTATGACCTGGAAGTATGGCTGCCCGCGCAGCAGACTTATCGCGAGATTTCCTCCGTGTCGAACTGCGAGGGATACCAGGCTCGGCGCATGCAAGCACGTTTTCGCACCGCGCAGGGAAAGATCGACTTTGTGCACACGCTTAATGGATCGGGCCTTGCCGTCGGCCGTACACTGATTGCAGTTCTGGAGAATTTCCAGAACGAAGATGGCTCGGTCAGCATTCCTTCTGCGTTGCGCCCGTATATGGACGGACTCGAACGGCTGGTGCCGCGCGCGGTTTGATAAAATTTTGTGCAGTCTCGCGCAGCGTCGACGATCGCTGCGCTGTTAAGCGATAAAGCGACCCGATTAGGTCTTTCGACGTCGCAAAACGCAAAAGGAGAAAGCTGGCGCAATCGCGCGCGCAACGCTTCGGAAAGACATCAACGCTAGCGATTCTCGCCCGCCGCTCGGTCTTGCGGTTGGCCGGCAAATCACCCGGAGAGGTGGCAGAGTGGTCTAATGTACCTGACTCGAAATCAGGCGTACGGGTGACCGTACCGTGGGTTCGAATCCCACCCTCTCCGCCAAAATGTCTATAAAAACAAATGGTTACGCGCAGCACCCTCACAGGACGTTCCACAGATGAGCGCAAAGCCAGCAAAGAAAACTTCAAAGCCAGACTTCAAGAAGTATGACGCGTTTGGCGCGCAGATCTTGGCTCACGAGATAGTTCTTACCTCGGTTTTGGCAGCTTTGGCCAAAACGCAACCCGCCGCCGCTCGATCTGTCGTGCAAGGTATCCAAGACATGATTCAGCACATCAACGAAGAGAAATACCCTGGCGTTCGTCGGAAATCGGAGGAGTATGCGGCGATGATCGAGACCGTTTTGACCGAACTGCAATAAGACGCTTCAACTGGAAGTTTTTAAGGAAAGCGCCGCACTCGCACCCAATTAAGCGTCCGAGCACAAGTTCCTTCCACCATCGGAGTGTTCCCGAATATGTTGACTTGGGTGCCTTGCAGAGCTACCGCGTCCGAAGAGGTCGGGCCCGACGAAAGAACGATGCGTAGCGGCACACATGAGGGAGCCGAAGTCCGAATACGCGCTCGGTTGATTCCAAATGCCTCGCCCTTAGGCGGCGCGATACAAGTAAGGTGCGCTAGGAACTGGCCCGGTTAACCGCAGCTAGGACGTCTTCACAGCGCAGGGGAACGAAGCCCGGGTGAAAATGCTTTTGTCCCAGGCGGTAGATTGCCTCGTTGTATGGCGCCGAAATGCCTGCTCGCTTGGCGAGTCCCAGCACGTAGCCGGTGAGGGAATCTAGCTCGGTCTGGTACGCACCCCGCAACAGAACATCCTGCGTCATGCTCGTCATCACCACGTTTCGCAGCTTGCGACTCAGTAACGGCCGTACCACCCAACTGGGCAGGAACATCGCGAATCGCAACATCATGAATGAAGGAAAGCCGCGGATGCGATATTCGTGGTAGCCCGAGGCGCGCATGATCCGTGCACCCTCCCACCAGATATGCAGCAGGAGCTTTTGATAGGCGTCGGAATCGGACAGAGCAACGCTACCGCGACCGACTAAAGCATCAAGTGCGTTTACCAGATTCACTACGATCTTGGTATGCACCGCATCTTGCAAACGATCGACGATTTGGGTTGGACATCCGCGTTCCAGTATGGCCTGCACTTGATGCAGTTCGGGCTGTAGGCTGTTGTCCGGCGTGCCGAGCAGCAGTGGGCCTTTGGTCTTGAAGCCCACCACAACGGGCGCGTCCCGCCTAGCGTTAAATCCGACCACGCAGTAGATCACCTTGGAAAACAGCTTGGGCAAGACGCTCTGGTTATAGGCGCCATTGGCCATTGACACAACAATGGGTCGATCGCCAAATTGCGCGTGAACCTGCTGCGCCGCCGCGTCCAAACTGTAATTTTTGACGGCGAGGACGATGATGTCGATTTGGCGCGTGTCGGCAAGGTGCTTTAGCGTTCGAATTGGTGTTGTACGGCGGCTCGTCGACGGCGCGTCGGTCTGATACGTCGTTACGCCGTTTGCCTCGAGTGCAACTTGTATCTCGGCTATATCGTGGATGTAAACCTCGGTGTAGTGCTCGGCTACCCAGGCCGCGACTGCAGCCCCGATGGCGCCGGCGCCGACAAACAAAATCTTGGGATCGCTCATCTTCGACGGACTGGCTTTAGGTTGGTACAGGCTAGTGCGCTGCTTGCCCCGTAGCTTGACCCAGAGCAACCATGACGTGCATAAGAGGTTGTTCGAGAAAAAAGGCGCCAAGGTGCAGCGGTCGATAAATTTTGTGGCATCAATGGCAACGTGCCGGTTTTGGACCGCTTCAGCGCTCCTCCGTCGATAACTTTTTGCTCCGTTTCACGTATGCCAGTCCTCGGGAAGTCGTCAAAGCAAACCGCGGCCCCGTCTTTTCGCGCGGTCGTGTTACAGGTTCGTGACGATGCCGACACGGGACGAAAAGGGACAGCTCCGATTGCACCCCGACTGCGATACGGGCCAGTTTGCGCGCCGGCCGGGAGTCGCTGCTCTTGCAACGAGCAATCAACTTGGGTCGATTGCCTTTGCCCCATGAGTGCGCGACGCACTTTTGGTCATCGCGAATATCCAGATCGGCGACTTGTAGTCAAGCGTCAGACTTCAGCGACGTTGCCAAAGCACGCAAGTCGTCTTCACCGATTTCAAGTGTCTCACTCGGGACACAGAGGGTTAAAGCGCGGCCTGCGGGACGGTATGCAGATGCACAATTTTGCCATTGTCGAATTTCCCGTGACGTGGCCTCATCGACCGGTGGATTCTGAGCCGCTGCAAACCGAACATGCATGATGGCAGCCTTAGGAAATATTCCCAACGGGTCTCAAGTGGCAAGGCGCAGTGAAAGAAGCAAGCGATTGCGCCGCCTGGAGATCCTTGCGCCGAGTCCAACGTACCAAAAAAGGGCAAACTCAGAGCGATCGGTGTGATCGTCTCGCAGCTTCAATTTACGTCTTTCCGGTGGGATGGGCACTGCGGCATTGTGGTGAAGCAACATGAGGCCTTCGAGCATCGGGCAAAAGGGCGATAGATAGGCTGGAGCGTGTTCCCGCGAAGATCTGATCTTGGTTGTGCGGATATTATGGTGACGATCCCCAGTATGGGAATGGTCGGCCGGCAGTTAGCGAAAAGGTCGCTTTGCAACTGTCGTTTGATTGCCGACGATCAAGCGCCTGTCGCGTGGCAGTGTCATCATTGCGTTGCTTGTTTAGGTCAGAACTCTCTTCATCGCAACCGCAGGTAGGCGATTTGCTATGTACATTGTCATGGTCGCGTCCGAATGCGCGCCGGTTGCCAAGGTGGGGGGCCTTGGTGACGTTGTCTTCGGGCTAAGCCGCGAGCTTGAGATTCGCGGGAACGCCGTAGAGATCATTCTTCCAAAGTATGACTGCATGCGATATGACCACATTTGGGGTCTGCAGGTTAGCTATGAAAATCTGTGGGTGCCATGGTTCAACTACCGGATCCGTTGCACCGTATGGTTTGGCTTCGTTCACGGGCGCAAGTGTTACTTTATTGAACCGCATTCCAATGAGAAGTTCTTCGAGCGCGGCGCGTACTACGGCGCTACCGATGAGCACATCCGCTTTGCGTTTTTTTCCAAGGCCGCGCTCGAATTCATGCTGAGGGCCGGTAAGAGGCCGGACATTATCCACACTCACGACTGGCAAACGGCACTGGTACCGGTGCTGCTGTATGAAATCTACAAGTTCAACGGCATGGAGAACTGCCGCGCTTGCCATACCTTGCACAATTTCCGACATCAGGGCATCGCGGGCGAAGACGTGCTTTGGCTCACCGGTTTGGGGCGGCCCGCCTATTATTTCGACCGCAACCGCATGGGCGATGACTTTAACTCGAGCGCCATCAACTTCACAAAAGGGGCAATCGTATATTCGAATTTTGTGACCACGGTATCGCCTCGGCACGCCTGGGAAGTTCGCCATACCGAATGGGGCTATGGTCTGGGCCACATCCTGTATGAGTACCAGAATAAGTTCGGCGGGATCCTCAATGGCATCGACTACGAGATGTGGAATCCCGAAACGGATCCATTCATCGCCCGGCGCTACGGTGCCGGTGATTTTTTGGGCAAGAACTTCAATAAACAGGCACTGCGCACAAGGATGTGGCTGCGGCAAGAAGCAAAACCCGTGATCGCATACGTCGGCCGCCTTGATATGCAGAAAGGCGTTCCGCTGATCCGCCATGCGTTGTTTTATTCGTTACAGCGCGGAGCCCAGTTTGTGTTGCTGGGTGCGAGCGCGGAGCTGGGCATCAATGCGGAGTTTTGGCAGCTTAAACACGAGCACAACGACAACCCCGACTGCCATCTGGAAATCGGCTACGACGAAGAGTTGGCTCATTTGATTTACGCGGGGGCCGATATGCTGGTCGTCCCGAGCCTCTTCGAGCCGTGCGGACTTACGCAGATGATCGCCCTGCGCTACGGGGCGGTGCCCATCGTGCGCTGGGTCGGCGGCCTGGCCGATACCGTCTTTGATCGCGACTACTCCGAGCGCCCCGTTGAGGAACGCAACGGCTATGTTTTCCACCAAACTGACAACGCCGCCATTGAGTCGGCGATGGATCGGGCCATTGGGCTGTGGTTCCAGTTTCCCGAGGACTTCCGCAAGCTGTCGACCAACGGCATGCAGTGCGATTATTCGTGGAACCGACCGGGCGCGGACTACTTGAACGTTTACGAACACATACGGCACAAGTGACCGCCTGCACCGGCTGCATTTGACGCCAGGAGAATAAGCCGATGGCTCAACTGCCCGAGTACGTCGAGGGACTACCCAACATCTGTGGTTGGGAATCCCAGATTGAGAACGTAATTGCCGAGTCGAGGGGTCGAGCGGTTTTTCTGCCCGACAGCTCAATTGACTTTGGCCGACTCAGGGCGGCTTTCTCCTGCGCGCTGCACATGCATCAGCCTCTGATTCCCGCGGGTGGGCACAATCTTCAGACCGCCGAGATCATCAGCAACCTACAGTACATGATGGAAAACCAGGGCATCGGCGACAACCACAACGCCCCTGTGTTCCACTGGTGCTACAAACGCATGGGTCAGTTCATTGCGGAACTGGTGCATGAAGGCAAGCAGCCACGCATCCTGCTTGAGTACTCCGGCACTTTGCTTCACGGGCTGCGCAAAATGGGGCTAAGCGATGTCTTCGACAGTTTGGCGACGATCACGTGCAATCCCGAATATCGCCGTTGCGTGGAATGGCTAGGGGCGCCGTGGGGACACGCGGTAGCGCCGTCAACTCCAACGCAGGACTATCGCTTGCACGTGCGTGCTTGGCAGCACCACTTTGCCGCCATATTCGGCCAAGAGGCGCTGGCACGGGTACGAGGATTCTCGCCGTCGGAAATGGCTCTACCCAACCATCCGGACGTGGCTTATGAATTCGTCAGGACGCTGAGGGAATGCGGTTATCAGTGGGTGCTGGTACAGGAACACAGTGTTGAGCACCCCGAGGACGGCTCTTTTCCCCGGCGCCCGCATCTGCCTCATCGCCTGGTTTGCACGAGCTCCAAAGGGGAGATGGCGAGCATCATCGCGATGATCAAGACTCAGGGGTCCGACACCAAACTGGTGGGACAGATGCAACCATATTACGAAGCGCGAAGCACGGGTCCGATCGAACTGGGCGCGCGCCTCGTTCCGCCGCTTGTTACCCAAATCGCTGATGGAGAAAACGGTGGCGTGATGATGAACGAATTTCCGCCCAAATATATGGACGTGATGCGCGAGTGCAGTGGCTCGGACACGCCCGCCATGTGTGTTACCGAATACCTCGAACACCTGTTCGCCCACGGTGCATCCGAGAGCGACTTTCCAGTGCTCCAACCCATATTTCAGAACGTAATCTGGAAGCGCATGAAAGCGGGCGATGGTCCGGACCGACTGGCCCAAACCATTGAAGAGATCCGGCGCGAAAACAGCCGTTTCCATATGGAAGGAGGCAGCTGGACCAACAATATGTCGTGGGTCCGCGGCTACGAGAACGTCATCCGACCGATGGAGCAGGTCAGTGCGCGATTTTTCAATGTGGTTACCCAAAAAGGTGTTGCGACTTCAGAGGCCAGGTACCGCAGGGCGCTTTTTCACCTGCTGTGCACCCAAACCAGCTGTTACCGTTATTGGGGCGAGGGCCTCTGGACAGACTATGGTCGTGAGCTTTGCCGTCGCACCAATGAGATCTTGAACAACGACTTTTGATGCTCCGCGTGTCCTCAAAAACTGCCATGATCAATTCAGAACTTACCGCCGAACTGACCCGCATCAGCGAAGCCCGGCATCACGATCCCTTTAGAGTTCTTGGACGTCACCGCGACGGCGACCAGGTTGTAGTGCGCGTATTTAATCCGCACGCAACGGAAGTCTTCATCGCCGAGGGCGGTATGCGGCTTGAGCGGCTGCCGGGACGTGATTATTTTTTCCAGTGGCGAGGCGATGGCGCCCGGCTACCGGAGCACTACCGATTGATCTGGCGGGACGATGCGCACTATGAGCATCTGAGCCACGATCCCTACAACTACGGGCCGCAGCTGCAGGATTTTGACCTGCACCTGTTTGCCGAGGGACGCCATCGACACTGTTATCGTTTTTTTGGCGCTCACCCGCGGGAGGTCGACGGTTTGGCCGGCACTCAGTTTGCGGTTTGGGCGCCCAACGCCGAGCGCGTCAGTGTCGTTGGCGATTTCAATCGCTGGGATGGCCGTCGCCATCCGATGCGGGTACGCGGCAGCAGCGGGGTATGGGAGTTGTTCATACCCGACCTGGAACCGGGCCATGTTTACAAGTATGAGCTTCGCAATCGCAGTACCGGCCAAGTCTTGCTCAAGGCTGACCCTTTCGGTCAACTATACGAGTTACGCCCGCGAACCGCTTCAATCATCCCCGCCGCGAGCGGTTACCAATGGCGCGATCACGATTGGATGGAAAGGCGCCGACGGAGCAACTGGCAACACGCACCTATGTCCGTGTACGAAGTTCACCTAGGATCTTGGCAGCGCGACATCGAGGGCGAGTTTCTCGGTTATCGTGAATTAGCTCACCGACTGGTCGCGTATGTGAAGCAGCTGGGCTATACGCATATCGAGTTGCTGCCGATTACGGAGCACCCGTACGACCTGTCGTGGGGGTATCAAGCTACCGGCTACTTTGCCCCGACCCGGCGCTTTGGCGAACCTGATGATTTTCGGTACTTCGTGGATCACTGCCATTGCAACGGTATCGGCGTGCTGCTCGACTGGGTGCCGGCACATTTCCCCAAAGATGCTCACGGTCTTGCACGTTTCGACGGCACGCCGCTATACGAGCATGAAGATCCTCGTCTTGGCGAACACATGGACTGGGCCACGTTGATCTTCAATTTCGGTCGCGATGAGGTGAAGAGCTTTCTCGTTTCCAGTGCAATATTCTGGTTGGAGGAAATGCATGTGGACGGCCTGCGGGTCGACGCCGTGGCCTCCATGCTTTACCTCGACTATTCGCGCGACGAAGGTCAGTGGGTCCCTAATGAGTTCGGCGGCCGGGAGAATTTGTTGGCCATCGACTTTCTCAAGAGCCTCAATATCGCGGTACACGAACAATGCCCGGGCATCTTGATGATCGCGGAGGAATCCACGTCCTGGCCCCTCGTTAGTCGTCCTACCTACGTGGGCGGCCTGGGCTTTGACATGAAATGGAACATGGGTTGGATGAATGACACGCTGCGCTACATTTCGCACGATCCGATTCATCGTCAATACCACCAGGACCTACTAACGTTCAGCATGCTCTATGCCTTCACGGAGAACTTCTTGCTGCCTTTTTCTCACGACGAGGTTGTGCATGGCAAGGGATCCATGCTGAACAAGATGCCGGGTGACGAGTGGCAACGCCATGCGAACCTGCGCGCGCTTTATACCTATCAGTTCACCCATCCCGGCAAAAAGCTAATGTTTATGGGAACCGAATTTGGCCAGGGGTTGGAATGGAATAGCGCGGGCGTGCTCGATTGGTACGTGCTCCAGTATCCTCTGCATCAGGGCATGCAGCGCTTGGTCAAAGATCTAAATCACCTGTATGCCGCGTCGCCCGCGTTATACCGGCACGAATTCGATTGGAGAGGTTTTGAGTGGATTGATTGCCACGATGCCCAGCAATCGGTTTTAAGCTTTTTGCGAAAGGGGGACGTTGGCGAACTTATGGTGGTTGTGGTCAACCTCACACCAATACCCCGCCAAGGCTACCGGGTCGGTGTGCCCGTCGCGGGTCATTACCGCGAACTTCTCAACTCCGATTCTGAGTTCTACGGCGGCAGCAATATGGGTAACGGCGGGCGTAACCTCGTGGCCGAGGAGCATCCCTGGTTGGACCGACCATACTCGCTTGCGCTTACCCTTCCGCCCTTGGCCGGAATCGTTATCGGCTGGCAAGGCTGAGCGGACGATTGGCCAGCTTGTAATTGGCCAGTGCCGCTGTCGGGTTGATAACGCAGCATCGGTCTTTTAACCCATGGCAGTCTGCGGTTTAAAACCGAGCCGTAACGTTGCCAATTTTTTGACCAAGAGCTTCGTGGAGACAAATGGCTCTAATGCGAAAGTGCGCATTTTGCACACCTGGTTAGGATGTCGGTGTGCCAAATGGTTTGGCAAAGCGCGTCGTGACTTGCCAATGCAGTGCTAGTTTTCCATCGGAACTCGGTTGCGTTTTACGCGCTAATGGCGTCGGATCCTGCGTTGTGTTGGATCATCGCTACCCGCGCCCTTCCAAAACCCGAATGAGCGCAAAACCGTCGTAGCCTTTCTTGCCTACGGTTTGAAGTGCGGTAGCGTTAACACGCGGCTCTGCCTGGATGCGCTCAAACAGTGCTCGAGTGCCAAGGATTTGAGGGTCCACACTTGATTCGTCGGCCACACCGCCCGATCGAACGACGTTATCGACCACAATCAGGCTCCCAGGTCGGCTTAGTCGCAAAGACCAATCGAAGTAATTCGGATTGTTTTCCTTGTCGGCGTCGATGAATATCAGATCAAAGGGTCCAATACCCTCCAATGCGATTTTGGGCAGCAAATCGAGCGCCACGCCGACGCGCACTTCAACGCGCTTGGCTAAACCGGCGCGCTCCAGGTTGGCTCGAGCGATTTGAGCGTGCCGGGGTTCGCGTTCGAGGGTAATCATCCGGGCCTCGGGGTCTTTGTCTGGTAATGCCCGTCCAAGCCAAATCGCGCTGTATCCCGCGAGCGTGCCAATCTCGAGGATTTTGCGCGCATGAATGAGCACTGCGAGCATCTGCAGCAGCCGGGCTTGATTGGGCGCGAGCTGGATTTCTGGCAATCGAGCTGCCTGAGCCGCTGTCAGCGCTTGCTCGAGAACTGGGTCCGAAAGCGACAGCATATTCTCGAAGTACTGATCAACTGCGTCCCATCCTCGTTCCGCCATGATTGCCTTCCCCTACATCAATTGACTACGCCTTTGTCCGGCAAAAGCGGCGCACAACGTGTGCAGCGGCGTCGATTGTTAGCTCGGATCGACAAATCCTAGATACAAAACGCTTTGCAAGGCGACCTGATCGCAAACTCAAGTTAGCACAATGTGGGTCGCCAAATTCGCCTTCGCCACGGCCAGACTTGCTTTGCGGCATCGCTCCCGGGTGCACTAACGAAGTAAATCGGCGTCGACGCTGGCATGCACACTCAAACCATCACCATTTTTACTTGGTGGTTAAAAGCCCTGGCCGACGAACTCAAGGTAGTAAAGCCACCCGTTGCGACAACTTGGGCTGTTGTTCTGGATTTCAGTTCTTCATTTGCAAGGCGCTTTGCGGGGGACGACGGGCGAGAAAAAGAAAAACATCATGATTGCTTTTTGCCGAACCCTCGTAACTGAAACAGGCAAGCGCACCGAGGCTCGCGTCCGCTCACGAGGTCGCGAGCTTCATCAAAAGCAAGACAGGCACAGACGCGAAGATTCCACTGCCGATCGGGAAAAATCCGAGTCGCATCGGTTGGACCGCGCAATACGAAAATTCTGCCTCTTGCGAGCAAGTGATGATCAAGCTGTTTAACGATCCGAAACACCTAGAGATGGTCGCCAATGGCGCCGACAACTGGATCCAGTAGACCCTGGACGATCGGCTCTGGCGAAACATCTGAGCAACCTGGGCGCAAATCGCGTGTCAAGCGGAAAAGTCTCTGCATGGCGGCGCGATCTTTCCTATCTGTTTGGACTTTCCACGATAGCGATGGGATCTATGCGACCACGGCGAAGTTGGCGCTCGAGCTATTTTTTCGAAATATACCGCCGCGGGGGCCAGCATCGGCGGCATCCTTGCCAACGCATCCCGACGGCAATGCAAGTTGTGAAGAGATGCGGCGATTGCGAAATAACCGCGACTTCACCGAAGAGAAAAGAATGCGGCAGCTAAATGAACTGTAGCTTCCCACGCAGATGTAGGCTCGGTCGTTATGCGCGTCCCGCAAAGCCGCTGCACGGGGCCTACAAGTGCCCAGGAATCCTGTGCGACGAGGCCCCAGTTCAAAACGCCACAAACCGGATCCCTACGGAAATGTAGTTCGATCCGCCCTGCACGCCGTTGATCATGCCATAGATGCCAGAGCGGTGGTGTATGCGAATGAGACTTTCCCATGAGGCGTCGGCAGCGGACGCAAAAGTGAGCTCTGGAACTAGAAAATTCAAAAATCGGGAGCCCCGACCGTTGTCAGAATTTTCTTGTTCCCAGCTAGAGATGCTGTTTACGTAGCTTGCACCCACGAGTCCGACGCGCAAGTTCGTGTAGAGGTACTCGTTCCATGGGAACTGCTTCCATCGGACCACGGGAGCTAGGTCGACCTCGATCTGGTGATCCTCCCCGAAGCGTTTGGCAATCCCGCCCTCGACTTCGATGTCTAGGGGCAGGCGGGTGCATCTGTCAACCGTGTAGACCGCATGTATATCGGCAAGATAATTCGGTTCGAGGTGAGTTCGCCACGGCGCATACAGCGTATTGAGGAAACCCTGTTGCGAGAGTGCGCCGAGGTAACCGCCGACCCGTAATGTCGGCGTTGTAAAGTCCCGCGCACAAGGCGCAGGTGATTCGACTCCCGTTGGGGTTGTGAAACCGTTGTTCTCGGTAAAAGTTTCGAAGTCAGTGCTTTGCGCGTACCCGCAGGTGCAGAAGCAAAGGAGCAAGGCGCTCGACGTTAGGATGCGCACCAAACTGACGAGTCGCGAAGATGCCATTACTTCTGAACGAATGCTCGTTTCTTTAATGTCGAGACAAATCCAGCATCTCGTGTGAAAC
>Ga0187781_10003387_pt1 | contig 12013 bp, 11 predicted proteins | sample 0715_SJ02_MP02_2_FD_132447 | JGI IMG/M metagenome (GOLD analysis project Ga0187781, IMG submission 132447) | Tropical peat soil microbial communities from peatlands in Department of Meta, Colombia - 0715_SJ02_MP02_20_MG | ecosystem: Environmental > Terrestrial > Soil > Wetlands > Peat | place...
TGAAGCCGATGTCTTTGGAACCCAGAATGGGCTTCCCGCCAACGCCGTCGGGCTGGGATTGCATGACCTCGCGTGTATCCGGATTCAGGTAAAACAAGCTCTTGCCGTCCGGGGAAGGCACCACGCCGAAGCCCTGCAGGATGCGAGCGGAAACGCCACCAAGGGTTGGTATGCCCCAGACTTCGTCGTTGGCGCCAAGCTGGCGATGATAGTAGATTTGTGTCCCATCCCTCGAAAAACTATCCAAGTACTTGCTGCGCTCATCGTTGGTGAGCTGTAGAGGATCGCCTCCGGAAGCGAGCATCACGAAAACCTGTTCATAGCCCTGGAAGTAGGAAGTGAAGGCCACGGTGTGCCCATCGGGAGAAAGCATCGCTTGCCCGATCGGCTTGTGCCAATGGCTGATCTGCGTGATCTTCCCCGGAGCAGAAGGCCCACGATTGGAGAGAAGGTGAAAAACGCCGTAGCCGGCCAGCACCAGGACCAAAAACGCTGCGGCGGCCATGCCCAGCGCTTTGCCCTTGTGGCGCGAGGCTGCCTCTACGATGACGGAACCGCTGGATGGCTGCAATGCAGGTGCGCTGGACTGCGGTACAGATGCCGGCGCGCCCGAAGCCGGAGATGGCGCAGCCTGCTCCGAAGACGGTGCTCGGGCCTCGGCCCCGAACCCACCTGACCCCGAATCCCGTTTCAAACGTTTCAGATCACTGCGAATGTCTCCTGCGTGCTGATACCGCAATTCGCAGTCTTTCTCCAGGCACTTGTTGATGATGCGCTCCAGTTCCGCCGGTGTCTCGGGATTCATTCGCACCGGAGCTGTCGGAGTTTTGTGCAGGATCGCATCGAAGACCGCCGCCGAGGTGTCCCCGCGAAACGGAAGCGCGCCCGTCAACATCTCATAGAGAACCGCGCCAAAGGAAAACAGGTCGCTACGGGCATCCAGCTCTCTGCCGAGCGCTTGCTCGGGCGACATGTAGGAGATCGTGCCCAACGCGGTTCCCGGACTGGTCAGGTGCTCGGCGCTCGACTCCACCGTCGCAGCCGATGCTCCCAGCGGAAAAGCGCTTCCCCCAGGAGTCACTTTCGCCAACCCGAAATCGAGAATCTTGGCGGGCCCGCGCTTGGTGACGAAGACATTGCCGGGCTTAATGTCCCGGTGAACGATCCCGGCGGCGTGGGCCGCGTCGAGCGCATCGGCGACATCGATCGCCAACGAAAGAAGCGCCTCGAGTTCTACTGGCCTGCTCGCGATGCGCTGCTTCAGCGTCTCGCCCTCCAGATACTCCATTGCAATGAAGGCGAGGCCATGCTGGTCGTCGATCTCGTAAATCGTGCAGATGTTTGGGTGATTCAGCGCCGAGGCGGCCTTGGCTTCGCGCTGGAAGCGGCTTAATGCCTGGGGATCTCGAGCCACTTCATCCGGCAGGAACTTCAGGGCGGCAAAGCGGCCGAGCTTCACGTCCTCAGCCTTGTAGACCACACCCATGCCGCCGCGGCCCAACTTTTCCAGCACGCGGTAGTGGGAGATTATCTGGCCGCTGAGCGAATCGTGACTGATCGTCGGATTCGCCATGGAGAAGACGCTCCTTCTCCCCGCCCCACTGAGGCAAATCCTAGGCCCGGCTTCCCGGCAAGTCAACGGAAAGTAAGCGGCACCAGCCTTGGCATCGCCCTGCGGTTAATTCCCCTACGGGTTCACCACCACCTTGCCGAACATCTGGCTCTTCTCCAGATACTCGTGCGCGGCGCGCAGTAGGCTCAGCGGGAAGGTGCGGTCCACGACGGGCTTCATTCGTCCTGCGAAAATGTGACTGAGGGCTTCGTGCAGATCGCCCATCGTCCCCATATACGAACCCTGCAGCCGCAGCTGGCGGGCGAACAGATGCCGCAGATCGATGGCCACGTTTGGTCCCGTCGTCGCTCCGCATGTCACCAGCGTGCCACCGCTTTTCAGCGAGCGCACACTCTCATCCCAGGTCGCCGCTCCGACGTGTTCCACTACGATGTCGACGCCCTCCTTATTCGTGATCCTGCGGACTTCCTCGGAAATCTTCTGCTTGTAATGATGAATGCTATAGTCGGCGCCGAGCGCCCGCGCCTTCTCGAGCTTCGACTCGTCTCCGGCAGTCGTAATCACCCGGCAGTGAAACAGCTTGGCAATCTGAATGGCGGCGATGCCCACGCCCGAACTCGCTCCCAGCACCAGCACGGTCTGTCCCGGACGCACCCCCGCCAGGGCCACCAGCATGTGCCACGCAGTGACGAACACCAGCGGCACGCTGGCCGCCTGATTGAAGTCGAGCGAGTCGGGAATCGGAATCACGTTCGCCGCGGGCACCGCGATCAGCTCGCAATTGCCGCCATCGACCGCGTTGCCGATCACGGTGAATTCGCGGCACTGATTCTGCAGTCCGGCTACGCATTTCACACAGCGTCCGCAAAAATGCATAGGCGCGAGCAGCACGCGCTGGCCAATTTGGACTCCACTGAGGTACTCGCCAACCACGGCGATTTCCCCGGCAATATCGCTGCCCAGAATATGCGGCAGCTTCACCCCGGGCAACCCCTTGCGCACCCACACATCGAGATGATTCAGCGCGCAGGCTTTCACCCGCACCAAGATCTGATCCTTGCGCAACTCCGGATCAGGAACGTCTTCATACTGCAAAACTTCCGGCCCACCGAATTGATGAATGCGAACGGCTTTCATAAGCAGAGTCCTTTCGAGCGTTGCACCTAATAATAGGCGTTTGCCGATTCCGTTTTGGACACCGATTACAAATTTTTCCTAATCCTGTGACACACGTCACCCTCGCGAACATAGTGTGCCAGCTAGCATCAAGTTTGGCAGGCCGTGGTCTGGAGGGCGTTGCCAGTGGGTACTGGACCTGGTCTGTCAAACTAGTGAGTGGCTTCATCAGCCACTGCGGTTCAACTCCGCCGCCCTCCTCACGGCCACTCACAAAAGAAACATTGACCACAGGCAGAATTCGCGCGAACATGAAGATGGTTTGGCAGACCGAAGCACCCAGTGGCTTAACGCCAAAAGCCCCGGAGTGATGACCCGGGGCTTTCGCTTTCCCGTGTTTGACTCCCGCTGTTAACTGATTGATAATCAATCGGCAGGCTCTTTGCGCGTGGACATCTACGAACACATCGTCGAACTGCGCCGTTCCGGCCGCCGTGGCGCCGTCGCCACCATCGTCAATGTGCGCGGATCGATCCCTTCGTTCCAGACCGCCAAAATGCTCGTCCGCGACGACGGTTCGATCGTCGGCACCATCGGCGGCGGCTGCGTTGAAGCCGACGTCTGGCAAGCCGCCCGCCAAGTCATGGAATCGGAGAAGCCGCAAACCTTAAAGTTTGACTTGAACCAGGACCCGAAGTACGACACCGGCCTGGTCTGCGGCGGAACGCTCGAAGTCTTCATCGAGCCCATTTTGCCTCCAGCATTACTTTACGTTTTCGGCGCAGGCCATGTCGCAATCAATCTTTGCCGTGTCGCCGCCAACGCCGGATTCGACCTCATCATCACCGACGACCGCTCCTCTTACGCCACCAAGGAGCGTTTCCCCGCCGCCCGCGAGGTCCACGCCCTCGACTTCGACGAAGCCATACAGAAGCTCGATCCCAACGAAGCTTCCTACATCGTCATCGTCACCCGCGGCCACCGCGACGACATGCGAATCCTGCGCTGGGCCGTGCAGACCCGCGCCCGCTACATCGGCATGATCGGCTCGCGCCGCAAAGTCATCAGCATCTTCAAAACGCTGCAGGAAGAAGGCCTCCCCGCTCAGCTTTTCAACCGCGTTCACGCGCCCATCGGCCTCGACATCGGAGCGGTCACTCCGGAAGAAATCGCCGTCGCCATCACCGCCGAGCTGATTGCCATCCGCCGCCACGCCACGGCCGCGTTGCCGCACTTGAGCTGGTTCAAGGGCGGACGGGAGAATTCCGCCGAAAATGATATGACCGCGGTCGATCAAGCGGACCACGATCAGTAGTTCAACCTTTGTGGTGAGGAATGCAGCCACCCTACTCGCGACTCAAGATCACGCTCCGGGTTGTGACAATGGTCGCTGTCGTTCTGTTCATCGTTCTCCAAATCGTAGTCCGGCTCCCTCCTACCATTCGGCTCAAGCCGGAATCGGAACTGGCGAAGCTCACGGTAATCTCCGATTCCTATCCCTGCCTGCTGGTCGAGCGGCAAACGCCCTCTGGTCCTCTGTCGGCATCGATTCGCCAGTGCCTTCCCGCACTCGACAATGACGCCGAGGTGGAGCAGTATGAGATCGATCTTCGTTCCGGACTGTTTATCCTGCGCAAGACCGATCTGTTCGTTTCCGACAGCATGCCCCTTGCCCTTACCCGCGCCTACCGCCTGTGGGACAACCGTCCTTACGCGTTTGGAGTCGGCGGGAATCATAGCTATGACATCTATCCCACCGGCGACCATTTCCCATACACCTACATGAACCTCAATTTGGCCGACGGTACGGCCATTCGTTACGATCGCATTTCGCAAGGCACCAGCTACGCTGATTTCCTGGCGGAGCACATCGGCACACCCGTCACTCCATTCCAGAAATCCCGCGTGCAGTGGAGAGGCGATCACTGGGAACTTACCTTGCACGGTGGAACCCTGATCAACCTGCCCGACTCCTACCAGGCGACGCGAGCCGCTGCAGGCGCGCCCACCGCGATCCGCAATGAACAGGGAGAACTAGTTCGGCTCCTTCGTGACAGCCAGCACAATCTGACAACTGTGACGTCTCCGCACAACCGCCATATCCACCTTCGCTACGATTCCGACAATCGTGTCATCGAAGCCGCAGACGATGACGACCATGCGGTGTACTATTCCTACGACGCGGAAGGCCGACTGGCCGAGGTTCGCCAGCGTGGCCTGCTCGCGTGGCGCTACCTTTACGACTCTAGAGGCATGGTGCAGGTTCAGGACGCCTTGCAGCGAGCCCTCGTGACCAATCAATATTCTCGCGGGAGGATCGCCACCCTCACGCTGGGCAGCGGCGCCACATATCGCTTCGACTATCTCGTAGCTGCAAACGGAAAAGTAGCGGAAACGCTTGTGACCGACCCTGCCGGCAAAGTCGCCACTTTCACGTTCTGATTGGCGCTTCGTATCCGCACGTTTCTGGGTTCAGATCACTGACTTTCCCGCGCCTTTCTGCTATCTTCCGCATCATGTCCCGTTCTCCAGGCTATGCCGGAGTCATTCTCGCCGCCGGCGAATCGTCGCGCATGGGCCGCGACAAGGCTTTGCTGCCTTGGCCTCCCGTCGCCAACCAAATGCCGTCGAAGGACACATTTCTTTCCGCCGCCATCCGCTTGCTTGGCTACGCGACCGACTTCGTCGTAGTCGTTGCCGGAAAAAACGAAGCCGCGCTCGCTCCAATCGTCTACGCTCACGGGGCGACTATCGCCCTTAATCCCGACCCCTCCCGTGGACAGTTCAGCTCCCTGCAGATCGGCTTGCACGAAGTGCTCAATCGCGGCCGCGATACCGCCATCATCACCCTGGTCGACCGTCCTCCAGCGGCCCTGGCCACAGTTGAGACGCTGCGCGATGCCTTTGCCGCCGCGCCGCAGAGCATTTGGGCGGTCGTGCCCGAGTTCGCCGGCAAGCACGGTCATCCCTACATCGCCGGACGCGAAATGATCGAAGCTTTCCTGCAGGCTCCGCCCACCGCCAACGCACGCGACATCGAGCACGTTCATCAGAGCCATATCCAATATGTGGCGGTCAGCGATCCCTGCGTGGCCATGAACATCAATTCGCCGGAGGACTACGCCGCGCTGCTCGCGAAGTAACTCGGGGACGAAACTAAGGTAAGCACCTTCTGATTTCAATTCCGTTGCTCCCTTCCGCCCCGCACGATATTGTCAGAGAATATGCACATGGGTACTGGCAGGGCTCTCCATCGAGCCGGCAAGCAGTTCATCGAAGACGTGCTCGCGCTTAAGCCGCGGGTCGCGGCGTTTGATTGCGACGGCACGCTCTGGTCGGGCGATGCCGGCGAAACTTTTTTCGATTGGGAGATCTCGACCGGCCTCGTCCCCGCCGAACTCGGCCAGGCCATGCGCGCCCGCTATGCCGACTACAAAGCCGGCAATGTGAGCGAAGACGACATGTGCGGCGAGATGGTCACCATGCATGCCGGCATGTCCGACACCGCACTGCTCGAAGCCGCCACCGAATTCATGACCACGGGTTTTCCGGGCCGCGTCTTCCCCGAAATGCAGCAACTGGTTCGCGCCCTCGACGAGCAGGGATGCGAAATCTGGGCCGTCTCTTCTTCAAACGAATGGGTCATCCGCGCTGGCATGAAGCCGTTCGGCATCGCCGACAATCGCATCCTTGCGGCGAAAGCGGTCGTCGAAAACGGCATCGTGACGGACCGCCTCATCCGCGTGCCCTCCGGATCGGGCAAGCCGCTCGCTCTGCGCGGTATGGTGGGCAAGCCCATTGACGCGGCTTTCGGCAACTCGCGCTGGGACGCCGACATGCTCGCCTTCGCCGCGCATCCTTTCGCCATCAATCCCAATCCAGACCTGGAACGCGCCGCCCAGCAGTTTGGCTGGAGCGTGTTCTACCCGGACGGCACCGGTCGTGGATAGCGCACTCCGCGTCACCCATCGCTACAATTGACTCGATGTACTCCCCGCAACTGCTCGATCACTTTCAGCACCCGCGCAACCCGGGCGAAGTTGCTGGCGCCGACGCTTCGGCGCAGATCGAGAATCCAGTGTGCGGAGACGTGCTGCGGCTGAGCTTGAAAATCGATTCCGGCAGGATCTCGGAAATTCGCTTCCAGGCCAAAGGATGCGTCCCGTCGATGGCCTGCGGGTCGGCGCTTACGGAATTGGTGGCCGGGGCAACGTTAGACGAAGCGCAGGCGCTCAATCGCGACCGCCTAATCACCGCCGTCGGCGGCCTGCCGCAAGCCTCCACCCACGCCGCACAACTTGCCCTCGACGCGCTCGCCGCGGCCCTCCACCAACTCGAGCGCTAGCCATGTCAAAAACTCACACGCCGCGCCGCATTGCCTGCCTGCAGCCCAGCGCCACCGTCATCCTCCACGCCATCGGCGAACTCGACCGCGTCGTCGCCTGCACGCGCTATTGCGCCGACGTCGTGCCTGAGGCTGCGGCCGGCTCGCGCATCATTCTTGCCGACTCCTGGACCGCTGACACGGCACAAATCGTCGCAGCTCAACCCGACCTTGTCATCGCCGCCGTTCCCTATCAGGAGAAAGCCGTCGCTGAAATTCTCAAGGCAGGCGCGCGCTTTCTCGGATTAGCCCCGAAAACCCTGGCCGACATTTATACCGACATCGCCACCATCGCCGGTGCGGCCGGAGCCAGCCAGCGCGGGGAAGAAGTGATCCACGCGATGCAGCACAAGATCGAGCAAGTTCGCCAACAAGCGGCCGGGCGCACACGGCCGCGCGTGTTCTGTGAAGAATGGGGCAAGCCGATCATCGCCTCGCAACCGTGGGTCGCTGAATTGGTCGAGGCCGCAGGCGGCGAATTCCTGGGCGTTCCCGGCCGGCAGACTTCTGCCAACGAAGTCCGCCAGTTCGATCCTGAGGTGTTCGTCGCCGCCTGGTGCGGAGCCGGCGACCGCGTCCCGCTGGAAAAAATCATTGGCGAACGCGGCTGGCTGCGGACTTCAGCGGCGCAGGCACGGCTGATCTTCTGCATCCGCGACGAATTCCTCAACACGCCCGCCCCCACGCTGCTCTTTGGCCTTAATGCACTGGCCTTCGCTCTTCACCCTGAGGCTTTCCCCCAATCCCCGGGAATCCGGCAGATTACCGACGTTTCCTCGGCGGCGGACTCGGTCCCCCGGCCTCTGAGTTAAGATTCCTGTATGAGTGTTACCACTCGCATCGAAGAAGTGCGCAACGAAGTTTCTCAGTTGGCCCAATCCGCCCCAACCGCGCAAGACCTCATGAGCCTAATGGTTAAGCTGTTGCACGAGCGCATGCTCAAATACAACTGGGTCGGCTTTTATATGCTCGAGCCTGGGGCACAGCCGCCCATGCTCGCGTTGGGAGCATTCGAGGGAGCCATGACTCCGCACACTCGCATTCCACTGAATCAGGGTATCTGCGGCGCGGCGGCTTCCAGCGGACAAACGGTTGTGGTCGACGATGTCAGCAAAGATCCGCGCTATCTCGCCTGCTCGCTTGAGACGAAGTCTGAAATTGTGGTCCCCGTTTTCGTGCGCAACAAAGTGGTGGGCGAGCTCGACATCGACAGCCACTTCCCTGCGGCCTTCGGCACCGAAGATCAGACGCTCATACAGTTCTGTGCGAAAGTCGTGGGACAGAAGCTGGAAGCCGCTTCCCGGCGATCATGAGCAATGAGCAGTGAGCAGTGAGCGATGGGCAATGAGCACGCCAGATCGCTCATTGCTCATCTCATTGCTCACTGCTCCTTGCTCATTGCTAAAGGTGTACTTATGAAACGCGTGGTCGCAGGCCTCATCGTGCAAGACGGCAAAGTGCTCGTCTGCCAGCGCACCCGCCATCAGACCATGCCGCTGAAGTGGGAATTCCCCGGCGGGAAAATCGAAGAAGGCGAACAGCCGCGCGACGCGCTGCGCCGCGAACTCGATGAAGAACTCGGCATTGTTGCCACTGTAGGCGATGAACTCGCCCGCATTCAGCACGAATATCCCAATCACACCTGGGTCGAGCTTCGCTTTTTCGTGGTGCGCCACTATCGGGGAGAAATCGAGAACCGCATCTTCCGCGATATTCAATGGGCCGCACCCAGGGATCTTCCCAACTACGATTTCCTCGAAGCCGACCTCACGCTGGTCAGCGATCTGGCCGCCGGAAAATTATTGTAAGTTCGTTCCGGTCTCACGGCTCCTTCGCGACGGACCCAACAGCTTCACCGTACAGCATCCAATCGATGCACCTAAGAACACGCCAGCAATCAAATCGGAGAGCCAATGGTAGTTTCCAACTACGACTGCGGCGAGGATCAGCACAACGATGATCGAACTGCCGACTCGCCAGGCAGGACGCACCATCCAAAGCACGGCCAGAATCGCAAACGAGATCGCCGCCGTCCCGGAGGGGAATGAATTCCAGTAGGTCTCTCCGTGCAAAAAGTGGAACCCTGAAAGATGGTCGCGCACAAAGGTGGGATCGGGCCAGCCACGCCCGAAGATCTGCTTGAAGATGCGCTCGGCGGCAACCGCCCACAGCGTGGCCCACGAACCGAGCAGCGGAAGTTCGGTCCACGGGCGAAGCGGACGGCCGGAAACCAGCCATAAGCCACACCCGAAAAGAAAGAGCAGCGCGCCAATGACCACCAGCGGTAAGGGATAGAGCGCGAGATTCAGCCCTGCCCAGAACTGGGTGTGGCGCACCTGCGCGTCGAGATAGAGAGCAACCGGAATATCCGCATAGGCGATGGACATTCCGGTAGCGATAGCGCAGAGAACCAGCCAGAGCAGCCAGTATCGCAATGCGGCTCCACTTGTCATGGCAGGAAAGTCGCTAACCCGACCGCAGCGTCCAGAACCAGGCAATGGTCAGAACGATCATCACCACCGTTGTGGCCCAGGCGATCACATTAAAGGCGCGCGAATTCATGTACTCGCCCATCAACTCTTTCTTGTTGATCAGCAACAGCATGAAGATCAGCACGAAGGGCAGAACTACGCCGTTGACCACTTGCGACAGAACCGCAATCTTCACTAGCGGCAGGCCTGGGATGAGTACCACCGCTCCGCCGGCGATAATCAGCCCAGTGTAGAGCCAGTAAAAGAACGGCGCTTCGCCAAACTTCATGCCCACGCCGGACTCAAACCCCAAGCCCTCGCAAACGGTGTAGGCCGTCGATAAGGGCAGAATCGAAGCCGCGAACAAGGACGCGTTGAACAGGCCGACAGCGAACAGAATGTAGGCGTACTGTCCGGCCAGCGGTTTCAGGGCTGCCGCCGCGTCAGCTGCATAGTTAATGTTGCGGAAGCCGTGAACCCACAGCGTGGCGGCGCAAGCCACAATGATGAACCACGCCACCACGTCGGTGAAGATGCAGCCCGTGATCACGTCGAGTTGCGAGGCCTTGTAACCGCGTTTGGTCACGCCTTTTTCCACGATCGACGACTGCAGGTAAAACTGCATCCAGGGAGCGATCGTGGTTCCCACTACGCCGATCACCATATAGAGATACGCTTGTTCGCGGAAGGCTTTCAGATTCGGCGGCACAAAGGTGGCGATGGTCGCATCCTTCCACTGCGGATGCGCGAGAACTCCGGCGAAAATATAGGTGATGTAAAAGAAGGACGCCGCGAGAAATACCTTCTCCACGCTCTTGTACTGCCCATAAACCACAATCAGCCAGACAATCACCGCGCAGGCCGGCACGGTGTAAATGCGCGGCAGGCCGAACAACTCCAAACTCGTGGCAATGCCAATGAACTCGGTGACTACGTTGCCGAAGTTGGTGATCAGGATTCCGATCATCATAAAAAACGTGATGCGGAGGCCGAATTCCTCGCGGATCAAATCGCTCAGGCCCTTGCCCGTGACCACGCCCATGCGCGCACACATCTCCTGCACCACGATCAGCGCCAGGGTGATGGGGATCATGGTCCACAACAAAAGATGTCCATATTGCGCGCCTGCCTGGGAATAGGTCAGGATGCCGCCGGCATCATTGTCGACGTTCGCCGTGATAAATCCCGGGCCGACTACGGCGAGAAACAGCAGGATCCGGGTCTTCCAACGCCTCGTTAGACTCATGCGCGCATTTCGCAGACATAGGGATGGAGCTGCTTACTGCAACAGCGATGTCACAGGATAAATGCAGGCGGCGGGTCTGGCCAAAGAAAAAGTGCGGGGACGGAGAAAATTTGTTCGGTTCGAGAAAGACCGAACGGGCGGTTTGCTGCCCCGGTTCACGGGAGAGCGAGAATCGTTTACAGTGGTGGCTCTGTGGCTGAGGGAAAAACCATGTGGAAGACAGCGGTGTTGTGGCTCTGTGTGGGGATTTCGGCGTTCGCCTCCGAAAAGCGTTCGGCCACCCAGTTGATCGAGTTGGCAAAGTCGCAGGACCCACTCTTGCAGGAAGCGATTACCGCGACGTTTGATGCGAAAGATTTGAAAGAAGGCACAGCGTGGGCGGGCCAGGGGGCGGATTTCTTCTTTGCGATCCAGGCGCCGGCGGCCCCGGCTTCGACGCCGCCGTCGCTGGTAATCGACGACGCGCCCGGGCCGGCGATGCAGCGTTGGAAAGACTCCGATCTCTGGTATGCGCTGGCGCACATTGAACCGGTGGGCAGGCTGCACTCGTTTCACTATCTGGTGAACCGGGCGAAATTCGGCGGACGGCTCGATTTGCCGGCGTACGGGCCGCTTTCGTATCTGCAACCCGGAGTTCCTTCCGGCAAGCTTTCGGAAAAGATCCTCCATACCAGCAAGATTTACGATGGCATGAAGAGCGAGTACTGGATCTATGTGCCGGCCGAGTACGACCCGAAAACTCCGGCGGCGCTGATGGTCTTTCAGGATGGCGGATGGTACATCGAGCGCGAGGGACGCATTCCGGTCCTCAATGCCCTCGACAATCTGATCGCACAGAAAAAAATCCCGGTCATGATTGTGGTGTTCATCAATCCCGGCGACATTGCCGATTCCCCGGGCACCCCGACTTACAATTTCGTCAAAGGCTATGCCGACAAGTGGCATCGCACGCTGAAAGATTCCATGCGCAGCACGCTCTATGACACGGTCAGCAACCGCTATGCACGCTTTTTGAGCGATGAAGTTCTGGCCGACGTGGCGGCGAAATACAACCTGCGCAAAGACGCCTACAGTCATGCCATCACCGGGCTTTCTTCCGGAGGAATCTGCAGCTTCAACGCGGCGTGGCAGATGCCCGATCTATTCAGCCGTGTGCTCTCATGGATCGGCAGCTTCGACAGCATTCAATGGAAGGAAGACCCTGCCGTGCCCGATGGCGGCCA
>Ga0187781_10003388_pt1 | contig 12010 bp, 12 predicted proteins | sample 0715_SJ02_MP02_2_FD_132447 | JGI IMG/M metagenome (GOLD analysis project Ga0187781, IMG submission 132447) | Tropical peat soil microbial communities from peatlands in Department of Meta, Colombia - 0715_SJ02_MP02_20_MG | ecosystem: Environmental > Terrestrial > Soil > Wetlands > Peat | place...
CGCGGCGTCGCGCCTGACACCTTCTTTCCCCTGCCATGGGCGCAGCGCTCTTTAGTTCTGCCCTACCCGGGTTGCCTGCGCCGCTGGTTTCTGAAAAAATGAGTTGGGGTTCCCCAAAATGGCAACGATTGGTAGCTACGCGCTGCTCCTCGCCCTGGCGTTGAGCGCGTACTCGTTTCTGTTTGGACTGCTCGCACTCGTCTCCCCCGGCGAGGGTTCCGAACGTGTCGGCGAGACGGCGCGCCGCGCTGGCGTCGTACTTTTTGGAGCAGTGCTGCTGGCTGCCGTAGCTTTGGTTACCGCCGCTTTCCACAACGATTTCTCCATCGCCTACATTTTCCACCACAGCAACCGCGACCTGCCCGCTCCTTATAAGTTCGCCACGCTGTGGTCTGGACAGGAAGGTTCCCTGCTGTTCTGGTCGCTGCTGCTGGCCGGATACGGCTTCGTCCTGCGCTTGCGCTACAAGACCGATCCGCGGCTGTTCGCTTACGCCTCGGTGATTCTGGCCGCGGTACAGGTTTTCTTCCTGGCGCTGGTCCGCTTCGCGGCGAACCCCTTCGGCCTGATCGCAGGCCCGCCTCGCCCCGATGGCAGCGGGCTCAACCCGCTCTTGCAATATCCCGAGATGGTCATCCATCCCCCCATGCTTTATTTGGGCTACGTCGGATTCACCATCCCGTTTGCCTTCGCGCTGGGCGCGCTGATCATGAAGTATCCGGGCGAGAAATGGATTCACATCACTCGCCGCTGGACCATGGTCACCTGGGGATTCCTGACCTGCGGCATCTTTTTGGGCGCCCACTGGGCCTATGCCGTACTGGGCTGGGGCGGATACTGGGGATGGGATCCGGTCGAAAACGCGTCGCTCATGCCCTGGCTGGTCGGCACCGCCTTCCTGCATTCGGTCATGATGCAGGAAAAGCGCGGCATGTTGAAGGTCTGGAATATGTGGCTGGTTTTCGCCACGTTCTGGCTGGCGATTCTGGGAACCTTCCTCACCCGCAGCGGCATCATCAGTTCTGTGCACGCCTTCGCGCAGTCGTCGATCGGGACCTGGTTCGCCTGGTTCCTGGCTATCACCTTCGGGGTGTTCGTTTTCTTCTTCTTCCAGAACAAGCAGTCCCTGGGCAGCGAGCACCGGCTGGAGTCGCTGGTTTCGCGGGAATCGAGTTTCCTCTTCAACAATCTGCTCTTTCTTTTGCTTACGCTCGACGTGCTGTGGGGAACCTGGTTCCCGAAAATTTCTGAGCTGGTGCAAGGCAACAAGGTCACCGTCGGTGCGCCGTTCTATAACCGGGTAGCGATTCCAGTCGCGCTACTGCTTCTGCTGCTGACCGCGGTCGGCCCGCTTTTGGCCTGGCGCAAGACTTCGTTTGAAAGCCTGCAGCGCAATTTCCTGTGGCCGACGATCGCCGCTCTCGTGCTCGCTTTATTTGTGATGTTCACTCCGCGAAGCTGGGGCTCGATCTTTGGCCTGCGTCCGTGGACCGACATCAGCTTGCTCTATTCGCTGATGACCGTCTTTCTCTCCGCGCTGGTCACGTTCACCGTGGCATCAGAGTTTTACCGCGGTGGCCGTGTCATCTCGGAAAAGACAGGCCAGGGCATGTTCGCTTCGATGGTGCAGCTCACGCACCGCAATACCCGCCGCTATGGGGGATACATCGTTCACTTCGGCGTGGCCCTGGCCATGATCGGGTTCTCCGGTTCGGCCCTCAATCAGGAACAAGAGATGGCGATGGGTTACGGCGACAAGATGAACATTGGCAACTACGAACTCGTCTGCCGGTCCTTCACGCAGGATGACAGCCCCAACCAGGCCAGCGAGTGGGCCATCATTGATGTCTACCAGCACGGGCAAAAGGTCGATACCATGACTCCGGTGCGCATCATCTATAAGGCGAGCAATCAGCCCTCGACCAAGCCCGATATTCGCTCCACGCTCAAGGAGGATTTGTATCTGGTTTACGAAGGCCAGAGCGAGAAAGGACAACCCATCATCAAAGCGCACGTGAATCCCATGGTCATTTGGATCTGGATTGGGGCATGGATCATGATTCTGGGCACGGGCCTGGGGCTGATACCGAATGCGCCCGCCCCGGTGACGGTGCGTGTGACAAAACTGGTGGAAACGGCAGCGCCAGTGACCACGGGAGATTGATAGTCGCAAGGATTGTTTTTGTCTGAGGAGAGCCGCCTAGGCTGTCCAGCCGAGCGAAGCTCGGCGGTGATTGAAATGAGCAAAGCGCACAAATCTGCGATTGAGTTGATACTGCGCCGCATGCTGCACTGCGCCGTGCTCTGTCTCGCTGCCTTTGGCCTTGCCGGCGCCTCCGATCCCGCCTCGCGCTTCACCGCCATCGGCCACCAGCTCATGTGCATCTGCGGCTGCGGCCAGGTTCTGCTGGAGTGCAACCACGTCGGCTGTCCCGACTCCGACGGCATGCGTACCGAACTGTCGGCCGCCATCGGCCGCGGCGACAACGACAGCCTGATCCTGCAGGGCTTCGTGCAGAAGTACGGGCCGACGGTTCTGGCCGCGCCCACCACGAAGGGTTTCGATCGCGCCGCATGGATCATGCCCTTCGTCGCCCTGGCGCTCGGTTTCGGGCTTGTAATCCTCGTCGTGCGCGCCTGGAAAAATCGCCCCGAGCCCGCCATCGCCGGCGGCCTGCGCCCCACGACGAGCGCCGAACTCGACCAGTTCCGCGAGCAGGCCCGCAAGGAGACCGACTTATGACTTTCGAACTCGCCGTCTGCATTGTGGTCACCGCCGCCGCGCTGTTATACGTTTTCTACCTGCCGGGCGAGCTCTACCTCGGCCCCGAAAAAACGCGCGCCTCGTATCTGCGCGAGCGCAAGGACGCCGTCTACGAGAACCTGCGCGACCTGAACTTCGAGTACCGGGCGGGCAAAGTTCCCGAGGCTGACTATCATTCGCTGAAATCTTCGCTCGAGGACGAGGCGGCCACGCTGCTCGCCGAAATCGCGCGGCTGGAGGACGCCGCTCCGGGGAAGGCGAAGGCATGAACCATAACTGCATTGTCATCCTGAGCGAAGCGGGAGATGCGCGACGCGCATCTCCCACGGAGTCGAAGGACCCCGTGCTTCCCGGCGCTTTAAACCGGCGTGGCAGGGAGTTTTCTGATCGACGCCGTGTCGTCTGCGGCGTTGTTCTCTTCGCCGTCACCCTTCTCACGACCTTCGCCTCCGCCCAAACCCTCACCGGCACGGTCAAGAACGCGACCACCGGTCAGCCAGGCGCGGGCGACGAGGTCGTCCTGCTTTCGCTCGCCCAAGGCATGGAGGAATCCGGACGCACCAAATCCGATGCCAAAGGCCATTTCAGCTTCAAGCTCGATGACACCCAATCGCCGCATCTGGTCCGCGTGATCCACCAGGAAGTCACCTATCACCGCATGGCTCCTCCGGGAACGACTTCGGTCGAGGTCGAAGTCTACGATGTCAGCAAGAGGGTCGCGGGCATCGAGGTCGTAGCCGACATCATGCGCCTGCAGGTCGAGCAAGGGCAGCTGGAAGTCATGCGCGCTTTCGCCGTGCAGAACAACTCCAAACCTCCGCGCACCCAGATGAATGAGCGCAACCTCGAGTTCTATGTTCCCGAGGGTGCCCAAATCATCGAAAGCCAGGCCATGACCGCAAACGGCCAGCCGGTCAACTCCGCACCCGTTCCGGTCGACGACAAAAAGACCCGTTACGCTTACCTGTTTCCCCTCCGTCCCGGCACCACGCAATTCCAACTCGCCTACCAGCTTCCCTACACCGGCAGCGCCAACATCGACCCGAAGAGTCTCTATCCGCTACAGCATTTCGTCGCCATTCTGCCCAAGACGATGCAGTTCTCCGCCGCTCCCAGCGCGAACTTCCAGCCCATGAACGATCCCCAGCAGCCCGACGCCAACGTGCAGGTCGCCTCGGGCGCGTCGCTGGGCCGGTCGCTGGCTTTCAAGGTTTCCGGCGAAGGCACGCTGCAGGCCCGCAATGAGAATGCAGGCCAGCCGGGCGAAGGCGGTTCAGCAGAAGGAGGTTCGGCGCAGGCGGACAATCGCCCCGGAGGGGGCCTCGGTCCGCCCATTGACGCTCCTGATCCTCTGCACCGCTATCAGTTGCCCATCCTGATCGGAGTGACGCTGGCCCTGGGTGGCGGCGGAGTTTTCACCGCGTTTCGTCAGCAATCCAAGGCTCGCGCCGTGGTGCGTTCGAAAGCGGCGCCATCCCGGGAAAAGGATGTGGCCGCCGGTTACGAGGAGATTGAGGTCGCTGCGGCACGCCCCGTCACTACGGCGCCCAGGCCGCAGGTCGCGACTTCTTCCCTGCTCGAAGGCTTGAAAGAAGAACTCTTCCAGCTTGAGGTCGAGCACAAACAAGGCCGCATCTCGCAGCAGGAATACGAGAAGACCAAGGCCGCCCTCGACCAAACTTTGCAGCGGGCCCTCAAGCGGGTAACCCAGAAGACCTAGCCTGAGGCAGCGGAACCTGCATCCCTACAACTGACGTATCATCAAATAAAGGTGGATTCAAAAACGACCATGGGAAACACATTCAAAACCGCATTTTTGCTCACGGCGATGACCTTGTTGCTGCTGTTTATTGGCCGCGCTTTCGGCGGGCAGAACGGCATGATCTTTGCCCTGATCTTCGCCGGCGTGATGAACTTCGTCTCTTACTTTTTCTCCGACAAGATTGCGCTGGCCATGTACCGCGCTCAGCCCGTCACCCGCGAGCAACTGCCGCGGGCCTACGCGGCCGTCGAGCGCCTCACGCAGAAGATCGGTATTCCGATGCCGAAGATCTACGTCATTCCCAGCGAATCGCCCAACGCCTTCGCTACCGGCCGCAATCCGAGCCACGCTTCGGTCGCGGTGACCCATGGGATTTTGGGTTTACTGAATGATGAAGAACTCGAAGGCGTGCTGGCGCACGAACTCGGCCACGTGAACAATCGCGACATCCTGATCAGCTCCGTCGCGGCGACTCTTGCCGGCGCTGTCACCATGATCGCCAACATGGGCAAGTGGGCCATGATCTTCGGCGGCTATGGCGGCCGCGACAACCGCCGCAGCGGAGGAGGTCTGGCTGCGCTCTTCATGCTGATCGTCGCGCCCATCGCGGCGACGCTGATTCAGCTCGCTGTGTCGCGTTCCCGCGAGTACCAGGCCGACGCTACGGGCGCGCATTTCACCGGCAATCCGTATGCGCTGGCCAGCGCCCTGCAGAAGCTCGACGCCTACTCGCGTCGCCTGCCCTTGCAGGCCACGCCCTCAACGGCACACTTGTTTATCATTCAGCCGTTTCTGGGGATGAACTTCGGCAGCCTGTTCTCGACGCATCCGCCGATCGCCAAACGGATCGAGCGGCTGACGGGAAGACCGGCGGAGTTTCTGCAGTAACAGTCCTTGGATAGGTAGAGGCAGTGGGGCCGAAGTCCCTGCTGTGGGATGCTGAAACCGATCCTAAGCGACCGACTCTGCCTGGGCTTGCTGGCAGACTTCTCGCACCGTTGTCGCCACCAGGCAATCGATCGCGGCGGCGACGGCAGGAGACAGTTCGGTACTCCAATCAGTGCTGGCCGGTTGCACGCCCAGCAGCACCACATCTGGTTGCCGTCGTGCCAGCATCCGCAACGCCACCAGCAAATCGGAGACTCCCAATTGGTGCACGCTGCTGTTGCCGGGCAGGGAATTCAACTCCTCGCCCGACATGCGCACAACCGTTCCCGGAGCTTCACCCACGTCTACCGCGTCAATCACAATCAGCCGCGAACAACTCCAAATATATGGAAGCAGCTCCAGCCCCAAAGTTCCGCCTTCGATCAGAGACACTTCTTCCGGCACGCGCGCATCTTCGCGCAGACGTTTGACCACGTGCGCTCCCGCCCCATCGTCCGAGTGCAGAATGTTCCCCAGGCCCAGCACCACCGTCTTGTCTGATCTGGCCTGCATCACTTCACCTGACGTGCATCCTCTTCCAACTCGTGTCTCGGAATGAATTTGTAGCCCGTGAAAATGCTCTCAATCAGGCCGTTCCGCTCTTCCCACGAAACCAGCACGGCGCTGTACACATGGTGAATCACGAAGGCGAAGAACGTGAACATGATGCAGAAATGCAGCAGCCGCACATGTTGGATATCCACCACCCGCGGAATCCAACTGAACATCCATCCCAGCAGCCACGATCCCCGCACTTGGGTGTACAGCGTCAGCCCGGTAATGATCTCCAGCAACATGAACGTGAACATTACCAGATAGGTCACGGCCGCCAGAGCATTGTGGCCGACGTGATGTACAAGATCTTTTCTTAGGAAGCTGTAGTAAGCGACCATGTTCCCCATGCCTCGCCACTGCCGTTTCTTGATCGGCCAGAACGACCGCCAGTTGGACCAGTCATTCCCCACAAAAAACCAATACATGCGCAGCAGAAACGCACTGATGAACACGGCTGCCGCCACTTCATGAATGAACCGCATCCTGGCCATCAGGAACATCGTGTGGCTCGTGCCCACAATGAAGGGATCGTGAATGTAATAACCGGTGAAAGCCAGCACGCCAATGGGCAAAACCATGAACCAGTGCGAGACCCGCACCGGCAACTCCCACACATAAGTCCGCACCGGCAAGGTGGAAGGGTAGGGTCGATGCGCTTCGCTCCATGCATGTTCTCCTGGCGCCAGTGAGCCCATGGCCGCCTCCTTTCCGAGTGGCGTTACGCCACCCTCAACTTGCTTTGACTTGCGTATAGCGCCTTCCGTGTGCGTCCACTACATGCACGGCGCACGCCAGACAGGGATCAAACGAATGCACCGTGCGCAGAATCTCGACCGGGCGCTCGGGATCGGCGATGGGCGTCTTCAGCAGCGCTGCCTCATATGCGCCCCGCTGCCCCTTGGCATCCCGCGGCCCAGCGTTCCACGTTGTTGGCACCACGCATTGGTAGTTCTTGATCTTCTTGTCTTCGATCTGCACCCAGTGGCCCAGTGATCCGCGCGGCGCCTCGTGGAAGCCCCAGCCCTGCGCCTCTTTCGGCCAGGTATCCGGGTCCCACTTCTCGCCGTTGTGAATGCGCAGGTCGCCGTGACCCAGCTTGTCACCCAACTCGGCCACCCACTTGCTGACTTGCCCCGCCATCACCTTCGCCTCAATCGCCCGCGCAGCGATGCGCCCCAGCGTCGAGAACAACGCCGTCGCCGGCGCATTCAACTTCGCCAGGACTGCATCCACCACTGGCTTCACATCGGGATGTCCCGACGCATACGCCACCAGCATGCGCGAAAGCGGACCAACCTCCATAGGATGGTCCTGATAGCGCGGAGCCTTCAGCCACGAATATTTCTGCTCCACCTCGAGATGCTCAAACGGCGGCTTCGGCCCGGTGTACTTGGGGCTGGTCTCGCCCTGATAAGGATTCTTCCCGCTCTGATCCCCATCGCCATACTCATACCAGGAGTGGGTCACATACTCCGACACATTCGCCGGATCGACGGGATGCACCTTCGACAAATCGTGCCCGAAGATGGCTCCGCGCTGCAGGTAGAACTGCGCCGGGTCTTTTACCCCGCCCTGAGGATAATCGCCATAGGAGAGGAAATTCCCCAACCCCTCGCCGCGTCCGAACCAGTCGCGATAGAAGCTGGCCACGGCCAGCACGTCGGGCACGTACACCTGGTCAACAAAATCCTGCGCTTTCGCCGCCAGTTCCGTCAGGAACGTGATCCGCTCCGGATTGATGGTCGCTCCCGGCTCGTTGGGATCCATCGACGTCGCCATTCCGCCCACCAGATAGGTCTGCAGGTGCGGGTTCTTCCCGCCCAGCACGGCGTGAATCCGGATGTAATCCTTCTGGAACTCCAGCGCCTCAATGTAATGGGCTACCGCCAGCAGGTTCGCCTCGGGCGGCAGATGATACGCCGGGTGCCCCCAGTAACCGCTGCTGAACAGGCTCAACTGCTTGCTCTCGACCAGCGCCTTCACCCGGTCCTGTATCGCCTTGAAGTAGTTGCGGCTCGACTTCGGCCACGGCGAAATGGACTCCGCCAGTTGCGACGTCTTCCCCGGATCCGCTTTCAGCGCCAGAGTCACGTCGACCCAATCGAGTGCATGCAGGTGGTAGAAGTGGATGACGTGATCCTGCACATACTGGCTGGCGCCGATGATGTTGCGAATCAGATTGGCGTTCGCCGGCACCTCGATGCCCAGCGCGTCTTCAACCGCGCGCACTGAGGTCAGGGCGTGCACGGTCGTGCACACGCCGCAGATACGCTGCGTCCAGATCCACGCCTCCCGCGGATCGCGCCCTTTCAGGATCAGCTCGATCCCGCGGAACATGGTTCCCGAACTCCAGGCATCGGTGACCGCGCTGCCGTTCACTTCGGCCTCAATGCGCAGATGGCCTTCAATGCGAGTCACTGGATCCACTACGATGCGTGCCATACGCTCCTCCTCTGCCTGCTCTTAGTGTTTCTCGGGCCCGGGCGCAGTCCGCATACGGTCACGAATCGCGCTGGCGATGCCGTGAACCACAGTCGCACCTGCAACCGCTGCGGTGATGCCGATTCCGATCTTGCCGGCGGTCACGTCCGCGCCAAATCCCGGCACGTTCGGCAGCCGGTCGTAGAAGGGAGACCGCGTCTCCCAGAAGTTGTACGACCCGCAGCCGACGCAACCGTGTCCAGCCTTCACCGGCCAGCTCGTGCCATCGTTAAACCGCACCGATGGGCAGTTAAACGTGGCTTGCGGTCCCTTGCAGCCCATCTTGTAGAGGCACCAGCCTTTGCGATGTCCTTCGTCGCCCCACTCCTGGGTATAGCGTCCGGCATCGAAGTGCGCCCGGCGCTCGCACTGGTCGTGGATGATCCGTCCGTAAGCGAACAGGGGCCGGTTGTATTGATCCATCGCCGGCAACTCGCCGAAGGTGAGATAGTGCACCAGCACCGCCGCGGTATTGGCAGGGTTCTGCGGACATCCGCCCAGATTGACGACCGTGGCTTCCGGCACCGCCTCGGCGATCCCCACCGCTCCCGTCGGATTCGGGGACGCAGCCACCAGCCCGCCATACCAGGCGCAGGCTCCCGCCGCGATGGTTGCCGCGGCGTTCGAGCAGACCTCCTTGGCAATCGACAACGCCGTCTTTCCCGCGACCGTGCAATACACGCCGTCGTCCGCCAGGGGAATAGCACCCTCGACCACCGCCAGGTACTTGCCCTTTTCTTCCTTCACCACGCGTTCGAGCGCGGCCTCGGCCTGGTGCCCGGCGCCTGCCATGATGATTTCGTGGTATTCCCACGAAAGCAGGTCCAGCACCACCTCCAGCACAGAAGGATGGCTCGACCGCAGGATGGCCTCCGAGTTCCCGGCGCAGTCCTGGAACTGCAGCCACACCAGCACCGGCTTCTTCGTTTTCTCCAATGCGGAGGCAACCTGGACCACGTAGCGTGAGGGGAGGGCCAAAGTTGCAGTCATGGCGGTGCAGAACTTGATAAACCGTCGCCGGCTCACTCCTTTTTTCTGCAGGGCCCCAAAAAACGACTCGTTCGGCGGGATCATAGGGTCATCCTTCCTGAGAGTTGGGTCGGTCTACTCAATCTGGAGATCGGCCGTCACCCTACGTCATGCTCACGGATTGTGATTAAGTACCATCGCTCGACTTAGCCAAGATGTGATTAATGTCACGTATGTGTGTGATTTTGCGCCGCACTTCGCCCGGAAATTTGCTTTTCCAAGCCCGCCTGATGACCTCGATTCGTTGGGGATCATAGGGGATCACAACGTCACGTTTCACCTCAGTTTTGGCCGCTTTCTTGGCGTAGAGCGTGGACTGGCGCGGCAGGTCCCAACGCGAGGATTCACGTAAGCGGCCATTCGTGCGATTTGGAGCGGGTATGATTATGCTCACGGAGTGGTGTGATTCCACTCAGACCGCCCTTCGGCTGGCGATTCTAGGAGAGGAGCCTCGCCGGCGCGCGCACCGCGTCCGCCAATGCTGTGAGGAACAGCGCAGCGCGGGCCCCATCGGCGAGGCGGTGGTCGCAGGAAACGGTCAGTGTCATCATGGGCCGAACGGCGGGCCACCACCCTGACACGTATCCTGCGAACTGTAGCCGTGTGTCTGGTCCTCCGGGGCTAAAGCCCGCATCACGAACCGTTCTTTCCAGAAGTGCGCCCCACGTGCTTAAAAAATTAGTCCTCTGACTAATGCGTGCTGTGCTTGCCAGGAGCCTGCTTCCCCACCGACGCTTGACCGTCCTCGCGAACCTGGTCGAGATGTTCCCGCATGGACTGGCGCGCCTTTTCGGGATCGTGCCGCTCGACCGCTTCAAGAATCCGCTTGTGATGAACCTGGCCGCGCTCCCGACCGCCCGGGACCTGGAAAATTCGCAGCCGCTGTTCACGCAGGAGTGCGACGATCGAGTCGAGCAGCGAAAGGATGAGCGGGTTGGCAGCGCCCTCGGCCAGTGCCAGATGAAAATCGAGATCGGCCTCGATATAGGCATCGGGATCATGCCCAGCTTTGTCCATGACCGCGACGGCCTCGCGCATGGTTGCCAACTCCGTGTCCTGGATGCGAGTGGCGGCCAGGGCCGCGATCTCCGGCTCGAGAATGGCTCGCACTTCGGCGAGATGGGTCGAGCCTTCGGGCTGCCCGATCTTCACCATCAGATCGAGCGACTGGCGCACGGCTTGGGTCGTGCCATCGGTGATGAATGTGCCGCGCCCGGAATAGGCTTCCACCAGGCCTTTCTCGCGCAGCGCCTTGACGGCCTCGCGCACCGCAGTGCGGCTCACCCCGAAACGCTGAGCCAAGTCCCGCTCCGCCGGCAGTTGATCACCTGGCTTGAGCTCGCCCCGGATGATGGATTCTTCGATCTGCTGAACGATTTGTTCGTAGAGTCGCGACGTGCGAACCAGCTTGTACACTGCTGTGCTCCCCGCGCTGCGTGGCGCGCAACGCCCCCAGACGCCAGTTGTGGTCCGGCTACTATACCGCACATCCGCCGGACTCTCACGGGTTTGTTCGGCGACAGACGAGGGTTTGGTATCTAGGTATGATGGTATGACCAGAGTCACTTGCCAGGGCCAGGCAGTGCGTACCGCTACCGTGACAGACTGGGGCTCTGTCACCTGATTACGAACCGTCCGGCTCGGCCTAGGGCTAGGCGTCGGATTGGCAGCGGTCAAGGGAATCTCCCACTTCGGCGGTACTACCGGAGGGACCTAACTCTGCAAAGGATGGTAGGGTCGAGGAGAGTGCAACGGTATGGAGCCGGTCTCCTTTGATCTGTGCTTCGAGCACGTCGATAACTTGGGAGCGTACAGCATCCCGTCGGAGACCGGCCTTCTCATCTCATCTGATTACAACCGTCACTTTTCTCTTCCGCGTGGCAACGCAACAATCTATTCATCTCTGCTGAAAGGCGGGTACTAATGAATCTCGACCCACCATACGCGCTCTGGTCCATCTGGCATCAGCTTTCAACATTGCAGCACGGGTTGGTTTACACACTGTGTATCCTTTGCTTGTATGCGGGGTTTTGCATTCTGTCCACTATCTGGCGGCTTCATTCGATTAGGCATCTTGGGATAGATGATCCCGCTGCCGCCCGTACGGTGGTTATACTTCGAAATCGCTGCGCATCCCTCCGCTCCGCCATCCTTGCGGAGTTTTACCTGTTCGGGACCGTTCTATTCATGGCTTTCCAGTTCGTCGGACAGTTCATCATGGGTAGTAACATAGCGTACAAGATACTAGGGCAATTTGTTCTCGATGCCGCTTTCGCCACGAACGTGTTCGCCGTCTTGCTCATTCTCCATGTGGCGCAATGGGCTGTCTTTATTTGGCTAAGCAGATACCCTGACGATCTGTCGCGCAGCGGGTCGTCCGCGTCGTAGCGAAAAATCTCGATTACACTCAAAACCTGCGACGTTCGATGAATGGTGCCGGGAACAGGACTTGAACCTGCACGCCTTTCGGCACACGGTCCTAAGCCGTGCGC
>Ga0187781_10003389_pt1 | contig 12010 bp, 15 predicted proteins | sample 0715_SJ02_MP02_2_FD_132447 | JGI IMG/M metagenome (GOLD analysis project Ga0187781, IMG submission 132447) | Tropical peat soil microbial communities from peatlands in Department of Meta, Colombia - 0715_SJ02_MP02_20_MG | ecosystem: Environmental > Terrestrial > Soil > Wetlands > Peat | place...
CTCGAAACACCGAATCGGAACCTGCCCATTTGCGCCGGAACTCGTCGCCGAGCCGAGCGAGCCCCTTGTCGAAGATGCTGGTCTGGAACGCCCCGGGCTCGATGGCGATTACCCGGACTCCCAACGGGGCGACTTCTTCCCGGAGCACGTCGGTGTACGCTTCGAGTGCGTGCTTGCTGATGTTGTACGGACCGAGGAGCGGCTCGATTAGGAATCCTCCAATCGAGCTGATGTTTACGACCCTTCCTCGGGATTCCCTTAGGAAGGGGAACATGGCGCCAATCATGCGGTGCACCCCATCGAAATTGACGGCAAGGACCTCGTGAATCTCCTCGACCGTCATCTCGGCCAGGGGCCCCAGGTTGCCTATTCCGGCGCTATTCACGAGGCCATACAAGCCACGGCCTGTCTCGCGCACCCGGACGGTCGCACGTTCAATGTCCTCCGTTCGAGTGACATCGAGCGAGAGGGGAGTAACGTTGGCGAGGCCACTCAGCGATTCCAGGTCCTCGGACTTGCGCGCGCCCGCAAATATAGGGCAGCCGCTTGACGAGAGGAACTCGACGGTCGCTCGGCCAATCCCTGAGCTGGCCCCTGTCACAAGGACAGCCCGGCTCGACAGATCAGACACGCTTCGTGTTCGCCACAAGCGCAATTTGACCTATAAACGTCGTGAGAGCTAACCCTAGACTTCTCGCCCGCCTCGAGGGGGGACTTGAACCCTTAGTTCAGGTCCCTCCAGTGGCTGCTGAACCCCGTTGGCGAGGTTTCGCACGATCAATCGAGGTGGTGGTCCAAGAAGCGACCACCTGTGACGTGAACAAACCCTTCCGTGAAGAACGATTCGTCAGGAGAACGATCCACCAGAACGAGGTCAAGGCGCGGTTTAGGGAGTCCCGGTTTCGAGACCGATTCGTCGAATCTGAGCGTTTAATCTATCGCAGGATGTTACCGGGCCGTGGCTGCAACCCGTCGCCTCGCCGCCATCATGTTCACCGATTTGCAGGGATTCACACAGGACACTCATCGGGACGAGGCGGGAGCGCTCCAGCTCCTCGAAGAGCAGGAAGAGCTAATCGGGACGACCCTGGCAGTCCACCGGGGCCGAAAGATCAAGTCCATGGGCGACGGGACGCTGGTCGAATTCCCCAACGCGTTGGATGCGCTACAGTGCGCGGTGGACCTCCAGCGATCTGTGCACGAGCGCAACACGCAGGAGGGGGCTCACCCTCTTCGTCTGCGTGTGGGAATTCATTTGGGGGATGTTCAGGAGAAAGGGACCGACATTTTCGGGGACGCCGTGAACATCGCATCCCGAATCGAACCTCTTGCCGAAGAGGGGGGAGTTTGCTTCTCGGTGCAAGTCTTCGATCAGGTGCACAACAAGGTGCCCTACCACCTCGAGAAGCTCGGTCCAAGGAATCTGAAGGGAATTCGAGAACCAATCGAGGTCTATCGCGTGGTCCTCCCGTGGACCGCCAAGGAGGTACCCGCCAAAGGACCGGTTGTGCCTCGCCTGGCGGTTCTGCCCCTCGACAGTATCAGTCCTGACCCGAAGGACGAGTACTTTGCCGACGGCCTTACGGAGGAACTCATCTCCGTCCTGTCCCAGCTTCGCGGGCTGCGGGTCGTCGCTCACACATCGGTCAAGCAGTACAAGTCGACGCCGAAACCAGTGGCCCAGATCGGTACCGAGCTCGGAGCGAGCAAGATTCTTGAGGGAAGTGTTCGAAAAGCGGGGATCCGGCTACGCATCAGCCTCCAGCTGATCGACACCGCCACCCAGGAACACCTATGGGCGGAGACGTACGATCGTGAACTCGAGGATATCTTCGCCGTCCAAGCCGAAGTAGCGAGTAGGGTTGCAGAGGTTCTCAAGGTCCGCGTCCAAGAGGGCGAAGCAGCCCGACTCGCCGGAAGTCGAACCGTGGACCCCGAATCCTACGTTGCCTACCTTAAGGGTCGAAAGGCAGTACTCGATTCCCTATCCGAAAAATCATTGAACGAGGCTCGGGAACAGTTCGAACGGGCCGTCTCCCTCGACCCACAAAATGCTCGGGCGTACGCCGGACTCGCGGAAGTAACTCATTCGCTCGCCATATTCTATCATACAGCTGAGAGAACGAGAGTAGAACCCAGCCATCAGTTCGCTTCCCGCGCTATCGAGATTGATCCAAATCTCGCCGAGGCGCATAGCGCGCTTGGCCACTTTTTGTATAACGGTGCATTGACAAAGGGAGAATGGTCTGCAGCTGAGAACGAGGCGAAGATAGCGCTCTCACTGAATCCGAGCTATTCGCAGGCCCGTCTGTGGTATGCGTCACTTCTCGCGGAGGAGGTCCGCCCGCAGGAGGCGTTACGGGAGCTGAGACTGGCTGAGGAGGCCGACCCCCAATCCAAGACCGTCGTCGGTTATCACGTGGGACTCCTTCTGTATCTCCAGAAACTAGACGAGGCGAAGCAGGCGTTGGACCGTCTCGCCCAGCTCGATCCTGGGGGTCACGAGTACCACGAGGGACTCGCATACTACTACGCTCAGCGCTCGGACTTCGAGAGTGCCGTGCGAGAAGTTCTGCGCGCGGAGGAGCTGCCCCACGGTGATGGGTACCGTGGGACCTCGTTTGCTCGGGCCATAATCTATGCTTTGGCGGGACAAACAGAAATGGCAAGGGGCCTTCTCAAGGAGCTTAGCGGCCGGCGGGAGACCCAGGAGACGCTCCAAGGTCGGGCCATGACGCTTGCTCTCCTCGGTGACCTTGACGAATGCTTTCGAGTCTTGGAGACGATGTGGGAACGGCGGCAGATCCCCTTTCACTTCTGGCGATTAAGCCCCCTCGCGGAGCCAGTCCGTAAGGATCCTCGATTCGCTCAGCTACTCAAGAAATCGGGCCTCTAGTGAAACCCCCGAATATGCGCAGGTCGAAAGAGTCGCCCCTCGGGGACCTTCAGCGAGTAGAATGCACCCTTTGATTCGGGGTCAGGTACCGGGGGTCGAACGCCACGCCCGGTAGTTGGTCATGAATGTCGACGGGAAAGTCCCTCGTGAGTCCCGACAGAGACTTCGACTTCTTCACGAACGGAACTCAAGGTTTAGGTAGGCGGACTTCGTGCTCGGCCTGTGCCCGCTGCGCTCCCCGTGGAAGGTGAGAAAAGCCCAGGATGTCGGCACGGACTCATTAACGAGGTGAGGTGCAGATGGAGGTGACCGAAGCCACCGTCTCTCTCCCGGTCCGTCGCGTTGAGGAGGCCCGCAGGTGGTACGAACGACTCTTGGGCAAGCCACCCGAACTGGAGCCTGTTCCGGGAATCGTTGAATTTAGCGTCGGAGGAACCTGGCTTCAGCTCGAGGAAGGCGCTCCGGGAGCCACCCGTTTTGTGTTCCGAATTGGGGTGCGGAACTTGGACCAAGAGCGCAGTCGCCTTGTAGGCATGGGGATACTTGTCGAAGAAACCGTAACAATTCCTAACGTCATCCGATTCTGTGACTTCAAGGATATGGATGGCAACCCGTTGAGTCTCTACGAGTTACTTGCGGCACCGACACCGTGATTCAACGCAGGAGTTCGGGCCTGCCCCAGGGTGGACCTGCACCCTTAGTTCAGGTCCCTCCAGTGACTGGATTTACCGGCGACCGGACCCCCGCCGGCGGCTGTGATTGAGGCGGACGTTCGGTCAGCGGGACGCTTGCCGTCGCGAGGAAGGTCGGGGGGTCCTCGCCCCGTGACCTCCCGTCTTACGGACGCTCCAGATGGTCTCCCAGGGCCATTGACGCGCCCATCGCACATCGGACGGGCGAAGAAAGCTCGAACTGCCACGGGCTGGGAAGGGGAGTTCGAGCATCCGTTCCACCTCGAACCCGTTCTCGCGGAAGAGACGAATCCATTCCCCGTACGGCAAGTTGAACTCGACCGTCTTCTCGTGCTTGCCGAGGTCGACCCGATGCAGGCCGAAGTACGGGCGCTGAGGACGGACGCTCAGACGGTCCCGTCGGGCGTCCCAGAACACCCAGCGTAACGGGCTCTCGGTCGAGAACACGAGCCGTCCACCGACCCGGAGGAGGCGACGGGCCTCCGGAACAGTCCGATAGGGGTCGGCGAAGCTCATGGCCCCGATGTCGCAGAAGATGATGTCGAAACTCCGGTCGGGGAGCGGGACCGACTCGGCCCCCGATTCGATCAACTTCAGGTTTACCCCGGCCCGTCGGGCGAGCTCTCGGGCCTGTTCGAGCCGGCGCGGGGTGACGTCGAGCCCAACCACCCGGGCTCCCGCATTGACCAAGGCGATGGACCATCGCGCTGCGCCGCAGCCGAGCTCAAGGATGTCCTTCCCTCGCACGTCTCCCAGCATTCGAAGACGGCTCTCGGGGACCCGGAAACTGGTCCAGGCCATGCCTCCGTAGCGCGCTAGCTGCGCCCCGTGGGTCTCCTCGAACCAGTCGGCGAAGCCACCCCATGCCTTGCGGTTCCTGCTGGCCGATGCAGTGGGGGAGCGAGCGCTCGTACGGCGAGGACGGAGTCTCGTAGGCGTGGGGGCACTCTCCGCGGATACCACGCTCCACATGTCTTATCGATGACGGGAGGTAGGAGCTCGAGCTCGCCCCCACGGTAGGGACTTGAACCCTTGGTTCAGGTCCCTCCAGTGGCTGGATTCAAGGCGAACGGAGCGTCGCAGGTGAGTGTGATACTCCCCCCCCTCGCCCGCATGCCGTCGGTGGATGCGAGGCCCCGGTCGGTCCCAAAGTCCTGATTCAAAGGCCGGTCCGCCGGACGTCGATATCCACATCTGACGGGGGAGCTTCCCGGCACGCATGCCGGCGCCGGGAAAGGTTTGGCTGGGCTCGGTCGTGATGGAGTGCAAGGACCTCCGTCGGATGTTGGAGTTTTGGACGGAGGCTCTCGGATACGAGACGAAGCGAGGAATCGAAGAGATCCTTTCCGAGGGTTGGGTGGTCCTTCATGATCCTCGGCAGAACGGTCCCAACATCTCGCTACAGAAGGTGGCGGAAGGGCCTGGGGAGGATTATCGCTTCCACTTTGACCTCTACTCCTCGGACCCCGAGGCGGAGGTTGGGCGACTGCTCGGCCTGGGAGCAAGCATGAGAGAACCTGCCCGGGAAGGCCGCGACTTCGTTACCCTCGCCGACCCCGATGGGAATCCTTTCGATGTCGTCGACGCGCCCGGCTTCCAGTTCGGGCAGTGCACAGAGTGAGGACCTCGGGCACGCTCCCGGGGTGGACTTGAACCCTTAGTTCAGGTCCCTCCAGTGGCTGGCTCCGCCCGCCAACTGCACTAAACACACTTAAGTAAACAGATGCCTAACTAAAACGGTCATCATGGCGGTTAAGACCATCACCATCACCGTGGAGGCCTACAACGCTCTCAGTCGAGCGAAGCATCCGCGCGAAAGCTTCAGCCAGACGGTCCGCCGTTTGGCAGAGCATTCGGTCCCCTTGACAGACTTTGCGGGAGCATGGGCGGATGCTCCCAGAGACCGATTGGACGAGATCGACCGGTTCCTCGAGACCTCCGGGCGACTCGGCTGGACGAGGTTGAAGAGCCGAACACATGGGAAGCGACCGACGTAATGGTCTCTCTCGATTCGACGTTCGTCATCGATCTCCTCAAGCGGCGGACCACTGCCGTCGATATGGCTAGGGCGTTCGAGCAGGAGAAAGTCCAAGTTTGCATCTCGCCGCCGGCAGCGGTGGAAGTGCTGGCGGGCGGTCATCGCTTGGGAGGAGCCTACTTGCAGCGAGTCCGAGACTTGCTGGCCTCCCTTCCAGTGTTGCCCTTCGATGAGGACGCGATCGAGACGACCGCTCGGATCGCGGCCGATCTCATGGCCCGAGGGGAGCGACTTTCGGAGGGCGACCTCCTCATCGCGGGGATTTCGTTGCGGTACGGCGAAGAAGTCGTCACCCGGGACCGGGGCTTCGGACGAGTTCGAGGCTTGTCAGTCCGTTTCTACGAGTGACCCGGCCGGTTAGTAGGGCCTTGGACCCTTGGTTCAGGTCCCTCCAGTGGCTGGATTTTGAGGTTACCCGACCATCGCCGGCTGGTGTGATTGGAGCCCCTTTTCCTAGCTGCCATCCCACAAAGATCGGCCCCGGGTAGGTCCCAAAGTCCTGGACTTACTCTCGCAGCAGAACCTGCCTATCGGGGATGTTTAGGTCGCACCACCGGAAAGCGGGAAACCGTCTCCACCGACCGGAGCCTGCAGCGTTCGGGCCTGGCCCTGCGCCGAGAATCACATCTCCCACCATCGAAGTTCCCTCCTCGTGCCGATGAAACCACCTTCCGTGGACCACCTCAGGCGCGCCGCAGCAGGATGCATTTTGCCCCAGTATGGCTCCTGGTGATAAATAGCTTAGTGGTAAGTTACATAGTGCAAAGGCAATAGCAACATCTATCCGTGCGGGGGTCAGTCCCCGTTTCATGCCGGGTCGATCTCGTCGGTCGCTCGTCGAGGGAACGTTTCGATCTCTGGGCGGGGTGGTATCCTGGATGCAAGGCTACGTACGATCCACCTACTCCGACGAAGGCCTCTCGCTTAGTCAGATCTGGGTGCTTCGACATCTCGTTCACCGCGGGTCGAGCACACCGAGAGAACTGGCCGATGCTCTCGAGGTAACCACCGGCGATATGACTGGGCTCCTCGACAAGCTCGAGGCTTCGGGATTCGCGACGCGTAGGCGAAGCACCCAGGATCGACGGAAGGTCCATGTCACGCCCACCCAGAAAGCCCGAGCGCGGTTCGACGATCTTCATCGAGCGATACTCGACATGCTGGGGGGCGTCTTCGAAGAGTGGCGGACCGACGAACTCGAGGATTTCGATCGCCTTCTGAGAAAATTCCTGTTGGCACGAGATCGCTTCCGACCGGGAGCCGCATGACCGCAGAAACGGGCCCATCGGAGCCCATACGCAGAGAGTCGGCGACGCGCCTGCCGTCCCGTATGATGGCCATCGTCCAACGGCGCTATGGCTCGGCGGCGTCGCTGAAGCTCGAGGATGTCAAGACCCCGATTCCCGACGAGAAGAGTGTTCTCCTCAAGGTTCGATCCGCGTCGGTGAACGGGCTCGATTGGCGGATTCTGTCGGGTCGGCCGCTCCTCATTCGTCTCCTGATGGGTCTAACGCGACCGAAACGGTCAATTCGGGGGGTCGACGTTTCCGGCGCGGTCGTCGCGGTTCACCGGCCGGACTCACGGTTCCGGGTTGGTGACGAGGTGTTCGGGCTTGGCAGTGGTTCGTTCGCCGAATACGTCGCGGCGGATGAGAGCGAGATCACGAAGAAACCCGACGCGCTCTCCTTCGACGACGCTGCCACGCTTGGGGTCGCCGCCTTCACAGCTCTCCAGGGTCTGCGTGACAAGGGACGAATTAGGCCCGGTCAATCCGTGGCGATTACAGGGGCCGGTAGTGGTGTCGGAACATTCGCCGTTCAGCTAGCCAAGTGGATGGGCGCGCGAGTCACGGCGGTCACGAGCACTGAGAACGTTGACCTGCTCCGGTCGATGGGGCCGGACGTGGTCGTGGACTACCAGAAGGAGGATTTCACCCGCAAACCCGACCGCTACGCCGTCATCTTCGACATCTCGGGACTGCGCTCCATAGGCGCATTACTCCGGACGCTCCAGCCGGGCGGGACCTTGGTCATTGTGGGGGGCCGGGGAGGGTTCGGCCGATTCATTCTCGCCGGCCTGCGCCGCCGGCTCCTTCGTCAGCGCGTCTACTCCCTTATCGGGAAGGTCAACACGGATGACCTTTCCCAGCTGGGCGAACTCGTAGCGCAGCGGAAGATCACCCCGGTGATAAAACGCGTGTACTCACTCCCCGAAACACCACAGGCGATGGCGCAAGCCGAACGCCATCGTGCACAAGGAAAACTGGTCATCCACGTGGCCTGAACCACCGTCCGGTTTAGTGAAGTTCGGCCGGCGTTGTGGGCGGTCCCACTTCGAACCGCCTTAGCGCTTTAGCAGATTCGTGGAGTTCGCCGCGACGGGTCTTGAGACTCGACTTGGGGCTTCGATCTCGGCCCCATCGTAGGGACTTGAACCCTTAGTTCAGGTCCCTCCAGTGGCTGGATTTTCGAGAGACCGGACTCTCACCGGCCGCTGTGAAGCAAGTCCCCCTGACCTAGCCCTCCGTCGTTCAGAGCGAGGCCCTTGGTCGGTCCCAAAGTCCTCGTTAAGGTCGCGGTGCGCTCCGGGGCCATCCCGGAGCTTCATGCGGTCGCTCGGCAACCATATTCGCAAGCGGGTCACCCTCGAGCTCCCTACGAGCTGACTTCACGTCTATGAACACTCTAAGGGTGCCACGCACCTCCCAAGACTCTCCAACCGCAGACTCCTTCCTCCGTGAACTATGCGAACGGTTGGTTTTTCCAATACCCTAGGTCTCAATGGAGAGCGACAGGCTGAGCCGGGACTGAGTCCGGTTCAACGACAACCGCAGTACCGTAGGCCAGAACCTCTGTCATCGAGCCCATCATCTCCGAGGTGTCGAACCCGACGGACACCACGGCGTTCGCGCCGAGGCTTCTTGCGTGATCACAAAGTCGTCCGATCGCTTGGTGCCGAACCTGCTCGAGCAGTTGAGTGTACAGCCTAATCTCCCCGCCGGCCCAGCTCCGGAAGTAGGCGGCAATATTCTGTCCCAGTCCACGGGACCTCACGATCAAGCCGAATGTGGCGCCAATGACCCGGGTCACGCGATAGCCAGAAACAAACGGCGTAGTCACGACTATCAAGTCCTTGGGTGGCGCAAACACTTCGATCGGATTGGTGGGGACCGACCCGGCTGCCATGGCCGTCGTAAGCCCTGTCATGGTATAGTCCCGCTACTCGTGCCCGCGCTTGACCGTACCCTGGCCGATCGGGCTCCATCGAAGTACGACCACTTTCGATACACCGCCAGGGAAATGTTTGCTGCCCCGACGAAATCAAAGATGACGTTCAAGGTTCCATCGTACCCTCCGATCAGCTGTTGACCGAGTGAATGGTAAACGAATAGCTGGACCAAGATTGTAACAGCCAACCTAGCGAGAATAAGATAGAAGCCCCACTTCTTCCACTCCAATAGTCCGATGATGGCCACTACCAGAACGGCCGACTCGGCCAGGTCGATCGGAACGGAGCCGCTCGGAGAGATCTCCAGAGCAGTTTTCCCGGTCACCAATGCTGCGTCGCTGAAGACCTTCACTATGACTGTTAGTATCTCGAATGCGATAACGACGGTCAGGTATATTCCGCGTCGCCTCCCTTCGATGGGATTCTCAATCTGCGGCGAAGCCAGAACTTGTCCACCGCCCATGGCTTCCCTACCATCCCCCAACAATGCGATTCACCACATTGCAGTGGAGGCTTGCATTCACCCCACAGCCACTGATCCCGACTCAAACTTGTACTGCAACTGAACGATGTGTTCGCCCAGTTTGCTTGTGCCGATGAGTCGAAGACTACTCTCGAGATTTCCGGCTATGACAGAGCCGTTAGGCTTGACCAACGTCGGCTCGATATTGAGGTAGATCTCGTCTATCAAATGTTGTAAGAGAAAGGAGTTGTCGAGCTCAGCACCACCGCCTACGAGCGCTGTGGAGAATCCGTTCCGTTCAAGGTGGCGTAGTGCATCAAGGGGTGAGCCAGTGACGGTGGCCCCTTCAACCCCCGAACGAGAGCGAGAAACTACGACCAGCTCGACCCCAGAGGATCCTCTCTGGTTCGCCTGAGCACTCATCAGATCGTATGTGTGCCTTCCGACGATGAGGTTTCCAACCCTGCCTACTGTCTGAGAGAAGTTGCCAAGGATTTCGCTCGGAACTGGATGGGTCGTGTCCGCCCTAGCGAAACACCCGTTCGCCGTGAGACTCATGTAAAGAATTGCTTTCACCGTCTCGACCCTCTTTGGCATGTCACACGGCCGAGTTGCCCATAATGCTTCTAGCTAGTCCACTTGCTCTGGCGAACGCCTATATCCTGAACTCTCCTTAATCTCCCTCGTTTTATGCGAAGGCTCGTAATCGAAGCCCCGGTTTCCGAGTTCTCAAGGCTTCTCTGGGATTCCTTCGTGGAAAGTGTGGAGTCTTTTGAGACGTTGCGCCTACTGAGAAAGGATAGCGCCGAGATTGCCGTGGTATGCAGGATGCGACTGAAGAGTCTCGAAGCGACAGATTACAGGTCGGCACTGAAGGGGACAGGCTTTGAGTCGCAGTTGCTAGAACGTGAGAAGGATGGATCGTTTCTGCTCTTCATTAAAGGCAAGGCGAGAGTTCCGAGGCGCGCGCGGGGTTTTTGGACCGCGGGGGGTTACTTGGCCGATTTCTCACTCCATGGAGGAGTGTTCAGGATGACTTTCCTCGCCAGCTCGAAGGAAGTGAAAGCGATTCTCAAATCCTTGTCAAAGGAGGGAATCCAGTTCAGAGTCGATCTGCTGATGGATGCTAAGTTCTCGCCCGACTCGCCGCTCGCTCATCTCACGGAGAAGCAGAGAAGAGTTCTCACCATGGGTTTCAACCTCGGGTACTACGACGTACCCAGAAAAATCAGCTCGGACGCACTGGCAAGAGTCCTGCGGATTGCAAATCCCACCCTCGTCATTCACAGTAGAAGGGCCGAGCGAAGGATCCTTGGTGAGATTTTGGTAGGATTGAGGTGAGGTGGGCGGGCACAATCTATCTCGCCGAACATACTCGGCGGTTCTGGAATCCCTTGAAGATTATCCGAGCTCGGTCCGATCGACGCGTACCCCCGGAGGTCTATCCGGCAGTCTGCGCGAAGGGAGTTCGTTCTGAGTGGGCCCGAGCAGACTCGTGAGCTGGGTCTCAGCTAGGCCCAGCCGACTTGCTCGGGTTGCGCCGTCCTCGGTCTTGTAGCCAGTCGCATGCCGCAGCCCCGATATTGCTCTGCTAAATCTGAAGCGCCGGGTATTACGATAGTGAGCGGTTTCGACGCACCCCTAAGGTTCAATCTCTAACGGTAAATCGGTCCGTGGGGGTGCGTCGCAAGTGCTGACATCGAGCTCAGGCGATCGGGTGTAATCACCCGTCTACTCAACAATGCAAGCATCCGTGCACGGATTCCGTTCAGAGTGGCAGGACATGAGGGGTCTCCGTCAGTTACAGGAGAACATTCACGATCACCGAGACTTAGCACGCACGGCTTACGCCTCGACGCGTTGGAGGAATTCGCGGACGATGCCGGCGGAAAGTAGGAAGTCGGTACAGAGCGTCATGTGGTTAGTTCCCGGAACGACGCGGACCTGATGGTCGCCGTGCGCATTCCCCTGTATGCGTTCGATTTCGGCCTGCTCACGCCCGCCGTTCAGCAATACCAGCACCGGGACTCGGATCTCGGGCAGTACGCTGAACGGTCCCTTCCAGTCAGTCCACGCCTCTAGCTCCAGCGTAACCATTTCGGGGTCAGGGTCCCAGAACCCCTTGAGCACGGCCGAGTCCTCGGCGACCCCGCTTTCCCGGGCGAGCTCTCGGATGTCGGTATTCCAACCTTTCTCCTTCACGGTTTGTGCGTAGCCAATTCGACTTTGCTTTCCCTCATCATCGCACATGTCCCTGCCATCGATTCCATCGTAATCGACCACGCCTACAACCCGACTGGGATAGGCGTCGGCCACGGCATACGCGAGGGGGCCCCCATCGGAGAAGCCCATGCACACAACTTTCGGCACTGCAAGCGCGTCGAGTACGGCCACCACGTCATCGCGATATTCTTCGATGGCGTGAGCGGCACGATCCCTCGGCTTATCGCTGGGTCCATGCCCTCTTGGATTCACCCAGATCCACAGGTGAGGAGGCAGAGCACGAGTCCACGCATCCATCAGAGCTCGCTCGAAGCCGTAGCCGAGGCCAGGGAGGGCGACGATGGGAGGTCCCTCGCTCTCGACCTCATAGTGGACCCTCACACCGTTCCGCGTGACGAACGGCACGGGACACCCTTCGAACCGTATCGTTTACTCGCCAAAGAATCTTAGCCTTCGGAAGGCCGAGAAC
>Ga0187781_10003390_pt1 | contig 12002 bp, 10 predicted proteins | sample 0715_SJ02_MP02_2_FD_132447 | JGI IMG/M metagenome (GOLD analysis project Ga0187781, IMG submission 132447) | Tropical peat soil microbial communities from peatlands in Department of Meta, Colombia - 0715_SJ02_MP02_20_MG | ecosystem: Environmental > Terrestrial > Soil > Wetlands > Peat | place...
CCGTCAAACTGATCGAGTGTCCCCGCGATGCCTGGCAAGGGCTCAAGGGCCAGATCCCCACGGATTTGAAGGTCAACTACCTCCAGGCCCTGATCAGCGCGGGTTTCAAGCACATTGACGCGGTTTCTTTCGTCTCGCCGAGTGCCGTTCCGCAAATGGGCGATTCCGAAGATGTGCTCAAGGAACTGGACGTGCCGGGCGCCGTCGAAATCATCGGCATCGTGGTCAATGAAAAAGGGGCGCAGCGCGCAGTCAAAACTGGGAAGGTCCGGACTGTCGGATTTCCCTATTCGATTTCGCCGACATTCCTCCAGAACAACCAGCGCCAAACGCTAGGGGGTGCGATTGAGGAACTGGAAAAGATCGAGAAGATTGCCGACGAAGCTGGACTCGGCACTGTCGTCTACATTTCGATGGCGTTCGGCAATCCCTACGGCGACCCGTGGAGCGTGGATGAAGTTGTCGATGCCGCGGATCTGCTCGAATCGGAAGACATCCACACCATCTCTCTAGCAGACACGGTCGGCGCGGCGTCTGAGGAAAAAATAAAGGATGTAGTCTCCGCCGTGATGGCGAAATACGATTATCTTGAGGTTGGCGTCCACTTGCACAGCCGTGCCGACCAGGCTGCGACCAAGATTCTCGCTGCCTACGATGCCGGTTGTCGCCGCTTCGATTGCGCGATTGGCGGCTTGGGAGGATGCCCGTTCGCCCAGGATGAATTGGTCGGTAACATTCCCACTGAGAAAGTGATCGAAGCCCTCACTAACCTCAATGCTTCGATCCCCAAGCTTAACCCTCTCGATACGCTTCTAAGGGGCAGCGCCGAAATCGGCTCCAGGTACCGGTTCTCACCGCCTGCGTGAAAAGTTTACTCCTCACTTTAAAACAGAAATCTGCGCCAAAGTTGACGCTTGGGGCGTATGATTAACGCACAAAATAGGCGACCAAGGTAAGTGAACTTAATCCGTGTTTTCCCTTTGGCCTCCTGCCAGCGGACTTAGTCGCCTCTACCGAGGAGGGAACCCCATGAAGTCACTACGTCTTCTGTTGCTGGCCGTCGTCGGCGCCTTGCTAACATCCCACGCCTTTGCCCAACCTCCCGTTATCACAAGCATTTCTGTCAAAGACACAGGCTGCTATTACAAAGTTGGTACGAGCACACAAGCCTGCAGCATTGGGCCGGGAATGACGCTCATCGTCATCGGCAGTAACTTCGGAAAAACAGGAGGAGGTGTCTCGTTGTGCGATTGCCCGTCGGCAACGATTCTCAAGTGGACTCCAACGAGAGTTACGGCAGTTGTCAACGGAGTGAATCCGAACTCCGGTGTGGCGTTGGAAACAATTGCCGGACTATGGACCAGCTCCGTTCCCTACACGGCCCTGGGTCCGGTGATTACGAGTATTGTCGTTGGCAGCTGCACGTATATTCCCAACCAAACACCGACGCTTTGCCTGATCACACCGGGAACGCAGATCACAATCAACGGCAGCTATTTCGGTCCGCAAACACTGTATAGTTCCGTCTCCACCTGCACCGGCTGTGGGTCCGCGACGATCGATAGCTGGAATCCGAACTGGCTAACGAGCCCATCTCCGTACAACAACCAAATCATGGCGACTGTCAACCAGGCCGCATGCGGCAATACAGTGTCGATAGTGGCCGGCAGTTTAGGAAGCAATTTCATACCCTACACTGCTTGTTGACGGCCAATCGCGGGCGCGGATGCCATGTTCGCGCCCTCGCTCGTAGGCCGGACGCGGTACCCATCGCCATTACGATCCTCTTGTATACTTCAAAGCGCCTCCTTATTGCGTGGCGGGACAAATGAGCTACCGCACCCTGGACCTCACCTTTGACAGCGGCGTTGCCACGCTCACTCTCAACCGTCCAGAGAAGCGCAATGCGATCAGTTATGAACTAATCGCCGAATTGCTGGTTGCGCTCGAGGAAGCAAAAAAGGCACCAGCCCGAGTGCTGATTTTGACCGGCGCAGGCAAGGCTTTCTGCTCCGGAATGGACCTCGAAAACCTCAAGTCTCTCATCGGGCGTACGCCCGAGCAGAACCACGAAGACTCTCGCACCATGGCCAGCTTGTTTCGCACTCTGTTCGAGTTTCCCAAGCCGACCATCGCCGCGGTAAACGGCCCCGCGATTGCCGGTGGAACGGGACTCGCGCTGCTCTGCGACTTCACGCTGGCCGTCCCCGAAGCCAAATTTGGCTATACCGAGGTGCGCATTGGATTTGTGCCGGCGATCGTTTCTGTCTTCTTGCTTCGGCAGGTTGGCGAGAAAGTCGCACGGAATCTGCTCCTGACTGGGCGGATCTTCGATGCCGAGGAGGCTCTACGAATTGGTTTGCTAACTGATATTGTCCCGCCTGAGGAATTGATGCGGCGGGCGCGTGACCTCGCAGCGCAGCTCATGGAAAGCAGTCCGCTATCGCTCGCTTACACGAAGCGCATGCTGGCCGATCAGGCGCGCGCGGAAATGGATACCCGGATCGAGGCGGCAATTCAGGAGAATGCGAGAATTCGTGCCACCACCGATTTTCGCGAGGGAATTACCTCGTTCCTCGAAAAGCGCAAACCACAGTGGACAGGTCAATGAATCCGGCACGGCTGCGAAGCCTTCCTAAGACGGGATGGCGCAACCGTGTGGCACGATTGCTTTATTCGTTGCGGCGACGCCCGGCTCCAACAAAGCTCCTCGATTACGAGACAAGAACGCGGCTGCTCTTGCCGTTTGAAGGTGAATGGTATGTGTATTGGGGAAGACGGTCGGTCTCACAAAATCACCATGCGATTGCTCGCGACCAGCGTTTCGGGTACGACTTTCTGATCCTGCGCAAAGCGCGCTCGTTCACTGGGACAGGCGACAAGAACGATGATTATTATTGCTTCGGGCTTCCGGTTGTCGCACCGGCTGCGGGGATAGTAGTCGGAGTTGCAGGAGATCTTCCCGACAATACACCGGGCATCATGAGCCCGCAGCAGCCGCTCGGCAATCACGTGATTCTGGACCACGGTAATGGAGAGTTTTCGTTTCTTGCCCATCTGAAGCAAGGGAGTGTGAGGGTGAGTCTGGGCGAGCGCGTTGACCGCGGAACCTTGTTAGGGGCATGCGGCAACAGTGGAAATTCGTCAGAGCCCCATTTGCACTTGCATTTGCAGACAAGCGCCATTCTATTTCGCGGAGAAGGGCTCCCGGCATTCTTCTGCGATTACTCTGTTGGCGCTAAGCACGTGGCGCGAGGAGAACCAATTGCAGGACAAACAATCCGACCCGCGGCCGGCTGCTAGTGCGATCTGCGAAACGCGCATACGTGTGCGTTACGCCGAGACCGACCAGATGGGCGTCGTCTATCATTCCAACCACTTTATCTGGTTTGAGGTCGGCCGAGTCGAGCTGCTGCGGCAGCTCGGCTTCAGCTACAAGGAAATGGAAACCTCTGATGATTGCTTTATCGCTGTCGTCGACGCCCGTTGCCGCTACAGGGCCCCCGTGCGCTATGATGACGAGGTCGTGGTGCGAACTTATTTGAAGCACGTGCGCGATAAAGTCATCCACTTTGGATACGAACTGTTGGGTGCCGAGGGGAAACTACTGGCGGAAGGCGAGACAACTCACATTGTGGCGGATGCTCAAATGAAGCCACGAAGATTACCGGACAAGTACATAAAAGTCTTTCGAGCTGCACTCCGGAGCTAAGAGGAGAGAAGAAGGTGCCAGAGTTCCTCTACAAATTGCAATTGGTTCGCGGCGATATGCTTCGCAACGGGCCAACTGAGCATGAGAAGTCGGTCGTTGCCGAGCACTTTGCGTATCTTCAGAACCTGACCGCCAAAGGTGTTGTGATCTTTGTCGGCCGCACTGACACGACAGGCGAAGATACGATGGGCCTGGCCGTTTTCCGTGCCGAGTCCGAAGACCGCGCCCGCGAGATTATGAATGATGATCCCGCTGTGAAGAAAGGCCTGATGAAGGCGACGTTGTACCCATTCAAGGTTGTGTTACAAGGAAAGTGAATCCAGGAACTGTCTTGCAAGCCCTACATATCAACGGAAACGACCTGACTCCAGAGGCGGTAGGCGAAGTTGCCGTCGAGAAGCGACCGGTGTTGCTCGACCCTGATGCGCGCGAGGCCGTAAATCGGGCGCGCGCAGTCGTCGACACTCTGGTCGCCAATAATAAGGTCTCTTACGCAATCACGACCGGCGTTGGCAAACTGAGCGATGTACGCATTGCGGGCGATCAGATTCGCGCGTTGCAAGTGAACCTCATTCGTTCGCACGCGGTCGGAGTCGGCGAGCTACTCCCGATCGCGGAGACGCGGGCCATGATGCTGTTGCGGGCGAACTCACTCGCGAAAGGCAATTCTGGCATCCGTGCAATTGCGATCGATACGATCTGCGAAATGCTAAATCGCAGCGTGACGCCGGTTGTGCCATCGCAGGGCAGTGTGGGCGCGAGTGGAGATCTTGCTCCATTGGCTCACCTCGCGCTTGCACTTATTGGCGAGGGGGAGTGCCTCGATGAAAAGGGAGGCCGCATCGCAAGCCCTGAGGCATTGAAGCGGGCACAGGTTAAAGCCGTGGTTCTGGAAGCGAAAGAGGCGGTGTCGCTCATCAATGGGACACAAGCCATGCTTGCGGTGGGCACACTCGCGCTCCTCGCCGCGGAAACGCTAGTCGATTCGGCTGATGTCATCGGTGCCATGTCGTGTGACGCGCTGAAAGGAACAAACGTCGCTTTTGACGAACGCATTCAGAAGGTACGCCCACACGCTGGACAAGCCAAGACAGCGGCCAATCTGCGCCGCTTGCTGGAAGGAAGCGAGATTCGCGAGTCCCACCGCGACTGTGGTCGCGTGCAGGATGCCTATTCTCTGCGTTGCATTCCGCAAGTTCACGGCGCGGTGCGCGACACCCTGAGCCATTGCCGCGTGGTTTTCGAAACGGAAATGAACTCGGCGGTTGATAACCCGCTCGTTTTCGTGAAGAACGCGAAAGCAATCGATGGCGAAGGCGATGTGCTCTCAGGAGGCAACTTTCATGGCGAGCCTATCGCCTTCGCGCTCGACTTCCTCGCGATAGCACTCAGCGCGCTGGCTGGTATCAGCGAGCGGAGGCTAGAGCGGCTGGTCAATCCCGTGCTGAGCGAAGGTTTGCCGCCTTTTCTTGCCCCCGGCGCCGGGCTGAACTCCGGTTTCATGATGCCCCAGGTTACGGCGGCGGCGTTGGTAAGCGAAAACAAAGTGCTGGCGCATCCTGCCTCGGTTGATTCGATTACGACGTCGGGTAATAAAGAGGACTACGTTTCCATGGGCATGACAGCAGCCAACAAACTCAGGCGAGTAGTTCAAAACACGCGTAACACGCTGGCCATCGAAGCCATGGCCGCCGCGCAGGCTATTGACTTTCTTTCGCCGCTAAAGTCTTCCAAGCCACTTCAGCAGGCCCACTCTGCTATCCGAGCCGTATGCGCGACTATGGAGAAAGACCGCGTCATGTATTGCGATTTTGCACAAATTGCAAACATGATTGCTAACGGAAACCTCGCCGCGGTGCTCTAAACGTCGAAACTGTTCTAACGGTCTTAGCGTAACGAATGCGGTCCGAGCAGCTCTCTGCAAGTGAAATTTTCTTCCGATTGGATCGCAGCCAGATGCACTGTTTACATGCCGCAGGACATGCGTTAGACTCTGCATCTCCCCCGAATAAGACAAAATTATTGCGTTGCTTGCCCGAAATTTCATTGATAGTTCGAGTCGGGAATTGCGGCTCAGAGAACAAAAGTGCGCCCCGAGGTCCGAAGCGCCAGATCATCTGACAAATCTGAGGATCATAAGAATGCCAGTACATCAATGCAACAAGGCGATATCCGCAGGATTCGTGTTTGTTCTGCTCGTAATCTTCGTCAGTGCCAGCGCAGGCGGGGCAGCGGGTCAGATATCGGTGACAACCTATCACTACGACAATTACCGCACGGGTTGGAATCCGAACGAATCGACATTAACCCCCGCCAATGTGAATGCAGCGTCATTCGGTTTGCTGCAGACGATCACCTTGGACGACCAGGTGGATGCGCAGCCATTGCTTGTACCGGGAGTTTTGATTACGTCGGGGACCTATGCGGGCACGACGCACAACGTGGTCTATGTGGTCACCGAAAACAATACGGTGTATGCGATTGACGCAAACGCTGGTACGGTGCTGTTGAATCCCAACTTCGGGCCGCCCGTACCCATGCCGCTGGGTTGTAATAACAATGGTCCGAACGTGGGAATCAATTCAACGCCTGTGATCGATCCGAGCAGCAATACTCTGTATGTGATGGTCTACACCCAGACCGGAGGCTCCCAAAGCTATTACCTGCACGCGCTTGACTTGGGAAGCTTAGCCGACAATGTGAAACCGCAACTGGTGAAGGCTTCTCACACCCTGACCGACGGTACGACCTTTAATTTCAACGCAACCTATCAGCGGCAACGCCCCGCGCTTTTGCTTGCCAATGGCAACATCTACGCCGGATTTGGCAGTTTCTGTGACCTCTCGGCCAATCTTTCCCGAGGCTGGTTGCTCGGTTGGACTGCAGGCAGCCTGACACCGTTTGCGTCAAATCAGCTGAATGATACGCAGGCGACCGATCCAGACAGTTTCTTTCTCTCGTCGATTTGGATGGCGGGATACGGGCCCTCGACTGATGATGAAGGCAATGTGTTGTTCGTGACGGGCAACTCGGACTATTCCGGCACAACTTATGACGGCATCACGAACATCCAGGAGAGCGTGGTTAAGGTTTCATCCACGCTGACGACGGTGGAGGATCTGTTCACTCCGGATAACCAACCCACTTTAGATGAGAACGACGAGGACTTCGGCTCCGGAGGTGTGCTCGTGCTTCCCGATCAACCCGGATCGATCCCGCACTTGGCGGTGGCAGCCGGTAAGTATGGAAGCATGTACCTGATGAATGAAGATAATCTCGGGGGGTACTCGCCGCACAAGAACAATGTGCTGGGTGCCTACTCCATCGGGGGTTGCTGGTGCGGACAGTCCTATTTCGTCGATCCAACTGATGGGGTGGGACGCGTCGTCTCCAGCGGCGGCAGAAGCATCATGGTGTGGCAGGTGCAAACATCGCCGAAAGTTGCCTTGAAGAAGGTGACAGTTTCGCCTTCGCTCGGCGGATCCCCACAGGATCCTGGATTTTTCACAACCATCTCGTCTAACGGCAACAGCAACCCAGTCATCTGGGCGTTGTCGCGTCCCCCAAACACGAGCAAAGCGCCAATTACCCTGTTCGCTTTTGATCCCGACTCCGGGAAACCCATGAAGCAGCTGTTCAAAGCACAGGCTGGCAACTGGCCGAACCTCACCGGGGACGCGAACCTGGTTCCGGTCGTGGCGAACGGCCAGGTCTTCGTCGCGTCGAACAAGCAATTGCAGATCTTCGGGCTGAAGAGCGCGAAGCCCAGTAACGCAAAGCCCAGCAAGAAGAAGTGAGTTCTGCAAGTTGACATCGGAGATCGGGCGCGTCTGATAACCCGTGTGCGGGCAGAACAGTCCACGGCGACGTTTGACGCGCCGGTGAAAATCAAGCCGGTTTTGCCAGAGATCCGTCCAAGCCCAATTCGCAGGCAATACTTCGCATTGCCTCGATGCAGAACGCGATGTGCTCTTCCAGGTCCACACCGAGCTCACTCGCACCCTGAATGATATCGTTACGGTTCACGCTGCGGGCGAAGGCTTTATCCTTCATTTTCCTTCGCACCGAATGGGCTTCGACCTCTGCCAGCGACTTGCCCGGCTTGACTAGGGCACATGCCGTGATGAACCCTGCCAATTCGTCGCATGCGAACAGTGCTTTCTCCATCTGGGTGACGCGCGCAACGCCAGTGTATTCCGCGTGCGACATAATCGCGCGACACACCTCTTCCGGGTAGCCGCGTTCTCTGAGAATCTCATTGCCTTTGTACGGGTGATCCTCGAGGCTCGGATACTTGTCATAATCGAAGTCGTGCAGCAAACCGACCAGGCCCCACAGCTCCTCGTCAGCGCCATGTTTTCGCGCATACGCGCGCATGCATGCCTCGACCGCAAGAGCATGCTTGCGAAGACTCTCTGATTGGGTGAATTCAGTTAGTAAACACCACGCTCCGTCGCGCTCAATCATGATTTTTGCCCGTTATCCCGTCGTTTTTCTCTGGTTTTCCCGGATTTTATCGGACAGATTCTTAGTATTGGCGTTATTTCTTCTTGACTTCCACAACCTTGATCAAGCAGATTACCCCAAGTTGGCTTTGAGAGTAGCCTCCTGCTCTGGCACTCCCAAAACCTGAATGGCCACCACACTCACTCCCGTTGATTCACGGGAGGTTGTCCGCTGCGACCACTGCTTGCTCGTACAGTTCCGCACAGTCAACAGTCTCTGCCGCCGCTGCCACTTATCGTTGGATGAAGATGAGGCCGAGATCGCTGCAATGACGCAAGCTCCTGCTTCCCCGCCCGAGACCATGACGATCACGGGACGCGGCCATCTGAATCTGGCGCATTCGATTCGGTCTCTGCGGCTGCGCAATGGCATGAGCCAGCGGCAATTGGCGATGCGCATGGCAGTGCCGCGTACCTACGTTTCGAAAATCGAGAACGAAAAGGCCACGCCGACGCTGTCATCGCTGGAACGCCTGGCGCGCGCCCTCGAAGTAAGCGTCCCAATCTTGCTGTCTGGCGGCGAACGGAATCGCCAGGAAGAGATCCGCGAGTTGCTGGAAGATTCGTTCGTCTCCGAAGTCATGCCGTATCTGTCGCAACTGAACGGGATGCAAATGTCCAGCATTCTCGCGCAGGTGCGCGACTTGACTGTGCGGCCAAGGCGAAGCGCATAGTTTCTTGCACTTCTGTCTGCCGCCGAGTAGCGAAGCTCACGCATAGCTACGAATCTGATTGATGGTGGTCTGATCGCAGATTCGATCTCTCAGGTCGTGCGCAGCGTGGCTTTCAACAAAATCCGTGGTCGCGAGAATCGTGATGCCAAATAGGTTCTCGCGATCATCGCAGACTAAGTTTTTATCCGGGCACACAACCAACTGGACAGCCGGAGCTCCACGTGGCTCCGGCTTTTTTTCCGCAAAATTCAATTAGGGTCGTTTCGCTGGATCGAGACTTCGAAAGCGAGATCTGTCGCGAGTTGGCGGATGCACGGATTTGCGCTTTCGGCCTGGTGCCGTGCGACTATTGCGCATCCGTTTTCACATGCTGCTGCTGGGATCTGAGAAAGACACTGTTTTTTCTTGACCAATCGCACTCAACCTCGGTACCCTCAGCCAACTCCCCTTAAGGCTGGGAAATGTGCGCCCCAGCGAAAATCTCTGGTGGACAGGAAACTCTCAATGAAGATTTCTCAGATCTGTGCTTTGGTTTTGCTGGTCGTCGTTGGGTCAGCGGTGGCTTTTGCTGACAGCATCAACGATCCGAAGATTATCATTCAAGGGGTCGCTGGGGGTGGAGGCAAAACGGCCGGTGGCTGTCCGCAATGTAAGGGAGTGGGATTTAGTTTCAGTTTCAGCGTGCCCAAGGACGGTTCGGGCTTTCTGTATTTCACCAACGACAGCGGGAAGAATTGGACCTCGCTTACTCTGATCGAGACCGGCGAGCCCGCCAAGGACATTACTTGTCAGTTCAGCTTTTTCCTGACCTGCACAACCAAGACGCTGAAGAACGGCTCGGTTGAGATCGTGCTCTCCGGCGTTCATGGCGACAATCCCCGCACTGGCATTGGGGCTGGTCAAAACTTCGAGATTGGGTTTGCATGCCAGACCGGGAGCTGCTGGAAGGGGGGCATCCACTTCACCGCTCATGCGGGGACAACTCCGGAGCCGGGAACAGTGGCTTTGATGATCACGGGACTGGGAATGATAGTTTCCCGCCGTAAGCTTTGGAAGAACCGCTTTAACAGCTAGCGATTCTTTTTCGAGAACTCGTTCACCAGTTGCGAAAACTGCGGGAGGCCTTGGAGTTTCTGTAGTAATTCTGGATCGTTCAAGACCTCCTGTGCAGGATAGCCCTTCTCCAACGCAAACCTCAGCGCCTTAATTGCATCTTCAGGTTTTCCCACCAGCGCCTTGATCTGCGCGTCGACATACATCAGATAAACATCTTGCGGGTCGATCGAACGCGCCTGCGCGATATACTGCGACGCATTGTGTGCATCGCCCTTCTTCGCGTAGTAGAGCGCCAGGTCCCCCATTACGTCTGCGGACCGCGGGTTTACCTGCAATTGCTGGAACGCGAGAGAAATGGCTTTGTCGTAAGCAGCGGCGGCCTGATCCGAGTGTCCTGACCAGCGGTACGCGTCGCCCAGATTGCCTTCCAGGGTCTCATCGTTTGGAGTCATCGCCACGGCTTTCTCGTACATCTGCACTGATTCGTCGTAGCGCTTGAGAAAGAAATAAGCCGTACCGAGGTTGGAATAGGTGATGGAAGTGGGTGCAATGGCGAGCGCTTTCTGGAACTGCGGAATCGCCTCGCTCCACTTTCCTTGCTTGAAATAGATGCTGCCGATATTTGCGTAGCCCAACTGGTTATCGCTGGCCAGCTCGGTGACTTTCTGAAATTCCGGAAGCGCTTTGGCCCAATCGCCGCGATCAAAATATGCCTGGCCGAGCGAGTTGTGATTCAGCCAAAAGTAGGGATTGGCGTTAACAGCTTTCTGGTACGCTGCAATAGCTTCTTCATTCTGGCCGCCGGCTCGATAAGCTTCGCCCAGTTGGCGGTATCCTTCATCGGAATTGGGTGCCAGCTCAAGCGCGCGCTTTAATTCGAGAATCGCCTGCGCGTTCTTCCCCGTCATGGAATAAACGCTGCCCAGGGAGAGATGGACTTCGGGGAGATTGCTGGCCAGGCGCTCGGCTTGCTGCGCTGCCAGGTTCGCTTTCTGGGCCCAGATGCTGTCTTTAGTCTGTCCGTAAAGTGCGCGGCTGGCATCGGCCAGACCGGCGTAAGCCAGCGCAAAGTTGGAATCCTTGTCGGCGGCTTGTTCGAACAGCGCCGCCGACTGCTTGAGGTCATCCTGTCCATGACTGTTGCGCAGCAGATTACGGCCTTGCAGGTAGAGATCGTACGCCTTCATGTTTTCGGTGGGATGGGCGCCGCTGCGCGCCAGCTCTTCATTGCTCGGCTTTAGAGAAAGGGCCGCAACCACGCCGCCGTAGATCTGATCTTCGAGCGTCAGCACGTCGGCGGGTACACCCTGAAATTCTTGGCTCCACAAACGCTTTCCGGACCCCGCATCGTCGAGGTTGAGTATGACGCGCAGTTGATTGCTATTGCCCTGCACCAGTCCCTGTACCACCAGATTGACGCCAAGCTCATGGGCGATTTTTGCCAGCGGCAAATCCTTATCCGCAATTTCTTGCACGGCAGCAGAGGAAGCGAGGTGAACTTCTTTCAGCTGAAAAAGCTTGGTTGAAAGCGCCTCTTCAATTCCATCGGCGACGTAGCCGAGCGACTTTTGATCGCCCACCAGCTTCAGCGGCAGCACTGCCACAAACTTTCCCTGGGTGAGGGGAGGAATCCCACGTTGCGCAGTGGCAGTCGAGGTCGTTCCTCCACGACTCACCAGCTCGCGTCCGGCAAAGATCGCCAGCGCGACCACCAGAACTGCCGCCGTAATCCACATCCAGCTCTTGCCGGGCAAGTCGAGGTTGATCCGCGTAGGGTGGATTACCGGATGCGCGATCATCTTCGACAGCGTTTCGGGCGTGACGTTGGGGTTCGACTCCCACGTCGTTAGTTGCTGCAATAGTTCAACCACCGAGTAGTAGCGGTTGCTCGGTTCGCGCTCCAGGCAACGGCCCACGATCGCGCTCAAAGCTTTGGGAACCGTGGCGTCTACTTCGGAGGCGGAACGTGCCTGCTCGCGGGTACGTTTCATCAGGCTGGCGATAGCGGTTTCGGCCTCGAAAGGAGCTTTCCCGGTGAGCAGCTCGAAAAAAATC
>Ga0187781_10003393_pt1 | contig 11999 bp, 10 predicted proteins | sample 0715_SJ02_MP02_2_FD_132447 | JGI IMG/M metagenome (GOLD analysis project Ga0187781, IMG submission 132447) | Tropical peat soil microbial communities from peatlands in Department of Meta, Colombia - 0715_SJ02_MP02_20_MG | ecosystem: Environmental > Terrestrial > Soil > Wetlands > Peat | place...
CGACCGCATTCGCAATTTCAGCGATTATCTGGGCGACGAAGTGGTGATCGCCATGCCGTCGGGCGAGCAGTCGCCGGTGCTGCTGGCCGAGGTCAAGCGCCCGGATTTCCGCCCGTTCCTCGAGCAGCAGCTCAAGGAGTTCGGCGGCCAGTCTCACGGTCCAGCGCCGCAGTTGCTTGAGAACCCCGCCGCGATCGTTCAGGGCCAGCCCGGTCAGAAAGACCAGCCGATGGTGCTGCTCCAGAACAACATCCTCGCGGTGGCAGCGGACGCGCGCCAGATGCGGGCGCTTGCCGCGGAGATCGAAGGCTCGGGCTTGAGCGGCTTCGCCTCCACGTCCTTCTATGCCGCCATCCAGAAGGCCTACCAGTCCGGCGCCGGCTGGCTGCTGGCGGCCGATATGGAACAAATTCTCGCGCACTCCGTAAGTAAGAAGGAAGGCGAGGAACGCACGGAAGGCAGGAGGAAGGAATTCAATCCGCTGACCGACCAGCGGACGGGGCTCAGCGATATGCGCTACCTCGTTATCGAGAGCAAGGACGTGAACGGCACCACGCAGAATCGAGCCACCCTGACTTTCGCCGAGGACCGGCATGGAGTCGCCGCCTGGCTGGCGCAGCCGAGCCCGATGGGGACGCTCGACTTCGTATCGCCCAAGGCGAGTCTGGCCGTGTCCTTCGTAGCCCAATCGCCGAGCGACATTCTGAACCAGATCCTCAGCTTTGGGCAGGACGATGATAGCCACCTTGGCCAGAATTTGGCAGATTTCGAGTCCAGGGCCGGTGTGAACGTGCAGGATGACATCATCGGGACGCTGGGCGGCGAAGTGACATTCGCGATCGATGGTCCGGTGCTGCCCACGCCGAGTTGGAAAGTCATTGTCGAGGTCAACGATCCTCCGCGGCTCGAGAGCGCCATCGAGAAGCTGGTAGCGGCCTCGAATGAGCAGGCGGAACCGGGACGGCCGCGTTTCAGCCTGAGCCAGCAGACGTCAGGCGGGCGAATCTTCTATGACCTGCAGGTCACGCCGCCTGGGAAATCGCAGCCCGGCACGGTCAACGAAGTTAATTACGTCTTCGAGGATGGTTACCTGGTGGCGGCGCCGAATCGCGGGCTGCTGCTGAGCTCGATCGAAGATCGCGAGACCGGATATACGCTGGCGAATTCCACGACCTTCACCAGCCGCTTGCCGCAGGACGCCAACACGAACTTCTCGGCGGTGTTCTATCAGAACCTGGGCGCGGTGGTCGGGCCCCTGGCGGGCGAACTGGAGTCGAGCCCGGCGCTTACGCCCGCACAACGGCAATCGATCCAGGAACTGACTGCCAACAGCGCGCCGAGCGTGATCTGCGCCTACGGCGAGCCCGACCAGATCGTGATCGCGGGCACGGGCAGCGTGTTCGGCGTCGGGCTTGAATCGCTCTTCGGCATGCATGGCGCCGGTCCATGGGACTTGATGCAGATGATTGGTAAGGCGAATAAGTCGGGATCGGGCACAGGAAGAAGTTGACAGTCGACAGTCGAAGGTCGAAAGTCAGAACACGAACTTCGGAACTCGAAACCCAGCAACTGACGTACTGACTAACTGAGAAACTGACGTGCTGAGAGTCGACAGTTGACAGTCAACAGCTGATTCAAACCCCGGTGGAAGGCCAAGGAACCAGCACGGGGTGAACCGATGAACGGCGAGGGAGTGTGGGAAAAGGCGGTACTCAAGGGCGACTTGCGGACGGTGCTGCTCCGGGTGCTGTTTCTGTACGGGCTGTACATACTGCTGCATCAGGTAGTGTTCCTAATCGCCTATTTCGGACTTCCGGAGAAATGGCTGGCGGGCAGTCCATGGTTTCAGATAGGCGGATGGGCAGCGGCGGGCGGGACGTGGACTGGGCAATTCGTGCGTACGCTGGCAACGAACCTGGGGGTGGTCTGCGGCTTGTGCGCTGCGCTAAACCTGCAGCGGGTCAGGGGATTCTCGGTCGGGTATTTCGTGCCGATCTGGCTGGGAGTCATGACTGGGCTGGTTCTGGGGACGAACTCGTTCGTTGGGATGGATCTGCGTGGCCCCTTGCCGTTCCTGTGGGGGACGGCGCAAGCGATGACCATTGGCGGGGCGGAAATGCTGGGCTACATCCTGGTGACAGCGGCCACGGTCAAATTGGGGATCTATCGGCGGGGGACTTGGCGGTGGAAGGATCGCTTCGAGAGGGTGGGGCGGCTGAGGGACGTGCGTCTGGAGTGGGCGGAATGGATGGCCCTGGCAATGGGAATCGGCTTTGTGATCGTGGGGGCCTGGAGGGAGTCTTGAAAGGACCAGAGACTCGATTTATCGACAGTCGACAGTTCGCAGTTGACAGTGGGGAGTCGACCGCCGAAGGACGAAACTCGCTTCATTGAGGGAGGACGGCAGCATGAATCGTGAACGGGCTCTCAAGATTGTGCTGGTGCTGGTGGGATTGTCCTTTACGGCGGTCATTTATCCCCTGTTGACGTCCGTGCAGGGTGCTTGGCAAGCGAATAAGGAAGACGCTTTGCCGATGATGCTTAGTCTGTATGTCACCCTCGGAATCATGTTGTTGATCGCGGTGCGCAACCCATCGGCGCATCGCAGCGTGATCGCTTTCGCCGCATGGTCGAGTTTTGCCCACGCCTCGGTCATGACGGCCATGGCGATCCATCTGCCAAATGGACGCAGTGAGCCGCTCGTCGGCTCGGCTGTCTTTATTGTCATCGGCGCAGTCCTGATCGCACTGGCGCCGCCAAAGCAATCAATCGAGCGCGCATCGACAGCGGGTGGGTTGGCGCACGCTGGGGAAAGGGTTGACCCCGCTTGATACGCCGGGTGGTAATTGTCACTGAGAACTGGCGAATGGGAACCGCAACTGCATGACTCCGGTCATCGAACTCGACGGCCTCAACGTCCGCTTCGGGCAGCGGGACATCCTCAAAGATCTGGGATGTTCCATGTCGGGACGGGCGATCGGCTTGCTGGGACCGAACGGCGCTGGAAAATCCACCCTGATCAACACCCTGCTCGGTTTTTACCGGCCTTTCGCGGGCACGGCGCGCGTCTTCGGTCACGATATCCGCACCGAAACCCGCGAGATTCGTGCGCTCACCGGTTACATGCCGGAAACCGACTGTTTCATCGCGTCCATGACGGCGGTGAATTTCATCCGCATGATGGCCGAACTTTCGGGACTGCCGTCGGAGGCCGCGTTGGAGCGCGCGCATGAGGCCTTGTTCTACGTCGGCTTGGGCGAGGCGCGCTACCGGCGGCTTGGAACCTACTCGCTCGGCATGAAGCAGCTCGCCAAGCTGGCCCAGGCCATCGCCCACGGACCCCGCTTGGTGGTCCTCGACGAGCCCACCAATGGACTCGATCCGCCGGCGCGCCAGCGCATGATCCGCCTGATTCGCGAAATGCGCGATACCAATGAGGTGAGCATCCTGATCTCCTCCCACTTGCTGCGCGACGTCGAAGAGACTTGCGAGGAAGTGCTGATTCTGAAGGAAGGTCGCCAGGTTCACTATGCGAATCTGGAAGAGGAGCGCCGAGCCAATCGACGTTTCCTCGAACTCGAGACGGTCGGCGGCGATGACGGCTTCGCGGACGCGGTTTCCGCGCTCGGCTGCGAATGCGCCCTGACGTCCGCGCATCGCATGAAGATGGTGCTTCCCGAGAGTTTCGCGATTCGCGAACTCTATCGCCTGGCCGGCGAACGCAACATCCAGATCCGGCGCTTGAGCTATCGCCGCGACAGCCTGGAAGACATCTTCCTGAAAGCCATGGAGAGCACCAATGGCCGTCCATAAGCGGAGCTATCGGGCGTATGCGGGGGCGCTGAGTCCGACCTGGTCGCGGTTCACCATCATAACGCGCTACGCGTACAAGAACCTGTTCCGTTCCCGGGCGCTGACGGCCTATTTCGTCTGCTGCTTCTTCTATCCGCTGGGCTGCGCCATCGTGATCTATGTGAATCACAACCTGTCGTTGCTGACCTCCCTGAATATTCGTGAGGTGCTGGCGATCGACGCTGATTTCTTCATGCGCTATCTTGCGTTTCAGAGCGCCTTTGCCTTTATTTTGACCGCCATCGTGGGTCCCGGATTGGTATCCCCGGACCTGGCGAACAATGCCTTGCCGCTCTATCTGTGCCGGCCGTTCTCGCGTACCGAGTATGTGCTGGGCAAGATGGCCATTCTCGGCTGGCTGCTGTCGTTGATCACCTGGATTCCCGGACTCGTGCTTTTTCTCATCGAGGCGAGCCTCGCCGGAGCGCACTGGGCGCTGGAAAATCTCAATATTGCGTGGGGCATCTTCATCGGGAGCGTCATTGAGATTTTAGTGTTCTCGCTTTTGTCCCTGGCAATCTCCGCGTGGATCAAGCGGAAGATCGGAGCCGGTGCCGCCCTGCTGGGCGTGTTTTTCTTCGGCTCTGTTCTCGCGGAGGTCATCAATTCGGTGCTTGAAACCAAGAACGGCTATCTGATCGACCTTGGCAAGCTGCTGACCACGGTCGAGGGAAGTCTCTTCGGACATAGCGCGCCTTACGGCATATCGACATCCAGCGCGTCGATTGCCCTGGTCGCGGCGTGCGTATTCTGTATCGCCCTGCTCGAGCGCAAGGTTCGCGCTTACGAGATTGTGGTGGGATGATTGATCGATGAACGAAGCGGTAACGCAAAATCGGATCGTCTTTGAGGACGTCTCCAAGTTTTACGGGGACGTGCTCGGGGTGAATCGTGTCAATCTGTCGGTTCGGCCCGGGATCACCAGCCTTGTGGGTCCGAACGGCTCGGGCAAGACCACCTTGATGAATCTCATGACGGGTTTGGTTCAACCGACGCGCGGACGCATCAGCGTTCTTGGCATTGCTCCCGACGATCCCGAGCGGCTGTTCCGCGTGGTCGGATATTGCACGCAGTTCGACTCCTTTCCGCGCGGAATGACGGGCTACCAGTTCGTCTATTCCTACCTGCGCCTGTTCGGCTACGCGCACTCGCAGTCGAGCGAGCTCGCCATGCGCGCCATCGAGCGCGTGAGTCTCACCGATGCCGCCGGGCGCAGGATCGCGGGCTACAGCAAAGGCATGCGGCAGCGCATCAAGCTCGCGCAGTCGATCTGCCATAATCCGTCTGTTCTGGTTCTTGACGAGCCGCTCAACGGCCTCGATCCCCTGATCCGCGCCGAGACCATCGCGCTCTTTCGCGCCTTGGCGGCTGAGGGCTTGCACCTGATCATCTCCAGCCACGTTCTGCACGAGGTGGACGTGATCTCCGACCAGGTGATTCTGCTCAGCAACGGCTACGTGGTGGCCGAGGGCCAGATCCAGGGCGTGCGGGAGGAGATTCAGGAGCATCCGATGCAGGTGTTGATCCGCTGCGACAAGCCGGGCGAGCTGGCCTCGCAGGTGTTCCACAACGATTACGTGGTCGAGGCGCGGATTCATAACGATCGGCAGGGCGTGCTGGTGAAAACGCGCGACGCCGATCGCTTCTACCTGCTGTTGAACCGGATCGCGCAGAACGGCATCGAGATCGAGTCAGTGGCGCCGGCGGATGACGACGTGCTCTCGGTCTACGAGTACCTGATTGGCACGGAGGAGTCGACGAAATGAACGAGCGTCCGTGGGGATTGTGGTGGACGCAGGCGCGCGCCGTGATGCGGCTGGAAGTGAAGAAGACTCTTTTTTCACGACACGGGCTCTGGGTCTATCTTCTGGCGTTCTCACCCGCGGTCATCTTCGCGGTCGATTCCATTTACATGATGAAAACCGGGAGGCCAGGCGACATCGGGGAACGGACCCACGGCTTCGCGGCCATCTTCCAGTTGTTTTATCTCCGGGCTGCCATCTTCTTCGGCTGCGTCGGGATCTTCATGAATCTGTTTCGCGGCGAAGTGCTCGACAAGAGCCTGCACTATTACTTCCTGGCCCCGGTGCGCCGCACGGTCCTGCTGGCGGGCAAGTTTCTTTCGGGACTGCTGGCCGCAAGCCTGATTTTCGGAACCAGCGTTGTGTTGCAGTTTGCGGCGCTTTACTGGTACTTCGATTCGGGCACCCGGCAGGAATACTTCCTCCACGGCCACGGACTCGCGCACCTGGCGGCGTACGTCGGCGTGACGCTGCTGGCCTGCCTTGGCTACGGTGCTGTGTTTCTTGCAACGGGCGTGATGTTCCGTAACCCGGTGCTGCCCACGGCGGCACTTTTCATCTGGGAAGCGATCAACCCCATTCTCCCGGCGGTGCTGCAGCGCATCAGCGTGATCTTTTACCTCAAGTCCCTCTGCCCCGTCCTGATCCCCGGCGATATCTCCCTTGACAAGGGAAATCCGCTGGGCTTCATCGCCATGAATCCCTCGCCGGCCTCGGTCCTGACCGCCATCGTGAGCCTGATCGCCTTGGCGGTGGTGGCGGTGGCTTTCAGCGGCCGGCAGCTGCGCCGCATGGAAATCGACTACGGTTCTGACTAGTTACATAGCCGACGGGCGCCAGCCCCTACCTCGTGCTCCGCACGTCGTTCGCCCGCCGGCGATCCCGGCATCGCTGCCGGGTGCGAACGGATCACCGGGCTTTTGACTTATAATTCCCCCGATGAGCAATCCTCCATCACCTGACGCTTGGGACTCGTCTGTGGCTGAGCCCGAGCGGCGGGATCCTTATCTCCGCATGCATTCGGTTACGGTTTACGTCCGCGACCAGGACCGGAGCCTGCGATTTTACCTCGATCAGCTTGGCTTCACGCTGGTTGCCGACGTCCGCTTTCAGGCGGGACGGCGCTGGGTCGCCGTCGCTCCGCCGGATGGTACTGCGATCCTGACTTTGGTGGCGCCGGACCCCGACTCGAGGGAGTACAAGCTGATTGGCCGGCCGACGCAGGTGGTGTTTGTGACCGAGGACGTGCTGGCGAAGTTTCAGGAATGGCGCAAACGAGGAGTGCGATTCACCACGACGCCGCGCTTGAGACGAATCAAGTACGAGCGGCCGCAGGCAGCCAAGGGCGCCGCGACTCCGTCAGCGCCGGCGGGCGAGCCCGCGCCGGTGTGGGGCGGCGTATTCACGCGCTTCCTGGATCTGGACGGAAACTCGTTCGCGCTGGCCGGATTCGACGAGCTGACGCGGGAAGTGGAGGCGCAGCGGCGCGCCGCGGCAGCGAGGCTGGAAGCCGAGCGCCTTGCCGCGCAGGAACTGGAGATCGCGAAACGGGTGCAGGCCGGGCTCTTTCCGCAGACGCTGCCGGCGATGGGCACGCTCGAATACGCGGGCACCTGCATCCAGGCGCGCCAGGTCGGCGGCGACTACTACGACTTTCTTGACCTCGGACAACATCGTCTGGGCCTGCTGATCGGCGACATTTCGGGCAAGGGAATCGCCGCGGCGATCCTCATGGCCAATCTGCAGGCGAATCTGCGCAGCCAATGCGCCGTCGCGCTCGATCAGCCGGAGCGCCTCTTGAGTTCGGTGAATCAGCTCTTTTACAAGAACACCAGCGAGAGCGCCTACGCCACGCTTTTCTTCGCGGAGTACGACGACCGCACGCAGCGTCTGCGCTACGTAAATTGCGGGCATCTGTGTGCGTTGCTGCTACGGAGCGAAGGTGCGCTCGAAAGGTTGGAATCCACGACTACAGTCCTGGGGCTTTTCAAAGACTGGGACTGCTTGGTGGGAGAGCGCAGCCTAGCCGCGGGCGACACCCTTGCGTTCTACACGGACGGCATCACCGAATCATTCAGCGACGGCGGCGACGAATTCGGCGAGCGGCGCCTCATCGACTCTTTGCGCCGGCATCGCGACGAGCCTGTGGAAGCCCTGGTTAATTCGATCGTTGGCGAGGTCCAGCAGTTCAGCTCGCATCAGCACGACGACATTACATTGATCGTCGCCAAGTGCGTGGGACGCTGACGACAACTTCGCTTCAGCAGTCGATCAACTCATAATCCGCTTCACTTCATAGACTCCGTCGATCTTGCGCAGCGACGAGACAATCTTGCGAAGGTGCTGGATATCGACGGTGTCGAGCGTGACGTCGATGGTGGCCCGCTCGTCGCCGGTGTGCGCCTGGATGTTCTGGATATTCGAATGAACGTCGCTGATGGCGGAGGTGACTTCGGCCAGCAGGCCGCGCCGGTCGGCGGTGGTGAGCGCCAGCTTGACCGTATAAAGCGTGTACTTGGGGCCGCTCCACTCCACGCTGATGCGCCGATCCGCGTCGTAGAGCAGATTCTGCACGTTGTGGCACGACTTCGCATGTACGGCGATGCCTTTGCCGCGCGTGACGTAGCCCACGATCTCCTCACCGCGGACCGGATTGCAGCACTTGGCGCGATAGACCATCAGGTCGTTGTGGCCGCTGACCTGGATGGCGAGATCGCGCTCAAGCCCGAGCGCGCGCTTCACCGTGCTCGCGAGACTCGGCTGCTCCGGCTGAGCTTCTTCAGGAAGGTGAGGCGCCAGCTTGCCCAGCACCTGGCGGGCGCCGAATTTCCCGTATCCGATCCCCGCCACCACGTCGTCCGTCTGCGTGCAGCCATAATCGCTGGCCACGCGCAGGAAGTCCTCCTCCTTGACCTCCTTGAGTGACACGCTGAAGCGGCGCGCTTCCTTCTCGAGCAGCTTGCGTCCGATTTCAATCGCCTGCGCGCGCTCCGCCTGGTTAATCCAGTGCTTGATCTTGTTGCGCGCCTTTGATGTCTTGACGGCCGAGAGCCAGTCGCGGCTGGGTTTCTGGCCCGGCGAAGTGGTGATCTCCACAACGTCGCCGTTCGCCAGTTTCGACTTGAGCGGCACCATGCGGCCGTTGACACGCGCACTCGAACAGTGGTGCCCGACCTCGCTGTGCACCGCGAAGGCGAAGTCGATCGGCGTGGCGTCGCGCGGCAGCACCACCACCTTGCCCTTGGGCGTGAAGGTGTAGACCTCCTGCGGGTAGAGGTCGATCTTGAGCGTCGAGAGAAAGTCGCTCGGATCGCGCATTTCCTGCTGCAGATCGACCAGGCGGCGCAGCCACGCCATCCGCTGCTCGTCTTCCTTGGCGGCGCCCTTGCCGTCCTTGTATTTCCAGTGCGCCGCGATGCCTTCTTCGGCCACGCGGTGCATCTCTTCGGTGCGGATCTGCACTTCGAAGGGCTGGCCGTTGGGACCGATCACCGAGGTGTGCAGCGACTGATAGAGATTGGGCCGTGCCATGGCGATGAAGTCCTTGATGCGGTCGGGCACCGGCGGCCACGTCTGGTGAATCACGCCCAGCGCGGCGTAGCAGTTCTTGACGGAGTCGGTGACGATGCGCACGGCCAGCAGATCGTACACTTTCTCGATCGTGATCTCCTGCTTTCGCATCTTGCGCCAGATGCTGTAGAGCCGCTTGATGCGTCCTTCGACCTGCGCGGGAATACCGTTCTTCTTCATCACGGCTTCCACCTGCGCGCGCACGTCGCCCAGGAATTCCTCGCTCACTTTGCGCCGGCTTTCCACGGCGTTGCGGACTTCCTCGTAGGCTTCCGGCTCGAGATACCGGAACGCCAGGTCTTCAAGTTCGCCGCGGACCTTGCCCATCCCCAGCCGATGCGCGATGGGCGCGTAGATTTCCAGCGTCTCCTGCGCCACGCGTTGCCGTTTCTCCGGCGGCAGAGCGGCCAGGGTCCGCATGTTGTGCAGCCGGTCCGCGAGCTTCACCAGAACCACGCGGATGTCGTCAACCATGGCGAGGAACATCTTGCGCAGGTTCTCCGCCTGCTGTTCCTCCTGGGTCTCGAACTGGAGCTTGCTGATCTTGGTGACGCCTTCGACGATGTGGGCCACGTCGGCGCCAAACTCCTGCCGGACGAGGTCGATGGTGGCTGGCGTGTCCTCCACCACGTCGTGGAGCATGCCGCCCGCCAGGCACACCACGTCGAGCTTCATGTCGGCCAGGACGTTGGCAACTTCAAGCGGATGCGAGAGGTAGGGCTCGCCGGAAAGGCGCTTCTGCGTGCGATGCTCGGCGGCGCTGAATTCGTAGGCTTTGCGCAGCAGGGCGAGGTCGTCCCCGGGTCGATAGGTTTGTACCTTGCCGGCGATTTCCTCAAAATTGAGCATACGCCATGCCCGCGATCAGCCGCCTGTTGTTGTGCGAAGAACCCCTGAAGCCGGCGTGGCACGCGTCCAGAAGTCCCTAACAACATTTTAGGACACGCGTCAAGGCTGTTCAAGGATTCGCCGTCGAACAGAAGCCCGTCGTCGCTGTACTCCGTGTCTCAAGTTCGCGACGCAAGTGCCGAAGGATGTGTTGTGGGCGTTTGCAAATGCCCTGAGATAAACTTCGGGAGGTGTTTGTGCCAGTTCGTAGATTGTCGATTCTCTTGGGTTGTGTGCTTCTGATAGCTGCGGGGCGCAGTCTGTTCGCTTCGGATGTCCCGGGACCGCTCAAGTCGAGGTTCGTGACCGGCGACCCGGTATGGAGGGAATTACCCGTTCGGGACGATCTTCAATACGCGTATGACAAATGCTGGCAAACCGCCGTGGGAACCATCCTGGAAAACAATTTCGACATTGCGACCATGGACAGGGATTCCGGCTACGCGCGCACCACATGGAATACCGGTGTCGTGAACCTGGGAGGCGACTGGAGTTACAAGGTCCAGATCAGCATCAAGTTTGTCTTCGCCTCGCCCGATCCGAAAGCTCCCGCCGGCTCTCCTCCCCCAGTCGAGAAAATCCGCGTGCAGGCTGTCGGGGAAATCTCTGACATCAACAGGGTCGGGAGAGTAAAGCACTATTTCCGAGGCTACGACAACGTCGTATTGCAGGACCTCTTTCAGGATCTGCAGGCGAAGCTCGGAAGCCGCTGACTTGGCTCTGGCCGCCGGTACGTTTGCCGTTGAGCGAAGCAGCTTGCCACCGCTCTGGTGACGCCAGCTTGTGGCCGGCGACAATGACGCGGTGGCGAGACTACGGCAGCGCGCATCGCGCTCCGACGAATTCGTAGCGGAGCTTAGGATCGACGCCGTAACGGAACGAAGCGGTGACGTATCCCGGACTTCCGAGGTAAGATCCGCCGCGCAGGACGCGCATTTCGCCATTTGCCGGTCCGGCAGGATCGGTGTTCGAGCTGCTCTTGTAGTAGTACACGTCAAACCAATCGTTGCACCACTCCCAGACGTTGCCCAGCGTGTCGAAAAGTCCGAAGCCGTTCGCGCGCCTCCCGGCCACCTCGTGAGGACGGTCGCCGTTCTCGCTCAGCAGCCTGTAGTATTTCTTCTGGTCCTCGTTCACTTCGTCCTGATACTTCTGCATGTCGGCGTCCCACAGGTGTTCGCTGTCCAGATGCCGCTGGCCGCTGTCGTTGGCGTACCAGGCCACTTCGTCGAGCAGCCCGTAGCGTGCGGCCGGATTCCCGCCGCGCGCGGCGTATTCCCACTCGGCCTCGGTCGGCAGACGGCCGCCCGCCCACTGGCAGTAGTCTCGCGCGTCGGCCCAGGCGAGTTCGATCATGGGCATGGCTTCATCGCGCCAGGCGTTGTCGAATGGCGGTGCCGGCGGCATCGGCCTGCCTCTGTCCTCGACAAAGCGCTCGTAAGCGCCGACGGTCACCTCGGTCTGGCCGATCCAGAAGCCTTTGCTGATCGTTACCTCGTGCAAGGGTTTCTCGTCGTCGTCGCAAAGCGCACCGGCCGAGCAACCCATCTGAAAGGTTCCGGGCGGAATCCAGACGTATTTGAGGCCGTCCCTGGAGTTTCTCTTGACTTCGCCCGCAACCGGCGCCGCTTCCGCCTTGTGTTTCTTGGGCGGACTGGCGACACCAAGGCGTGCCATCGCCAGCGCGACAGTCAACGCGAGGAAAACCACGGCCAAAATCGCGCACCAAAATCGCATGGCTTCCTCTAGCCACCAGCCACTAGGCTACTTCTCGGTGCAAAAATGACGTTTCGGATGAGCACGAAATCGGAAGAGGGTTTCGGGGCTACCTATAGCCTCGATGATTTTGCACCGCTTTCCCTTTCCACTATCTCATCCTCGTTCCTC
>Ga0187781_10003394_pt1 | contig 11998 bp, 11 predicted proteins | sample 0715_SJ02_MP02_2_FD_132447 | JGI IMG/M metagenome (GOLD analysis project Ga0187781, IMG submission 132447) | Tropical peat soil microbial communities from peatlands in Department of Meta, Colombia - 0715_SJ02_MP02_20_MG | ecosystem: Environmental > Terrestrial > Soil > Wetlands > Peat | place...
CCGTCCGGACGGTGTCAGGGGTTGCGCCGGTCCAGGTCCGGAAGGCCCGGTAGAAGGAGTTGGTGTCGTCGTAGGCGAGCAGGTAGGCGATCTCGGCGGTAGTCATGGTGCTGTGGGCCAGGTAGTGGCGGGCCAGGTGCTCGCGGGTGCCGGTGAGGACGGCCTGGAAGGTGGTGCCTTCGGCGTGTAGTTGCCGCTGCAGGGTGCGGGGGCTGGTGGCCAGATGGCGGGCGACCGTGGTCATGGTGTGGTCGCCCGCGGGGAGCGTTTCGAGCAGGGCGGCGCGGACCCGCTCGGCGGCGCTGGCTGCCGCGTGCAGGTCGGCGAGGCGGCTGCGGAGCTCGGGGGCGAAGAACTGCCACATCGGCTCGTTTTCGGTCAGGAACGGGCGAGCAGCGTCTTCGGCGGCGAAGCTGATGGACTCCCTGGATCCCATGCGGAGGTGCACGCCGAAGTACCCGGCGACCGTGCCCGGGTCCGCCGGTAGCTGGCGGACAGTCACCCGGGTTGGCCGCACGTGGTGCCGGGTGGCGATCCTGGCCAGGGCCACCCAGAACACCAGCTCGGTGGTGGCCAGGAACTGGGGCGGGGTCATCCCGGCTGGCCAGCGGTAGGTTACGGTCAGCCCGGCGCCGTCTTGGGTGATGCCCACCGCCATGGGACCTATCAGCGGCTTGTAGGTGGCGATCCGCTGGGCGGCGACTTTGAGGTTGGGGCTGCACAGGGCGGCGAACAGGGGCGGGCTGAACATCTCGACCGAGATCGCCTGGCCGATGGCCACCGCCAGGCTGGGGTCCTGACCCTCGGCGTCGAGAGCGTCCCAGAACCGGAAGTACTCCTCCGGCGCCAAGGCCACCGATCCACCCCGGAACAGGCCTGCCGGCAACTGCGCCCGGCGCAGGATCCGTCCGGCCGGAATGCGAAGGTCGCGCAGCAGCGTCTGGATGCCGGGGTCCAGGGTGAAACGCTCGCCGCTCACGGTCACCACCGTAGTCGCCGAGCGTGGTCAGGTCACTGGTACAGTGCGCCATCCAACTTGCTGATGACGCCAGCCGCCCCGCTGCCACGCACGTCCAGTTTTGGCGTGTGTTGCAAGTACAACGGCGTGCTGTGCTAGTGACGATGCACGCGGCCGGCCCTAGCGTTGGTAGTGCCGCATAGCTGGGCGCCCGGGTAGCCGACCTGGCCTGGGCACCCGTTTCACCGCGGGATCAAACAGCGTTCGGAGGAGATCACCACAATGGCCGTCAAAGTCGCCCTCGTCACCGGCGGATCTTCCGGTATCGGCGAAGCCGCCGCAGTGAAGCTGCACGAACTCGGCTACACGACATACGCCGCAGCCCGGCGGGTGGAGCGCATGGAGCACCTCAAGGAGTCGGGAATCCGCCCGCTGGCGATGGATATCACCGACGACGAATCCATGCAGTCCGGTGTCAAGCACATCCTCACCGAGGAAGGCCGCATCGACGTCCTGGTCAACGCCGCCGGCTACGGCTCCTACGGCGCCATCGAGGATGTGCCCCTGTCCGAGGCCCGCTACCAGCTCGACGTCAACGTCTATGGCGTGGCCCGGCTCATCCAGCTTGTCCTGCCGCATATGCGCGCCCAGCGCAGCGGCACCATCGTCAACATCACCTCGATGGGCGGCAAGATCTACACGCCGCTCGGTGGCTGGTACCACGCCACCAAGTTCGCGCTGGAGGCCCTCAGCGACTGCCTGCGCCTGGAGGTCAAGCCGTTCGGGATCAATGTCGTGGTGATCGAACCCGGGGGCGTCAGGACCGAATGGCCCGGCATCGCCGCCGGCAAGCTCAGGAAAGCCTCCAGCGGCGGCCCGTACGCCAAGCAGGCCGATGCCGTGGCCGCCTCACTGAGCTCCGAAGCCACCGCCCGGCGGTCCTCTCCGCCCACGCTCATCGCTGACACCATCGCCAGAGCCGTCACCGCACGACGCCCCAGGACCCGCTACGCCGTCGGCTACGGCGCCAGGCCAATCATCTTCCTGCACGCCGTCTTGCCCGACCGCGCATTCGATGCCTTCATCCGCCGGGCCACCGGCGTGCCGTCGTGACCGCCGGGTACCACGGTCCCCGACGGTGCGATCGATCACCCGGAGTTCGACTCTGGCCCGCTCGCTCACCAGCTGATTTGCCCCTCGGTAGCCGGGCCCGCACCGCCCGGATGAACACGACCAGTCGGCGAGGCTGACGCAGCCGGGACGAACACCACCAAGTGGGTGACCCGCTTCCCAAGCGGCGCCCGTCGGCTATGCGATCTCCAGTTTTCTGCCGTCTGAGCGCTGTCGCCAGCGCGGCGAGAGTCCGCGCCCATGTTCACGCAGCTGAGATCCGCTGACCCTAAGCCAATAGCGTCCGAGTCGATAAGCGGCTGCCCAAGCAGCGGCACCAGGCCATACAAACCACAGCCCGGAAGCATTTCCGCAGGTAAAACGGCAGTTCAGCGCGCCCGGAGGGATTCGAACCCCCGCCCTTCTGCTTAGAAGGCATCGAACGGGGAGCGCTGTAGTCTCCGTAGGAAGGCCAGCGTTAGGGCACATCGTCTCGGAGCGAGATCCGAATAATTATCTGCTCTCGCATAGTGAGACGGGGAACCATGCCAGCCGAGCCTCTCGATCCACCCCAGCCACGCCCCTCTTACAGCACCGACCTGCTCGCCAGCCTCGACCAGGCGGGCGCCGGGCAGGGCGGCCCGGGCGCAACTCCGCCGCACGCCTACATCCCCGCCGGGCCGGTCGAGGCCGCACCGTACGAGGGTTACTGCCCGCCCGAGGTCCGGCGGGAGGCGTTCGCCGCGGTCCTAGATGGCGTCGAGACGGGCGCTTACGATCTCCGGATCGTCACGTGGCTGACGCAGTGGGACGACACCACGTGCAGGATGATCGCTTCGCTGATGTGGCGCTGCCGCTTTGCGGGAGGGGCCGAGGCAAGAAGAAGGCCGCAATGACGCAGATGACATCCGAATCTGGGCAGATAAGACTCGAGTGATCTGCGAGGACGGCATTCTCGCCACCGCCGGGGGACGCTCCGGGCGATTGCGGCGACATCCGGATGGTGGCAGTGGCAGACTCCGCTCCGGGCGTGGGCGGCGTCGGCCTGGCGTGGACTGCGCACTGGGGAGCAGCGTGGCGTGGTGGTTGGTCAGGTCCGGGTGAGGACCCGGGGGCCGAGTTGGTGGGCGAGCTCGAGGGCGAGCTCGAGCGCCAGTCGGCGCTCGCCGGGGCGGTAGCCGAGAAGCTCGGTCGCGCGCCCGACTCGTTGCAGGACGGTGTTGCGGTGGGTGGGGAGGCGGGCGGCGGCACGGGGGGCGTTCTCGGCCTCGTCGAGGTATACGCGCAGGGTCTCGCGCAGGCGAGCGGCAGCGGGTGTGCCGGCGGCGAGCGGGCCCAGCGTGGCGGCGACGAACTCGGCGGCGCGGTCGCGGTCCTGGGCGGCCAGCGCCGTCACCTCGAGATCGCGGTGGAACGCGAGGCGCTCGCCGCCCGGGTGCCCGGCGAGCAGGCGCTGGATGGCCAGCGCGGCGGCGTGCGACCGGCGGAATCCGGTGATGCCCGCCTGGGTGGGGCCGACGGCGACCCGGACGTTGGGGTGCGCGCGGGCGATCGCGGCGCGCAGCGCGCCGGGCGCGGGGTCGGAGTCGGTGCCGAGCCACGCCCACAGCGTCGAGGTCGCGGCGGGGAGGGTAAGCGGGCGGTGCGCGCCGGCGGCGCGGGCCAGCATCGTCGCGGCGGATTCCAGGGCGCCCTGGACTTCGCCGGCGGGTTCGGCCCACAGCACGAGCGCGGTGTGGCGGCGGGCGAGCTGGTAGCCCAGGCGTTCGCTGGCACTCCGGCGGTCGATCGGGGCGCCGTCGAGGATCAGCCGGACGGCCTCGGTCCGCCGCGCGAGCGCGCCGCCGAGCACCTCCTCGCGCTCGTGCTGCGCTTCGGCGATCACCCGGCCGAGCACGTGGTCGACATAGTCGAACACGAACTGCGAGGAGACATCAAGGAGCTGCACGAGCTGCGGGCCCGGCGGGACGACGCGGGCGGCATAGGCCATCCAGCGCTGCCACATGAGGTTCTGGCCGCGGCGGTAGGCCTGGAAGATCAGTTCGAGGTCGATGCCGCGTCGCACGACGGTGCGGACGATGTCCAGCGCTTCAGGCGGGACGTCGGCGGGCGGGGGCCTGCCGTCGCGCCGGGCCAGTGCGGTGAGGACACGTGCGACGTTGGCGCGGTTGCTCGCTGACACCTCCATGGCGATCGCCGCGTCGGCCCTCAGCGCGGGGGCGAGTTCGAATTCGGCGGCATCCATCTCGCCGCCGAGCTGGTCGAGGTCGGCCAGCATCAGCTCAGCGACGTCCCCGATGAGCCCGGCGATCGCGGGTGCCGCCATTTCGGCGCTCATGCCATGAGTGTGCCACCGCACATATAAGAACGCAAAGTATGGGCGGCCGGACATGGCGCTGGCGGGGTCGCGCTCCTACCGTGGAGCGCATATCACAGCCATGCTCCAGCAGAAGGAGACCTAACGATGAGCAGTGCGACCAGCAGCAACGGCGGCCCGGCAGCGACCGATTTCGACGTGCTGATCGTGGGCGCGGGCATCTCGGGGATCGGCGCCGCCTATCACCTGAAGACCCGCGCTCCGGGCAAGACGTTCGCGATCTTGGAGGGCCGGGATGCGATCGGCGGTACCTGGGACCTGTTCCGCTACCCGGGGATCCGCTCGGACTCGGACATGCCGACGTTCGGGTTCGGCTTCAAGCCATGGACGCACAAGCGGTCCATCGCCCCCGCTGAGGTGATCCTGGGCTACCTGCGCGAGACGGTCACCGAGAACGGCATCGAGGAGCACATCCGCTTGGGGTACCGGGTCGTCTCCGCCGAGTTCTCCTCGGCGGCCGGGCGCTGGATGGTCACCGCCCGGCGCGCCTGCAGCGGCGAGGACGTGCAGTTCACCGCGCGGTTCTTGTTCTCCGGCACCGGCTACTACGACTACCAGTCCGGCTACACCCCCGAGTTCGCGGGCGTGGAGGACTTCGGCGGCCAGGTCATCCACCCCCAGTTCTGGCCCGAGGACCTGGACTACGCGGGCAAGCGCGTGGTGGTGATCGGCAGCGGCGCGACCGCCGTCACGCTGATCCCCTCGATGGCCGGCCAGGCCGGACACGTCACGATGCTGCAGCGCTCGCCCAGCTACGTGCTCTCGCTGCCGGCCCAGGACGCGATCGCCAACACGCTGAACCAGGTGCTCGGGCCGCGGCGCGCCTACCCGGTCATCCGGCGCAAGAACATCGCGCTGCACCGCGGGATCTACAAGTTGTGCCGCCGCTACCCCAAGCTCACCCGGCGGCTGCTGATGGCCGACGTCCGCCGGCGGCTTCCCAAGGGCTACGACGTGGACACGCACTTCAGCCCCCGCTATGACCCGTGGGACCAGCGGCTGTGCATGGTCCCCGATGGCGACCTGTTCCAGGCCATCTCCAGCGGCCAGGCGTCGGTGGTGACCGACCGGATCGACCGGTTCACCCCGGCCGGGATCCTGCTGGAGTCCGGACGGCAGCTCGACGCCGACATCATCGTCACCGCGACCGGCCTGAACATGCTGCCGCTCGGCGGGATCGGCCTTCGCGTCGACGGGCAGCCCGTCGACTTGTCCCAGGCCACCGTCTACAAGTCGATGATGCTCAGCGGCGTGCCGAACTTCGTGTTCGCGGTCGGCTACACCAACATCTCCTGGACGCTGAAGGTCGACATCGTCTGCGAGCACTTCTGCCGGCTGCTCGAGCACATGGACGCGCACGGCCACGCCACCATGGTCCCGGTCCCCGATGACCCCGCCATGGAGCGCGTGCCGATGCTCGACCTCAGCTCGGGCTACGTGCAGCGCGGGATCGCCCACTTCCCCCAGGCCGGCACCCGCGGCCCCTGGACAGCGGCGATGGCCTACGAAAAGGACGTCCAGCGCCTGCGCGAGGGACCCGTCGAGGACCCCGAACTGCGCTTCACCACCACCCTGCAGGCCCGCCGCGAGCCGGCGCTGGCCGCGTGACAGGAAGGACACGACGATGACCGAGATCACCTTCACCAGCCACGGCGTCCCGTGCGCCGCCTGGCACCTGCCCGCCACCACCGACACATTCTCCGCCCAGGCCGGCCGGCCCTGCGTCGTCATGGCGCACGGGTTCGGCGGCACCCGGGACACCGGGCTGCTGGCCTACGCCGAAGCGTTCGCCCAGGTCGGCCTCGACGCGTTCGTGTTCGACTACCGCGGCTTCGGCGCCTCGCACGGCACCCCCGCCAGTTGGTGTCCTACCGGCGCCAGCGCCAGGACTACCACGCGGCGATCGCCGCCGCCCGGGCCCTGCCCGGCGTCGACCCCGACCGGATCGTGTTGTGGGGAACCTCCTACTCCGGCGGTCACGTCATCGCGGTCGCCGCCCGGGACCGGCGCGTCGCGGCGGTGATCGCGATGACCCCGGCCACCGACGGGCTGGCCGCACTGGCCCAGATCGCCCGCTACGCCGGCCCCGGCCAGCTGGCCCGCGCGACCGCCCACGGGCTGCTCGACACGGGCCGCGCCCTCACTCGCCGCGCACCGCACCACGTGCCGGTCGTCGGGCCACCCGGGTCCGCGGAGATCATCAGCACCCCCCGGAGCCGAGGCCGGCTACCTCGCCATGGCCGGCCCGACCTGGCGCAACCAGGTCTGCGCGCGCTCGGCCCTGGAGGTCGGGCTCAACCGGCCCACCACCTCCGCACGGCGCCTCACCTGCCCGACCCTCGTGCAGGTGGGCGATCGCGACATGGTCGCGCCGCCGGACGCGGCGCGCCGCACCGCCCGCAAGGCCGGACCGCTCGCCCAGCTGCGCGAGTACCCCGTCGACCACTTCGACGTCTACCAGGGCTGCTGGCAGCAGCGCGCGCTGGCCGACCAGCTCGGCTTCCTGTCCCGAACCCTCGCCCCGCTCAGCGTCACCCAGCCGTGCGATCTCCAGTTATCTGCTGTCTGAGCGCTGTAGCTAGCGTGGCGAGCGAGTACGCGCCCATGTTTACGCAGCCCAGAGCCGCTTACCCTGAGCCAATAGCGTCCAAGCCTATAAGCAGCTGCCTAAGCAGCGGCAACAGCAACAGGAGCCACCGCCCGGAAGCATTTCCGCAGGTAAAACGGCAGTTCAGCGCGCCCGGAGGGATTCGAACCCCCGCCCTTCTGCTTAGAAGGCAGCTGCTCTGTCCGGCTGAGCTACGGGCGCCCGGAGATAAGTGTGGCCGGCGAAGATCACGCCTCGGCTACGTACGGATCGCAGTGTGTCGCGACCCCGTCCTCACGGACAGCCCAGTCTACGAACATGCACCGCCTAGCCGCCGGGTCGCTGCCGATCATGCAGTACGTCATAAGGATGCTCCTCAGGAAAGCCGCCCCGCCCGCGAGGCCAGCCTGGTTCATGGAGCGTTCTCGAAGTCAAGCGCCGAGGAAGTCAGTCACCGAACGTCGGATGCCCGTCGCGTCCAGCCCGTACCTCGCCGCGTGGTAGGAAGGCGTCCCGTACCGCCGCAGCTCGTAACGCCCCACGCCGATGCTGAGCAGCCGAAACGCGGAACGCCCCGCCAGCGCCGCAGACGCCGCATACGCAGACGTCCCGGCCAGGTACGGCTCGACCAGCACCACGGTGTCAGCGGCGTCCGCGGCCAGCGCCCGCAGCCCCTCTCCGTCGAACGGCCGAACGGTCGTCGTGTAAGCCACGGTCACATCCAGATCGCTCACCGCGTCGAGCACCGGCGACAGCATCGGCCCGACCGCGACCACCACCGCCCGACGCCCCGGGCGCACCACCTGCAGCCCCGGCCACAGCGGCAGCGTGGAGCGGTTGCTTTCGGTGGACAGGCGCAGGTACGTGGAACCAGAGTCCAGCACCCCCATCGCCCCGCGCAGCAGCTCCGCCACCTCGTCCGGATGCCCAGGCACCTGCACCGCGAACCCGGGCACCGTGTCGATCAGCGCCACGTCCTCTGGTGCCTGGTGGGTCCGGCCGGCCCGGGCCGCATCGTAGGACGCGCCGACGCTGACCAGCACGGCCCGCGCCTCTTGATGGCCGAGATCCAGCTTGACCTGCTCGAAGGCCCGCCCGACCAGGAACGGTGCGTAGGTGTGCACGATCGGCCGCAGTCCGGCCAGCGCGAGCCCACCGCCGACGCTGATCATCAGCTGCTCCCTGATGCCCACGTTGAGCACGCGGTCCGGGTGCCGGGCCGCCGCCTTCGCGAAGAGGTCGGCCGAGATCTCGGCCAGCACCACGGCGGCCAGCGGATCCTCGTCGAGCACCGACGAGGCCGCCGAAGCGAAAACCGTCCGCATGTCGCTCATGACTCTGCCTTTCCCTCCACTGCCGCCACGACCAGCCGAGGCCCCTCACCGGAGCCGGAAGCCGAAAGCGCCGCCGCCAGCGCCGCGTGGTCGCGCCCGGACACCCGCGTCACCGACCATCCGCTGACCGCGAAGTGCGCCTCGATCCCGCCCCGGCCCCAGCCGAACGACGAGGACTGGTTGTCGACCGCCACCACGACGAGGTTCGCCAGCCCGACCGCGCCCGCGTAGACGATGGCCTCGGCGTTGCTGCCCTCGTCCAGTTCCGCGTCGCCGACCAGCACGAACACTCGCGGCGTGAGCAGCCCGCGGGCGATCAGCCCGTGCGCCAGGCCGACCCCGAGCGGCAGGCCGTGCCCGAGCGACCCGCTGGCGATCTCCACGCCCGGGATCAGGTTACGGTCCGGGTGGTAACCCAGCCGCGAGCCGGCCGAGCCGAACCCCGCCAGCCACGGCTCCGGGATGAACCCCTTGGCCGCCAGGACGGCGTAGTAGGCGGCCGGGCCGTGCCCCTTGGACAGCAGGAACCGGTCCCGGCCCGGATCGTCCAGACGGTCCGGCGAGACCCGCAGGACCTGGTCGTACAGCACCCACAGCACGTCCAGGGTCGAGGTCGCGCTGGGCCCGTGCTTCTCGTCCCCGGTCATCGCGGTCATCAGCCTGGGCAGCTCCGCATAAGTCCTCATGTCGTCCAGCCTGAGCGCAGCGAGCGCCCGGCGCATCGGCCCGCCGTCCCGGCCCCGCTCCGCCGATGGTCCTACGCCCCGGGCACAATGTCCTGATGTCCCGCTGTCCCCGCTGGCCCCGGGGGACGACTGTGCCATGCCCCTCCGGGGGGGCTCCGTCCTCGTCGGCCCCCCTGGCAGCTCTCTGGCACAGGGGGCTCCGGCCCCCCATTCCCCGTGGCCCCCCCGCGAGGGCATGGCCGCTCGCCGCAGGCCTCGCCGCCGGGGTGGCGCTCGACGCGCTGCTCGGCGACCCCCGCCGCGGCCACCCGGTGGCCGCGTTCGGCCGGGCCGCCGCCGCGCTCGAGGCCCGCGACTACGCCGATTCCCGGCTGCGTGGCGCCGCGCACGCCGCCGCCTGCGTCTTGGCCGTCGCCGCCCCCGCCGCGCTCCTGCACCGCCGCACGCGAGGCCGGCCGCCGTCGGAGGCGGTCGCGGTCGCGCTCGCGGTGTGGGCGGTCACCGGTGCCCGTTCGCTACATCATGAGGCCGAACGGGCCGTGGTTGCCCTGGCCGGCCACGACCTTCCCGCCGCGCGGCGGGTACTGCCCAGCCTGTGCGGCCGTGACCCGGCCGGCCTGGACGCCGCCGAGATGACGCGGGCCGTGATCGAGTCCGTGGCGGAGAACACCTCCGACGCGGTGGTGGCCCCGCTGCTGTGGGGCGCGGTGGGCGGCCTGCCCGGACTGGCCGCCTACCGCGCGGTCAACACGCTCGACGCGATGGTGGGCCACCGTTCCCCCCGGTACCTGCGCTTCGGCTGGGCCTCGGCCCGCCTGGACGACGTGGCCAACTGGATCCCCGCCCGCGTGACCGCCGCGCTGACCATAGCCTGCGCGGCGGTGGTCCCGCTGCCTGCCGCTCGCGAGCCCGCGGCCCCCCTGCCGGGGACGTCCGCCCAGAGTCCGCCGACCGGGGGACGTCTTGCGGTCGGCCCGGCCTCCTCGGCCCTGCGGGCCGTGCTCCGCGACGGCCCGCGTCACCCCAGCCCGAACGCCGGGCGGTGCGAGGCCGCCTTCGCCGGGGCGCTCGGCATCCGCCTGGGCGGGATCAACGTCTACGGCGGCGTCGCCGAGGTCCGGCCGGAGCTGGGGGAGGGCCGCACCCCGGAGCCCGACGACATCCGCCGCGCGGTCCGGCTGTCCCGGGCCGTCACCGCGGCCGCGGCCGGCCTGGCCGTGCTGGTCGCGCTGTATTGTCCCGCTCGCCTCCGGGCGCTCTTGATGCGCTGCCTTCCCTCGCCTTAGGCGCGGCGGGCGAAGAATCCGATCAGCCATACAATCAGTGCCGCGATGGCGACCCACCACAGGACGTGCAGGGCGAATCCAGCACCGGCGACGATCAGGATGATCAGCAGGGCCAGCAGCAAGAGCAGCATCGTCGGGCCTCCTTCGTAAGCCTTAGCGCTCATACAGGTACCCCGCTGGACTGGGTTAAACGGGGGGATGGGTATGCAGCCTGCCGGAGTGGCTGACCGGGGTGGATTATCCGGGACGGCGCGCTCCGCGCACCGTGCGGGTCAGTTCCCGGCCCCGGCGGCGCCTCATCAAGCACCTGTGCCTCACCCATCCCATTTGCGCGGAAGATCCGGCCGTCGTGGAGGATCCGGGCAACTGGGGAGCACCGAGACGGAAACACTGTTCGGCCAGTGTGCGTCTTGTGTGCGCCCGCGGGGCGTGGCGTGGGCGGTACATGCCCTGGTCGGGCCGGGCGGTAACGTTTCCGGAACGGTCCGGGCGTACCGTGGCGTTCTGTGGGAGGGACGCAGCCCGTGGGCGGGCGGGCACCGGTGACCGCGGGCCCGGCCGGGCGCCGGTTCCGGATGACGGTGCCCGGGGTGGCCGTATGGTCGCTGGGCGTGCTGATAGTCCTGTTCTTCGCCGCGCTGGTGCTGCTGGCTTTCGCCGCCCGGGAGGCGGAATCCGACATCGAGGTCTTCGCCTTCGCGCTGGTGCTGGCACCCGTCGGGTTCGTCGTGGCGCGGCGCCAGCCCGGTAATCCGCTGGGCTGGATGTTTCTCGCGCTGGCCGCGATATCAGCCCTTGGCCCGGCGGCAGGGGCCTACGCGGTGCTCAGCTACCGGCTCGGTCATCACCTGCCGCTGGTCGCGGCGGCCGTGTTCCTCGCGCTGTGGTGGTGCCCGCTGATCGTGATGTTTCCGCTGGTGATCCTGCTGTTCCCGGACGGCCGGCTGCCCTCGCCGCGGTGGCGGCCGGTGCTGTGGGGCTACCTGGCGGTCGGCGCGTGCTGGCCGGTCAGCGTCTACGCGGTGGCGATCAGCGCCGTTGCCGCGGGCGATGTGCACATCCTTCCCGGCGGTGACCTGAAGGCGGTGGACAACCCGGCGGGCAGCTCGGCGTGGCTGGGTTCGGTCGAGGCGGTCATACTGCCGGTGCTGGCGGTGTTCTGGCTGGTGTTCGTGGCCCGCCAGGTGCTGTCCTGGCGCCGCGCGGACGGCGAGCGCCGCCAGCAGCTCAAATGGCTGATGAGCGGTGCGGCCGTGTGCATGGCGGCCACGACCTTCATCGCCGTCGGGGGGACCCTTGACACCTCGGCGTCACCCGCCTTCCAGGCGATGTTCAACGTCGTAGCCGTCGGCATCGGGGCGCTGCCGGTGTCCATCGGGGTGGCGATCCTGAAGTACCGGCTGTATGACATCGACCGGATCATCTCCCGGACCCTGGCCTACGCAATCGTCACCGGGCTCCTGGTCGGGGTGTACGCCGGGCTGGTGCTGCTGGCCACCGGCGTGTTCCGGTTTCACAGCACGGTGGCGGTGGCCGCGGCCACGCTGGCCGCGGCGGCCCTGTTCAATCCGCTGCGACGGCGGGTGCAGCGGGCGGTGGACCGGCGGTTCAACCGGGCCCGCTACGACGCGGACCTGACCGTGGCCGCGTTCGCGTCCCG
>Ga0187781_10003396_pt1 | contig 11997 bp, 7 predicted proteins | sample 0715_SJ02_MP02_2_FD_132447 | JGI IMG/M metagenome (GOLD analysis project Ga0187781, IMG submission 132447) | Tropical peat soil microbial communities from peatlands in Department of Meta, Colombia - 0715_SJ02_MP02_20_MG | ecosystem: Environmental > Terrestrial > Soil > Wetlands > Peat | place...
GACGACCGAGGCCGCGCTGGCGGTTCCGTCGTACTTCAGGATCAGCACGTCGCTCGTCGCGGGATCGACCAGCACGAAGGTTGGCTGGACTCCCACGGTCAACGTCGTGACGAGCGCCGGGGTCGCGGCACTATTGAAGACGAGCTCGCTCCCCGACGGGGAGCCGAGGTAGAAATCCCCGTTGGAAGTGTCGAGGAATCCGAATGGGTCGATCGGCACGGACGTCTCGATCGTCTCGACCACGGTGTTCGATGAGCTGACGATCGTCACGTTACTGGTTTTTTGCCCCGTTATGTCCGGAACATAGAGGTCCTGGTTCACCGAATCGTACGTTGGGATGAAGGGTGCATTCGGATCCGAGATCGTAGCGACGATCTTGTTCGCCGAACTGATCGCGTCGATCTGACCCTTGGCCGGCAGCGTGACATACATTTCCTTCGTCGCGGGGCTGTACACCATCGCGATCGGCTCCGAGCCCGTGCCGGTGGAGATCGTTGTAACCGTGAGCGCGGTCGAGACCGCGGATACCGTGCCACTGAGGACGTTCACCAGGTAGACGTCCTCGTTCGCCGGGTCGTAGTACGGGGTCCCGGGTTCTTCCCCGACCGCGACCTCCGTCACCGAGTTCGTCGATTCGTTGATAACCGCCAGATCGCCATTCGTGGCTCCGCTGGTCCCGCGGCAGGTTACGTACACGTTGCCCGACGGGGCGATCATTCCCGCGGCCGGATCTGCTACCACGGTGATCGTCTTGACCACGGTGTTCGAGTTCGAGATGACCGTCACGGTGCCGGCGGTCTGGCTGATGACGTAGACGTCGCCGTTCGTAGAGTCGTAGCCCGCTCCGATCGGGTCCGCTCCGACGGAGATCGTCTTCGTGACCTTGTTCGTCGACCCCTTGATCACCGAGACGGACGAGGAGTTCGTGTTCGTCACGTAGAGGTCCCCGTTCTTCGGGTCAAACGCCGTTTCGTCGGGGTTCTTGCCCACCTTCACGGTCTTGACCGAGAACGTCGCCACCGTCCCGCCCTTCGACGGACCTCCGTGAAGGACGGAGAGGGAATGTGCACTGGCAACTCCGGGTCCCAGCGCCATCAATGTAACCGCAACCAATGCACCCAGTGCGACCCACGACTTTCTACGCTCCGACAAATCGGTCTGCCTTCCTGCTCGGCGAGCGGGGCCGGATATACTTCATCGGATAATACCATACGTTGGCCGCCCGGCACCGGAAGGACTTCGAGCTGCACGAGGAGGAGGGCATACCAGTCTTTCGTTCCCCCGGGCGGGGCTTGCGATGTAGCGGTTCGATGGGCGAGGCCAAGCGCATGTATCATTCCGGCACCGTCTTCGGGCACACGTCGGTCGCGGAGCAGTCGGACATGCCGGTGCTGTCGGCGGAATCCAACTGCGTTGAGAGCGGTGCCATCGGGACCTCTTCCCCATCGAATTCAGCGCATTGGATTCACGGCGTCGAAGTCGCCTGTCCGCACCGTGGCTTCATCGTGAGCGACGGTCTCTTCGTTGCGTTGGTTCTATGGCGCGGACCGAATCAAGGGCACAGATGTTCGGGGTGGTGAGTCGGATCTGACGGCTCCCCCTGCCGCGCCCCAGGCCTCCCCAAACCGCCCTCTTCTCAAGCCACGGTGGAGCGAGCGCGTTGGCCGGCGACCTTTTGGTCTCGGCTTTTGGTTCGGCGTCGCCATCCTGCTCGGCTACCTCGTCGCCGCGCTGAGCGCCCTCGTCGTCTTCCGCCAGTCGCTCGATCTCCTCGCAACGAACTCGGCGTGGGTCCCCCCTGAGCCGTACGCCCCGGCGATCGGGCCCTCTCTGGCCCACCCGTTCGGCGTCCTCCCGGGCCTCGGGGTCGACCTCTTGCAAGCCCTCTGGCAGGCCACTCCCTGGGACCTCGCCATCGTCGGCGGGATCCTCGCCTTCGACGCCCTTCTCGGCTGGTTCCTCGGCGCCATCGCCGGGCTCAACGAGGGCGGCACCCTGGACACCCTCATCAGCTGGGTCGGCGACACCGTCGGAGCAATCCCCTCCTTCTTCCTCATCGTCGGGGTCTTCGCCGGACTCAGCGCGATCGCGCCGACCGACGTCGGAATCCCTCTGTTCATCGTCCTCTTCGGAGCGATCATCTGGCCTTCGACGGCCCGCCTTACGCGGGACCGGGCGCGGCTCGTGGCCCGACAGCCGTATGTCGAGGCGACACGGGCATGCGGTGGGAGCCGGCGTCGCATTCTCCTCCGTCACATCCTCCCCGGCTCGGTTACCCCCATGTTGACCCAACTGCCCCTCGATATCGCTCCGATTTACTTCGTTCTCATCGTCTTCCCGTGGTTCTGGGACTGTGCGAGCCACTCGCCCAAAGCGGGGTATGGCGCAATCTACGTCGAGCCATCGCTTCCCCCGTTCTCTCCGCTGCCGTCGGTCGGGTTTCCCGAGTGGGGAAACATCCTCGCGGTCGGGGTCTGCTACGGGCTTCCGGTCTCAACGGGGATTGTCCAGGCACCGGTGTTCTGGTGGATGTTCGTCTTTCCGCTGGTTGCCATCCTGGGTCTGGCCCTTGCAATCGCGCTGGTCTGCGACGGCCTCGACCGTCGAATTACCCGGTTGGGCCATTTCTGAGCGCGGACCGATCCGATGAACTTAGGGAGTCAAGGGGGAGGGAGTTCCACCGGTGACCGCGGATCATGTTTCTGTATGGGAGTCGTGCATTTCGTGAGGCGATCCGGGGCGGCGGTTTGACCCGGAAGATCACGGTGGAGCCGCGCAGGGAGTTACACCCAGACCTGGGCCCCGCGGCAAAATCAGCCTTCCCCCCCGCACCTCCACCCCCTGGTAGGGGTCGTTCGAGATCAGGAGGTTCCCGTCCAGGTCGGCATAATCGACGAGAGGAGAAAGGTGCGCTGCAGCCGTGATACTGAGCGAACTCGCCACCATACAGCCGAGCATCGTCTTCAGACCGAGCGCGCGAGCGGCTTGGATCATTCGAAGCGCCTCCTGAATTCCACCGCACTTGTCGAGCTTGACGTTGACCACGTCGTACGCTCCGACCAATTGGGAAAGCTCCCGGAGATTCGTTGCGGCCTCGTCCGCGACGATCGGCAGTCGAACGCGGCTTCGCACCCAGCGCGTCTCAGAGATCATCTCCGCGGGCATCGGCTGCTCGACGAACTCCACACCCTGGGATTCGAGCCACTGGATCTTGCGGAGCGCCGTTTCTCGGTCCTTCCATCCTTCGTTGACGTCGACTCGGAGGGGTTTGTCCGTTACCTCACGAACGGCGGCGAGCGTCGTCTCGTCGGACTGGAGTCCCATCTTGATCTTAAGGATCGGATACGCCTCCGCTTCGAGGACTTTCTCTCGGATCACCTCACCAGTGTCGACGCCTATCGAGTAGCTGGTGATGGGGGTGTCGTTCGGGTCGAGTCCCAGCAAACGGAAGAGCGGAAGTCCGTAGCGCTTCCCGACCCAGTCGAGGAGAGCGATGTCTACGGCCGCCTTGGCCGCAAATTGTCCCGGCAATCGGCCCGAGATTTCGGTCGAGAACTTCTGGAACTCCGACGGATCCATCGCCTCGAGGGTCGGCCGGATCGATTCGAGGGCTCGAAGACCGTCTTCGGCGCTTTCCCGGTATCGTGCAATCGGAGCCCCCTCCCCAAGGCCTGTTATCCCGTTGTGGGTCATTGCGACGTGGATTGTGTCGCGGTGCTCGCTCGTGGACATGGTGGTGGTCCATGGACGGCGAAGGCTCAGCCGCACTTGCGTGAATGCCCACCGCGGACCACTGGGCGGCTCTGGCATGACCGAAGTCGCTAGATTTCGGACGAGAATATCCTCGACGCCTAGGCGCTCCGCCGAGCAGCCCTCGGAATTCCCTCGAGTACGTCGAGACCCGGAGTACCCGCGAACATGGGCTCAGGCGGTGGAGCGATTCCCCCGGCCGCGTCAATCGCCAAGCGACCTTGATTCCGAGGGTCGGAGACGCCGGCACCCTGCACACCTGGCTCCGGGAAATGAGGGCCCTCGCACGTCGACCCCACCAATGGATCCGGCCATTGTGATCGAAGGTGGAACGCCGGAGAGCGTAGGTGCAACCCCCCGAATGAGATCGGGCTCCCGTTCGGAAGACGAATATCCTCGCGACGTGCTATGCGAGTAGCAGTGGACGCTCGCCATCGAAGCATCTACGCTTCGGTTGAGGTGACCGGGCACCCATGAGGCGCAAGTGGTCCGCCGTCAGGAATTCCGCGGTACTCGCGGTTCTAATCGGCGGCGCAGCCCTTCTGATGGTTTCCACCCCCCTGACGTCGTCGGGCGTTGCAGCCTCGGAGGGGGTCGGTCACCCTCTGGGAATACCGTTGGGACCTGTCGGCATCCATAGAGAATTGGCGGTTTCGGAATTCTCGGTTTCTCAACGCACCAACTCGAGCTTCGATCTATCGTGGAATCAACCTGCGAGCGTCACGAACGATACTCTGTGGATACGGGCACAGGCATGCCCGGCACTGTTCGGATCGGGTGGAATCTCAACGGACGGACCGGTGTCGAGCTACCAGTTTGCGGGGCTGGGGCCTCCCGGTCAGCCCTTCTGTTTGGGTGTCCGGCCGTGGAGCGGGCCCTTGAAGGGAAGCATGGCCGAGATGAACGTCACCCTTGCGCCCGGCGACATCGCCGGCACGGTGCGGGCCGACGTAGACGGGTACGGTCCAAGTCCCACGATGGTGGGTGCAAACGTAACGGTCTACTCCGAGACCTGTGCGGGCAAAGTTCCGACAGTTTCGGGTTGTCCGGTCGTAGCGAACACGAGCACGGGCAGCGGTGGGGCGTTTTCGCTCGAGGTGCCGAGTGGCTCGTACTACGTGGCGGTGGCCCCCGACCCAGAGATCGCCGACCCATCGTATCTGTACGGCTTCGGAGGCGCGGCTGCGAACGTGACAACGCCGAACCAGTCGATCAACCTCACGGTATACCCATTCGTTCCGTACGGCAACTCGACCCTCGTCCTTCCTGGGTACGCCTGTCTCCGACCGTACCTGGACGACTACGATGGCCAAGGACCCGGGTGCCAGAATCCCGTCCTTTCCTGGACTCAGGACGGTGCGTACTACGTGAACGCGACCGACGAGCTCGTGTTCTACTCGTTCGTGAATCGGACGGTGTACGCGATCGCTCCGTGGACCCCCCTCTTCCAATCGTTCCCCTCGTATGCGATGATCCCGAATCTCCTCGAGATCACTCAGGATGGCACGTTCATCTATTCGTGGGGAACGCTGACCAGCAAGTCCACCGTCGTCACCGCGGAGGCGGTCAACGTGACGACGCACCAGGTGTTCCTCTACGATTTCACCTCGTTCGGCACCTCGGCCGTCCAGGCGAACGGTCAGGTTCAGATGACCGGTTGGGACGGAAACGACTCCCAGTTCACGGTGATCCTTTCCAGCGGCGCTGTCGTGGACCACGACATCTGGAGTAGCGGCGAGTCGCCCGTCGCCACCATGGATTTCTTCGAAGCGAACAACGTGTACTGGGAGCCGTACCTGAACGGGTACATCGACGTGGAAGCCGATGGCTCCTCCAGCGACTACGTGGAAGAGTGGCAGCTCACCGGCCCCACGAGCACGACCCTGGAGAAGACGTACGACCAGCAGTGGAAATCGGGTGGTGGGATCATTGTCAACGGGGTCAACGGGGTCTCGTTTAACGCGAGTTCCCGCGAGTTAAGCGTTCAGGCCGAGTACAGCGGTCTGGTCTACCAGGTCTCAGGTTCCGGAACTCTCACCACTCTCCTTGTCGTCACGAACCTGTATCACCCGGGAAAACCGCCTGCGGAGCCGCTGGGCAACGCCGCGGCGTCGGACCGGGCCACGATCACGACCGAAGGCCCGTTCTACGGCGGGAACTATCAAGGATTCGGGAACGACTCGTGGCTCGTGAACCTCGACCCGGGACATCTCGGGTACGAATCGACCAACGTGAGCCCGTACGTCTACAATGGCGTACTTCCGTTCAGCTACGCGTGGATCCAATGGTTCCAGGAAGGGATGTTCTACAACACCTCCTATCTCATCGCTCCAGTCTCGTACGCGTGTGCGCCCGGAGGTTCGTTCTGTCCGATCAACGGAACCGGTGACTACGTCCCTGGTACGATCTGGTGGATGTGGAGGCTGGGCCTCCCCGAATTTCCGAACCCCAGATCTGCGCCCATGGCCGACGTCCTGCCCCCGCCACCGACCGATGTGACCGCCGCTCGAGCGACCAATTCGTCCATCGCGTTGCAGTGGACGCCACCGGTCGCCTTTGGCCTCATCAACTACACCGTTTCTTGGGGGACCTCGGCCGGTCCCGCCGGATCCGCGTCGGTTCCACCGACCCAGGACCACTACACGATCGAGGGGCTCGACCAGGGGACCGCGTACGACCTTCAGGTCGAGGCGTGGAACCTCCACTTCCACGGAGGAAGCGAAGGGATTTCCCTGCGGTACACAGAGGCCGCCGCCACGAACCTTTCGTTGACCTCAGTCACCGCGAGTTCCGTCTCGCTCTCATGGACGAACCCGACGGAGCCGTTTACCAGTGTCGAGCTCGACTACGGGGTGTCCCCATCGGGACCGACGACCAACCTCTCGGTGGGAACGGACTCAGAGCACAATGTCAGTGGGCTGTCCTCAGACCTGACGTACTACTTCGAAGTCGTGGCCTGGAACGGTTCGGTGGCCGAGACTCCCTCCAACCAGGTCGAAGCGGAGACCCTGAACCAGACCGCGGTCACCAATCTGCGGGTGGTCTCGACGAGTTCCTCGTGGATCACTCTAAAGTGGTCCAACCCGTCGGGGGAGTTCACCAACCTCACCCTCGACTACGGGACCTCGCCGTCCGCGCTCTCCGTCCAGCTCTCGATTGGCACGCCATCGGAGTACACGTTGGAGGGTCTTCCGTCGGGAACGACGTACTGGTTCGAGATCGTCGCTTGGAACGGGACGACGGCGGCACTGCCGTCGAACGAAGTGGAAGCCTCGACGTTCGTCCTCCCGAAGGTCACTGCCCTCTCGATTTCGTTGGAACTACCGGAATCCGTCTCCCTTTCTTGGACCAATCCGGTCACCGAATTCACGAACCTTTCAATCGAACTCGGATCGTCCCCTTCGACCCTCGGGAACGCAATTTCGGTTGGGGTCCCTTCGCAGTACACGGTAACCGGCCTCGATCCAGGGACGAACTATTGGTTCGAGGTCGTTCCGTGGAACGGAACGACCCAGGGGATCGGGTCGGGCGTCGTGGAAGGATCAACGCCGGAGTTGCCCGTCGTGACCTCCTTTACCATCCTCTCGACCAATCTGACCTCGGTCTCCAGCTCCTGGACGAATCCATCCGAGCCGTACACGAACCTAACGTTCGAGTACGGGACCAGCCCCTCCGTTCCCCAGTACCAGCTTTCTCTGGGCATCGCCCCGTCGAGCTACGTCGTCAGCGATCTCTCCCCCGGAACTGCATACTGGTTTGTCGTCGTTCCATGGAACGAGGGGGTCCGCGGGACTCCGTCGCAGGAGATCCAGGATACGACTCCCACGTTCCCGGGGGCCTCGGCGCTGCAGGTGACATCGAGCGGACCGAACTCGATCTCGCTCGCCTGGACGATTGCGCCGGCTCCGCTCACGAACGAGACGCTCGAATGCGGGACCAATCCGTCCAACCTCTCCGACCAAGTCGAGCTTGGTCCCGTTTCAAATGAGACTGTAACGGGGCTCTCGCCGGAAACAAGGTACTGGTTCGAAGTCGTCCCCTGGAATGGAGCCTACCCTGGGACCCCGTCCAACCTCGTCGAGGGGACGACGGCCGCGGCGGCCCCGATTTTGCTCTATATCACGTCCGTCGGCGCGCGTTCCGTCTCCCTAGCCTGGAAGGGCGCACCGAACGCGACGAGTTCCCTCGAGATTTTGATGGGAACCCACTCTACCGGCCTCAACGGAAAATCGTGGGTCCCGGGCGGAACTGCGTCGTATGTTCTTGAGAACCTTTCTCGCGGGGCCACCTACTGGTTCGAAGTGGTAGCGTTCGTGAACTCGACCGGTTCCGGACCCGGGGCCCATCTCATGTCTCCGTACTCCGTCCCCTCCGAGGAGTTGAGCGTACGGACCCTCGGTTCGGGCGGGAGCGAATCGGCTTTCGAAACACTGATTGTCACACCCTGGACTTGGCCGGTCCTCGCCGTGGTCCTCGGCGCGGTAGCGTTTATCACCGCACGCTGGAAGTCCGGGTCTGTGCAGGGCCGTTGAGTGCCCTTTGCCTTCGTGGGTTCCCGCGAAGGATATCGTTCGGAGGCCCGTGTCAGTCGTGCCCCGGCGTGGTCGATCGGGCCGTGGATGAACCCTGCTCGACCGGTTCAAACCAAGTATCTGTCCAGACAATCTCAAGCACAGTCTCGTGGACCGGTCGGCAGGTCGGACTCGTTATACGACATCGTTCGACCGAGAACGACCGTCAATACGCATTTATACGTGGATGTCGCCCTAGGAGAGGTTAGTGGGGGCCGAATGACGAAAGAGCGGGTGCGGCAACGAACCGTCTACTTGGTAACCGCGGGTCTGGTCGCGTGCATGATTGCAGGATTTGCGATGGCCGCGTTTTCGACCGGCGGAGTGAACAAAGCCCAACAGGGGTCTCAGACGACGACGGTCGAGCCGATCGCCGGGCTCACTTTCGTCTCCACGAATTTGACGGAATTGTCGAGCTCGCCGACCGCGACGTGTTCCTCCGGGACGCCGTGTGACCTCTCGACGGCGAGCTACGCAAGTTGCGTGGGTGGGTTTTCCTCTTCTCTGACGTGCGGCGTTACAGACTTCATCGAGCAAATCAACCTGACCACTACTTCGACCTCGCTGCCCGCGAACGCGAACGTAGAGTTGACCGTCTTCGTAACGGGAACTCCGACCGGGGCCTCAACGCCCATCACGGTGGCATGCCCCGGGACCTACTATGACGAACCGACCGGCGCCCCCGCCACGGCGAACTTCATCACGCTCGATTTCGACATCGGGAGCGTGGCCTTGGGTGGACCGGGGAGTGTCACCTCGGTCACCGTGATCGGAAACGTCCTCTAGGCGCCGCGGGAAGACGCCGGTCGCGACCGGTCAGGCGGAGAATGGCGACCCGGGATCCTCCGCCCCGGTCCGTTCGCGACTTCCGCGACCGACGCGCGGACGCTCGATTGCGGGCCGCCGCTGGTCTTTAGCATGGGTACGTCTTCCGACCTCCCAATGACCGTCGTGGCGGCTTCCAGCCGCAAAGCCGGCCTCCTCAACGTTCGCGGAGCGTACCCGCTGCTCCTCATCGGCGCCGCCCTCGTGGCCTATGGCGTGCTTGTCAGCATCCAAACTCCCGCCGCCACGGTGGGCCGCTTCGAGATATGGCCGCTCCTCGTCGTCTTGGGGGCGACCGTCATTGGAGCCGGAATTTTCTCTCTGTACTTCGCGATCGACGAGTCCCTCCCAGAGTCCACAGCGGGCGCGAGAAACGAGCGTGACGAACGACCTTCGGACGCGCATCCCGCCTCAGGAGTAAAGGCGAGTGGATCGGCTTCTCCGGTTGCGACGCCTCCGCCCTGGTGGGAGGGTCTGCCGGACAGCTCCTCTTCGAAGAGACGGCCTGCCGCGCCCGAGGCGCTCGGGGCCCCGAGGTCCAGTTCCGCGTCGAGCGAGCTCCACCTCCCCTCCAGCAGGCCTACCGGCCTCCCCGCCGCCTCGACCCCCACGATTCCTCCGACCGAACCCCCGGACGACGTGGCCAGCACGTTGAAAGAGCTCGAAGCTATCTCGCTCGAGATCTCTTCGATTGTCCCTGCATCCTCGAAGCCCTCCGCACCACGGACGCGAACGACACGGTGTTCGGACTGCGGCCAGACCATCCCGCACGACGCCACCTTGATCTGCGAGGAGTGCGGGAATTGCCTCTGCGCAAATTGTGCGAGCGAGACGGCACTTTCGACGGGCGTCGTGACCTGCCGTGCCTGCCGGGTTCGAACGGAGCTGGACATCCGGGGGAAGCGCAGAGGGGTTCCCCAGGCCGGCGGAGCCTCCCGGGTCCGGCCCAACGATTGATTGGGCGGGCGCAAGTCCCACCATCGAAGTTCGAAGACTTCGGAATGAGCAGCGATCGATCCTGAGGGATCGGGAACACCGCCTCGGGGGCTAGCCGAGTTGCTCCGGGGGGAGCCGGTAGGCGAGGCGGCGACGCCTCCAGATCAGCAGGGCCACAACGACGGCCAGAATCAGCACCCCGCCTGCGACGGCGATGATTCCTGAGCCCAGGCTCGGCCCGCCGAGTCCGGAATGATTTGACGGCGTAAGATTCGACGGAAGGTCCTCCCCGAAGGCAATGAACCCGTACATTCCGAGCTGGAAGTGACCCGTTACGTTGCAGACGAACTCGTACCACCCGGGGGACGACGGCGAGGTGAATGCGCCGACGGACGTGTCGCCGTATCCATTCACCGTCGCAGCGTAGAGCGGAGGGTACTGCGCAAAGAGCTGATTGAGCTGGGCCGCCGAGTAATTGTCCGGGATGACGAAGCCTTCCCGAGACGAGATGTTGAACGAGTGCTGGAGCACATCATCGTCGTGGAACGTCACCGTGATGGTCGCGTTGGTCGGAACCTGCTGAAAGACGTCCGGCTGGTAACCATAGTTCTTCACCGCCGTGACGGAAATCGACCCCGTCGGTGCGTCCGTCCCGGCCGACGCACCCGAGGCCCGCGGCAGGGGTGAAGACGGAACAATGGACCCGCACACGAGGACGAGAAGAATCCCTACGGCCAGCGCCGTCGCGCCCGGGAGGGCGCCCCGCGCGAGCATTGCCAGGAAACCAAGCGACGACTATAGCGACCCCCAGCGCTAAAAATACCATGCTCGGCGGGAACGGTTTTCGTCCGTGAGCCCGTCAACCGCCGTCGAGGCAAGGTTTAAGCGACTCTCCCGGGCATGTTTTTTCGCCGGTCACGGGATGAGTCGCCGTGGGCCGCTCATCGACGTGGCGGGCCAAGCGAGCGGCAGGAACGCGCATCGCCGAGAGCAGACGGATGGGGATGGTCGCTACGCCCAAGCCGACCCCGGCGGAAGGGCCGGGAGCCGTATCCCGGCACTTCGTGTCCGACTTCGAGGACTGGCGAATCGTCACCGTTCATCAGCTCCAGCACTATCTTCGGACGAACCGATTCTTCGGATTGCTAACCTTTGTCGCGGTGATCTCGGCACTGACCCTGTCGTTCGAGGTCAGTGCCGGGGTCGCGGCCGTTCGGGTCGAGCAACTCTATCGCAGTTCCGAGTATCTCAGCAACTACCTCTCGAACGCCGGACTCTGGATCATTCTCGCGGCCGCGTTCTTCGGGGGGGATGCGCTGAGCGTCGACTTCTCGACGGGTGCTGGGTACTACATGCTTGTCCTGCCGGTCCGCCGATCGGTGCTGTTGGCAGGACGGTACACTGCCGCCGTCCTCGTGACCCTCGCGATCGCTGGGGTCTACTACGTCTTCGCGACCGCCGGCGCCGTGTACTTCTTCGGGGGAGCGAGCGTTCCCTGGGCAGGTCTAGCGGAATCGCTCGGTGTTTCGGCGCTCTTCGCGCTCGCGGCCCTGAGCGTCGCATTCTGTGTCAGTTCGTTCTTCCGATCGCCCGCCGCGGGCGTCCTCGTCACGGTCCTCGCACTCTACGTCGGGTTCGTGACCCTCGCCACCGTCTTCGAACTCGCCGGAATCGAGCCGTGGTTCTCGCTCCAGTACGCAGGAGGTGCGATCGACGCAGTCCTCGACACGGACTTCATCCACCAGCAGACCGTGCCCCTTGGCGCCGATCAGTACTACATCGTCTGGGTCGCGACCGTGGTCGAGGGGATCGAGATCATGGCCGCGTACATTGCCGCGTTCCTCCCGCTGAGCGTGTACCTGTACCATCGAAAGGAATCCACGGGGTGAGGAATCGATGGGTTCGTTCGAGGTCA
>Ga0187781_10003400_pt1 | contig 11989 bp, 12 predicted proteins | sample 0715_SJ02_MP02_2_FD_132447 | JGI IMG/M metagenome (GOLD analysis project Ga0187781, IMG submission 132447) | Tropical peat soil microbial communities from peatlands in Department of Meta, Colombia - 0715_SJ02_MP02_20_MG | ecosystem: Environmental > Terrestrial > Soil > Wetlands > Peat | place...
CGCTATGTCTTTGCCCTCGATCGCTGGGAGGTCGAGCAGTCCGACGATTGCAGTGGTCTCTTGTTGACGTTGGCGACGGAAGACGGATTCCAGGTCTCGTTCGGCGTTCCGGCCGAGGCGTGCCGGGGTTTGGGCCTCGTCCTTGCCGCGAATGGCGCTCGGCACGGCAAGCCAAACGATGCCGACGATCAAACACCGATCGCCGCGCCGATCGCTCTCAACTGAGTGGGAAACGGCCGGCCGCAGTGCGGCGCAGATGTTGGCGTCTTGCGGCATGCCGGCTGTGCGCGACCGAACGCGGGCTCGCCGGTCGATCGCCGGATGCTCAGCTTCCGGGTGCCGCGTCGGAGGCTTCGGCGAGCGGCAACGTCACGACGAACGCCGCGCCGTGAGGTTGGCGCGCCGCGGCCGATAGCCGGCCGCCATGCGACTCGATGATCTTGCGGCAGATCGACAATCCCAATCCCGCGCGATGCGCTTTGGTCGTGAAGAACGGCTCGAAAATGTCATCGAGGTGAGACGGATCAATTCCGGTTCCGGAATCTTCGAGCGTGACGAGAACGTGGCCGGCGCTGTCGAGCTGGGTGGCTATGGTCAGAACGCGATCGTGCTGCGCCACCGTCTCCATCGCCTCGATGGCGTTGGCGATCAAATTGAAGAACGCCAGTTGCAGCTGGCCGCGCTCGGCCGTCAGCGGCGGCAGCCCCTCCGGGATTTCCGTTCGCACCGCGACCCGGCGGCTCTCCAGCTCGGCGGCGACGAAGGCGAGAACCTGCGCGATCACGTCGTTGAGATTGGCGGTGGTCTCGTCTCGATCCGCCGTGAACCTCGACCGAATGCCGGTGATCGTGTTGCCGGCGCGATGACCCTCATCGACGATTCGCCGCAGCAGAGTGCGGGCCTCGTCGAGGTCGGGCTGCGGCCGCCCAAGCCACCGCAACGCGGCGTTGGCGCTCGCCACCATGGCGGCGAGCGGCTGATGGACATCATGGGCAATCGCGGCCGTGATCGCCTCGATCGTCGTCTGGCCGATCATCGAGGCGAGTTCGCGGCGGGATGTATTTGAGCCCGCGGTGGCGTCCTTGCGCTTGGTGCGATGGCGCGGCCTCTCGGAGCTGTTGTCGCCGATTTGAGCCGGATGATCTTCGCCATGCGTCGACGCTTTGGATTTATGCATCGCCCTCACTACTCTTTACGTTTCACCGCTCGGCCCACAAATGTCTCCGACCCTTGTATGGCATCGGCTTGGCGCCGTTTTGTTCCTTCGGGGATTGCGCCCTCAAAACAACAATGCGAAATTGTTGTTGAAGCGATCTGCCAAATGCAACGCTCCCGAACGCGTTCCGATGGCTACGTTCCGATGGCTACATTGAACAACAGCGATCCGATCGAAGCCGAAGCCCCCGACCTGTCCGGCGTGCGTATTCTTGTCGTCGAGGATTCTTGGCACATCGGTGTCGCCCTGAAAAGCCTGCTCCGCGCCTTGGGTGCCGAGGTCGCGGGGCCGGTCGCGACCGCGGCCGACGCCGCGGGCCTGGCGTCGACGCAAAATCCCGATGCGGCCATCGTCGACTACAATCTGCGCGGCGGCGAATTGGCGCACGGCTTGATCGACCGCTTGAACGAGCTCGGCGTCGGCGTCATCGTCATCTCGGCCTATGCGTCGGTTCCGCTGGCGCCGGGCAAGGCGATCGTGGTGCTGCAAAAGCCGCTGGTCGAAGCGCAGCTTTTTGCCGCGTTGCGCGTCGCGATCGACAACCGGCGGGCAGTGGCGACCTAGACGCGCGGTCGCCCCGGCTCGCGCTCAACCGGAACTTCGATCAGGCAATCGACGCCCTGCGGCCCGAACCCGAGTTCGACGCTGCCGCCGAGTTCGTGCGGGATGAGCTCGCGGATGAGGCTGGTGCCGAACCCGAATTGAGTCGGCGACACCACCGCCGCGCCGCCAATCTCGCGCCACGCGATCGTCACGGTTTCCGCGGCGCGTTCGCCCGACGATTTGTCCCAGCTCACCGAGACCCGGCCATTGGGGCTCGACAGCGCGCCGTATTTCGCGGCGTTGGTCACCAGCTCGTGAAGCACCATCGCCAGCGCCTGGGTCGCGGCGACGCTGAGCATGATGTTCGGGCCGCTGACCGTGACGTTTGCGCCGGTCGCGTAGGGCGCGAGCTGATCGCGCACCAGATCGGCGAGGCCGACGCCGTGCCAGCGGCTCAGACTTAGGAGCGAATGCGCCGCCGCCATCGACTGGATGCGCCCTTCCAACGCCTTGACGAACTGTTCCATCGTGCTGCTGCCTTCACGCGTCTGCTTGGCGACGACGGCGACGCGCGCCAGCACGTTCTTGATGCGATGGTCGAGCTCGGCGGTCAGCCGGTCCTGATGCTCCTCGGCGCGCTTGCGTTCGGTGATGTCGAGCGTCAGGCCCTTGAGGCGCGTCAGCCGTCCGGCGGCGTTGAACTCGCCCTTTGCGGTCTGCTCGAGCCAGATCTCCCGGCCGTCCGGCCGGATGAAACGGAAGCTCGCGTCGAACGAGGGATTCTCCGGGCGCAGGCCGCGCACCAGCGCGAGAAAGCGCGCGCGCTCGTTCGGGTGCACGCGGGCGAAGAATTCCGCGCCGCCGAAATTCTGCTTCGGATCGAAGCCCAGGATCGCCGCCGCATTTTCGCTGCGCAGAGACTGATCGCTGCTCACCTCCCAGTCGAAGGCCGCGACCCCGCCGGCAGTCAGCGCCTCCTGCAGCCGGGCTTCGCTCTCGGTGAGCACGGCTTCGTGCTGGCGCCGTTCCGCGAACAGCGCGGCGAGAACGAAGGCGCATAGCGACACCGCCAGGATGCCGGCCTGAGCCGCCAGGATGCGTTGGGTGATTGGAAAACTGGTGTTGCCGAAAATGCCGATGCCGAATGTCGTCGTCCAGACGATGGTCAGGGCAACGATGAATGCGGCTGCCGCGGCGAACACCGGCCGGCAACGGGCGGCGAGCCAGAGCAGCAGCGGGAACAACGCCGCTATCGGTATGACGGTGGCCCAGGATTCCCGCGGCAGGAAGATGATCACGCCGCTCAACAGAGTCAGCGTCGCCAGCGCAATGCCGCCGTCGATGATTTCCTGGCGCGGCACTGGGTCGCGCCCGGCCGCGACGAGCCCGATCAACAACGGCGCGACGGTGATGATGCCGAGCGCGTCCGAGGTAAACCAGTGGTACCAGATCGTCAGCGCCGGCGCCGTCGAACTGTGGAACAGAACATAGCCGAGCGTCCCGCCGATCCCGGAGATCGCGGTTCCGGCGACCACCGCGGCAAGGAACCCGAGCACGTAGCTGAGCGTCCCGAGATTGAAGGCGGCGCCGAAATAGCGCTGGATCAGCGCCGCCACGATCACCGCTTCGCCGGCGTTGCAGACGGCGAAAACGATCGCGCTCCAAATGCTCCGGTCGCCGAGCAGGTTGGCGACAATGGTCGCGGCCATTGCCCCGGCTACGACCGGCCAGCGCGCGCTGGGGCCTACCGCGATCAAGGTTCCCGCGGCGACGCCCGCCGCCGGCCAGAATACCGCGACGCCGTCGGGCTTGGTCAGCAGCGCCAGGCTCAGCCGGGCGGCCAGGAAATAGGCGACGCCCACGGCGACGGCGAACACCACCGAGACCATCCACGGCCGCGATGCAATGCCGAAGCCGGACTGTTGAGGTAAGACCTGCTTTTGCAAATCTTGCCACATCGGACACCCGTCGGGCCGCAAATTGTCGCATAGGGCCTCGCGCTACGCGAGTCGAAAGGGGCCGACCTTGGGTCGAAAGAACCGGGCGATGCATGCCTTGCTTCCGGTTTCAGAAGGAATCGGGCGGCCATTTCGGCGCCCCGGTCACAAACCGCGCCGTGTCACAAACCGCCCACCGGTCTCGTCTTAGGGGCAGGAGGCAATCGCCATGCGCGGCGTTTTGATCGCGATCCTCGGCCTCGGCCTTGCGGCCAACGGGCTTTTCATGCTGGCGGCGCCGGCCGACTGGTACGTGACGGTGCCGGGCGTCAACGAAACCGGGCCGTTCAACGCCCATTTCGTCCGCGACATCGGCGTCGCCTATCTCGTTGCCGGAGCGGCCTTCATGTGGTTCGCGCTCGACCGGGCAGCGCGGCCGGCGGCGCTCGCCGGCGCGGCGTTTCTCGCTTTGCATGCGTTCGTCCACGTCTGGGACGCCGTGGCCGGGCGCGAGCACACCCACCAGCTCCTGGTCGATCTGCCTTCGGTTTTTCTGCCGCCGGCGCTGGCGATCTGGATCGCCTGGCCGCGGCGCCTCGCCAACAAGGAGAACAGTCATGATCAAATGGTTTCTGCGGCGGCAGATCGCCGCCTTTGAACGCGCCTGGAACTACGATGCAAGCTACCTCCACGAGGTGCTCGACGCCGATCCGCGGGCGCTGATGACCTTCTGGAAAGCCGCGGCCGTGGGCCGCTACCGTAAAGATCTGCCGCCCGCCGCGCATTTTGCCGCCGGCATCGTCGCCGTCATGAGCGAGGATTGCGGGCCGTGCACGCAGCTCACCATCGACATGGCCGAGCGCGCCGGCGTCGATCCGGCGATCCTGCGCGCCGTCGTGGCGCGGGATTTCGCCGCCATGCCGTTCGAGGTGGCGCTCGCCGCGCGCTTTACCGAAGCGAGTCTCAGCCACGCGCCCGAGGCCGACGATCTGCGCGAAGAGGTGCTGCGCCGCTTCGGCAAGCGCGGGCTCCTGACGCTCGGTTTCACCATGATCGCGGCCCGCACCTATCCGACCTTGAAATATGCGCTCGGCCACGGCCGCGCCTGCACGCGCCTCACCGTCGGCGGCGAGTCGCGGCCGGTGCTTCGCCCCGTGAACCGGGCCGCATAGACTGCGGCCGATGAGCGCCGTAACCGACCACGACACGCAGTCCTTCGAGACGCACCGGCGCGCGCTCACCGGGCTTGCCTATCGCATGCTCGGCTCGCGCGCCGAGGCCGAGGACGTGGTGCAGGACGCGTATCTGCGCTGGCACGCGGCCGACCGCGCGGCGATCCTCGAGCCGCGCCGCTATCTCGGCACCGTGGTGACGCGCCTCTGTCTCGACCACATGAAATCGGCGCAGGCGCGGCGCGAGCTTTATGTCGGCCAGTGGCTCCCTGAGCCCATCGTCGACGAGGCCTTCGATGAGGACAGCGCCGGCGATCTCGTCTACGATATTTCCGTCGCCCTGATCATGGTGCTGGAACGGCTCTCGCCGCTAGAGCGCGCGAGCTTCCTCCTGCACGACGTGTTCGGCCTCGACTTCGCCGCGGTGGCGCAGGCGCTCGGCCGCGGCGAGGCCGCCTGCCGCCAGCTCGCCGCGCGCGCCCGCGCCAATGTCCGCGCCGAGCGGCCGCGATTCCAGGCTTCGCCCGAGGAGGGCCATCGCCTCGCCGCCGCCTTCCGCAGGGCAACCGACTCCGGCGACGTTGCCGCGCTGGCGCAGCTCCTCGCCGAAGACGCGGTGCTCTACACCGACGGCGGCGGCAAACGCGTCGCCGCGCTCAATCCGATCTACGGCGCCGACAAGATCCTGCGCTTCCTCGCCGGCATCGCCCGCAAGAATCCGGCGCTGCCGGATATCGAGGCGCGTCCCGCCGCGATCAACGGCCTGGCCGGCTTCGTCATGCGCGAGGCCGACGGCGCGATCTTCACGCTCGCGATCGAGCACCGCGACGGCCGCATCACCGCGATCTACGTCACGCGCAATCCCGAGAAGCTCACCCACGTCCGGTTCTGATCGGCGCGGGCCATTGCGATCGCGCCAGGGACTGGACGCACGGCCGCCGGCGACTCTCGAGAGCCGCAAGGTCTTGTCTCTAACCCAATCAGCACGCCTGCGGTCCGGAGGCGCTTACTCGTAAATCAAGATCAGCCAGCCGTCTCCGCTTTGCCCCAGCACGCAAAGACGACTTTCGGTGATGGCGATCACTTCGTCCTGAGCGCGGCTTGCTAAAGTTAACGCACGCTGACGGCGATAGGAGGATCAGATGGCGCAGATCGTTCGAACATCTCGCAGGGGCATCAGGCGTATTCTGGCGCAGTTCGGCCAAGGCACACAAGAACTGCCGAAATACCGTTGGTATGAAGTGGAAGTCGCCTGCTTCTAAGGCGTCACAAGTGGAATTTCGCGGAACCGTCGCTCGGACCCGAACGGATTAAGCCGGGTCCGACGCGTTACTGCATCGCTGGAGTGGGGCGAAACGCGCTCACTTTGTTTGACTAGAAGGCTTAAGCTCAGCGCCGGCGAAGCTGCCGCGGACTAAACCTCGTCCGAAATGGGCCAAGGACGAACACGTCGGGCTTTCCGCCCGGTGTGGGTTTGGCTCCCGATGTCGGATATTGCTCAGCGACTATGAGTCGGCGCCCTAATACACCGCCGGGACATATAAGTCCTTGGGAACGGGATGACGGGCGTAGTCGGGCATGTGCTCGCGCTGCGGCATCACGATCGGCTCGTGCTGAACGTCGCCATAGGGCACTTGCTGCAGCAGGTGATGGATGCAGTTCAATCGCGCCCTCTTCTTGTCGACGCCCTCGACCACCCACCAGCGCGCCTCCGGAATATGGGTGCGCTCCAGCATCTCCTCCTTGGCCTTGGTATAACGCTCCCAGCGCCGGCGCGACTCCAGATCCATCGGGCTCAGCTTCCACTGCTTGAGCGGATCGTGGATGCGCATCAGAAAGCGGAGATTCTGCTCTTCGTCGGTAATCGAGAACAGTATTTCACGAGGATGATCCCGGAGCGCACCAGCATCCGCTCGAATTCCGGCACGGTGCGGAAGAAATCTTCGCAATCGGCCTCTGAGCAAAATCCCATGACGCGCTCGACGCCGGCGCGGTTGTACCAGCTGCGGTCGAACAGCACGATTTCGCCGGCGGCCGGCAGATGCACGACATAGCGCTGAAAGTACCACTGCGTGCGTTCGCGCTCGGTCGGCGCCGGCAGCGCCACGACTTTGCAGACCCGCGGATTGAGTCGCTGCGTGATCCGCTTGATGACGCCGCCCTTGCCGGCGGCGTCGCGGTCCTCGAACAAAATCATCAGTTTTAGTTTGTGATGGACGACCCATTCCTGCAGCTTGATCAGCTCGCGCTGCAGCCGCAGCAGCTCCTCGAAATAGATGCGGCGGTCGAGGCTGTCTTCCGAGCGGCGTTCGACTGTGTCCGGGAGCGCCAATTCCAGCCGATGATCATCGAGTTCGAGCTCGAGCTCCTCATCGATCGCCTCGAACATGTCCTCATCCAGGTGCTCCGGAACCGGATGGGAATTTGGCGTTTTGCTGTTCATTCCGATGCGCTCCGACATCAGCGCGGGAGGGAAGAGATCCTGCCATCGAATGTTGGCGGGGCGCCATGACGATCATACGACGCGGACGAAACCCCCATTGCGGTCGAGATATCCCTCGTTTGCGACCTCAGATCTCGGCACTAAGGCCCTGCGCGTAAGGAGTAATTCCGCGTGTTGTCAAACTGTCACAAAAGTTAGAAATGCTGGAGCGATTACTGGGCAGTAAGTCGCATTCTGGCACGAGGCTTACCACGAGATTTCTTGCGACAAGATTTCTTGCCACAAGATTTTTGGCCAGGCGGGGTGGGAAAGGGCAGCAGGAGGAATTGGATGCAAAAATCAAAGCGTGAGGGGAATGGCGGCCTGGAGAGCGCGCCTGAGCCCACCGCGGCCGCCGAGACCGACGCGATCGAGGCCGAGAGCGACGGCCGCGACGAGATGGTCGCGACCGTGGCCACGGTCGCCGTGGTCGGTATCGGGGCCGCGGCCTTCGAGGCGGCGCTCCTTCCCGGCATCGTTCTCGGCGTCTGTGCCGTCGCGGTGCCGCGATATCTGCCGCAGATCGGCGCGGCGTTGAATCCGCTGTTCCGAACGACAGTTCGCGGCGCCTACAAGCTCAGCCAGAAGACCAAGGAGATGATGGCCGAGGCCCAGGAGCAGGTCCACGACATCGTCGCCGAGGTCCACGCCGAGGGCGATCTCGATCCGCCGGCATCGAAGACCGCGGCGGGAGGCTGACGGCGGCTGACGCGAATGTCCGCATGCATGACGCGGAGCGCCTTCGCGCTTCGTGCGCAAAGATATACTGCTATGCGCGCCGCTGTGCGGTTCGCTTCTCCCGGTGCCGATCCGGTTCGCGCGGTCATCCTGCGCTTGCGTGCAGCGCCGCGCGCCGACCGTCCGCGCTTTGCCGTCACGCCATCGACCCGAGCCAGACCATGACGAAGATGAATCTCAAGATCGAACATCAGGTGCCGGGGCGGGTGCGGATGAAAATTCCCGCCGGCAAGGGCAATCCGGAACTGCTCAAGCAGATCAGCGAGGTGTTCGCCGTCATCCCCGGCATCGAGGGGGTCACCGTCAACCCGCTCACCGGCAGCGTCGTCCTGCACTACGATACCGACCGCCATGACGAGTTCCACGGCTCGTTCCGGCGGCATTTCGAGGCCCGCGGCGCGGCCCAGGCGGCTGCGGGCCAAGGAGTGCACGGCGCCGACACCGAGCTCGACAAGATCGCCAACAGCATCGAGGCCGAGGCCGAGTTTCTGGCCCGGCACTCGCATTCGGCGCGCGCCGTCGTCGACTTCGTGAACATGCTCGATCGCGAGATCAAGGTTGCGACCAACAACAATATCGACCTGAAGATCGTGTTCGCGGCCGGCATCATCGGCCTGACCGTGTTCGAGGTCGGGGCGACCGCGGCGACCCCGGTCTGGGTCACTCTCGCCATCTTCACCGTCAATCATTTCATCGAGATGCACGAGCGGCAGATGCACGGCGCCGGCAACGGTGCGTTCAATCCGGCGCCGGTGCGGGTCAAGGCGTAACGCACGCCGGCCGAGACAATCGGGGATTCGCGGCAATGGAATTCTCGGTTCGGCATTTCATCTCCGGCCGCATCCGCCTGCACCTGCCGTCGCTTTGCCGCAAAGAAAAGCTCGCCGAGGCCGCGGTCGCGTGGCTCGAGGCGCAAAACGGCATCAAGCGCGCCCGGCTCAATTACGCCTGCGCCTGCCTCATCATCGAATACGACGTGAGCTTCGAGGGCACCTTGCGCGCCACGCTCGGCCGGCTCTCGCTGATGAGCCTCGACGATTTGCGGGCGCTGGTCGCTCCCGGGCAGACCTCGGCCGCCAGCCGTCCGGCGCCGCTGCCGCTGCCGGCGGCCGGCCGGCCGCTCTGGCGCCGCACTCCGCTCGGACTGCCGACGGTCTCGCTCCTGATGGCGTTCAGCGCCAATCCCGTGGTCGCGGCGATCAACATGCCGCTGATGCTGTGGAACGCCTATCCGATCGCGCTGCGGGCCTGGCGGGTGTGGCGGCGCGAGGGCCGCCTCAACGTCGATTTCCTCGACACGCTCGCGATTGCGGCGTCGCTCGCGCAAGGTAATCCGATGGCCGGCGCGATCGTCACCTGGCTGATCAAGCTCGGCGACTGGATCCGCGATCTGACCGCCGCCGGCTCGCGCCGCGCCATCAGCGAGCTCCTTGAATTCCAGACCAAGACCGCCTGGGTCATTCGCGACAACATCGTCACCGCGATACCGGCCGCCGAGCTCGCGGTCGGCGACGCCGTCGTCGTCTATCCCGGCGAGATCATCCCGGTCGACGGCGAGATCATCGATGGTCACGCCATGATCGATCAGAAGACCATCACCGGCGAGGGCTTGCCGATCATGCGCGGAGCGGGCGAGGCGGTGTTCGCGGCCACCGCGATCCGCGACGGCCAGCTCACCGTGCGCGCGATCCGGGTCGGGACCTCGACCACCGCCGGGCAGATCGCGCGGCTCGTGGAGTCGGCGCCGATCGGCGACACCCGGATGCAGAACCACGCCGAGAAGCTTGCTGACCGCCTGGTGATGCCGACCCTCGGCCTTGCGGTCGGAACCGCGGCGCTCACCGGCGACTTCAATCGGTTCCTGTCGCTGGTGATCGTCGATTACGGCACCGGCATCAGGGTCGCGGCGCCGACCGCTGTCCTCGCCTCGATGACCCACACCGCCCGCGCCGGCATCATCATCAAGAGCGGCGCGCATATGGAGCGCCTCGCGCAGGTCGATACCCTGATCTTCGACAAGACCGGGACGCTCACTCACGGCTCGCCGGCCGTGCTCGACGTGATCAGCTACGAGCGCGGCATCACCGAGCGGCATCTGCTCGGGCTCGCGGCGGCGGCGGAAACGCAGCTCAAGCATCCGGTCGCCGAGGCGCTGCGCGTCAAGGCGCGCGCGCTCGGCGCCAACATCCCGTATTGCGAGGAGACCAAATATCGCATCGGCCTCGGCGTCGAAGGCCAGGTCAACGGCTACTATCTGCACGTCGGCAATGAACGGCTGATGCGGCAGGGCAGCATCGACATTCGCGCCGCGCAAACCGATCGGATCGCGCTCGACGGCCAGGGCCATTCCTGCATCTATGTCGCGATCGATGGAACGCTGGCCGGGCTGGTGCCGTTCTCCGATCAGGTCCGGCCCGAGGGCCGGGAGGTCATCGAGCGGCTGCACGGCATGGGAATCCACAACAGTGTGATGCTGACCGGCGACAATGCGGTGGTGGCGCGCGCGGTCGGCCGGCGCCTCGGCCTGTCGCGGCAATTCGCCGAAATGCTGCCGGCGGACAAGGCCGAAATCATTCAGCAATACCAGCGCGAGGGCAACGTGGTCGCCATGGTCGGCGACGGCATCAACGATTCGCCGGCGCTGAGCTTTGCCGATGTCGGCATCGCCATGAAGCACGGCGCCGAGGTTGCGCGCGAATCCGCCGACGTCGTGCTGATGGAGGATTCGCTGTGGAAGCTCGTCAAGGCCGTCGAGATCTCGCGCGGCGCCGTCGGCCTGATCCGCCAGAACTACGCCATCGTCGTCGGGCTGAATACCTTGGCGCTGGGGCTCGCGCTTCCCGGCGGCCTGATCAGTCCGTCGGTCACGGCGCTGATCAGCAACGGCTCGGCGATCCTGGCGAGCCTCAACGGCATTCGTCCGATCCTGCGCTATCAATGAGTCGTGCGCTGTCAATGAGCCAGGCCGAGCCCACGATCACGCTGCCGCCGTCGCAGCTGCGGGCGTTGCAGCGCGCCGTCATCAACCTCGAAGATCAGGATTTTGCCGCGCGGCTTGCCGATTATGCCGGCCGGCCGATCGCGCGGGCGCTATGGCTGATGCCGAGGGCGGCGAGCGACCGCCTGACTAAGGTCGTCGAGGCCGCGATCCTCAATTCGCTCAATATCGCGATCCGCTCGATCGAGCCGAATTCGAAGCGCCCGCCGGCGCAGCGCACGGCCTCGCTGCTGGCCGGCCTCAGCGGCGGCGTCAGCGGCTTCTTCGGGTTCGCGGCGCTGCCGCTCGAACTGCCGGTGACGACGACGCTGATGCTGCGCTCGATCGCCGACATCGCCCGACATCACGGCGAGGATCTGTCGAGCCTCGAAGCGCGGCTCGCCTGCGTCGAGGTGTTTGCGCTCGGCACCGCACAGCCGGGGCGGCGGACCGACATCGGCTATTATGCCTCGCGCGCTCTGATCAGCCGCCTCACCGCCAATGCCACCACGATCCTGCTCGAACGCGGCGCCGCCACTCTGTCGGCGCCAGCGGTCGGCAGCCTGGTGACCGAGATCGCCACCCGCTATGGCGTCGTCGTCACCGAGCGCTTTGCCGCGAGCGCCTTGCCGGTCATCGGCGCGGTCGGTGGCGCCACCGTCAACCTGTTGTTCATGAACCATTTTCAGCGCGTCGCCCGCGACCATTTTGCCATCCGGCGGCTCGAGCGCCAGTATGGACCGGTGACGGTGCGCCAGCTCTATGACGCGCACGCGGCACGGCGTAAGCGCCGGAGGTGAATCGCTTTCCCATGGAGGTGAAGGCCAGCGCGGTCGACGCGGCGAAAATGCCGATGGCGTCGCCGCCCGCACCCGGCGCCGTCGACCCGCGCGTCGTTGCGCTCCGGCGCATGCGGCTCGTGGC
>Ga0187781_10003401_pt1 | contig 11989 bp, 3 predicted proteins | sample 0715_SJ02_MP02_2_FD_132447 | JGI IMG/M metagenome (GOLD analysis project Ga0187781, IMG submission 132447) | Tropical peat soil microbial communities from peatlands in Department of Meta, Colombia - 0715_SJ02_MP02_20_MG | ecosystem: Environmental > Terrestrial > Soil > Wetlands > Peat | place...
CTGGGCGACGGTCGCCTGCGCCGAGCGGTAGTTGGCCTCCGCCGAATGCACGCCATCTTCGGCAGAACGGATGGCCGCTCGCTGGGCATCCACATCGGCGCCGGGCTGGATGTCCTCCAGCCGAAGCAGAATGTCGCCGTGCTTCACGTGGTCGCCCTCTTTGACCACGATTTCCTTGATCTTGCCGAAACCTTCACCCAGGACGTTTGTGTAGGTGCGGGGCTTGATTTGCCCCGAGGCGCTGACGATGGAAATCAAATCCTCGTGCCCTACTTTGGCCGTTTGCACGGTCACCACGTCCTTCGTGGTCTCGTACCGAAACACGCTCACCCCGATGAGCAGGACAAACAGCCCACCGATCCCGAGCAGAACTTTTTTCCAGATCTTCATGACCGACACTCATTCTGGGGCTTTGGCCCCCCGCGCCGCATTCACCTTCCCGACCAAACGGCGCCTAAGCTTCTCCCACTGATTTAATACGCCTCTACGTGCCAAAAGGTTTCGGACCCGGGGGCAACAGCTTCCATGGGCGTCATCCTGCAGACTGACCCGGCGTCCGCCGCACCGCTACCCGCATCGTTTCGCTCCGGTGGGCTTTCATCCGCACCGACAAGCTTCAGCGCTACTTATTCTACGATTTGCATCCCCGAATCTCCAATCCCGCACTTCCCAGTTTTCGGCGCAAGACCGCGACTTACTTACTGTCGGACGTGCCGATCGACGTTTGGCAACCGCCGTGGCGGACAAAACTCCCCCTCGTAACTAAAGGCAACTGCCGTGTCGAATTGCTGGTCCCTGTACTCAAGGATTCGCCGGAAACGAAGGTCAAGCATGACGGGTAAGTGCCCTAGATACAGATCTTTTCCTTATACCGAGCAAGCTCCCGTCCCGACGCCCATTTGAGAATCAAGAGCCCACGGGGGACGGTTCGAGGCAGCGGCAGAGTGCCTAGGTTGGAGAGTCGGGGTGTGAGCCAGGAAAAGAGCTTCCAAATATTGTAGATACTTCCGGAAACCGAAAGTCTCATGGAATCCCATTGCCGAAACTCGCGTGTTAAAGTGAATATGTTCAATCACTTAAAGGGATGCTGCGCGTGGTCTGAGGATTGCAGAATAGCCCCCGAGCGACGAGTGCTTCTCGGGGGATATTCTACGTGTACCGAGTGTCGAAACTGGATCCAGTACATTTTGGCGTACCAGGAGGCAGTGAAATGTCATTTCAGCGTATAGCTCTGCTGGGTATGGTGTTTGCGCTTGTACTCGCCCTCACTCCAGCAAGCTTGTATTGCCAAGTAACCACAGCGGGAACCATAACGGGGACCGTGCAAGACGCAACCAAGGCGGTTATCGCGGATGCCCAAGTTACCCTGAAGAGTTACGCGACGGGCGCCGTGCTGACGACCACGACGAACGCCGCAGGGTTGTATAACTTCGTGGCCGTGCCTGCAGGGGAGTACTCCTTGCGCGTAAGCGCGAAGGGATTTCAGGTGACGGAAATCGCGCATGTGGAGGCGGAGATTACCAAGGTCACGACCGAAAACATAGTTCTGCAATTGGGCGCTTCCACCGTCACGGTGGAAGTCGTGTCCGCCCCAGGTGCAGAGCTGCAAACGCAAGACGCCACGATCGGGACGGTCTTGACGGGTGATGCCCTGATTCGCCTGCCGACCCAGCAGCGCAGCGTTACCGCGCTTCTCCTGCTGCAGCCCGGCGTCAGTCCCAACACGGCCGGGATGGGCGACGTTAACGGCGGCCAAGTGAACGGCGCGACCGTGGATCAGACCACGTTCTACGTGGACGGGGGCGATGCCACCAGCGACTTGGAAGGGACGAATTCCTACGTCTCGCCGCCGGGCGAGCCGCAGCCGGCGCCCTTCATTGCCGTCCCCGCCGAATGGACCCAGGAGTTCCGCGTAGTCACGGCGAGTCCGACGGCCAGCTTCGCGCGGTCCCAAGGCGGCGAAATTTCCATCGTCACCAAGAGCGGGACAAATACGTTCCACGGAGCTGCCTACGAGTATTACTACGGCGACGGAACGAGCGGCAATCAATGGCAACTCGACTATCTTGACATTCCGAAGCCTCACCAGGTGAACAACCGCTTCGGCGGCAATGCGGGCGGCTACATCATCAAGGATAAGCTGTATTTCTATGGTGGCTACGAACAGCGCAACCTGGACCAAAACACGGTCCTCACGAATCTTGTCCCCACCATGGCCGTCCGCAATGGGATTCTCAATTTGGGCGGCGTCTCGGAAAACTTGAACGCGGCGAACGGGCCTCTAGCTGCCAACTGCGGAACGGCCGGAACCTCGGCCTGCGATCCGCTGGGCCTCGGCGCCAGCCCGCTGATGCTTAATTACCTTACCCTCCTGCCGCTGCCGAACAATCCGAGCGCCGGAGATGGGGTGAATTCGGAAGGGTACACGGCGCCCTTTGCGGAGCCGGTTAGGGAGAAATTGGGGATCGCGAAGTTTGACTACAACATTTCCAAGAACTGGACGCTGTTCGCGACCTACCACATCAACAAATACAGCCTCCCGACCACGGATCAGTACAACATCACGTGCGCCACGGCAAACTGCACGACCGGCGCGAACACGCTGATCAGCAGCACCCCGGTTCAGCCGCGCTTCGTCACCTTCGGGCTTACCGGAGTCGTCGGATCAAACTTCACCATGCAGACGCATGGTTCCTACTTGCGCGACTGGTGGCGTTGGAACCGCGCGCCCCTCACTCCGCAACTCCCCGGAATCGACGGAGTCATCAATATTTCGGCCGAAGGGGAGTTCGCAAGCACGGCGCCCGGGTCTAAGCAGTGGGCTGACCCCATCAATTTCAACACCCAGAACGCGCGTTCGCGCCTGTGGGCCGGGAAAGACTACTTCATCGCTGAAGACGACAACTGGGTTCATGGGCATCACACCTTCCAGTTCGGCAGCGGCTATTACTTTTTCAATTTGATCCACCAGCGCGACGACGACATTCTGGGCGGGCTGAGCGATGGCCCCACGTATTACGTTGGGGAAACCATTCACCAAGGCGGGAGTGCTCTGAGCATCCCAGACAGCCAAACACCAATGGGTCTTATTGGCACGACGACCGCATACCGGTGGGACACGATGTTCGCGTCACTGCTGGGGTTGATGGACCGGTCTGCCCAGATCATCACCGCCAACGGCAACTTCGACCTCAACCCGGCGGGAGTGCCGCTAATGGATCACGTGCACGCCAACACCTTCGACACCTACTGGCAAGATGTGTGGAAGATCAAACCATCAGTAACTATTACCTATGGCGTGAACTACGGCGTGCAATTCGCACCGCACGAACTGAATAACAAGCAGGTGCTGCTGGTTTACGCCAGCGATAACCAGCCTGTCGAAAACTACGGCGCCTATTTTGACAACCGCAACGCTGCCCTCACCAGCGGCGGATTCTACGCCAGCGGCCTGACCCCGTTTACGGACTCGACTTTCGGCTTCAGCCCCATTCTCCACGTTCCCGGGGTCTCGAGCTCAGAGAACACGCAATGGAACGCTCTGGGTCCGCGCGTGGCCGTGGCTTGGAACCTGCCATGGAGCAACCGCGTGTTTGGCAATAAGCAGACGGTGGTTCGCGCCGGTTATTCCTTGACGTGGAACCGAACCACCGAGGTGCAGCAGGTGCTCACGCCGCTCTTGGGCAACGGGCTGGCAACAGTGGACACCTGCGCGGCCCCGGCGTTTAACGGGACCAATACGGCGACGTGCGTCCCCGGCGGCACGGTGGACGCCACCAATGGCTTCCGCCTCGGCCAGACGGTCATGGCGAATAAATATGGAGGCGGGGATGTGCCGATCCCGGTGCTCCCCTCCCCGGAGCCAATTCCCCTGATTTCGTCTTCTCCCTTCGGGACTTTCCTGTCCGCGCTCCAAGACCCGAAAATACATCTGCCGTATTCCCACAACGTCACGCTCGACGTTCAACGGGCCTTTGCCAACAAAATGCTGCTGGACGTGGGCGTGATCGCACGGTTTACCCGGAAGCTGTGGCAGGACCAGGACCTGAACGCCAGCGACTTGTACGCAAAGACTCCAGCGTGCGTCGCGGGCGCGGCCGGTTGCACTGTCACCACGGCAGGCCAGACGCTGGCGCAGGCGTACAACGCCCTGAATAACCAGATCCGGTCGGGCGCGGCTGTTACCCCACAGCCGTTCTTCGAGAACGCACCTTATGGCGCTGCAGGCGACACAGCTGCGATCGCTGCGGCGGATGGGGGCGACCCCAATCTCTCCACGTTTATGCTGTTCAACTACGACTTCATCGCGCCCCGGCCGCTCGATCCTTTGCAGAACGAGATCATCAACGGGGCTACGAGTGACGGCAGGGTCAATTACGGCGCCATGTTCGTCAGCTTCCGCAAAACCTTCTCACAAGGGCTGGACATGAGCGCGAACTGGACCTGGTCGCACGCCGTGGGCACTGCCGGCGAGAACTTCCTGGGCCAGCAATACATTGCGTACGCCTCGCCCACGCCGTTTGACATTAACACCGGGATCGGCTCCGACAACGGCGACCGGCGGCACGTGATTAACCTGACTCTCTACTACACGCTCCCGTTCGGAAAAGGGCAGCGTTACCTTAATGGGAACAACTGGGAAGACAAAGTGTTCGGGGGCTGGTACGTCTCCGCCATCTGGACATGGGAAACCGGCCTGCCCGACTGCGTCTCCGGCGATGGCAGCTACGGATCCCTTGACGGGTTCACCTGCGCCGTGGGTGCCTCGTACTTCGGCGATACAGATCGCTACGACAACGTGAACGGCTCGACCGTAATCGGAACTGTGGGTAACGGTCAATTTGGAAATAGCATCGGGGTCGGCATCGCCGGCAACAAGGCCACCGGGGGCACGGGAATCAACGAGTTTTCGAACCCGGGGGCCATCTGGAACTCCCTGAGCTACCCGCTGCCAGGAGTCAACAGCCGTCCGGACGTCGAGACGTACAACCTGCCTCGGAGCTGGAACGTTGACTTTGGGGTCGGGAAGAGGTTCTCCATCACCGAACGAGTGAAGTTCACAATCTCCGGTGAATTCTTTAACGTATTCAACCACCCGCTGTTCTGCATTAACTTCGGGTGCTCGACCGATCTGGGCAGCCCCGCCGTGTTCGGCGTGGCCACTGGGGCGGACAACACTGCGCGCGTGATTCAATTCGGCGGGCGGATCGAGTTCTAAGCCCGCAGATTGTTTTCAGCACAAAGGGCCGCTCTTGCCATCCGGCAGAGCGGCCCTTGTTTTTTCTACGCGGTGCGCAGCGCCAGTGAACATGCGCATCCCGGAACTGAGCCGAATCGAACCACCGCCTGCGCCGGAACCGCTAATTTGCGATTGAATTTTTGAGTCTGAATGTTCCGATTTTCGCCGCGAGCGCCTTCCACATTTTGTAGCCAGATTCCAGAACTTAGAGGCCGTCCCTGATTTCGGGACTGCATGTTCACCCGTAAGTCACACGAATTCAAAAAAATCGCCTGTCCAGGGGGCGCGGTCTGGGAATTGCAGGAGCCACTGCAACTGGGAGTGTTTTTGGGAGGAACACTCCTAACTGTTGCTAGGTCGGCCCTACGCAGTTCATCTCAGCGCACTGGGAGGGGGAGATGTCATCTCATCACAAGGCATTGTCCGCAGTCGTATTGGTGTGCCTGCTCGCTGTGAGTGCCGTGCCAGCCTTTTCACAGGCCACTACGACGGGCACCGTGACGGGGACGGTTGTGGACCCGGCGAAAGCCGTTGTGCCCGACGCCACGGTTACACTGTCGAACAAATATACCGGGGCAAGGCACACGACCACCACCAACAGCGCGGGCATCTACCTGTTCGCCAGCGTGCTTCCGGGCGAGTACTCCCTGCGCTGTTCGGCGAAAGGATTTAAGACCACTGAGGTCGGTCTCGTGGTTGTGGAGGTTACAAAGACCTCCACGTACGACCTGACGCTTGAGGTAGGCTCGTCCACCACCACGGTCGAGGTCAGAATCGCTCCCGGGGCCGAGCTGCAAACGCAGGACGCTTCCATTGGAACGGTATTGAGCGGCGATTCCGTGCTCTACCTTCCCACGCAGCAGCGCAGCGTAACGGCGCTGATCCTCTTGCAGCCCGGCGTCAGTCCTAACCTTGCGAGCTCCGCCGGTACCTACGGCGACACGGGGGGCGGCCAAGTGAACGGCGCAAACGTCGATCAGACAACGTTTTACGTGGATGGCGGCGATGCTACGAGCGACCTCGAAGGCACGGACAACTACGTATCGCCCCAGGGCGAGCCCCAGCCCGCGCCCTTCATCGCTGTTCCCGCCGAGTGGACCCAGGAGTTTCGTACAGTAACCGCCAGTTCCACCGCCAGTTTTGCGCGTTCATCTGGCGGTGAAGTTTCCGTGCTCACCAAAAGTGGTACGAACACCTATCACGGTGCCGCCTACGAGTATTATTACGGCGATGCCACCAGCGCCAACTTCTGGATAAACGACCGCCTGGGCCTCGCCAAGCCCCATCAGGTGAACAACCGCTTTGGCGGCAACGGTGGTGGCTACCTCATCAAAGACAAACTGTTTTTCTACGGCGGGTACGAGCAGCGCGACCTGTTCCTGGCTACAAGCGAAACCCAGCTCGTGCCCACCATGACGGCGCGCGAGGGAATCATCACCATAAATAACGTGCAGTACAACTTGGCCACGACTACGGCATGCGGGGGCATGCTCTGCGACCCGCGGGGCATCGGCATCAGCCCGGTAATCGCGGCGGATTTGGCCACGCTTCCTGTTGGCAACAACGCGGCCGTGGGGGATGGCGAGAACACAATCGGCTACACCGCGTCTTTTCCGCAGCCCGTGCTGGAGAAACTGGCGGTAGCGCGCCTGGATTACACGCTCGGCCCGCACTGGAATATGTTCGGCACCTTCCACTTCAACAAGTACAACCTGACCACGACGAACCAGTTCAATATCACCTGCCCCACCTCCACTCCGAACTGCACGACCGGTGCGGATACGTTCTTGAGCACCACGCCGGCTCAGCCCCGGTTCCTTACCGCCCAGATCAACGGGGTGATCGGCTCCAACTTCACCACACAGACGCACGCTTCCTATTTGCACGACTGGTGGAACTGGAACCGCGCCCCGCTGGTCCCGGAAGTGCCGGGGACAGCGGCGGTGATCGACCTGGGTGGCGAAGCCCAGATTGCGGGCACCGCGAGCAGTAGCAAAGTTTTCGGCGATCCCATCAATTACGACACGCAGGACGCCCGGGCCCGCATTTGGGGCGGCAAAGACTGGTTCTTGGCGGAAGACGCGAGCTGGCTGCACGGGAAGCACACCATCCAGTTCGGCGGAGGCTTCTACCTTTGGAATCTGTACCATGAGCGGACGGACGATGTGATCGGCGGCCTGACCACCGGCCCGCAGTTTTCGTCGGTGAGACGGTGAACAACGGCGGCAGTTTCACCAACATCCCCAGCTCGGAAATCCCGACGGCGATCACTTCGGGCTCGGAGGAGGACATCTGGGGCAACATGTACGCCACGCTTCTGGGCATCGTGGACCGCTCGTCCCAGATTGGCGTGCGCAACGGCCAGTTCCAGGCCAGCCCGCTGGGCACTCTGCTCTACGACCAGGTTCGCACATACACGTTCGACACTTACGTTCAGGACGCCTGGAAGATCACTTCGAATCTGACCTTCACCTACGGCGTAAACTACGGCGTGTCGTTTGCGCCGCACGAGGCAACGGGCAAGCAGGTGGTGGAGGTGTACGCGAGTTCCAACGTCCCGGTCGAGAACGTCTTCGGGTACTTCAAGCAGCGCAACGAGGCGCTGAGCAACGGAATCTTCTACGGCACTGGCCCGACCGTGGCCACGGACACTTACTTCGGCTTCAGCCCCATTGACGCCATTCCGTCGCTGCATGGCAGCTCGGTGCGCACACAATTCAATGAGTTCGGCCCTCGGCTGGCCTTTGCCTGGAACGTGCCCTATAAGAACTGGTTCTTCGGCAACAAGCAGACCGTGGTTCGCCTGGGCTATTCACTGCAATGGAACCGGACCAGCGCCGTCGGCGAAGTCCTGACGCCGCTTCTCGGCGACGGCTTGGCTTCGGTCCAATTCTGCAGTCCGATAATGACCGGGGCGTGCAACACGGGAGCTACAATCACCGGCGCCAATGGCTTCCGCATCGGCGTGGACGGAAACGGCAGCACCATCCTGCCGCCGCAGCCAACAACCGTCGTACCGCCGCTGGTACCGTGCTCGCCGCTCTGCGCCAAGTCGGGCACCGAGGATCCGAACATCCACACGCCGTATTCCCATGTGGTGACGTTGGATGTGCAGCGCGCATTTGCGCACAACTGGTTGATCGACATCGGCGCAATCGGCCGGTTCCAAAAGGATCTGTGGCAGAACCAGGACCTGAACGCCACGGACATTTATGCCAAAACACCGGCTTGCACCGCAGGGGCGGTGGGATGCACCGTCACCACCTCGGGCCAGACACTTTGGCAGGCCTACGACGCCATGGTGACGTCGATGAGGTCCTGCTTGGCGACAGCCGGGAACACGCGGGCAATTTGCGCCCCTCTAGTCCCGCTCCAGCCGTTCTTTGAAAACGCTCCCTTCGGCGCGGCCGGCGACACCGACAAGATGGCCCTCCGGTCCAGCAGCACTTCGCAATCCGTCTCTACCTTTATGGAGGGCAGTGGGAACTACGACTTCATCGCCCCTTCGCCGCTCGATGATCTGCAATTCGGAAACGGCGGCAGCGACAACATCACCACCGACCACGGCATCGGCAATTACGGCGCCGGGTTCATTACGGTGCGCAAGGCGTTCGAGAGGGGGTTGGACCTGACGTTCAACTACACCTGGTCGCATGCGCTGGGTACCGGGGGGCAGGACTTTGTGGGCCAGCAGTACACCGCCTACGCTTCGCCCACCCCGTTCAACATTTACACCGGCTACGGTTCGAACCTAGGTGACCGGCGCAATGTGGTGAACATGACCTTCTATTATTTGCTGCCGTTCGGAAAGGGCCGGCAGTATTTAACCGGAAACAACATCCTGGACCGCGCGATCGGCGGCTGGTACGTCAGCGGCATTTACACGTTTGAGACTGGCGTGCCATCTTGCGTCGGAGCGAGCGGCAACTACGGGTCCCCAGACGGCTACATCTGCGCAACTGGTTCGACGCAGTTTGGCGATACGGGCTCGTATCATGCAACCGGAGGACCCGCGACCGGCGGGCCAAACGCCGGCCTGAAGGTGGCCACCACTGGAAACTTCAACATATTCCAAAATCCGGTGGCCGTTTACAGCTCCTACACCTACCCATTGCCCGGTGTGGACAACCGACCGGATGCCGAAACTTTCAACCTGCCGAATGCCTGGAACGTGGACTTCGCGGTAGGCAAAAACCTTCTGGCGACGGAGCGTTATACGCTCACCTTTGACTCCGAGTTCTTTAACGTATTCAACCACCCGAACTTCAGCGCCGGGTCCCTCAGCCTGACCAGCCCGTCGAACTTCGGGGTAATCAGTGCTGCCTCGACCCCAGCCCGTGCAATTCAATTTGGGCTGCGGTTCGCTTTCTAGGGCCGGGGAAAATCCATCTGAACTCCCGGGCGGTCCTTGCCTAGCGAGGACCGCCCGCTTTTTTGCGCTGGACCGTATCGCGGCTCAAAGAGGGTCGCAGCGTCTTTCCGCGCATGGAATCTGCACGGCTGCGCATCACAACGTCCGCTCGGCGGATTCGCCGTCTCTCTGCTTCGGACATCCCTTATTCCTTCCCGAGAATCCAATGCAAAAAGCAGGGGAGGGTTTGACGCCATCAGCCCGCGAGCAATAGAATCCGAGCGCCTATTTGTGGAGGATGAAATCCCATGAGCCCCGGTCGAACCGGCCTTGTCGCTCTCATCTCGGCTGCTTTTCTCCTTGCCCCTTGCATTGCCGCTGGACAATCGGATGCCGGGGCGAAAGACGGGCCGCAGGCTGCTGCTCCGAACGCGAATGAGAAGAAAAAGAACGAGGCTAGACTTCTAAAGGAACTCGATTCCACCTACCGCGACTGGCTGGAAGAGGACGTGGTTTACATCATCACGCCGGAGGAAAGAGCGGCGTTCCTGCAGCTTTCGACGAATGAAGAGCGCGAGTCGTTCATCGAGGAGTTCTGGCGCCGCCGCAATCCCGACCAGGAGTCGCCGGAAAACAGCTTCAAGGAAGAGCACTATCGCAGGATCGCTTACGCGAACGACCGTTTTACGTCCGGTTTTCCCGGGTGGAAGACGGACCGCGGCCGTATCTACATCATCTGGGGCCCGCCCGATCAGGTGACCTCGAAACCGGGCGGGGGCACCTATCAGCGCACGGATGAGGAGGGGGGCGGCCCGACCCAGGCGTATCCGTTTGAACAGTGGCGCTACCACCATCTCGAGGGGGTCGGGGACGACATCGTGCTGGAGTTTGTGGACCCCACGCTCAGCGGGGAATACCACTTGACCATGGATCCATGCGAGAAGGACGCGCTGGCCAAGATTCCGAACGCCGCTCCCACCTACGCCGAGAACATGGGCTTTTCCGGCTACGCCGACCGGACAGGAGTCAACAACGGCGGCACCACCTGCGGGTATTCCGAGTCCATGATGCCAGCCAACTTCGAAGAATTTAAGCGATTCGAGAGAATGGCCAAAGTGAACGCAGGCCCTCCGGTGAAGTTTCCAGACCTGGCTCCTCTGGTGAGCACGCGCGTGCTGCGAGACCAGCTGCACTTTGGTTACCGGTTCGATTTTCTGCGGGTGACGACGGACACGGATTTGGTGCCCATCACCGTGGAGATTCCCAACCGGCAGCTCTCCTTCCAGTCGAAGGATGGCGTGCACTCCGCTGAAGTGGAAATCTACGGACGCGTGACGACGCTCTCGGGCAAGATTGTTCAAACATTCGAAGACACGCTGGACCGTGATTTCCCTGAATCGCTAATGCAATCTTCGCTGCAAGGGCAGTCCGTGTACCAAAAGGCCGTGCCACTGCGCCCCGGGCTGTATCGCCTGGACATGGTAATCAAGGACGTAACCAGCGGAAATGTCGGCACGGTGTACACGCGCTTGGCGGTTCCCCGGTACGAAGAGGGCAAGCTGCAGGCGAGCACGCTGATCCTCGCGGATCAGATCCAGCGAGTGCCCTCGAAGCAGGTTGGGCTGGGCCAGTTCGTCATTGGCGATGCCAAGATCCGCCCGCGAGTGAATCTGACGTTTGCTCCGACAGAGAGCGTGAACGTGTATCAACAAATTTACAATTTGAGCGTGGACGATACCACGCATCATTCGAACATAAAAATTGAGTATGCCATCTCCCGACTGGACAGTCCGGAGCCCAAGGAGGTCGTGCATCAGAGGGAATCGACGGGCACTTCCAGCCACTTTGGCCAGCAAGCGACGATCATCCGGTTCTTTCCGCTTTCCAAGTTGGAGCCCGGCCGGTATAAATTTGCGCTGCAGGTCACAGACAATGTATCGAAGCAAACCATCTCCTCAGCTTCTGAGTTTACTGTGACGCGGGCGGCGCCTGAGGCTGCCAAGAATTGAGCGGGAAGGAGGCGGAAGCGGAGAACCGACCAGTGCACGCCGGTATCTCTGCAGTTGGGGCCCGTTGCTTCGGCATTCACATGGAAATCGCTCGGGGGTTGCCGGATCGCCTACTCAGAAATCCAGAGCGAAGAGGAGATTCCAGATTCGGCAGAGTGAAAAGTGGGGAGGCAGGGTTCCGGATCACTCCAAACCATCATTTCTGCCACCCAGGTCCGCATGTTCCACTCCAAGGGCTAGTGCGGCCGGCAGCGCGAATTACAGGCGATTCTGAACGAGGGGTGGGGGACGAAGATCCGTTACTGCTCTGTCCGGACGTTGGAACTGTGGCGAGGTGCTAGGGCTCCTCGTCGGTGCAGAGTGCGTTGAGGGGCATTGGTTCGCGATTAC
>Ga0187781_10003402_pt1 | contig 11986 bp, 10 predicted proteins | sample 0715_SJ02_MP02_2_FD_132447 | JGI IMG/M metagenome (GOLD analysis project Ga0187781, IMG submission 132447) | Tropical peat soil microbial communities from peatlands in Department of Meta, Colombia - 0715_SJ02_MP02_20_MG | ecosystem: Environmental > Terrestrial > Soil > Wetlands > Peat | place...
ACGATTTCGTGCCTTCGACGCACTTCATGTTCACCGGCACCTCGACCTTCAGCACATCCACACCATACCGCTCCTTGCTGAACTCTCTCATGCTCTCGGTGACGATGTGCGGCTTCTTGCGGGCATAATCCACGCCCTTTTCGTCTGCGCCCTCTTCGTAACCGACAAATTCGAGGAAGAAGGGAATATCGTTGGCGCGGCACTCGTCGCCGATCCGTTCCACCCACGCATGCTTGGTTTCGTTGATGTCTTTCGGGTCGTCGGGCGTGTAGTAGAGCAGGATCTTCACGCAGTCGGCGCCGGCTTCCTTCAGCCTCTTCGCCGACCAGTGATCGAGCAGGTCGGGCAGTCGCCCCGGACCGGTCTTGTCATATCCGGTCTTCTCGTAGGCCAGCAGCAATCCGGCGTTCCTTGCGCGCTTCTTCGAGGCCGGCAGGCCCCACTCCGGGTCGAGCAGAATCGCGCTGGCATGCGGCGTGAGGACTTCCGTCACCAGCGACTTGAACTCCTCCATCATTTCGTTTGTGACGGACGAGCCCTTTTCCTTGGCGAGTGACTTTTGCAGCGAGCCGCGCTGATCCATCGCCGCCGCGGCGATCACGCCATGTTCGTTCGATACGGCTTTCAAACCTGCCAATTTGCCCGGAGTGAGTTTCATAAATCCTCCCATCGATTTTTGAGTGCTGCGGCGAGAAAAAGAACCTGGCTCCCACATTGAGCCAAGTTGCACGCGCCATTATAAGCGAAATTGTCAGATGCTCAGGAATCACGAAGGGTGCGGCCAGGACGATTCTTATTTTGGGAACGAGTAATATTCGGCCGCGAAGGGAACGCTGCCGCCGCTCTTTATGCCTAATTGTTAAAGTCTTTCTTGAAGCATCCCGCACGCCCTCTTGTGATCCACATCACCAGACTTCGCTCCGCCCCGCAATTACACTAAGCGCGAACCTCGACCTCATTATTTATAGGAGAGAACTATGCCACTGGTTTCTATGCGGCAACTTCTGGACGAAGCCGCCAAAGGCAGTTACGGCGTCGGCGCATTCAACGTCAACAACATGGAGCAGATTCAGGCCATCATGGAGGCCGCAAAGGAAACCAACTCGCCCGTCATTATTCAGGCCAGCCGCGGCGCGCGCTCCTACTCCCAGGACAAGTATCTGTATCACCTTATGCTCGCCGCAGCGGAGCTCTATCCCGAGATTCCTCTCGTCATGCACCTCGACCACGGCAACAGCCCCGAGACCTGCAAATCCGCCATTGACCTCGGCTTCACCAGTGTGATGATGGATGGCTCGCTCATGCCCGACGGAAAAACGCCTTCTACTTTCGATTACAACGTCCACGTGACCAAAGAGGTCGTCGATATCGCGCACGATAAGGGCGTGACCGTCGAAGGCGAAATCGGCGTTCTCGGCGGCATCGAAGACGGACACGGCGCGGGTGGCAGCGGCCTCGAGCATGTTACCGATCCCGACCAAGCCGTCGAGTTCGTCGAGAAGACCGGCCTCGATGCGCTCGCCATTGCCATCGGCACCAGCCACGGCGCCTACAAATTCTCGAAGAAGCCCGACGGCTCCGTGCTCAAAATGGATGTCCTGATCAAGATCCACCAGCGCCTGCCGAAAACCCACCTCGTCATGCACGGCTCGTCGAGCGTGCCCAAGGAATTGCAGGACATCGTCAACCAGTTCGGCGGCAAGCTCAAGCCGACCTGGGGTGTGCCCATCGAGGAGATCCAGCTCGGCATTCGCAACGGCGTTCGCAAGATCAACGTCGATACCGACAACCGGCTAGCCATCACCGGCGCCATCCGCAAAGTCTTTGCCGAAACGCCCGAGAAATTCGACCCGCGTGACTACCTGAAGCCTGCGCGCGAAGCCATGAAAAAGGTCGTCGCTCAGCGTATGATGCAGTTCGGCCAGGCCGGCCACGCCGCCGACTACAAGCCCGTCCCGCTGTCAGAGATGGCTCTGCAGTACGCGTAGGATTCAGTTAAGAAGCGGACAAGGGTTCTGGCCTTGTCCGTTTGTTTCATAGGTTGATCTTCGGATTCTGAGAGAAATCGCCCGATTGAAGGACGGGAAGTTCGCGCCTTAGAATCCTGTGCGCTATAGAAAGGTCACACGATGAAGACATGGTTACGCGCGTTGCTCGTTGTAGCAACGATGGGCATCGCCTGGGCAACAAGCAAGAACTACAGGACTCTCAAGACCGAGGAACTGTTGCAGATGTTGGACACAATTCAGGCCGACATTAAGACCAACTACTATGATCCTTCAACGCATGGCATTGACTTGGATGCGAGATTCGAAGAAGCAAGAAAGGAAATAACTGCCGCGAAGTCGGAGGATGAAGGGCTGCTTGAGATCGCAGGGGCTGTTGCTGCCCTCAACGACTCACATACACACTTCAACCCGCCCGCTCGGCCGTATGGTATTGACTACGGTTGGCGTATGGAAGCGATCGGGGATTCCGCGTGCTTTGTAACGGCGGTACGCCCGGAAAGCGATGCAATGTCAAAGGGACTGAGGCCCGGTGACCAGATACTCGCGGTCAATGGCGTAGCGCTGACACGACAAGACATAGGTTTCATCGAGTACGCCTACCGTGTTGTTCCGCAATCAGGGCTTCGTTTGAAGGTCCGCTCTCCGGATGGAGTCGAGAAGACCCTTTTGGCGATGACAAAAGTGATACCAGGACAAGAGGTCATCCGCCACTCCGATGTAATGACATGGCTACGGACGCACCACGAGGTGGGCGATCGTTCCCAGTACTATCACAACAGCGATGACGTGCTTTTCTGGAAGCTACCGGACTTTATGATCGAACCGGGCTCCGTCGAAGATCTAGTGAATCGAACCCGTTCGTATAGGGCGGTTGTGCTCGATCTGAGAGGAAATCCCGGGGGGCCGAGGTTCTTGCACGAATCGTACAACTGGAAAAGCGTGGCACGGTCTTGGGGGACCGCTCTAAAGGAGCCGTCATGGAGGGCAGGACGTATGTACACGCGGTCAAGCTCGACGCAACTAACGTGGCGCAGTATGGCGTTGAGGTCTCTACTGCGGATCTGATCATGAACGACGGAAAAAGTCTGGAAAATGTCGGAGTGATTCCCGACGAAACGATTCTTCCAAGTCCCACGGACATCGCCCAAGGGAGGGATCCGGTCTTGGCTAGAGCTGCCGAACTGGTTGGCGTCAAAATGACAGCAGAAGAAGCCGGGAAAGTCTTTCCCTTCACGTGGCCTAAGGAGCGAGTCCTGGAGATTGACTAGATAAGTGAGCAAAACCTCCCACACAAACTAGGTGGTGGGACGACCCTGGTACCACACCCCAGCTTCATGGCGGCAAGACTCACTGCCTCAGCGCCAACGTCCCCAGCACCGCCTGCTGCTTGGCAATCAACGACTGAATCCCTTGCCGCGCCAGCGACAGCATTTTTCCCAGTTGCTCGTCGTCAAACACCTGGTGCTCGGCCGTCGCCTGCAATTCGACAAGTTTATTGCTTGCCGTCATCACCACATTCATGTCCACATCGGCGCGCGAGTCTTCCTCATAATTGAGGTCGAGCATCACCTCGCCATCCACGATGCCCACGCTGACCGCGCCAACAAAATCTTTGATGGGCGCGGCCGTCAGCGTACCGGCATCAATCAATCGCCGTAGCGCCAGCCCCAGCGCAACAAATGCCCCCGTGATCGATGCCGTTCGCGTCCCGCCGTCGGCCTGAATCACATCGCAATCGATCCATATTGTCCGCTCGCCCAGTCGCTGCAAATCTGCCACCGCGCGCAGCGAGCGGCCGATTAGCCGCTGAATTTCGTGCGTGCGTCCGCTTGGGCGGCCCTTCGCCACTTCTCGCGGAGTCCGCGTCAGCGTCGAACGCGGCAGCATCCCATATTCCCCGGAAATCCATCCTTTGCCCGAATTCCGCAGAAATGTCGGAACGCTTTCCTCCACCGAAGCCGTGCAGATGACGCGCGTGTTGCCCACTTCAATCAGGGCTGAACCCTCCGCCGTCGAAATGAAATCGGGTGTGATTTTGACCGGCCGAAGCTGGTCCGGAGCCCGGTTATCGCTGCGATAGATCATGAAGGCAGTTCTCAGTTCTCAGTTTCCAGTTCTCAGCTAGTAATGTAACAGGTTACAAAAATGCCTACGTCGGGGGAACGGACCCGTGATGCCCCAACACCGAAAGACGAACGCCAAAAAGCTACGAGCTAAACGCTAAACGCTAAACGCTAAAAGCTAAAAGCTAAAAGCTAAAAGCTACTGCCCGCCGACTGCCTGCTTCACCGTCTCCACATCAAACCAGTCCATCAGATCCGCATGTCCTGCCAGAGTATCGCGGCCTTTGCCGTCCACCAGAATTTTCACCCGCTGGATCCCGGGTACGTTCACCGCCAGCGTCTCCACCAATGAATCCACCGTCAACTGCTCGACCATGACGCCCGAGCGATGTTCGTCGGCGAAAGCGCTATTGATGTCGATCACCGCCGCTCCCGGGTCAACCAGATAAACGCTGCGCACATCCGATGCCGCGGCCAGCGGATGCCCCGCTTCCGGCTGCCGATAAATGTTCAGAAGCGCCCGCAACAATTCTTCCGCCCGCTGCTGGCGTCCGCCCGGCAGCGGAATCTGCGCCGCCTGCGCTCGCAGTTGCCCCGCTGCATCATAAGCGACATATAAGGTCACAGCCTCCGTCGGTCCCGCAGCCGGCGGCGCCACCGGCTGCACATCGGCGTCCGCCGATTCCACTTTCCGTGCCTCATTCCTCACATGCCGTATGTAAATGCCCATCGCGATCACCACCACCAGCATCACCGCAACGCTCAGCACCAGATGGCGGGGGATCATTGTTTTCTCCTCAGGCTCGCGTCACTCACGGTTGTGCTCCCAGCTTGTCCCGCACCGAGGCCAGTCCTTCGGCGACGGCCACCGCCGCCTTTTGCTGATAGTTCGCTGACGCCAGGTCCTCAAGTCCACCGGGTCCCGGCGCCAGTTCGACGGCCACTGCCGGCATGACCAGATTATTCAGCGGACGCAACGACGCCGATGCGGCCCGCGTCGTGAAATCCGCTTTCTGCAACCATTGGACGATCGCCGTCGCTGCCGTCCGGCTGTTGCCTAACGTTGCTGCCTGGGCCGAATTCCACGCGCGAAACACGCCCGCGCTCTGTCCCTCAACCGGCAGCAACGAGGTATAGACTATCGCCCCGCTGCCTTGGGATGCCGCATGGAGGCACACGTAAAGCGCGGCGTGCGCTCCATTCGCCATCCCCGCGCGCTGATCCATGGGAATGTTGACGTCGCCGTCTCGCAGCATGACCACGGCAAAACCTCGCTGTTCCAGTTCGTGGCGAAGCAGACGGCCAAACCCCAGAGTCACGTCCTTCTCCGCCAGTCGATCGGTGAGCGCCGCGCCCCGCTCGTCGCCCCCATGGGCTGCGTCCACCACTGCGATGGGCCGCGACGGCGCCGGCACGCCGCCCGCAGGTGCGGGCGGATTCTGTGTCGGTGTCGCTGTCGCAGGCGTCGCGCTGGAAGCTACTGGGTTGGTCGCCGTCTTGGCCGCAGCCGGGGCCGCGGAAAGTGTAATCGTCTGTCCGTTGTTACTGAACGCGGCAATCAGTGGAACGCTCGCGGCTACATCCAGTTCGGCCTGTCCGTTGGCTTCCGAGTAGTTTGCCTGTGTGATGGACTGGTTCTCGAAAGCAATGGTTTGGCTCCCGGGCGAAGTCACAGGGTCTCTTTTGAACACCATGCGCACCCGGCCCGGCTCGGTCGCAATGGTTGGATTCACCGCCCGACCGAAATTCAACACCAGGCGCGTCGGCCCGGACTCCACGTGAAAGCTCGGACGAATGCCGACGTTCCCGACCAGCAGTCGGCGCCCACTTTCATGGAAGTCGACGTTCATTCCCAGGAATCGAGGCAGGAGCAACCCAAGCGACGCCAGCGGTACCAGTCCCCGCGAGTTTTCGATAACAAAGGGAGCCGTGAGGCTGATGTCTTTTCCATGAATCCGTGCTTGATTTCTTCCCGCTTCAAAATCGCCTTCGGTGTCGTCATATCGAATCCTCCAGCGCTTGCCGGCGAGCTCGCTGCTGACGCGCCCCAACGGTTCCAGCAGTTCCAGTAGACCAACGTACTCGTGGCCCGCTCGCTCCACCACTGGCAGCGTGTAGCTGGTAAGCGGTGCGAAGACCGCCAGCTGCTTCTCCTCGACCGGTGCCGCGGCAGCCAGCAGCGCGAGCATTGCCGCGGCCAATGCGAACCGTTTCATGGTTAGGCTTCCGAATCTCTCTCCTACCAATTGTCACCCTGGGCCAAGTGAGGCGAACGCCGAACGCAGTCGAAGGGCCCCTACCTCATCTCAACCTCTTCGGCGGGACTATGAAAGGAGTCCACTCCGCTCGCCGAATTAGTCCAGCGCATAAATGGTCAGCCCGCTCAGCAATTTGGGATAGAAATCGGTGGATTTCTGCGGCAGAACTTCGCCTCCGAACGCAATGTCACGCACCTGTTTCATGCTCACGGGATTCATCAGGAACGCGATCTGCACTCGCCCAGCGCGAACCTGCGCCAAGGCTTCTTCCGCCTCCCGCAAGTAACAGACGTTCTGCTGATTGCGAATCGCCTCTTCCGAAATTTCAAGGCAGCCCTGGAGCAGACATTTGTGCAGCTGCACCACATCCAGCGCCTGCTGACGTAAGGAGAGACCGCCGAACACAGCCGTGCCGATTGCCTTGGGCGTGTGCAAAAGAAAGGCACGCTCGCGCATCACCGCCAGCAGCGCGGTCCCCGCCAGTCCCGCTTGCTTCAGAATGGCCTTGGCGCGCGCGCCATCAAGCGCCGGATCAACCTCTTCGAGATTGAAGTACCGCCGGGCGCTTCCCGCGAACGATTCCAGCTTGGCCGCCGGCAGCCCGAAGGCGACGCGATGCGTCGGCAGGATCGTCAATCCCGGGCAATCCATATCTACGAATGTCATCATCACCGAGTCATAAGGTCCGGCCTCGTTCCCGTTCGCTGCCTGTCGCCGTTCGTTTCGGTAAGTCAGCGCCGTTTCATAGCGATGATGCCCGTCCGCAATAATCAGCTTGCGATCCGCCATCAATTCCTGCACTTTCTTGATCACGGACGTGTCTGAAATCTTCCAAACGCAGTGCACCACCTCATACTCGTCGCTCACCTCGATGTCGGCCGCGCCCGCCGCGCCCGCCAGCTCCGCGTCAACCTTCCCCTTGCCGCCATAGAGCATGAAGATTTGTCCAAAGTGAGCGCGCGTCGCCCGCAGCAGGTCGAGCCGGTCGGCCTTCGGCTTAGCCAGCGTCTGCTCGTGGCGATAGACGACTCCGGCCGAGTATTCCTCGATGCGTCCCAGCGCAATGAACCCTCGTCTCTCCGCGCAATCCCGACTGCCCGGCACTGTGAATGTCTGCGCATAGCGATAGAGCGAAGGTTCCCTATCCTGTTTCAAAACTCCCTTTTCGCGCCACTCCCGGAACGATGTGGCCGCTCGCGAATAGACATTTTCCAACGCCGTATCCGTTTCCGAACGCTTTCCCAAAACGATCCGGACCAGGTTGTACGGGCTGGCTTGGTAGTAGGCCTCCTGCATGGCCGGCGTGATCTTGTCGTACGGCTGCGTAACTACCTGTCGCACCGTAACTTGTTCCGGCGCGTAACGCCAGGCCCGGAATGGAAAAATATCTGCCATGAATGTGAAGAAAAATTGTAGCAGGCGCCGCAGAACATGCGGCAAGAACCCTATGCCCAGGGCCGCGAAAAACTGCTAAGCTGCTCCTCTAGGCTGTGCTACTATGCGCTGAGAGATTGTTTTCCGGCCGCCTTGGGGGGACGGTTCGGTATTTCCAGGCGCGCTTCTTTCACGCATTTGGCGGGCGTATGCTGGGTAGTCGTCAGTTGTCGGCAGTGGTTCGTTGCATCTTCTGCTGCTTGATATCGTGCGTTTGCTCCGCCTTCCCCTTGTTTGCCCACCAAGCGTTCGCCCAAAGTCCCACCGACGACGTTCACATCCAGCCCAGAAAACTGCCCCCGCCGCCGGTCGAACCCGAGGGCGATCCCTCGCTCCGCACCCATACCAAACCCTACAAGGTGGATGTAAACCTGGTGCTTGTTCCGGTTACCATCACCGATCCCATGAATCGCCTCGTGACCGGCCTCGATAAGGAGAACTTCAATCTTTTCGAAGGCCGCGAGCAACAGGTCATCAAGACCTTCTCCAGCGAAGACGCTCCGGTTTCGCTCGGCGTCATCTTCGACATGAGCGGCAGTATGAGTAGCAAGATCGACCGCGCTCGCGAGGCGGTCGTCGAATTCCTCAAGACTGCCAACCCCGCCGATGAGTTCTTCATGATCACCTTCGCCGACAAGCCGGAGGAAATCTCCGACTTCACCAGTTCGGTCGAAGACATCCAGAGCAAGCTCATCTACACCATTCCCAAGGGCCGCACCGCCCTTCTCGATGCCATTTACCTCGGCGTAACCAAGATGCGCCAGGCCAGGTATCCCAAAAAGGCCCTTCTTATTATTTCCGATGGCGGCGATAACCACAGCCGCTACACCGAAGGCGAGATCCGCTCCATGGTCAAAGAGGCCGATGTGCTCATCTACGCCATCGGCATTTACGATCATTACTTTCCCACCGAGGAAGAACGTCTCGGACCGAGCTTGCTCGCTGACGTTACCGAGCTCACCGGCGGCCGCGCCTTCACCATCGACAACCCGAATGATCTCGCCGACGTGTGCACTAAGATTGGTATTGAGCTGCGCAACCAGTATGTGCTCGGATACCGTCCCACCAACCCGGTACATGACGGCAAGTGGCGTAAGATTAAGGTAAAGTTGATTCCTCCAAAGGGATTGCCACCACTGCGTGTCTATGCCAAAACCGGTTACTATGCGCCGACGGAATAATGCTGCTCTGTTTTTCATTCTCCTGATCGCTTTTTCTCCGGCCACTTCTCAAGCGCTGACGCAAACTCAGCCGTCGCCCCAAACTCAAACGCCTCCCGCCGCTCCGCAGTCCGGCAATGGTACCGGCGTCGCACCGCAGCCGCCCTCATCATCGCCGTCTTCGTCTGCTGCCGCCGCGCAAAACCCGGATGCCAGCGACAATGGCGTCTTCGTCTTCCGCAAACAAGTCGAGGAGGTGCTGCTCCACGCCACCGTCATTGACAGCAAGCAACGTATCGTCACCGACCTCAACAAGAACGATTTCACCGTGTTCGAAGACGGCCATCCCCAGACCATTACTTCCTTTCGCTACGAGGACATCCCCGTCGCCATGTGCATCGTCATCGATAACTCGGGCTCCATGCGCGAAAAGCGCGCCAAGGTCAACGCCGCCGCTCTCAATCTCGTGCGCTCCTCCAATCCAAACGACGAGGTCTGCGTCGTCAACTTCAACGACGAGTACTACCTCGACCAGGATTTCACTTCCAACATCAACAAGCTCAAGGAGGGTCTGGAAAAAATCGAAGCCCGCGGCGGCACCGCTCTCTACGACGCCGTCGTCGCCTCCGCCACCCATCTGAAGGAGAACGCCAAGCTCGAGAAGAAAATCATTTTCGTGGTCACCGATGGCGACGATAACGAAAGCAGCGAAACTCTGGAGCAGGCCGTCCGCCGCCTCCAGGCCGAAAACGGCCCGACCGTCTACGCCATCGGCATCCTCGAGAAAGAGGAGCATCCGCGCCACGCCAAACGCGCCCTTCAGCTCATGTGTGAAAAGACCGGTGGTATCGCTTTTCTCCCCAACACTCTCGATGAAGTCGATGCCATCACCCGCACCATCGCCCACGATATCCGCGCCCAGTACACCATCGGGTACAAACCGACCACCCCCAAGACCCAGGGCGGCTACCGGGAAGTGAGAGTCGACGCTCACGCCCCCAACCACAGCAAGATGGTCGTCCGCACCAAGAGCGGCTACTACTCCGGCAACGAATCGGATTCCGGCTCCGGCCCCAGCCGCTAACTCGTAGCGCCGGCACCTTGCCGACAATTTTGAGTGCGTCCTTCTCCTCGGCAGACTCTGAGCATCTTTCCAAATTGTCATCCCGAGCGGAGCAGAATTGCGGGTCTTCCGCAATTCTGCGCAGTCGAGGCACCTTGCGTTCTGCCCGTACCATACTGAATCAGACTTCCACCTAGGAAGTTACCCTCGTGCCCTCCCTCGCGTTGACGCTGCGCTCTTTTTTTTCATACCCTAGACTGTGACTCTCACCACCTTGAACTCCCACGCGCGCGTCTGCGACGACATCACTCAGTTCGTTGGCCAAACCCCGATGCTGCAACTCAAGAAGCTGGCCCCGGCCGGCGCAGCCGCCATTTTCGCCAAGCTTGAGTTCCTCAATCCCGGCGGCAGCGTCAAGGACCGCGCCGCCATCGGGCTCATCGCCCGCGCCGAGCGCGACGGCAAGCTTAAGCCCGGCGGTACCATCATTGAAGCCACCGCCGGCAATACCGGCATCGGCCTCGCTCTTATCGGAGTCAATCGCGGCTACAAAGTTCGTCTTTTCGTCCCGGAGAAATTTTCCGAGGAAAAAGTCATCATCATGCGCGCTTTCGGCGCTGAGGTCATGCGCACTCCCGAATCCGAAGGCATGCAGGGCGCAATCACTCGCGCCAGAGACCTCGCCGCAACCGATCCCAACGCCTTCCTCGCCGCCCAGTTCGATAACCCCGCCAACGCCGACTTCCATTACGAGACCACCGCCCGCGAGATCTTCGACCAGATGGAAGGCCGCATTGACGCCATCACCATCGGTTGTGGGACCGCGGGCACATTCACCGGGGTCGCCCGCTATCTGAAGGAGCGAATCGCCAAGGTTCACGCCGTCGCGGTCGAAACCGAGGGTTCGGTTCTCGGCGGCGGACCGCCCGGCCCGCATAAGGTCGAGGGCATCGGCAACAGCTTCATCCCCGGCAACTTCGACCCCTCCGTCTGCGACGAAGTGATGATGGTGACCGATGACCAGGCCTTTGGCATGGTGAAGCAACTCGCCGCCCGCGAAGGCGTGCTTGGCGGATCAAGCTCCGGTGCCAATGTCTACGCCGCCGTCGCAATCGCCAAGCGCCTCGGAGCAGGGAAGCGCGTCGTCACCATGATCCCCGACTCCGCCGAACGCTATCTCTCCAAGAAGATCTTTGAAGGCGGGATCTAGTGCCGCGACCGAGTGGTCTTTTCCACACCAGTTCCCCTTCCAACTGTCACCCTGAGCGAAGTGAGGCGAACGCCGAACGGAGCGAAGGGCCCCTCCCTTCTCCACAAACTTGTCCGCCCGACGGGGAAAGAATCATCCGGTCGCGAAACAAGAGCACCAGCGATTCACTGGAAGTGTTCGCTGCCTATAGCTCCCATGTCATCCTGAGCCCGAGCGGAGCGAGTGGGCGAAGGATCTATGCATTCGCGTGGTGCGGGCACACTCCTGTCCGCGCTAATCCGTGCTGCAGCGAACCCTAGCGCCGCTCGCCAATGAGCGCCAACGATATTACGCCAATCGACTGAGGTAGACTCTCATTACCCTCGTATGTATCGAATAGTTCTGGCTTGTAAGGGCGTACCCGCTGATGCTCGGGCGGTTGCGGCGCGTGACATTACCGAGGAGTTTGTTCACAGGCCGTGGCACCAGAATGTGCGGTGCGAGTGGGATGGGTCTCGACTCATTCTGCAAGCCGAAAATGACTTCGACTCGAACGGCCTCGCTTTGCTGGATGAGTTCTCTGACGCGATTTCAGCGTCCATTGCTGATGGCTTCGACGGCGGTATCGACGTTGTTTCAGTTAGTCAACTGCCGACTGACAGCCCCACCAACCGCGTCAATGAGTGAAATGGGGAGTGGCTGTTGAAAAAGTCTCTGAGTTGACGCTTGTGGCGGTGCGAGGTTCAGGTTATAAGCAGGCCATAGATGCGGCTGTTCATCGCCATGCTCGGAGGCCTGCTGCTCATGATG
>Ga0187781_10003403_pt1 | contig 11985 bp, 9 predicted proteins | sample 0715_SJ02_MP02_2_FD_132447 | JGI IMG/M metagenome (GOLD analysis project Ga0187781, IMG submission 132447) | Tropical peat soil microbial communities from peatlands in Department of Meta, Colombia - 0715_SJ02_MP02_20_MG | ecosystem: Environmental > Terrestrial > Soil > Wetlands > Peat | place...
CGAGGATGGCGGCGGCTTCCTCCACGGGGACGGCGAGGCGTTGTGAGAGCCCGTAGGCCTCCATCCCGTAGGCGAGCCCGTACGAGATCATTTTCGCCTTGGAGCGCTGCGCCGTGGTCACCTCCAACGGGTCGACGGAGAAGACCCGCGAGGCTGTCGCCGCGTGGATGTCGACGCCGGTGCGAAACGCCTCGATCAAGCCCGGATCCTGGGCGAGGTGGGCGATGACGCGCAGCTCGATCTGGTCGTAGTCCGCCACGAGCAGCTCGGCCCCCGGCGCCGGGATGAACGCCTGGCGGAAACGCCGGCCGAGGGCGCTTCGTACCGGGATGTTGTGCAGGTTCGGTTGATCGGACGACAGCCGGCCGGTGCGGGCCACCGTCTGGTTGAAGCTGGCGTGGATGCGCCCGTCCGGGGCGACCTCGGAGAGGAGACCGGTGCCGTAGGTCGAGCGGAGCTTCTCGACCTCCCGATAGGCGAGGAGGGCGTCGATGATCTCGTGCCGGCCGCGCAGCCTCTCGAGGCTCTGGGCGTCGGTGGAGTAGCCGGTCTTCGTTCGCTTCTGCGTGGCCAGGCCGAGCTTGTCGAAGAGGATGCGGCGGAGCTGGGGCGTCGAATTGACGTTGAACTCCTCGCCTGCCAACCGGTGCACCTCGGCCTCGAGCATGGTCACCTGCTCGGTCATCTCCCGGCTGATGGCCTCCAGCTGCTCGACGTCGACGGCGATCCCGGCCACCTCCATCCTCGCCAGCACACGCACGAGGGGCTGCTCGACCTCACGGTAGAGCTTCTCGGCGCCGGCGTCGGCGAGGGCCTGGTGGAGGGACTTCTCCAGGCTGGCAATGAGCACGACCCGGCGCGCGGCTGCCTCGGCGCGGGAGCTCGGCTCCCCGGTACCGCCCGCCAGATCGAAACCCAGCTGCTCCGTCTGCCCACGCCCGCCTCCCCCGCCGGCCGCCGCCGGAGCCGTGGCTCCGGAGAATCGCTCGGCCTCTCCCCTTGCCAACTCCGAGGCGGCCTCCGCCAGCCGCTCGAGTGTCGCTTGCCCGATGCGGGGATCGGCCAGGTAACCGGCGACGGCGGTGTCCAGCCCAAGGCCCGTGAATGCGATGCCCATCGGCTCGAGGACGCGCATGAGCTCCTTGGCGCGGTGGGCGACGACGTGACCTGGCGGCGTCGCTTCGCCCCGGGCATCCCCCCGGGCCGCTCGCTCGCCAAAGACGCGCCCGAGCGGGGCGGCAAGGGCCGGCTCGGCGATGAGCTCGCCCGGCAGCCAGCCGACCTCGATCGCCCCGGCCTCTTCCCCTTCTCCCTCGGCGCCCCCGCCCCGGAACGGCCGCGGCGGCACGCGGGTGAACGCCAGCCCGACGATGGCGGAGCGGCCAGGCGTGCCTGCCCAGTCTGGCTCGACGGCGAGGAGGCCCGTCTCTGCCGCCAGCGCCTCCAGCCAGGCGGCGGCCGCCGCCACCTCGTCGAGCACGCGGACCTCGATGGCGGCGGCAGCTGCCACCACGCCCTCGCCCGCGGCGGCGCCACCGGCCGAGCCGCCGGACGGAGCCGCACCCTCCAGGCGATCGAGCGCCTTCAGGATGCGGTCGCGGGGACCCTTGATCTCGAGCAGCGTGAACAAACTGTCGAGGGCAGCGCGGTCGGAACCACCGAAGCGCAAGCGCTCCACCGGCAGGTCGATGGGCACGTCGCGCACGAGGGGCGTGAGGGCGTAGTTCTGCCGCACCCTCGCCTCGGCCGCCTCCAGCGAGGCGCGCAGCTTCGGCGTGAGCTCGCCCGTGTGGGCGAAGAGGTTGTCGAGGTCGCCGTAGGTGTTGACGAGCTTGGCGGCCGTCTTCTCGCCGACGCCCGGGACACCGGGCAGGTTGTCGGAGGGATCTCCCCTCAGGGCGGCGAGTACCGGGTACAGCTCTGGGCGCACGCCCGTGCGCTCCTCAATGCCAGCTTCGTCGTAGAGCACGTAGTCGGTCACGCCCCTGCGGTTGTAGAGGACCTTGATGTGGGGGTCGTGCACGAGCTGGTAGGTGTCACGGTCGCCCGTGACGATGATGACGTCATCCCCCGCTGACTCGAGCGAGGTGGCGAGCGTGGCGAGCACGTCGTCGGCCTCGTACCCGGCGAGCTCGACGACGGGCACCCCCATCGTCTCGACAAGGCGGCGGATGAGGCCGATCTGCTCGCGCAGCGGCTCCGGCGTCTCCGCCCGACCTGCTTTGTAGTCCGCGGCGATGGCGTCCCGGAAGGTCGCCTCGGGCCGGTCGAAGGCCACCGCCATGCCGGCCGGAGAATGGTCCTCCAGCAGGCGGCCGAGCATGCCCGCGAAGCCGTAGACCGCAGCCGTCTTCTGGCCGGACGCCGTCGTCAGGTCCGCCTCCTGCAGGGCGAACCATGCCCGGTAGGCGAGGGAGTGTCCGTCCAGCAGAAGGTACGTTGCCATCAGGGCCATGCTAAAGGCACGGCGCCCGCCCGCCGAGGGGTGTGCATCCCGAAAAGGGGCGGCCAGGGATCCGGCTGAAGTCGTCCCTACGAGCCGCTCGAGCGCCGAAGGCCCGGTACGCTCCGCTGGAGTGCCAGACGGCTTCCATCCCCCCCTCGAGGAGTACCTCGAGACCATCCACGCTCTCGAGGAAGAGGGCGTCGTGGTGATCCAGGCGCGGCTCGTCGAGCGCCTCGGCCACAGTGCCCAGTCCGTCTCCGAGATGGTCCATCGTCTCCAGGCCGAGGGCTACCTGGAGCAGCGCGGTCGGGGTGTCGTGCTCACCGCTGCGGGCCGTCGCCGAGCCGAGAGCGTCGTGCGCAAGCACCGACTGGCGGAGCGGTTCCTCGTCGAGGTCGTCGGTCTCCCCTGGCACCGGGCACACGTGGAGGCCGGGCGGTGGGAGCACGTCATCTCCGACGAGGTGGAGGCCCGTTTCGTCGAGATCCTCGGCAACCCGTCCACCTGCCCGCACGGCAACCCCATCCCCGGGGCGCCGCGCACGACGGACGACCAGCACCCTCTGGCGGAGGCGGAGCCGGGCGAGCACGTGCGTCTCGCCCGCATCACCGAGCAGGTGGAGATCGATCTCGAGGCGCTGGAGTTCTTGAGCGAGCACGGCTTCGTCCCCGGCGTCGGGGCGCAGGTACGGGCGAAAGCGCCCGACGGCACGCTCACGCTCGAGCTCGACGGCGCCACGGTGTCCCTCGGGCCGTCGATGTGCCGCCAGCTCTACGTCGTGCCTGCCTGAAGCCTCTCAGCCTGCGCCCGGACCGAGGAAGCGCTCGACCGTCTTGGCGATCCCGCCGGCAATGACCTCTTGTCCCTGCCCGCTGTCGGCGATGGAGGCCTCGAAGGGATCGGTGGCGAACAGCGGCTCGATGACGGCTCCCGGCATCTCGCTCGGGGTCGAGAAGAACCCCGCCTTGGCCGGCCCGAGCAGGAGGAGATGGTCGTAGCTGGCCGCCGCGCCCGTGAAGGCGGGGCCACCCTCGTAGATGTCCAGGTTGACACCGGCATCGGGGATCTGCCAGCCCTGAGCGTTCATGGCGGAGAGCACCGTGGCCTGCAGGAGTGTCGCCAGCCGCTCGTTCTCCGCCGCGAACGGCCGGGCGGCGTCGTACGCGGTGAGGCTGCCGGCGTCGCGGGGCGAGGCACCAGCATCGAAGTAGATGCCGATGAGGACGTCGGCCTTGGCCATGTCGGCGCAGACGTCCCGGGCGGCCACCTCATTATGGGCGCCGGCGGTGGTGAAGATGCCCCCTGAGATGTCGCCCGCGCGGGCGATGGCCACGGGCCCTCCGCTCGTGCGCGAGTCGACGACGCGGTAGCCGTCGGCGCGCAGGAGGGCGGTGGCGTCCAGCTCCACGGCAAGCGTCAGGTTCTTCTCGTACACGGTGGTCCCGGACTCGGTCTTGCCGACAGCGCCAGGATCGACGCCACCGTGGCCGGCGTCGAGAAAGACGGTCAGGTGCCGGTTCCCCTGCGCGGGCGGGAACGAGATGCAGGAGCCCGGCGCGAAGAGCGACGTGTCGATCGGAGTGCCGCCGGCGCTTGAGCCCGCGTCCTGCGAGCGACCGGATCGTCCCGACGACGAGAGGAGCTCTACGGCCCCCACGATGCCGGCGAGCACGATGAGGCTGACGAGAACGAGCCGGAGGATGGCCTCGAAGCGCCCTTCGAGCGAGGGAACACCCCGCGACGCCGCCCGATCAGGGGACCTCGATGATGGCGACACCAGCGATCAGGATAAAGGAACGATGACTCCGCTTAACGGCAGGCCTGGCAGCCGGCGGCCGGCGGCGGCGGTCAGGGGGCGACCGTGCCCTCCACGACCGCCTTGGCGATCTCACGCATCGTCGTACGCTGGTTCATGGCCGTCTGCTGGATGAACGAGAAGGCCTCCGACTCGGTCATCGCCCGGTCGTCCATCAGCTTGCCCTTGGCACGGTCGACCCAGCGGCGCGTCTCCAGCTGCTCCTCCAGGCTGCGCTTGTCGTCGGCGAGGGCGGCGTTCTCGGCCTCGAGCGCCTGCATCTCGGCGAAGCGGCCGAGGGCCACCTCGATGGCCGGCAGCAGCTCCTCCTGCTGGAAGGGCTTCACGAGGTAGGCGAGCGCCCCGGCGTCGCGGGCCTCCTCGATGAGGTTGCGCTGCGAGAACGCCGTGAGGATGAGCACCGCCGACTTGCGGTCGGCATTGATGTCCCGGGCGGCCGACAGCCCGTCGAGGCCTGGCATCTTGATGTCGAGAATCACGAGGTCAGGGTGGTGCTCCTTGGCGAGGGCGACCGCCTCGTCGCCTCGGCCGGTCTCCCCCACGACGTCAAAACCCTGCTCCTCCAAGATCTCCCGCAGATCGAGGCGCACGATCGCTTCATCTTCGGCGATGACCACGGTCCTGCCCAAGGCGCTGCTCCTTCTTCTCGTTGAGGACGCGAGGAACCTCTGTCCCCGATGGATGCTGCGCCGTCGGTGACGGCGGCGATCAGACTACGAGTTTCGCGAGCAGCTCGTCCTGTGCCCGCTCGAGCTCAGCCACCTGGGCGAGGGCCAAGTCCCGCCCTCGCCGGTACGCGTCGGCATGCCTCCTGGCCTCGTTCCAGTCGTGGTTGGCGAGCGGCGTCTCCGACACGAGCGAGCGGATGCGGGCGTCGTCGGCCGTCTCGGCGAACACCGCCAGCTGCTCCTCGGCGATGGCGAGCTCCTGACGCGCCTTCACGAGACGCTCGTGTACCTCTGTCAACCGCCGCTGAACGATCTGCTGCTCCACGCCCGAAGTGTAGGCCGACCAGCACCGGCGCTCCGCACACGCCGCTCGTCAGGCTCGCAGGAGCGCCATCGCCGTCATCCCCGCCAGCGTGAGGGCGACGAGGACGCCGTCGCGAAGCTCGAAGGGGTGCGTCTCCGGGGCGATCGTCGGCACACCGCCGCGGGCCTCGATGGCCTCGGCGATCTCACGGGCGCGGCGGAGGGCGTTGGAGAGCGCCGCCCAGATGAGATCCTCGATGCCTTGGGCCATCTCCCTGGCCGAGGTCTTGGCGGACGAGCGCCGCGCGCGGCGCGCGGCCGAGAGGACGCGGCCCTCCTCCAACAGGAGCGGCAGGCAGCGGATCGAGAGGGCGACGGCTCCGACGACTTCGTCCACGGGCAGCCGCAGCTTGCGCAACGGCCATCCGAGGCGTCCGAGCGCCGGCGCCAGGTCCGCCAGCGGCGTCGTCCAGCTCACGAGGAAGGCCAGAGCGAGCACTTCGATGGCGATGGACCAGAAGAGGGCGAATTGGTCGAGGCCCCCGAAGCCGATCCGGAGATGCCCGAGATGCACGTACGGCTTGCCGCTGGCGCCGACGGCGATGGCAAAGGCGACGAGGAACAGCAACCAGATCCAGCGGGGCAGCCGTGGAGCGACCCCCCGCGGCAGCCTCGCCGCGAGAAACCCCCCGAGCACCATGAGGGCGCCGACGCCGACGGCCCGCCAGGTCGGCCACAGCAACAGGCCGATCGACACGAGGGCGAACCAGACGAGCTTGGTGCCCGCCCACATGCGGTGGATGACGCTCGAGCCCGGCACGTAGCGAAGGACGTGGAAGTCGCTCATGGCCCGGGGCGAGGAGCGGCGCCCTCGTGGGCCGTCGGCGCCAAGGGGGCCGCGAGCGGCAACGTTCCCGTCGTCGCCGGCGAAGGGGCGAATCGGACTCACGGCTGCCCCAGGAGGGTGTCCTCGGACGTGATGCGACCGTTGTCGAGGTGGATGAGGCGGTCACCCAGCACCTCGGCGTTGTCGAGGTCGTGGGTGACGACGACGACGGCCACCCCGGAGAGCCGGCGGAGCTGCTCGAGCGTGCGGGCGAGCGACGTCCGCGCCTCGTCGTCGAGGCCGGCGTAGGGCTCGTCGAGCACGATGAGGTCCGGCCGCCGGACGAGCATGCCGGCGAGGGCCACCCGGCGCTGCTCGCCGCCGGAGAGGTCGTCGACGCGGCGGGCGCCCATGACGTCGGGGTCGAGCCCGACGGCGAGCATCGCCCTGCGGGCGCGATCCTCGTCCGCGCCGAGCCTGACGTCGGCCATCACGGTGGGCCGGAGCAGCTGGAGGCGGGCGTGCTGGAAGGAGATGCCGACGCGTCCGGGCTGGCCGGCGATCGGCTCGCCCTCGAGCAGGGCCGTGCCCTCGGTGGGCATCGTCAGACCGGCGAGCAGCCAGGCGAGCGTCGACTTGCCCGAGCCGTTCGGCCCGGTGAGCACGACGCCCTCGCCTCGCCAGAGGACGAGATCGATGCCCTCGAGCGCTCGGTGCGCCCACGGCGTCCCTTCGGCGTAGACGTAGCCGACTCCCTCCAGGGTGACGAGCGGCTCCCCTCGGCGTGCCGTGGCCGGCCGGGCGGGCGCGGCCGGCCGCGGAAAGGGCTCCGCCCTCGGGAGGGAAGGGATGACGCGAAAACGCGGGGTGGGTTTCGGGGAGAGGGCGAGGCCGAAGGAGCTGGGCGCCACCGGGGCGTTGGCGGCCTCGACGGCGCTGCTCATGTCGAGCACCTCGTCGGCGAGGGCGGCCTCCTCGACGCGGTGGGTGACGTGGATGACGGCGATGCCGCTCGACGCGAGCGCCCGCAACAAGCTGACGACCCCTTCGCGTCCGGGTCGGTCGACCATGGCCGTGGCCTCGTCCGAGACGAGGAGCCGAGGTGAGCGGGCGAGGGCGGCGGCGATGGCGAGCCGCTGCAGCTCGCCGCCGGACATCGTGGACGTCTCCCGCTCCTCGAAGCCTTCGAGCCCGACCCGTTGCAGGAGCGCAGTGATGTCGGGGCGCTCCCCCGCTGGGAGGCCCCAGACGATGTCGTCGCGCACACGCACGCCGAGCACCTGGCTCTCGGGGCGCTGGAAGACGATGGCCGTGCCTCCCACGAGCCCCAGCCCGGCGGGGCCCGGACGCTCCACGCGTCCGGTGCGCGGTTCCAGCCGGCCGGCGAGCACACGGACAAGGGTCGACTTGCCACAGCCGTTCGGCCCGACGACCGCCAGGAACTGGCCGGGTCGCAGCGTGAGGCTGACGTCGTGGAGCGCATCTGTGTCCGCGCGCGGGTAGCGGTAGGAGACGTGCTCGAGTCGCACGGGCACGGGCTGCGGCGGCGCCTCCGGTTGGGCGCCGGCGCCCGTGCCGCGGTGGCGGCGGCGCTCGACGGCTTCGTCGGCGACCGGCATGGGGACGTGGCGGCGCACCTCGACGAGGAAGGCCCGCAGACGGGTGCATCCGACGGCGACAAGGGCGATGATGGCGACCTCGCCGATGGGCAGCGACACCCACCAGTGGGTGATCGCCCAATTGAGCAGTTCGTTGCCGTCCCGCTTGAGCGAGTTGAGGCCGATGCCCCCGAGCACGTCGGCGACGAGCTTCCAGAGGATCTTGATCTGGTCGAAGGACAGCTTGCGGTAGCCGGCCGAGGCGGCGTCGAGGGCGTCGGTGAGGGCAGCCAGCGGCAGGCCGACGATGAGGATGGTGAAGCCGACGCCGGCGAGCGACGACCAGCGGCGGCGGAAGGCGATCCCGACGGAGAGCCCGAGACCGCTGGCGATGGCCACCGGCACCATGATCCCGATGCCCCCCACGAGCGCGGCCACCGTCGAGGCCGCCACGGCCGAGACGAGCGCCGCCCGCAGGCGGTGGCGCGCCGCCAGCACGGCGAAGGGGATGACGGCGAGGGCCTGGAAGATGCCGGCGACCCCGACGGGGGCGAACCAGCCGATCACCTCCATGACGAGCGCCAGGTCGCCGAGGACGGCGGCCTCCGCCAGCTCGCTCGGGCGAAGCGGCCCGTGGCGAACTGCTGGACGCCGGTCGGCGACCGGGGCGGCCGTCAGCTCGTCGGTCTCCACCCTCTCAGGCTTGCAGATCGGCTACGCCCGATCGTGAACACCCGGAACCGGTAGGCTGAGCGGCCGAGCCCGGATGGCGGAATGGTAGACGCGGCGGCCTCAAAAGCCGCTGTCTGAAAGGGCGTGCGGGTTCGAGTCCCGCTCCGGGCACCGGGTTCGTCCAGCTCAGCGCCGTGCGAGGGTCAGCAAAGGGGCCGAGGCGAGCCTCGGGCCGGGGCTTGACCCTCGCTCCGAGGGCGTCAAATGGCACACTCGGTTGACCGCGAAAACACAGGGCGACACCCAGATCTCGTCGCGTAGAGCCGCAAAACCTATACTTCCGCCTCGTGCCGGCCGACCCCGACGCCCTCCCGAGCGTTGAGGTTGACCAGGTTTCGGTCAGCTTCGGTGGACTCCAAGCGCTGAAGGACGTCAGCTTCGCGGTGTCCCGTGGCGAGGTCGTCGGGCTGATCGGCCCGAACGGTGCCGGCAAGACCACCGTGTTCAACGTCATCTGCGGATTCGTCCGCCCGACCTCAGGCGGTGTCCGCTTCCCGGCCGCTCACCGCGGGAGCCTTCGACCGTCCCAGCTCGCCCGGGCGGGCATCTCGCGGACGCTGCAGGGCATCGGCCTCTTCCCGCACCTCACGCTCCTCGAGAACGTCATGGCAGGCGGACAGACTCGACCGAACGGTGGATTCCTCATGAGCCTCCTCGCCCTCCCGGCGAGCACCCGGAGCGAGCGCACGCTGCGCAGCGACGCTCAAGCGATGCTCGAGCGCTTTGGCGTCGCGCGCTACGCCCAGTGGTACCCCTCCGAGGTGCCCTACGGGATCGGGAAGAAGGTGGCCGTCGCCAGAGCCCTGCTGTGCGAACCGTCCCTCCTCCTTTTGGATGAGCCGGCCTCGGGCCTCGATGACGGCGAGCTGGCCGACTTTGCCTCCATGATCGTCGAGCTCCGATCTGACATGGGCGTGCTCCTCGTGGAGCACGACATGGGGTTCGTCATGCCCCTCGTCGACCGCCTCGTCGTGCTCGACTTCGGCCAAGTGATCGCAAGCGGCCTGCCCGCCGAGATCCAGAACGATCCCGCCGTGATCGAGGCGTACCTCGGAGTGCAGACGTGATCCGAGTGAGTGGCCTGTCGGTCGCCCTCGGCGCGGTCCAGGCGCTCCGCGACGTCTCGTTCGTCGTGGAGACCGGGACCATCACAGCCGTCGTGGGTGCGAACGGGGCGGGCAAGACGACGCTCCTGCGGACCATCAGTGGGCTCGTGCGGCCCAAGAGCGGATCGATCGACTTCGATGGCCAGCATCTCGTCGGCCGCCGCCCGGAGGACATCGCTCGCCTCGGCATCGGACACGTCCCGGAGGGTCGCGGCGTCATCGAGGAGTTCACGGTGCAGGAGAACCTCCGCCTTGGAGCGCTCCACGGCAAGGGACGCTTCGCCGATGCGCTCGAGGACCAGTTCGTACTCTTCCCGGTGCTCAACGAGCGACGCCACCAGCATGCGGGCACCCTGTCCGGCGGGGAGCGCCAGATGCTCGCCATGGCTCGCGCCCTCATCGCGAACCCAACCCTGCTGCTCCTCGACGAGCCGTCCGTCGGCCTGGCGCCGCAGGTGACGGCCAGCGTGATGTCGACGATCCACAGCCTCTGTGCGGAACGGCACCTGACCGTGGTGCTTGTCGAGCAGGACGCCATGTCGGCGTTGCGCGTGGCGGACCGGGCCGTCGTGCTCCACACGGGTCGTGTGGCGGCCGACGACCGCGCAGAGGTCGTGCTGGCCGACGAGGGGCTGCGGCACTACTACCTGGGGATCGCGAGCTGATGGACGCCTTTCTCACGTCCCGCGACGTCACCGACGTCCTCGCGGGCATCGTGCAGGGGGTCGTCGTCGGCCTCGTCGCCCTCGGTCTCGTGTTGATCTGGCGGGCGACGCGCGTCCTCAACTTCGCACTCGGAGCCATCGCGACGTTTGCGGCCTACCTCGGCATGGGACTGCTCTCGTACCACCTGGGTTTCTGGTGGTGCTTCGTGCTCTGCATACCCTTTGGCATGGTCCTCGGCGGCGTCACCGAACGCGTGCTCGTCCGTCCCTTATACGGCAAGCCGGAGCTGAATCCGATCGTCGCCATGGTCGGACTGCTGCTTCTCATCGAAGCGGTCATCGGTGCCATCTGGTCGACGACTACACGAGCAATACCTATTCCCTTCTCGTTCATCGATTGGACACTCGCGGGGAAGCCCTTCGCCCTGTCGCCGCTCTCGGTGTTCCAGATCTGCGCGGCGCTCGTCCTCGCGCTCGCGATCGGTGCACTCTTCCGCTTCACGAATCTCGGTCTGCAACTCCGAGCCACCGCCCACGCACCGGAGGTCTCTCGACTGCTCGGTGTCCGTGTGGGCCGGATGCTCACACTCGGATGGATGCTCTCGTGCAGCGTCGGAGCGGTGGCGGCCGTCATCGTGGCGGGGGGGTTCGCCACGGGTCTCACTCCCTCGGAGATGGAGGCACCCTTCGCGGTCGGGTTCATCGCGGCGGCGGTCGGCGGCCTCGACAGCCCGGTCGGCGCCCTCTTTGCCGGCATCGCCTTTGGTGTGATCGAGCAGTTCGTGACGGACTACCTCAATGCCAACCTGGTGCTCCCGGTCGCCCTCGGCATCCTCATCGTGGTGCTCGTGCTCCGCCCGCAGGGAGTGTTCTCCCGTCACGCCGTGCGGCGCGTATGAAGGTCCTCGCCTCGCTTCGCGCACGGCACCCCCTGCTCTGGCGCGCCGTCGCCACGATCCTGCTCGTCTGCGTCGCCCTCGTCGTCTCCGACCAAGTGTCGGCGCTCACCGACTACTACCTCGCCGCCGCCGCCGCCATGTCGATCGTGATGGTGGGGCTGTCCTTCCTCACGGGCGTGTCCGGGCAGGTGTCACTGGGCCAGGGGGCGTTCATGGGTGTGGGTGCCTACACGGCGGCGATCTGGGCGGATCACCACGCCCACACCCCCATCGTCGCCAACCTCGCCTTGGCGACGCTCGTCGGCGCCGTGGTCGGCCTCCTCGTCGGGTTGCCCGCCACGCGGTTGCGGGGTCCCTACCTCGCCGGGATGACGATCGCCATCGGCGTGGCCTTCACGTCGATCATCGCCGAGTTCAGCTCGTGGACGAACGGTGACCAGGGCCTGGCGCTCCCGGTGCCGGTTGGGCCCCCGAAATGGCTCGTGCAGTTCCTGCACTCGACACCCACGGCCGCCCGGCCGGGGAACATGTGGCTCGCCGACATCGCCGTCGTCACGGCGGCGATCGCCTTCTTCTTCATGGCGAACCTGTTCGGAAGTCGCACGGGTCGCGCAATGCGACTCGTGCGCGAGAACGAGGTCGCAGCCGAGCTCGCAGGCGTCTCCCTCCCGCGTGCCCGCGTGCTCGCCTTCGTGGTGGCGGCCGCCTGTGCAGGCCTCGGTGGAGGCCTCACGACGATCATCGCCGGCTCGGTGGCGCCCTCGACCTTCGAGCTCAGTCTCTCCATCGAGATCCTGACGCTCCTCGTCATTGGCGGCATCGGCACACTCTCGGGTGCGCTACTGGGCGGACTGTTTTACGCCTATTCGTCGAGCTGGATCACCTCGCTCGTGAACGTGACGGGGCTCAACCCCACATCGAACCTC
>Ga0187781_10003404_pt1 | contig 11981 bp, 8 predicted proteins | sample 0715_SJ02_MP02_2_FD_132447 | JGI IMG/M metagenome (GOLD analysis project Ga0187781, IMG submission 132447) | Tropical peat soil microbial communities from peatlands in Department of Meta, Colombia - 0715_SJ02_MP02_20_MG | ecosystem: Environmental > Terrestrial > Soil > Wetlands > Peat | place...
GAAGCCGTTGTGCCGGAAAGTGTTGTGCAGCAACGCGTCGCCCCACGGGTCGAGCACGCAGCCGAACCCCGGCACCTCATGCCCGCCGGAGCCGGTGCAGGTCTGGTGCAGGCTGGGCGTGCCCTTCTGGGCGTAGGGGACGAACAGGGCGCCCCACGCGCCGTTGTTCACGATCGTGTTGTCCATGACCGTGTCGTAGCGGCCGCCCGAGATCGTCAATCCGGTGCCGATCGGCCCAGCCGCCGCGCTGCCCGCGGCCGGCACGGTGGCGCTGTTGTTGTCATGGATGTAGTTGTGGATCAATACCCAGCAGGAGATCGTCCCGGTGATCGGGCTGACCCCGCCGTTCGGGCACCGGCCGTCCTGCGGGGCGGGCGGGTCGCCGACCACCGCGGTGTTGGTGTCCAGGCCGTCCTGATTGTCGTCGAACTGGGAGTTCTCGATGACAATGGTGCCGCCGGAGTTCGTGCCCGAGTAACCGAGCGCGTTGTTCTCCATCCACATGTGGTTCAGGACCACGTCGCACTGCCGCATACAGGCGCCCACGTAGACACCCGAGTCGTTCATGTTGCTGCCGTACAGCTGGGTCAGCGAGGCCGGGCCTGCCGAGTTGCTGGCGAATATGCCGTACTGGGCGGCGGTGGTCTCGTTGCCGAAGAACGTCGAGGTGGCGGTCAGGTAGCTGCCCCAGTAGCCGGTCAGACCGATCTTGCCCGAGTCGGCACCGCCGTTCCACCAGACCTGGTTGCCTGACGCGCCGGTGCCCGCGAGGAAGTTGCAGACCGTCAGGTTCTCCACGCTGACGTCGCTGGCCTTCCAGACGAGGATGCCGTTGCGGCCGACCGGGGCGCCCTTGGCCCCGGCCCGCCCGTAGTCCTGGGCCGCCGGATCGGAACTGCACGCCGGGAAGCCGGCCTTGGTGCCGTCCACGATCACCGTGTTGCGGTTCATGCCGCGCAGCGTGATGCCTGACTTGCTGATGTACACGCCGCCCATCGCCCCCACGGCCGGGTTGCCGAACGGACCGGTCTCGTCGGCGTTCTCGTGGTAGTCACCCGGGGCGACCAGGATCCAGTCGCCCGGGCGGGCCGCGTTGACCGCGGCCTGGATGCTCTGGTACTTGCCAGGCACGCCGTCGAACGTGCCGACCAGCAGCACGTCCGGGTGGTGCCCGCTCGCTTCGGCGGCGCTGGCGGCAGTGGCCGGGAGCGCGAAGGAGATCACCAGCCCGCCGACGAGGGCCGCCGCGGCGAACCCGGACATGATCATGCGTATAACACCACGAGTACCAGGCCTCATCGCTGCACCCTCCGCTACCACCGGATTGATGGCAAAACCATACGCAGGCCGCGGACCGGGCGCTAGATGTTACTGACCGGGTTCCGCCCCGGCGTGGGCTGGTGGGACCGGGGCGGCGCGAGGTCCGCACGAACATCCGGCCGCCACCACGGAACCCCTAGTCTGCTACGGTCAACCTGTGGTTGACGAGTCACAGCCTCATCAGTACCGGCAGATGGCCGAGTCGTTCGGCGTCGACCCCGAGCGCTACGACCGGGCCCGGCCCCGCTACCCCGACGCCCTGGTGGAGCGAATCGTCGCCGCCAGCCCCGGGCCCGAGTTCCTGGACGTCGGTTGCGGGACCGGTATCGCCGCACGCCAGTTTCAGGCGGCCGGCTGCCGGGTGCTGGGGGTCGAGCCCGATCCGCGGATGACCGACTTCGCCCGGCGGGCCGGGGTCGAGGTCGAGGTGGCGACGTTCGAGGCCTGGGACAGCGCCGACCGGACCTTCGACGCGGTCGTGGCCGGGCAGGCCTGGCACTGGGTGGACCCGGTCGCGGGAGCGGCCAAGGCGGCGCAGGTGCTCCGGCCCGACGGCCGGCTGGCCGCGTTCTGGCACGTGTTCGACCCGCCGCAGGACGTGGCGGAGGCCGTGGCCGGGGCCTATCGGCGGGTGGTGCCCGACTCGCCGCTCAACTTCCAGGCCAGGCCGGCGCAGGCCGACCGGAGCGCCACGCTCTTCACCACCAAAGCCGCCGACGGGATGCGGGAAGCAGGCGGATTCGGCGACGCGGAGCGGTGGCGGTACGACTGGGAGCGGTCCTACACCCGGGAGGAATGGCTGGACCAGCTGGCCACGTCCGGCATCCTCACCCAGCTTCCGCCGGACAAGCTGGCGGAGGTGCTGGAGGTCGTGGGCGCCGCTCTTGACACGATGAGGCACAGCTTTACCGTGCGCCTCAGCACGGTGGCGGTCATCGCGGCACGAACCGGCATTGCCTGACGCGGGCCCAGCTCTTGCATTGGCGGATTCCGAGGGCGGCGCAGTGATCTGATGGATTCACCCAGCATGAGGCCTTTTCGACAGGTATAACCAAGCAGGGGGTTATGTCCGGTGGGCTTAGGAGGGCTGGGCGTGAGATCACAATTCATTGCGGGCGCCGCCGTGCTGTTCGGCGTGAGCGTGCTGGCCGCCTGCAGCAGCGCCAGCACAACGAGCGGCACGACCCCGACGAGCAACCCCAGCACGCCGATCACCATCGGCGCGTCCCTGTCGCTGAGCAACGGCAGTACCTTCCAGGCGGACGGCTTGGCGTTCGAGAAGGGGTACGAGCTGTGGGCCAAGGACGTGAACGACCACGGCGGCCTGCTCGGCCGGAAGGTCAAGCTGATCATCCTCGATGACGCGAGCTCGCCGAATCAGGTGGTCTCCAACTACCAGACCCTGTTCGGCAAGGACCACGTGGACCTGGCCTTCGGGCCGTTCTCCTCGCTGCTGTCCGGGCCGGCCTCGGCGGTGGCGGCCCGGTACGACATGGCGTTCGTGGAGGGGGCGGGCGGCGCGCCGTCGGTCTTCGACACCCCGTCCAACCAGGCCGACCACAACACGTTCGACGTGAGCCTGCCGATCGCGGACGAGATGGTCCCGTTCGTGAACTGGATCGCCTCGCTGCCGCCGGCCGACCGGCCGAAGACGGCCGCCTACCCGATGGCCCAGGACCCGTTCGCCGACCCGCCGGTCCAGCTGGCCCAGACGCTGCTGCAGAACCTCGGCGTCCAGACCGTGTACTCGAACATTTTCCCGGAAGAGGTATCGCAGTACAAGGCCCCGGCCGAGGCGGTGGCCGCGTCCGGCGCGCAACTCGTCGTGCTCGGGTCCACCGACGTGCCCACCGTCCAGACCTTCATGCAGGTCTTCCAGCAGAAGAGCTACACGCCCAAGCTGTTCATCGCGGCGTCCGGGCCGGATCAGGGCGCCGCGTTCACCTCCCAGGTCGGCACGGGCAACGCCGACGGGATGATGGTGCCCGACGGCTGGTATCCGGGGTACCGCAACAAGGCCAGCCAGCAGATGGTCAGGGAGTACATCGCCCAGTACGGCGGCACCGCATCCGGCATCAACGCCGACGTGGCGGAGGCCTACTCGGTCGGCCAGATCATGGCGCAGGCGGTCATCGCCACCGGCGGCACCGACAACGCCAAGATCATCGCCTACCTGCACAGCGGCGTCGAGCTGACCAGCGTCCAGGGGCCGGTGCGGTTCGACGCGCTGGGGGAGAACGGCGCCGCGGCGGCGTTCGTCTTCCAGTGGCAGAAGGGCACTTTCTACCAGGTCCTGCCGAGCGGCACGCCGGGCTCGGTGCAGATCCTGGCCACGAAGCCGGCCTGGACCACCACGGCCATCACACCGGCCGCGCCGGGCTGACCGGAATGGCCGAGGGCCTTCCCGCCAGACGGGCCGGATCACGTTCTGATTTCCGGTTAGGTCACCAGATGAGCATTTGCCGGATATTTAGCACACCGTCCCACTACAGTTGCGGCATCCCACATTCGTGCAGCCGGAGGCCGTTGGTCCGCGTGGGTCGGCAGTGCGGCGAATTAAAAGGTAGCGGGAAACCAGCGAGGACAGCAGCAATGGGGAACCATAGAGTGGCGAGTGCCACACCGCGCGCCGATAACGCCAACGGTTATGCCAATCAGTTCGTCACCGAGGCGCCGGCCTCCCAGACGACTTCCCCGTTCCACAGTCCAGGCGCGATGACCCTGCGGAACTGGCCGGTGTCCTGGCGGCTGATCGCCGTGATCGTGCTGGCGCTCATCATGGGCCTGGTCTTCGGTGGCCTGCGGGTGGCGTCGGCGACCGGCAGCGCGGACGAATTCGGCCGCGTGTCGCAGCTCGCCGCCCTGGGTCAGCAGGTCACCGGCCTGACGCAGGCCATGGAGGACGAGCGCGACGAGACGACCGGGCTCCAGCCCATCACCAGCGCCAACGTCGGCAAGCTGACCCCCTGGTACAGCGCGACCAACGCCGCGGCGGCCAAGGTCCAGGCGCTGGCCGCCGGGATCGGCAGCTCCTACCCGGCCAACATCCAGGCCCGGGTGGCCACCGTGGTCTCCGTGATCACGAACCTCAACGAGCTGCGCACCACGGCCAAGCTGAGCCAGTCCGCGCTGGCGGCGATCGCCGCCTACTCGGGCCCCATCACCGACATGATCGCCCTGAACGACCAGATCGCGCAGGGCACGTCCGACTCCATCCTGGTCAACGACGTCCAGACGCTCAACGCGCTGTCCCTGGCCAAGGACCAGGCCGCGCAGCAGCGCGCGCTGCTGTTCAACGCGCTCAACCAGGGGATCTTCGCCGACGGCGTGCAGCAGGCCCTGACCACCGCCGAGTCCGAGGAACTCACCGAGCTGACGGCGTTCAAGACGACGGCCACGGCGGCCGAGCAGAGCACGTACGACAACACCGTGGCCGGGCCGGCGGTGAACGAGGCCCAGAACATCTTGATCTACGTCCAGGGCACCGGCGCCCTGGACCTGTCGGGCCCGCAAAGCCCGAACATCAGCACGCAGCACGCGCCGGCGGTCTGGTACGCGGCCCAGTCGGGCAAGGTCGACGACATGCAGCAGGTCGAGCTGGCCGTGGCCCGGAACATCGTCGCGCGGGCCCAGTCGCTGCAGGCCGGCGCCCAGAGCTCCGCGCTGTTCACCGCCATCCTGACCGCGATCATCCTGCTCCTGGTCCTGCTCGCGACGATACTCGTGGCCCAGTCCCTGGTCCGGCCGCTGCGCAAGCTGCGGGAAGGCGCGCTCAACATCGCCACGGTGGAACTGCCGGAGCGGGTGCGGCTGCTGAGCGAGGCCCCGGATCCGTCCACCAGCCTGGAGGTGGCGCCGATCGACGTGCTGTCCACCGACGAGATCGGCCAGGTCGCCCGGGCGTTCGACCAGGTCCACTCGGAGGCGGTGCGGCTGGCCAGCAACGAGGCCATGCTGCGGAACAGCTTCAACGCGATGTTCGTCAACCTGTCCCGGCGCAGCCAGTCCCTGATCGAGCGCCTGGTTCGCATGATCGACTCCCTCGAGCAGAACGAGGGTGACCCGGAGCGGCTGTCCAACCTGTTCGCGATGGACCACCTGGTCACCAGAATGCGCCGGAACTCGGAGAACCTGCTCCTTCTGGCCGGGCACGACAGCGCGCGCAAATGGAGCGAGCCGGTGTCGCTGGCGGACGTGGCGCGCGCCGCGGTGTCGGAGATCGAACAGTACAGCCGGGTGACGCTGAAGATCCAGCCGGGCATCGCGGTCACCGGGCCGGCGGTATCCGACGTGGTGCACCTGCTGGCCGAGGTGATCGAGAACGCCACGATCTTCTCCGCCAAGGACACCCCGGTGCACGTGGCCGCGCAGGAACTGACCAGCGGCGGCGTGCTGATCGAGGTCAGCGACAACGGCGTCGGCGTTCCCGAGTCCCGGCTGGCGGAGATGAACTGGCGCCTGGACAACCCGCCCGTCATAGACGTCTCGGTATCCCGGCACATGGGCCTGTTCGCCGTGGCCCGGCTGGCCGAGCGGCACGGGGTACGGGTCCGGCTGCGTCCTCGCTCCCCGCACGGGCTGACCGCCCTGGTCTGGCTGCCGGACAGCGTCACCGAGCGGGAAGCCAGCCTGTACGGCGCGCGGTCCCGGACGTTCGCCGCTCAGGCGGGCTTCTCGACGCGCGGGATGACCGCCACGGCCGGCCTGCCCGTGCGCGCCGTTCCGGACGCCCTGCCCGCCAACCACGGGCGCGATGTCATCGTGCCCGAGCCCGCCGTCACCGTCCCGCGTGAGACGGTGCCCGCCGCCGCGGCGGCGACCTCGGACTGGTTCCGCAGCCGCCCGTCGCCCGCCACCGGCAACGGCAACGGGTCGGGCGGGGCCGCGGTCGCGTCGACGGCTCCGCCGCCGGACATGCGCGTGTCCGGATCAGACGGGTGGGCGGTCGGCAAGCATGCCGCCCAGATCGTCGCGGAGCCGGTCCGCGGTGAGTTCACCGCCGCCGGACTGCCCACGCGGGTGCCGCAGGCGAACCTCATCCCGGGCTCCGCGGGCGGCGGCCACGGCAGCGGCGCCACCAGCCGCTCGGGAGCCGGTCCGGAAGCGCAGCCGCCAACCTCGCCCCGATCACCTGACGTGGCCCGCAGCCGCCTGAGCGGATTCCAGCGCGGGGTGCGCCGCGCCAAGGACCCGAACCCAGGTGCCCCCGACGCCGGAGAGGGAGCCGATCGTTGAGTTACGCATACCGCCAGGACCTGAACTGGCTCGTCACCGACTTCACCGCGCGAGTCGCGGATGTCGCGCACGCGGCCGTGGTGTCCGCCGACGGCGTGCCGCTCGCGCTGTCGGAACACATCCCCGCCGGTTTCGGCTCCCAGCTCGCCGCCATCACCTCGGGGCTGACCAGCCTGATGCAGGGCGCCGCGCGGCTCTTCGAGGCCGGCCTGCCCACCCAGGCCCTGGTGGAGATGGAAGGCGGCCTGATGTTCGTCATGGCGATCAGCGACGGGTCGAGCCTGGCCGTCCTGGCCGCTCCGGAGTGCGACACGGACCTGGTGGCCTACGAGATGACGCTGCTGGTCGAGGCGGTCGGCGACGTGCTGACCCCGGCCGCCCGCGCCCCGCAGGGACTGTTACCGGATCCCGAACGGCCTCGGCGCTACGGTCCATTATCGTTCCTCCCTATAAAGCCAGTAGCATTAGTAGGAATGCGGGTGAGGAGGACGACGCCATGCGCATAGCCGTGGTCACCGGCAACCCGAAGCCGGCCTCGCGTACTCACGGGGTGGCCCTGGCGGTGGCCGGCGCCCTGTCGGCGACCCTTGGTCCCCCCGGCCTTTTCTCACCAGGTTCTCACCTGGTGATCGACCTGGCCGAGCACGCGCCGAACCTGTTCGACGCCACCGATCGCGAGCTGTCCAGGCTGACCGCCGAGGTGGCCGCATCCGACATCGTCATCGTCGCCTCGCCGACCTACAAGGCCGCCTACAGCGGAATGCTGAAGGCCTTCCTGGACCGCTACGGCAGCAACGGCCTCGCGGGGACGGTGGCGGTGCCGGTCATGACCGGCGGTTCGGCCGGCCATTCCCTCGCGGTCGAGGTTCACCTGCGGCCGGTCCTGGTCGAGCTGGGCTCAACCGTCCCGGCCCGCGGCCTCTACGTCACCGAGCCCGAACTCGCGGAGCCGGACGCCGCGGTCGCCAGGTGGGCCGACGCCGCGATCCCGCTGATCCACGGCGCGCTGACCGCTCATGAGGCCAGTGACGCATACTCCGCGCGGAGGTAGACCAGCGGCGTGGCCGGGTAGGCGCTGGCATCACCCGGCGGGAGGCGCGGCGTCGAGGAGGTCCTCGACCGGCTTCACCCCGGCCGCGCCCTTCCTGAGCCGCCACATCAGGCCGCCGAAGTACCACAGCGCGGCCACGGCCAGGCCGTAGCCCACCACCTTGTCGGCCCCGTGGAACGGCGCGGGAAGGGACAGAACCAGCATGACCAGCACGGTGTAGGCGAGCACGAAACCGATGACCGGCCACGCCCACCGGCCGAGCGTGAACGCGCCGGGGATGCTATCCAGGGTCCGCCGCTTGATCGCGTAGGCCAGGGTGATCAGGAAGTAGATGATGTACGGGATGATCGCGGTCGCGCCGACCAGGGTGCCGAACGCGCTGGGCTGGTTGTACCCGTAGATCATCACGCCGATGTCGATGACGCCGAACACCAGCAGCGCCACGATCGGGGTCTGGCTACGCGCGTTGATCCGCCTCAGAGTGCCGGAGAAGGGCAGCATGTTGTCCCGCGACATGGAGTAGGCCAGCCGGGCCTGGGCGCCGGCGCCGACGACCAGGATCGCGAACATCGAGAAGATGACGAACGCCACGAACACCTTCACCAGCCAGGACGGCAGCCAGTATCCGGCGATGGCCAGCAGCGGCAGCGGGGCGGACTCGACCGCCATGAGGTCGGGGATGGCGATGGTGAAGCCGATGAGGGCGATCATGCCCAGGACCACGGAGCTGCCCACGGCCCACAAGACGCCGCGCGGCACGCTGCGCACCGGGTTCACCGCGTCCTCGGACATGTCCGCGGCGAGCTCGAACCCGACCAGGGTGAAGATGCCGAGCAGGCTGGCCAGCGCGATGGCGTACCAGGTGGGGTTGTGGTAGACGGACGTGGTGTTGAACAGGATGCCGGCGCCGTGGGGATCTGGCTTGGCGTGCACGCCCCACAAGATGAACAGCAGCACGCCGAACACGACGGTCCCGATGATCTCGGTGAAGACCGCGACGTTGTTGACCCGTGCCGCCACCTGGATGCTGATGATGTTGATCAGCACGGGCAGCACCATCAAGATGATCGCCACCGTGAGCACCAGGTGCGGGCTCGGATTGTTCACGTTGAACTCGCTGAGCAGCAGCGGGGCCGCGACCGTGAGCATGATGGCGCCGCCGCCGACGGCCATGTACAGCAGCCCGGCAAAGCCGACGAACCAGCCGTAGGTCGGGTTGACCAGCCGGGCGCTCCACTGGTAGGCGTAGCCGGCCAGCGGGATGCGGGTGCCCAGCTCGGCGACGACCAGGGCGATCATCATGTTGCAGAGGCCGACGACCGGCCAGGTCCAGATGGAGGCCGGCCCCCAGTAGGACAGGCCGAACCCGTAGTTCAGGAAGATGCCGGTGGTGATCGAGATGATCGAGAACGCGATCGCGAACATCGAGAAGAACCGCAGCGACCGGCGCAGCTCCGGCTTGTACCCGGCCCGCTGGAGGACGGCCGCGGCCTCGTCTTCGGCAGGTCGTCGCCGAGCGCGCCGATGGCCAGCACGCTCGCCCCCAGCCTGGCCAGGTCGACGCCGGTGCCGGCGGCCGTGCCCGCCGCCGTGGCCCTGATTTCGCTGAGCCTGACGCTGCCCTGGCCGGACGGGATGGTCTCGACCGGCCGGCCGAGCACGTCCAGGATGTGCGCGCCGAGCACGGTGACTCTGCCCAGTGGCCACTGTCTTCCCCGCTCGCCTCCGGGCGCTCTTGACGCACCCTTTGGCTCGCGGGATCCCTCTGGCTCGCTCATGGCTGGCGGCGCTCGCCGTAGCGGCGGCGGCGGGCTTCCGCCGTGACCTCGTCGAGCTCGGCGGCCGACAGGGTCGCGGGTTCGCCATACGACAGCGCCATCCGGTAGGTGCGGGCCAGCCACTCCAGCAGCACTGCCCGGTCGTAGGCCTGCGCGAGGTCACGGCCGTAGGTGACCGCCCCGTGGTTGCGCAGGATGACGGCGCTGCGGCCGTGCAGCGCGCCAACGGCCGCCGCGGCGAGTTGGTCCGAGCCGAACCGGACGTAGGGCGCGACGCGGACCGGGCCGCCCAGGGAGGTGATCGCGTAGTGGATGGCGGGCAGTTCCGAGCGCGCCGCCGACAGGGCGATGACCTCGGGCGAGTGGGTGTGCACGACGGCCGCCGCTTTCGTCTCCGCGTAGATGGCCAGGTGCATGGGGGTTTCGGAGGACGGCGTCTCGGCGTTGGCCAGCTCGGTGCCGTCGGTGGCGACCAGGCAGATGTCCTCCGGCCGCATCTCGTGGTAGCCGATCCCGGACGGGGTGATGGCCACGAGGTCGCCCGCACGGACGCTCATGTTGCCCGCGCTGCCGATGGCCAGCCCGTCGGCAAGCAGGCGTGCGCTGTAGCTGACGAGCTGCGCCCGAGCCGCCTCGAGCTCGTCGGAGTCACCGCGGTACACTAACCTCGGATTTTAGACGGACGTCCGACAAAAAACCAGCGTCCGTAGGCCGACGTGGGTACGGAGGCGCACAAGCCCATGCCGAAGATCGTCGACTGGGATGCCCGGCGGGACGAGATCTTGTCGGCCACCTGGCGAGTCATCGCGCGCGACGGGATCACCGGCGCCACCATCCGGGCCATCGCCCGCGAGGCCAACTGCTCCCGCGGCATCCTGGCGCACTACTTCGACGACAAGGCCGACATCCTGGGCTCGGCGCTGGTGATGTCCCACCGCCGGGTCGTGGCCCGGATGAACGCCCGGGCGGCCGGCCTGACCGGCCTGGCCGCGCTCCGCGTGGTCATGCTGGAGGCGTTGCCGCTGGACGCGCAGCGCGATCTCGAGGCGCAGATCGAGATCAGCTTCTGGGGCCGCGCGCTGGGCAACCCCGGGCTGCGCAAGCTGCAGCACGCGGAGTTCGACCGCTTCGCGGAGCGGCTGCGCGGCTACCTCGCCGAAGCGGAGAAGCTCGGCGAGCTGCGCGACGGCGTGGACCTCACCCTGGCGGCCCACCAGCTGCTGGTCCTGATCGACGGGCTCAGCGCCGAGCGCGTGCTCTACCCCGACCGGGTCACCCCCGGCCGCCAGCAGGAGATGCTCGACCAGCTGCTGGGCAGCCTGCGGGCACGAGCCACGGACCGTTCGGCCGAAATATAAGTCGCGGACCCGCATCCGGCCGCGGTCGATGACCACCGTGCCGTCCTGTTTCGCGGTCTGGAACACGGCGCCGCCGCCGGTGAGCCAGATGGAGGTCACCAGCGTCTCACCGGGCAGTACCGGACGGCTGAACCGGCCGGACATGAAGCCGAACCGCGCCGGGTCACCGCCGCACACGCCGCGCAGCAGCGCCCGGCCGGTGAACCCGTAGGTGCACAGGCCGTGCAGGATCGGCGTGGCGAATCCGCCGCGGGCGGCGAACGCCGGGTCGGTGTGCAGCGGGTTGCGGTCGCCGGTCAGGCGGTACAGCAGCGCCTGTTCCGGCCGGGTCGGCTGGGTGACCCTTAGGTCAGCAGGGTCTCCGGGCTGCTCCCAGGGCTCGGCGTTCCGGGGGCCCCGGTCGCCGCCGAAGCCGCCCTCGCCGACGATGAACGCGCTGGTGATGCTCGTCACCAGCGGTTCGGAGGTGGCGGCATCCACCGCCGCGTTCGCGCTGACCACCAGGGCGCCGGAACCCTTGTCGTAGATGCCGGTGACCGTGGCGGTGACCCGCGCCGTCCCCGCGATCGGCAGCGGCCGGTGGAGCTCGAAGGCCTGCTCGGCGTGCACCAGCCGGGCCCGGTCGAACGTCCCCAGGCGGCGGCGGCTGGTCCCGGCCTGCGCGACCAGCACGCCGAACGTCGGCAGCACCTTCTGCTCGACCCCCGCGGTGTTCTCGGTGGTGAACTCGAGTTCGTGCACCGGGTCGCCGAGGCCCGCGCCGACCGCGACGGCGTACAGCAGCGCGTCCGCGGACGTCCAGGAGCGCTCGTGCGGCTCGCTCGGGACCCCGATGAGGCTGTGGTCGAGTGCCATGCTGCCTACCTTAATGGCCCGCCTTGGCCAATTGTAGAATTCGTTTCTAGGATTGTCCGTCAGGGGATGGTGGTCGGGATGGGCGTGCTGGACGGGAAGGTGGCCCTGGTGACCGGCGCGAGCCGCGGCATCGGGGCGGAGATCGCCCGGCGGTTTGGCGAACAGGGCGCGGCCGTGGTGGTGACGGCGCCGCTGAAAATCTGGCTGAGCGCTGAGTCGAGCGTCTCCTCCATCACCACGTGGTCCGAGTAGGCCACGATGACGCGTTTCAATTGCGGCAGGCCGCCGCCCGCCTCGGCGGCGAGGTAGAGCGGCTCGACGTAGAGAACGGAATTCAGAACCGGAACGACGAGCAAGGTGCCGCGGATGACGGTCGAGCCGCCC
>Ga0187781_10003405_pt1 | contig 11980 bp, 13 predicted proteins | sample 0715_SJ02_MP02_2_FD_132447 | JGI IMG/M metagenome (GOLD analysis project Ga0187781, IMG submission 132447) | Tropical peat soil microbial communities from peatlands in Department of Meta, Colombia - 0715_SJ02_MP02_20_MG | ecosystem: Environmental > Terrestrial > Soil > Wetlands > Peat | place...
AGCCGCCGCCCTCTACCAGGCCGCCATCGACGACCTCACCCAGCGAGCAGGAATAGCCGCCTGACCTACCCACGCCAAACTTGACTCAACCTCGCCGGCTTCGCCGGCCCTAGCTCGGCTAGCCCTTGTAGCTCAGGCCAGCGCCGAACTCATCCACCGCGTTAGTCCAAGGAGATGCCATGGCTGAGCTGGAGTATGTGGTCATTTACGCCGCGGCGTATCCGACTGTCGCGGCTGCGCGGGCAGTGCTGGGCACCATCGAGCACCTGCATGCCGAGGTGGCCGGCCCGTACGACGCGGCCGTGATCGCCAAGGAGAACGGCAAGCCGCACGTTGTCAAGCGGATGGACCAACCGCGCATCCGCGTCATCCCCGAGTGGTTCGGCGGCGGGACCCTCACCCGCGAGGAGCTGAATGAGGCGGCCGAGGAACTTGTTGCTGAGGAGGCAGGGCTCGTCGTGATCGGCGAGGCGACCATCGAACCAGCACTCGACAAGGTGTTTACCGGTACCAAGGTCGTCAAGCGCGAGATCGCGGCGACGGTCGACCAGATCACCAGCGAGCTGCAAGAAGCGTTCAAAGGCTAACAGGCCGCACAGCCAGAGATCCGCCGTGGCACATCGCCAAGGTCTAGCCCGTCGGACTGCCAGAGGTTGCCACCAGCGGCATCTCGATCGTCAGCGGAGACGCAGTCCTGCCCGACGCTTGTTCAGCCACGAGGCTGCGGTACGGGAGTGCGCGGGCATGCGGCAAGATGCTGACCTTGCGGGTGATGCTTCCGTCCGGCCACGCCTGACGCCAGGGAACACCCATGGTGGCGCCCAGCTGGTTAGCCGGGGGCACGTCCGGCGAGGTAGATGACCCGGCGGGCGATGTTGAAAGCATGATCGGCCAGACGCGCGTAAAACCGCGCCACCAGTGTCAGCTCCATCGTGACGGGAAGTGTCATTCTTCCGGAGGCGAGCTCGGCCATCAAGCTGGCATACAGCTCGTTCATCTCACTGTCACGCTCACCTAGCGCAGCCGCAGCAGAGCGGTCGCGATCGCACCAGCAGTTGAATGCCTGGCTCCACATCTCGGATGCGAGGGTTCCCATGTGCTCGATGAGCCCCCGGCTGCGCGATGAGAGCTCCTGGCTGAGGGTGAAGTTGCCCCGATGGCCGATGTCGACGATCAGGTCGTGGGTGCGCTCGAGTTCAGGCACGACCCGCAGCACGGAGATCAGGAAGCGCAGGTCTGACGCAACGGGCTGCTGCAGCAGGATCTCACGGTCGGCCAGGTCCTCGATCGTCGGGTACAGGGCGTCGATGACCCGGTCGTGCTCGACGAGCGCCCGGACCGCCTCGTTGTCGCCATTCAGGAGCGCACCGGTCGCCCGGGGAAGGTCCTCAGTGACCATGGCGAACAATTCGATGACCTTGGCTTCGATAGCCTTGAGCTCGCGGTCAAATTCCTGTCGTTCGTGTCGTTCCGGCCGAGACTCAGTCATGACCAAAGCTTATAGAGCCCGACCTCGCCCCTTCGAGACGACCCGATCGCGCATTGAATAGCATTCCACGGGGTCGACCGATGTCGGCCGTACGGTATATGGTGCCGCCACGTCAAGCACCCCTTCCGGTCACATAGAGCAACTGCCGAGCGGCTCTTGATGAGGACGACGTGGATCCGGCCGGGCAGTTCGAGGTGGATAGCCGGGATTTTCCCGGCCTGGCTGTGCTGCCCGTAGGCGGCCAGCTGGCTGTCCGGCGCCCCGACGGTCGTTCCGCCCGCTATCGGGACCGGCCCGGGGTGTGCGGGCAGGTCGGCGAATCACCTGGATCAGGCGACGACCGCTCACCGGCTCGGCCATAAGACTCCAAAAGGTGATCCGGCCGTCAAGTACGGACGGAGAATCCCTGGTGGTGGCCGACCTGGTGTCCGTGGATCCGTGGACCCCGAGGTTCCTCCGCATCTACGGAACGGCCGAACTGGTCGAGCGGCAAGGGCGGTTCGGCCAGGCTCGCTATATGCGGATCACCCCGGAGATCTCCTGGAGCTCGAACCTGGACGGCCGCTCCTCCACCGACGAGAGCCGGACATCCGGCCCGAGACGGACCGTCCACCGCGGAGGGCCAGCGCGGGCGGCGCGGTGAGCATCGCGGCCTAGGCACGGCCGCTTGCCATGTCATGAACTGGTTGTGCCACGATTCGCCTGCAAGCACGAACGCGGTGCGCGGCTCGCACGTCACCGGCGCGCGCACGCAGCCACGGGCACATACGCGCGCCAAACGGCGTGGTGTCTGCGGGGCCGTTGCGCCGTCGCCGGCCTGGGCACCGGAGTCGTCCCTGCGCTCTTCTCCCCCGTGGTGATGACGTGCCGGCTACAGAGCCGGCAAGGACGGACCGCCGCGGCGAGGGCGACTCGGTCTTCATGCCGCTGCACACTCCCGGGCTGCGATGCGACGGCCTGCGATGCGACGGCCTGCGATGCCGCCGCTTGCGGCTCGGGTCCGGCACCGCCAAGTTCCTCGCGGCTGACCCGGATGGTGACGATCGCGATGAGCAGGGCGAGCAGCGCGATCCCCGCCGCAACCACGAACGCACGGGAGAAGCCGACCGTCAGGGCGTGATCGTAGATGGACGCGGGCGGGGGGGTGCCCGGCTTCGGCAGTGGCCGGCCCGCTTTCGCGGCGGTCGCCCCCGCGTGCGCGACCTGGGTCCTGACGCTGTCCGCGACGGCCGTCCAGGCGATGGTGCCGAGCAGGGCCAGCCCGATCGCGCCGCCGACCTGCTGTGCGGTGTTGAGCAGGCTGGAGGCGACCCCGGAGTCCTGCTCGGCCACGTGGTGCAGGGCGACCAGGGCCAGCGGGACGAACACCAGGCCGAGCCCGAACGAGGTCACGAGCTGCGGGCCGAGCAGATGGCTGGCGTAGCCGGCGTGCTCGGTCAGCCTGGAAAACCAGAACATCCCGCCCGCGACCATGGCGGCACCGGCCACGATCAGCGGCCTCGGGCCGATCAGCGCCACCAGCGGCGAGGCCAGCGTGGAGGCGATCACGACCCCGACGGCGAACGGCAGGTAGGCGATGCCCGTGCGGATCGCGCTGTAGCCGAGGACGTTCTGGATGAACAAGGTGAGGAAGAAGAAGAAGAAGAAGAAGAAGAAGCCGAAAAGCCCGGTGGCGATGCACAGCATGATCAGGTAGGAACCCGCCCTGTTGCGGTCGCCGAGTACCCGCATCGGGAGCAGCGGGTGCGAGCTGTGCGTCTCGATCAGCACGAACGAGACAAGAAGCACCACGGCCGTGGTCAGCGACGCCAGCACCTGCGCATCCCCCCAGTGCGACACCCCGTCAGGCCCGGTGGCGGCCTTGGACAGGCCGTAGACCAGCAGCGCGACGCCGCCGGTGCCGGTGACCGCGCCGGCCACGTCGATCCGGCCCGGCAGGCGGGGCGATTCGGCCAGCACCCGTGGCGCCACGGCGGCCACCAGTATCCCGATCGGGACGTTGACGAAGAACACCCACCGCCACGACACGTAGGTGGTCAGCACCCCGCCGAGCACCAGGCCCGCCGCGGCGCCGGCGCCGGCCATCGCCGCGTAGACGCTGAACGCCCGGTTGCGTTCCTGGCCTTGGGGAAAGTTGGTGCTGATCAGCGCCAGCGCGGTCGGCGCGATCACCGCGCCGCCGACGCCCTGGACCGCCCGCGCGGTCAGCAGCCACCGCTGGCTGGTGGCGAACCCGCCGAGCAGCGACGCTCCGGAGAACAGCAGGAGCCCGAAGACGAACACCCGCCTCCGGCCAAGGATGTCACCGGCGCGGCCGCCGAGCAGGAGCAGGCCGCCGAAGGTGACCGCGTAGGCGTTCACCACCCACTCCAGGCCGGTTCCGGAGAAGCCAAGCGCCCGCTGGATGTGCGGCAGGGCCACGTTCACGATGGTCCCGTCGAACACGACCATGAGCTGGGCGGTGGCGATGACCAGCAGAGCCAGGCCGAGGCGGCGGCTTCCGCCGCCGGCGGTGCCGGGCAAGGCTGCACGCCCGGTCACCGATTGCGGGCCCGGCGCCGACGCCGGGATGGCCGCGTAGTCGGGCGGGCCGGGGGCGCTTTCTGCGCCGGAGGCTGGTGATGTCACGGTATCTCCCTGGGATCTCAGGCACGTCCCCTGGCGGCCGTGCGAGGTTTCGCGACAGGCCCAGGCTCAACGCCGGGCAGGTAAGAGGTCGTCACCGGATCCCGGTGATTCACGAGGCTGCGTCAGCATGACGCTCCACGGGCAGGCGCAGGCCACCTCGGAACAGGCCTCGGTTCTGCCGTCGCAGCATGTACGCCGGGTCCTGCCGTCCTGGGCCCAGCAGCGCAGCCGGTGACAGTGACCGGGTGCGCGCGACGTACCCGTCCGACTGTGATCAATCACGCTTGCTGAACGGGTTCCCGACGACGCACATACCTCATACGTCGACATAAATTGGGAGGTCCGGGCGGTATCGGGGCAGTTCGGTCTGGAACCTGCGCAATAGTGGGCGCAAATACGAGGGCTGGAGGACGGACGGGGATGCTCCCAGTCTCCTTGATCTTCACCAGTGGCGTTGCCAGCGGGGTCAACAGCTACGCGGTGGTGCTCGTGCTCGGCCTGCTGGGCAGGTTCGGGCACATCGCCGCGATACCGCCGGTGCTGGAGCGCCCGTCGGTGCTAGCGGCTGCGGCTGTGCTGTACATCGGCCAGTTCGTGGTAGGCAAGATCCCGATGCTGGACTCGGTGTGGGATGTCGTTCACACAGCCGTGCGGCCAGTAGTGGGCGGCGCCGTCGGCGTCGTCATAGCCCAGCAGGCGCACGCTGACTCGGCCGCGACAATCGCGGCGGCCGCGCTCGGTGGCGGGTCGGCGCTCGCCTCGCATGTCGTCAAGACCGGCATGCGGGTGGGCGTCAACGCGAGCCCCGAACCGTTCAGCAACATCGCCGCCAGCCTGCTCGAGGACCTGGGCGTGGCCGGCCTCGTGTCGTTCGCCGTATTTCACCCGGTCGCCTCGGCAGCAGTCGCTGCCGTGGTGCTGGCTGTCGGCATCGCAGTGTTCGCACTGCTGGCCTCGCGGATTCGTCGGGGTTGGCACCGCCGCCGCGATGCTCGCCTGGAGCGGCGGTCCTCCGGAGCCCCCGGCAACTCAAGGCGGGCAGGACAGAGAGCCATCCATCAGACCGTTGCACCTCCAGCGCCCGCGGCCGGGGACCTGTAGAACGGCGCGGTTGTCAAGTTGCTGCCACGCTGCTACGCGACATATCGTGTCAGCATCAGCTCCTGGGGAGGCCCCAGGAACGGGCGGGAGGTGCTCGTGGCGAGGTACGGCGGCGCGGCCGTGACGGACGCAGATCGGGAGGCGTCCGCCGCCCAGCTGCGCGAGCACTACGCGGCGGGTCGGCTTTCCCTGGATGAGTTCCAGGATCGTCTGGACGCGGTGTACCGGGCGCAGACCGTCCGGGAGCTGGGCATGGTGACTGACAGTCTGCCGCACGAGGGCCTGGTGATTCCCCCGGGGGCGCCGTGGGGCGGCTACCGAGGCGGTTATCCGCTCGACGTCGCGGGGATGCGCGCCGCCATGGCCCGGGCGGGCCGCCGGATCATGCTGGCGTTCGGCGTGGTGACCGCGGGAAGCCTGCTGGTTCTCAGCTTGCTGATCACCGCGTTCCTGGTGCACGGCGGGCTGCTCGGCGTCGTGGTGGGTGCACTGCTCGCGATCCTCGTCGTCGGCGTGGCCGCCTTGGGGGCCCTGGTGTGGCTGGCCCGGCGGCTGTGGCGGCGCCACGCCTGGATCGAGGCGGTTCCGCTGGTGATCGGCCAGCCGTGGCTGAGCCGAGTCGCGCGGATGGCCCGCTTGCTGCTTACCGGCCGTGCGCTCTGGCTGCTGCGTACCCGCCTGGCCGCCCGCGCCTGACCGTCCGCAGGGCCCCTCGTCTGTGGTGTGCCGGCGGGCCCGGGTCCCGGTGCCGCAGGGCGGCAGCGGGGAAAGCCCGGCCAAGCACCCCTTCAGGTCACAAGGAGCAATTGCCGAGCGGTTCTTGGCGTGCCCAGGCATTGGCCGGATCCCCTCTCTCGGACCCTGCCGTCGATAGACGCTCGCGGCTTGTCCTATAGGCGAGGTAGCCGCGCTGGGTGGTGATGTGGTCGGCCACGTACTTGGCGTCGTGCCAGACCCCCCAGATGAAGCTCGATCCGCGGCAGGACAGCCAGGGCAGGCCCAGGAAGTAAACGCCGGGCTCGGACGACACGCCGCGTCGGTGCTTCGGTTTGCCGTTCTCGTCGAACGCATTGACGTGCAACCAGCTGTAGTCGACGGTGAAGCCGGTCGCCCAGATAACTGAGGTGACTCCGGCAGTGGCGATGTCGAGTTCCAGGCGGGGGCCGGTCACGCAATCCGGGTCGGGACCCAGAACTCGTGCCTCTGGTTCTTCGGGGAGATCAAGGCTGTTCCGCGCGACGTAGGCGTCGGCCTGGTCGAGCAGCGCCAAGTAGTCGGCGTCGCCGTTGGCGATGTTGTCTCCCAGGTCCGGCGCGAAGCGCAGAGTGCCGCCGTCGAACGAGGTGGTCCGGCCGACGAGGGTGATGCCGCGGGCGGCGAGGGCGCGGAACTCGACGGTGTTGCCGCCGTGCGCGCCACTAACCGCGATGGTGACATGCTCCGCGCCTAGGGGGGGAGTCTCAGCGTCCCACATGCCGAGGACTCCAAGCCACCAGACGAAGTCGCGCCCGCGGTACCTTCGCGGGGGCCGGCCATGCGGGCCGACGGAGAGGAAGACGAGCCGCCCCGACTGCTCGAGCTCGTCGGCGATCTGCACTCCTGACGATCCGGCTCCGACCACGAGGACGTTGCCGTCGGGTAGCTGCTTCGGATTGCGGTAGGCGCTGGAGTGGATCTGCAGCACTCCTGCGTCGTCCGGAACGATCGGCGGGATGACGGGTCGCTGGAACGGCCCGGTCGCGACGACGACGAAGCGCGCGTCGATGGTTCCGTCCGACGTCTCCACGCGGAAGCCGGCCTTGTCCGCGTTCCCTTGCACGGATGTCACCTCGACGCCACACCGGATCGGCGCGGCGATCTTCTTCGCGTAGGCCACGAAGTAATCCGCAACCTGCTCCTTCGAAGCGAAGGCATCGGGATCGAGGTCGGGGAAATCCAAACTGGGAAAGCGGTCGTGCCAAGCAGGCCCGTTCGCGACCAGGGAGTCCCACCGCTCTGAGCGCCATCGCTCGGCGATGCGGTGCCGCTCCAAGACGAGGTGCGGCACGCCGCAGTCGCTCAGATGCTCACTCATCGCCAGCCCGGCCTGGCCTGCGCCGACAACGAGCACCTCAACCTCTTGACTCGGCATCCCAACCTCCGCTCCTAAGGCAAAGTGCCCCGGTGTAGTCTTTGAGCGCACGCCTGCGTCTGCTAAATCCTCTCTGGGTAGTAACACATCTGTCCAACAGATGTTTCTGACCTTTCAGTTCTGATTTTCCGATGTATGGTGTCGGGGCGGTGGGCGGTGAGCGAGAACGTCATGATGTCGTCGAGCGGACGGCGGTGGCGTCGATCTCGACCAGCCACTCCGGGCGGGCGAGCGCCGAGACGACCAGTCCGGTGGAGACCGGGTATACGCCTGTGAGCCAGCGGCCCATCACCCGGTACACCGGCTCGCGGTAGCGGGGGTCGACGAGGTAGACGGTGACCTTGACGATGTCCTGCACTGAGGAGCCGGCCTCGCGCAGCAGCAGGTCGATGTTGGTCATGGCCTGCTCGGCCTGCGCGCTGACGTCCCCCACGCCGACATTTTCCGATGTGTCGAGGTTCTGCCCGATCTGCCCGCGCAGGTAGATGGTGTCGCCGGCGATGACGGCCTGGCACAGGTCGTTGTCCAGGTTCTGCTCGGGGTAGGTGTCGCGGGTGTTGAACGGGCGGATGCGGGTGTGCGTGCTCACGCTGTTCCTCCGGTGATCGTGGTGGTTGGTTCGGCCGGCAGCGGGGCCCTGCGGGCCCGCGGTGCCGGTGAGCCGGTGCGGGTCGGCGCGGTCGGTCTGGGTCACCGGTGCTGTACCTCCTTCGTCGTGGTCTAAGCCTGCAACCGGTCAACGCATCTATACAACCGATCTTCCTATAGCTAAAGTTCGATATTATCTCTGCGATGCTGGTTGGGAGGGGAGGAGTGGCCGAGTACACGCTGCGCCAGCTCGAGTATTTCGTCGCGGTCGCCGAGTGCGGCAGCGTCACCGGGGCGGCGGCGCTTGTGCACCTGTCCCAGTCGGCGATGTCGACTGCGATGGCCGACCTCGAGCGGGCCGTGGACGTGCAGTTGCTGCTGCGGCACCACGCCCGCGGGGTCACCCTCACCGCGGCCGGTGAGCAACTGCTGATCGCCGCCCGGCGGCTGCTGGCCCAGGCCGAGGAGCTGAAGAGCGAGGCGCACGGGCTCGGCCACGGGCTGGCCGGTGCGCTGTCGGTCGGATGTTTCGAGGTGCTCGCCCCTTACGTGCTGCCCGACATGCTCGCCACCTGCGCCGAGCGCTACCCGCAGCTGCGGCTGGAGACCCACGAGGTTGACCTCGACGCGCTCGCCGAGGGGGTGCTCGGCGGCCGCTTCGAACTTGGCCTCGGCTACGAACTCGCCCCGGACCCGCGGCTGGTCGTGGACCGCGTCTTCACCCTCCCACCGTACGCGCTGGTCCCGGCCGGGCACCGGCTCGCCCGCCGCGCCAAGGTCCGGCTGAGCCAGCTCGCCGACGAGCCGCTGGCGCTGCTGGACCTGCCGCAAAGCCGCGACTACTTCCGCGGCATGTTCGCCGCGGCGAGGGTGGAGCCGAACATCCGCTACCGAAGCAGCAGCGTGGAAACCCTGCGCGCTCTCGTCGGCCACGGGCTGGCCTACACGCTGCTGAACCTGCAACCGGCGATAGCGACCTCGCTGGACGGCCACCCGGTGGTGTCCCTGGCCCTGGAGGGAGGCGGCACGCCGCTGAACGTCGTGCTGGTCACCGCCGCCGGCGGCCGCCCCACCCGCCGCGCCGCGGCGGTCGCCGCCTTGAGCACCGAGGTACTGCGCCGCCGCGGCGCCCGCATCGGCTGAGCCGCAGCTGAAGTCGCTGGTCACTACGCAACTAAGGATCAGAGCTTGTCGCACCGCCGGTGATCAGACAGGCAGCGGTGTAAGGTGCAAGCAACCACGGCTCCCTGTGTCATGTACGCGGAGGATGTCATGCCTGCACGATGGTGGAGCGATCTCAGCGACCGGAACCGCCGACTGCTCATCACCGTTGCCGTTGCCGACGGCGCTTTGCGGGTGGCGGCACTCATCGACATCAAGCGTCGACCGGCCAGCCAGATCAGGGGCCCGAAGCGGGTATGGGCCGCAGCCGTCGCAGTCGTCAACTCCGCCGGAGTCCTGCCGATCTCCTACTTCGTCTTCGGGCGGCGTCGGCAGCCCTGATTCGACTCCCCGCCTAGAAGGCATGTACCCAGGTCACTAGCGCGCGCGACACAGTTCTACGGATCTGTTGATTCCTCGGAGCGATGCACCCGCAGACGGCCATGATCCGGTCAGCGCGGCGCCCGGCCCGGCGTATTGACGAGGCGTGTCAGCTTTCGATGGTGGCCACGCTCTGCATCATCGGTGGCGGACCGGCCGATGGGTCGACGCCGTGGAGATCCGGGATGACGTGGGTGGCGATGTACCGCTCGTGGTCGGACTGCGGGTTCTGCAACAGGTCGCCCAGCAACAGGGGCACGCGGTCCTGATCGACGCCTTCCCATACCAGGACCATCACATCGCCGGCCGGGCTTGCCTGGTAACGGATGTACTCCCGCTTAATTCCCAGCCGCCGCAGCATCTGGCGGTGGGCATCGGCCCGTTCCCCGCTGGCGATGCTGTCGATAAAGGCCCGCCACTCGTCCGGCTTTGCGACTGGGAAAACGGATACTGCGAAGGTCTCCATGATTGCTCCCCCCTCGGAAGGTGACGAGGGCCGACATTATCCCACGCTGGTCGTGTGCTGTCCATCCGGTCCGCACCGCCCGATCCAGCATTAAACAGCCGGTCGAGCCGTAAGCCGTACAGCGGTCGAGTACAGCAACGCAGCGACGGCACCACGGGCCTTGCCGACGCTCTACATCGTGCGAATGCGCGGTTTTCTGGACTTGGCGCGCGCCGCTGGGGCACGCGAGGCCACGCCTTGACGCGCCATGGCACGCGCCGTTACGAGTGTGCCCCAACCGCTGAGCATGGTGCCTATCGCGCTAATACAGCCGATGATCAATCCTGCCACCGCGATGGTCTGGGCCGTCTGCGAAGAAGAAGCCGTGCCGGTGGAGGAGGCCGCGCTCGGGGAAGAAGAGCCGGTGCTCTCGGAAGAAGAGCCGGTGCTCTCGGAAGAAGAGCCGGTGCTCTCGGAAGAAGAGCCGGTGTTGTCGGAAGAAGAGCCCGTGCTCTCGGACGAAGAGCCCAAGCTCGGGGGAGAGGACGCCGTGCCGGCGGCGGCCGGGGGCGTAGCGGACACCGGGAACGTGCCGGAGGTCGCGACTGGGGCGGGGGAGGCGGTACCCAGGATTATGAAAAGACTAATGGGCACAACAAAGAGGACGCCGGTGATTGCACCGAATATTACGAAGGCCCGTCTCCACGACCGGAACCGCACATTGAGACGCTCATTACGTAGCGAACCATCAAAGCTTGTGCTCTCCGGATCGCGCACATCGTCCCTGCTTGTCAAATTCATAACATAACCTGCCAGACTGCCTGACCGCCCTGCTCCGAAATTCGGGCAGCGCGAACTCTTTGACGTATGCCCCGCCCATCAGATCTGCACCTTCTTCGACGGCTGTACCAGAGAAGAGGATGAACTCACCATCGTGATACACAGGTCGCTGGCGTGGTTCTGTACACGTGGCTCTCCCGGAACCTGCCGGCCATGCTCGACAGCGCCGAATGCCCGAACGGCTCGACCGTAACCGCACCGCGCGGCCCGGTCGGGCCCCGTTGAGCCGCCGCAACGTCAGTACGGCCATCTCCACTCGGTGATCTCCGGCGCGTCCTGGCCCTCCAGCCGGGTGTAGGCCCGGGACGTGATCCGTTCGTCCGCCATCAGCTGCCGCACGTGCCCGGCCGTGGCCGCCAGCCCTGGCACCCGGTCGATGACGTCCATGACCAGGTGGAACCGGTCCAGATCGTTGAGCATGACCATGTCGAACGGCGTCGTGGTCGTGCCCTCCTCCTTGTACCCGCGCACGTGGAAGTTGGAATGCCCGTGCCGCCGGTAGGTCAGCCGGTGGATGAGCATCGGGTAGCCGTGGTAGGCGAAGATCACCGGCCGGTCGACCGTGAACAGCGCGTCGAACTCGGGGTCGGACATGCCGTGCGGGTGCTCGGACTCCGGCTCCAGCCGCATCAGGTCGACCACGTTCACCACCCGCACCTTCAGCTCCGGCAGGTGCTCGCGCAGCAGCGACACCGCGGCCAGCGTCTCCACGGTGGGGATGTCACCGCAGCACGCCATCACCACGTCCGGCGCGCCGGGGGAGTCGTTGGACGCCCACTCCCATATCCCCGCCCCCCGGGTGCAGTGGATGATCGCCTCGTCCATGCTCAGCCACTGCCACTCGGGCTGCTTGCCGGCCACGATGACGTTGACGTACTGCCGGGAGCGCAGGCAGTGGTCGGCCACCGACAGCAGGCAGTTCGCGTCCGGCGGCAGGTACACCCGGATGACCTCGGCCTTCTTGTTCACCACGTGGTCGATGAACCCGGGGTCCTGGTGCGAGAACCCGTTGTGGTCCTGCCGCCACACCAGCGAGGAGAGCAGGTAGTTCAGCGACGCGATCGGCCGCCGCCACGCGATGCGATTGGTGACCTTCAGCCACTTCGCGTGCTGGTTGAACATCGAGTCCACGATGTGGATGAACGCCTCGTAGCAGTTGAACAGCCCGTGCCGGCCGGTCAGCAGGTAGCCCTCCAGCCAGCCCTGGCACATGTGC
>Ga0187781_10003406_pt1 | contig 11979 bp, 9 predicted proteins | sample 0715_SJ02_MP02_2_FD_132447 | JGI IMG/M metagenome (GOLD analysis project Ga0187781, IMG submission 132447) | Tropical peat soil microbial communities from peatlands in Department of Meta, Colombia - 0715_SJ02_MP02_20_MG | ecosystem: Environmental > Terrestrial > Soil > Wetlands > Peat | place...
CCAGCGCCACCAGCGGGTCGTCGATCGGATCACCCCACAGGTAGTCGCCGTGCGCGTCCGCGGGCACCACCAGCGCGGTGTTCAGCGGCGACCGGGCGGCCAGGAACGCGGCGGCCTGGTACCAGTAGCGCGGCACCGCGGAAAACGAGCCGGGGTTCAGGACCTGGCCGGACAAGTACGGCAGCGTGAGCCCGATCAGCACCACGCCCACCACGGCCCACTTCTCCACGGCAAAGACCCGCTGGAGCCGGCCAGCATCCACGCCGGGCGACCGATCCAGCCAGGTCGCGGCCGCGTGCGCCAGCCCCAGCGCCAGCGCGGCCGCGATGACCGGTTCCAGCTTGTACACGTTGCGGAACGGGGCGAACGCGCCGTCCAGCAGGTAATCGATTCCGCGGTGGAACGGCCCGCCGAGCGGCCCGCCGTAACCGGCCAGCGCGACGGCCGCGGCCAGGCCGGCCGACAGCCGCAGCCAGGTCGCGTACGGCATGGTCCGCAGCGCCAGCCCGTACAGGCCGCACGCGGCCGCGATGGTGCCGGCGATGATGGCCATGGGGGTGCTCACCAGGGCCCACCCCGCCGGCAGCCACGGCGTGCCGAGGTTGAGGTAGGCGGTCCAGTTGCCCGCGCCGCGCAGCGCGGCAGCGGCCGACATGGTGCCCGTGGTGGTGGGCGCCTGCTCGATGTAGGGCAGGAAGTTGAACGCGTACTTGCCCTGCAGCAGCAGCGGCAGGGCCCACCATGCGGTGGCCATGGCCACCGCGCCCGCCCAGCACAGGGCCAGCGCGACCAGCCGCCGCCCGCGGGCGTAGGTGAGGATGAACAGGCCCGGCAGCAGCAGCGCTTCGATGGTCACGGTGGCGTTCACCCCGGACATGCACAGCACCACGGCGCCGGAGCGGGCGGCGGGCCCCACCACACCGCCCCTACCAGGACGAACGGCCCTGGTCAGCGGCAGCACCGCCCACGGGGCGAGCATCCCGGGCAGCGCCGCCGACGAGGTGGACCCGATCACGATAGTGAACGTCGGCCACAGCGCGAACACCAGCCCGGCCAGGATGCGGGAGGACGGCGACCCGATGCCGAGCGCTTCGGCCAGCTTGACCAGGCCGCCGAAGCCGACCGCGATGATCAGCGCCAGCCACAGCCGCTCGGTGAGCCAGACCGGCACGTGCGCCAGCTGGCCGGCCAGGTAGAACGGCGCCATCGGCACGGCGTAGCCCACCGCCTGGTTGTTCAGCGCGCCGAAGGTGTTCAGCGGATCCATCAGGTGCCACAGGCTCGCGTAGTAGCCCCACGCGTTCAGGTCGATGCTGAGCTTGGTGTCGAAGAACATCCGGCCCGGGTCGTTCGCCAGCAGGACCAGGAACGCGCCCAGCCCCACCAGGGCGGACCAGCGCAGCACCGGGTTTCCGGAGGTCCGACCCGGCCCGGCGGGGCGAGCGTCGGCGGGGCGGGCGCCCGCCGGCCCCGGCGGGCGGGCGAGCCGCCCCGTCCGCGCTGTCATCCGGTGCGCCGCATGATCAGCATGAGGTTCCATGTGGCGACCTCACGCAGGCCAGGCACCCGGACCAGGAAGCCGCACCAGCGCGGGTAGTACCGGGGCCGCGCGGCCACGATCGTGACGTCCGGCCGGGCCCGCACCGCCCGGAGCACCGGCCCGACGTGCACCCGGAACAGGTTGACGCCGCACTCGTGCTTGGGCTGGCGCTGATGCCGCCGCAGGTACCGGCGCGAGGCGTATCCCGAGCCCAGGTAATGCCAGGGCGACATCTCGTGCCCGCCCCACGGGGAGTACCAGTTGCAGAACGACAGGTACACCAGCCCGTCCGGCCGGGTGACGCGGATCATCTCCTCGATCAGCCCCATCGGATCGGAGACATGCTCGAGCACGTTCGAGGAGAACGTCACGTCGGCGCCGCCGTCGCGAACCGGCAGCCAGTAGCCGTCCGCGACCACCGCGCCGGCCGGCGCGGCCGTCCGGAGGTACAGTTCGGCCGGATCGGGTTCGAACAGGTAGCAGTGCGCGCCGCGAGCCCGGAACGCGGCGGTGAACCAGCCGCCCCCGCCGCCGACGTCTACCACGGTCCGCCCGGCCAGCGTGCCGTGCTCGGCCACCTGCCCCACGGCGTCCTCGGCGAGGCCCATGTAGAACGTCTCCGGGTCGGACTGCTCGCCCAGGAACAGGCGGAACAACCTGACCGACCGGAGCACGCCGGAGCGGGCCGTCTGATCGGCGCGGTGGCGGCGGATCGGCGCCAGCAGGCTCATTCGGGTCCTCTATCGTCGCGCCAGGCCGCACGACCCAGGCGGCCTCGTACCGCCTGGCAGCAGCGAGTTAGCGTCATGTATGGTAGCGGCTGCTGGAGCGCCGGTAGGCTAGGCGCGGCCCATTTGCAACCGTGACGACACCGGCCCCGCTGTCTTGACTACCGGTAAGTAGCCACAAAATAATGCTGCAATCTTCACACCCGAGATGAGGATCTGGCTACTGCTACGCGGATTCTCAGCGCGAGCCAGCGACCTGGAGCCGCGACGTGAACGATGAGCCAGGCGCCTGGCCTGCGCGGGCGAGCCTGTCCGGCGGGCCGGGCGGCGCCGTGGACGGCGCGCCCGAGACCGCACCCCGCGGGTGGTCCGGGCTGAACACGGCGCACCCCGACGAAGCCTGCCGCAAGATCGTGTTCATCGCCTGGCGGGATCTGGCGAACCGGCAGGCCGGGGGATCCGAGGTCCTGGTCGACCAGCTGGCCACCGGCCTGCTGGCCCGCGGCCACCAGGTGACGCTGCTGTGCGGCGGGCCGGTTGCCGAACGGCCGTACCACGTCCGGCGCAGCGGCGGCACCTACTCTCAGTTCTTCCGCGCGCCCCTGGCCTACCTGCGGAACTTCCGGGACGCCGACCTGATCGTCGAAGTCTGCAACGGGATGCCCTTCCTGGTGCCGCTCTGGTCCCGGCGGCCGGCGATCTGCCTGGTGAACCACGTTCATACCGAGCTGTGGCCGATCCGGTTCCGCCCGCCGGTCTCCACCGTGGGCCGGCGCATCGAGAGCGCGGTCATGCCCTGGGTGCACCGCGAGAACCTGTTCCTCACCGTGTCCTCCTCCACCGCGGAGTCCCTGCAGCGGATGGGCGTCGCCGCCGACCGGATCCGGCAGATCTGCAACGGCGTCGTGCGGCCCGACCCGCCGACCCCGCGCTCGCCGGACCCGTTGTTCCTCGCGTTCGGTCGGCTCGCCGACTACAAGCGCCTCGACCTGCTGCTGCGGCTGTGGGACCGGGTCCGGCACGTAACCGGCGGGAAGCTGGTGATCGCCGGGGACGGGCCGGAGCGAGCGCGGCTGGAGGCGCTGGCCGGACCCGGCGTGGTGTTCACCGGCCGGGTCTCGGAGCAGGACAAGCACCGACTGCTGTGCTCGGCATGGCTGCTGGTGCATCCGGCGCTGATCGAGGGCTGGGGCATCGTGGTGGCCGAGGCGGCGATCCGCGGTACCCCGGCAGTCGCATTCGACGTGCCGGGGCTGCGTGACTCGGTGGTGCACGGCGAGACCGGGATGCTGGTGCGGACCGAAGGCCAGTTCGCGTCGGCCTGGGCCTCGCTGGCCATCGACGGACGGCGGCGCGAGGCGCTCGGCCAGGCCGCCCGCAGCCGGGCCCTGCAGCTACACTGGTCGGCCGCGGTGCAAGGGTTCGCCGAGGTCGCCGACGAGGCCATGAAGCGCGCCGCCCACCAAGCGGAGAAGGCACAGCGGGAACCATCATGGCGGTGACCTCCTCTTCCGCGCCGGGGGGGCTCGGGCCCGCCGCCGCAGGCGGCCAGGCCAGCAGGGTCGTCCCCCCCGGAGCCAGCAGAGCCCCGGCCGACCCGCTCCAGGCGTTCTACGAGAATCCGGGCACCCCGCTCAGCTCGGGCCCAGACCGTGCCCGGCGCCAGGCCCTGATGCTGTCCGAAATCCTGCGGGACAGAGCAGGGTCAGCGCTGATCCTCGACGTGGGATGCGGCGACGGCTCCGCGCTCGCCGTCGCGGCTCAGTACATTTCCGGGCAGAATCCGGCCCACCGGTTCGCCGGGCTCGACTGGTCCGTCGATGCCCTGCGCCAGGCCCGCGGCCGCGGCCTCAGCACGGTGCGCGGCAGCGTCAGCCCTCGCCTGCCGGTCGCCGACGGCGCTGCCGACGTGGTGATCATGAGCGAACTGATCGAGCATCTGGTCGATCCCGACGGGGCGGTCGCCGAGGTCCGGCGGGTACTCCGACCGGGTGGCTCGTTGCTGCTGTCCACGCCGAACCTGGCCGCCTGGTACAACCGGGGGCTGCTCGCCGTCGGAATCCAGCCGGTCTTCTCCGAGGTCAGCCTGACCGGGGTGTTCGGCAGGCCGGGCCGCGTGGTGGCCGGCCACCTGCGCCTGTTCACCCGGCGGGCGCTGACCGAGTTCCTGACCGCCAGCGGGTTCCGCTGCGTGACGGTCGCCGGGGCGCGCTACCACGACGTGCCGCGGCCGCTGGGCCCGCTCGACCGGGCCTTCTGCCGGTGGCCCTCGGCCGCGTCCATCCTGCTGGTCCACGCCCGGAAGGAATGATTCCGCCGATGGCACGGGTGTCCGAGACCCGAACCGAGGCGGAGCAGACCCCGGCCCGCCGTCGGCGCAGGCGGGGACTGGAGCTTGGCGGCTTGGTCATCGGGATCATCGCCGGGGTGAGCATTGCGCTCGCCTGGCTGATCCCGGCGCGAGACCACCCGTCCGGCCCGATCCCGCTGAGTACCCACCCGCCCGTACTGGTACGCGGTTCAGCGGGGCAACCGGCCCGCGGTTCAGCGGGGCAACCGGACCCTGCCGCGCTGGACGCGGAGTGGATCACCTACTCCGATGATTCCACCTGCGCCGACTGGGCCGGCGGCGACGGGGTCTCCGCCATCCGGCTGAACTCCTCACAGCTCGCCTGGTTCTTCTCCGACACCTTCATCGGCCCGGCCGGGCCTACCATCGGTTTCTCGGACCTCAGCGGGTTCGTGCACAACGCGGTGGTCGTCCAGACCAGGACCGCGCGGGGCAGCACGTTCGTCACCATGACGGGCGGCGGAGCCTGCACCGGCCCGGGCGGACCCGGCAACGCGGCCCCCGTGGTCGGGCCACCGTCGGCGGAGCCCGGGACGTCCGACCGGTACTGGGACGAGGACGGCATCAATATCAGCGGGACGGTCGTCAAGTTCTACAACCATTACCTCGCCCGCCGCTTTCCGTTCGTCCCGGTTGGAACGGTGATCGCCACGTTCCCGGCCAGCCAGCTCAGCTCGGCCGGCCGCGGAAACCAGTACGGTGCGGTCGCCCGTCCGGACGTGATCCCGCTGCCGTCTTACACCCCGCCGTCCGGCGGCTCCCCGATCCTGTGGGGCGCCGCTGTGCTGCGCACCGGTAACACGGTGTACATCTACGGTACGCAGAGCCAGAACGTGCAGGTCCCGGGCTACCGGCTCTACGTGGCCCGGGTCCCGGCGTCGCAATTGACCACCTTCTCCGCGTGGCGGTTCTACACCGGCGGCGGCGCGTGGGCGGCCGGACAGCGCAATGCCGAGCCGGTGCAGCCGCCGGGCAGCGGCCTCAGCGTGTCGTCCGGGTTCAGCGTGATCAAGGTGGGAAGCCGCTACTGGCTGATCCAGGGCGGGGTGACGCCAGGCGGACCGGATATCGACGCCTACCCGGCCCGCGCGCCGTGGGGCCCGTTCGACTTCGGCGCCGGAAGGCTGCTGTACCGGGACCCGACCATCGGGCTCTACGCCGCCGATGACTACCGCATCCTGTACGAGGCGCGGGTCGAACCCGCACTTTCCACCCACGACACGCTGGTGATCAGCTATAACGTCAACTCCGAGGCGGTGAGCACCGGCTGCAAGCCGATGTCCCTCTTCACCAATACGGTGACACTGCCCCGGTTCATCGCCGTTCCGCTGGCCGCATTCGGCGATGACCCGGGCGCGCCCGGCAACTCGGCGAGGAGCGGGCCGCAGGACGATCCGCGGATCGTGCCGCGGGACCCGTCGCAGTGGTTCGACGCCTGGGCTTATCCGGGCACCGGCTGTCCGCCGGTGCCCCGCGTGGCGTCGGTGCAAGCCAAGCCCGGCACCGGCAAGGTCACGTTGAGCTGGCCCGATGCCGGCCTCGGCATCCACTATCGCGTCTACCTGCGAGGGCCAGGCGGTACCCTGGTGGCCACCGCATACGCCGACGGCGCCACCTTCACCGGGCTGCTCCCAGGCCGTTACCAGGCCACGGTGGTGCCGGTCAACTTCAAAAGCAAGACCGGGCGGGCCGCCGGGGTAACGTTCACCGTCCCTTGACCGGCTGCTGTTACGCTCCGATGAAATCCAGCCTGAAGGAGAAGTGTCGTGGTCCGGATGATCGTCGCCGTTGTCGTGGGTCTTGCGATCGCCATCGGCGGGACCGTCCTGGTCGTCAACCTGGTGTCCAGCCACGGCAACAGCACGCCCAGCAACTCCTCGACCTATAACTACGGCTCCCGCTGACCGGCCCTGGCCCGGGTAGAACGTGTTACAGTATCGGGCCCTCAGCGCAGCAGCAGCCGGGCGGCCAGCTCCAGGTGGTTGCTCACGTCGTCGGCCGAAGCCCGCCGGGTCACCCACGCGACCAGGTTGGACAGCCAGACGTCGCCGATCACCCGGGCGATCGCGATGTCGTCGGCGGACGGCTCGCCCTCGTGCATGGCCTTGGTGAACATCTTTTCCATCAGCCGCGCGACGGTGTTGACCTCGTTCGCCGCGCTGGGGTCGGCGAACATGAACGCCCGCGTCATCGCCTCGGTGAGCATCGGCTCGCGCTGCATGGACCGGGTCGTCCGGCCCAGCACGTACAGCACCCGCTCGTACGGCGTCTCGCCCGGGATCGGCTGGCGGTCCAGGCGCTCCTGGTTCCGCTCGAACTCCCGGGCCAGCGCGGACACCAGCAGGTGGATCTTGGACGGGAAGTACCGGTACAGCGTCCCGAGGGCCACGTCCGCCCGCTCGGCCACGGTCCGCATCTGGACCGCCTCGTAACCGCCCTTGGAGGCCAGCGCCAGCGTGGCGTCGAGAATCCGCCGGTGCCGGTCGCGCTGAGCCGCCGAACCGAACTCGGCGTCCGCCGCCCCGTTCGGCGGTGCGTCGGCCCGTGCTCTCGTGGTCGCCATCGAGGCCCCCTCCTGTCCTGGTCATTTTACCGGCCGGCCCTCGCCGGGCTGCCGTCATCGCTGGTCCCAGATTAATGAAACGTGTTCTAATTATGCCGTGCCGATCGCCATCACGCCGGACCAGTTGGCCCTGCAGGCGTCCATCCGCGACTGGGCTAAGCAGGCCGCCCCGCTCGCGGCGGTGCGCCGCCTCGAGCCCGGCGCGACCGCCGCGGACCAGAACACCCACCTGGCCGACGTGGCCAGCCTCGGCGTGTTCTCGATCGCGGTCCCCGAGGCCGCCGGCGGCGCCGGCGGCACGCTGGCCGACCTGGCCGCCGCCCTGGAGGAGCTTGCCGTCGCGCTGGTCCCCGGCCCGGTCATGCCCACCGCCCTGGCCGGCCTGCTGCTCACCGCCGCCGGAACCACGGCGCCGCTCCAAGCCATGGTCGCCGGGCAGGCCATGGCCGCCGCCGCCCTGACCGCCGACCCGCTGAAGGCAACGCCCCAACCCGACGGCTCGCTGCGCGTGACCGGCCGAACCGGCCCGGTCCTGGCCGCCGGGACCACCTCCCACCTGCTCCTGGGCGCCGCCACCGGCCGGGGCGAGGCTTGGTTCTGGCTCGAGGCCGGCCACCCCGGCGTCACGGTCACCCGCCTGCGCCCGCTCGACTTCTCCCGCTCCCTGGCCGACGTCACGCTCGACGACGCGGCCATCCCCGCCGGCCAGCTCATCACCGGCCTGACCAGCGAACGGGTCCGCGACCTGGCCGCGACCCTGTTCGCCGCGGAGGCCGCGGGCGTGGCCGCCTGGTGCAGCGCCACCGCCGCCGACCACGCCAGGACCCGCCGGCAGTTCGGCCGCGTGATCGGCGAGTTCCAGGCGGTCAAGCACCTGTGCGCCACCATGGCCTGCCGGACCGAGCGCGCCGCCGCCCTGGCCTGGGACGCCGCCCGCGCCGCCGACGAGGCGCCCGGCGAGCACCCAGTGGCCGCCGCGGCCGCCGCCGCGCTGGTGCTGGACGACGCGGTCGAGAACGCCAAGGACTGCATCCAGGTCCTCGGCGGCATCGGCTTCACCTGGGAACACGACGCCCACCTGTACCTGCGCCGCGCCCTGGCGCTGCGCGCGCTGCTCGGCGGCAGCGCCCCCTGGCGCGCCCGCGTCACCGGACTCGCCGCCGCCGGCGCTCGCCGCCGGCTCCGCGCCCGAACCCGCGCGGCCAGCCCCTACCCCGGCATTGGCGCCTGGGCCGGCCCGGCCATCGAGAAGTACGGCACCCCGGAGCAGCAGGACCGCTTCCTCGGCCCCACCCGGCGTGCCGAGATCACCTGGTGCCAGCTGTTCAGCGAGCCCGAGGCCGGCTCCGACCTGGCCGGGCTGCGCACCAGAGCCGAACGAGTGAAGGGGGATGGGGAGGTGGGTGGGGGCTGGCGGCTGACCGGCCAGAAGGTGTGGACCTCACTGGCCCGCCAGGCCGACTGGGCCATCGGCCTGGCCCGCACCGACCCGGACGCGCCCAAGCACCAGGGCCTCACGTACTTCCTGGTCGACATGCACGCGCCCGGCCTCGACATCCGCCCGCTGCGCGAGATCACCGGCCGCACCATGTTCAACGAGGTCTTCCTCGACGAGGTGTTCGTCCCGGACGACTGCGTGCTCGGCGCGCCGGGCGACGGGTGGCGGATCGCCATGTCCACCCTGGCCGCCGAGCGGGTGGCCATCGGAGGCGGCCAGGACGAGGCGGTGCAAACGCTGCTGGCCTCGGGCCGGGATGATTATGCCGAACGAACCGGCCTGCACGTGGCCACGGCCATGTCCATCGCCCTCCTCGGCGAGCGCGGCGCCCACCCCGCGATCCGCAAGCTGATCGGCACCGGCCACCGCCAGGCGGCCGCCGAGACCGTCCTGGAGTTGCTCGGCCCGGACGGCGCGGCCGAGAGCCAGGCGAGCGGGGAGTTCCTGCTCACCCGGTGCCTGTCCATCGCCGGCGGCACCACCCAGATCCTGCTCAACCAGGTGGGCGAGCGCGTCCTGGGCCTGCCCCGATGATGGACTTCACCCCGGCCGAGAGCCAGCAGGCCGTGGCCGCGCTGGCCGCCGAGGTCCTCGCCGCCCCCGACCCCTGGAAGGAGCTGGCCCGGGCCGGCCTGCTGGACGCATCCTCACTGGGCCTGCTCGACGTCACGGTCCTGCTCACCGAGATCGGCCGCCGCGCTCCGTCCATGCAGGCCCACGCGACCGTGATGACCGGCGCCCTCCCCCTGCTGCGCTGGGGCCGCCGCCCCGACCTCGTCGCCGCCGTCGCCTCCGGCGAGCTGCTCCTCACCGCCGCGATCCGCGAGCCCTCGGACCCCGAGCCTGACCCCCCGGCCGCCACCGTCGCGGACGGCACGATCACCGGCACCAAGATCGGCGTCCCCTACGCCGGCCAGGCCTCCCTCATCCTGGTGCCCGCATCCGCCGGCGTCGCCCTCGTCGACCCCCGGGCGGCCGGCGTCACGCTCACCCGCACGCCCAGCTCGAGCGGCCAGCCCGAGTACACGCTGCGCCTGGACCGAACGCCCGTCGAGGAGGTGCTCGGGGGCATGGATTGCCTCCGCGACCTGCACCGGTTGGCTGTCGCAGGGGCGTGCGCGCTGGCCGACGGGGCGGTCGCCGGGGCGCTGGCGCTGACCAGGGACCACGTGGCCACCCGGAAGCAGTTCGGGCGGCCGCTGGCCGCGTTCCAGGCGGTTTCCCAGCAGATCGCCGATGCGTACATCGCCTCCCGCACGCTGCACCTGGCTACCCGGGCCGCGTGCTGGCGGCTGGACGCGGGCCCGGAACCGGGCCCGGAAATGGGCACGCCCTCGGGCCCGGAAATGAGCACAGACCTCGACGTGGCCGGATACTGGTGCGCGGAGCAGGCCCCACGGTCCGTTCGGATATGTCATCATCTGCACGGCGGGCTGGGCATGGACGCGACCTATCCCTTGCCCGGGTTTTCCTCGCTGGTCGCCGACCTGGTCCGGTACCTGGGCGGCGCGGAGTACCGGCTGGAGCGGCTGGCATGTTCATCGACCTGACCCCCGACCAGCACGCGCTGCGCACCGAGCTGCGCGGCTACTTCGCCGGCCTGATGACCCCCGCCGAGCGCGCCGAGCTGCTCACCGAGCGGCACGGTGCTGTCTACCGCGACGTGGTGCGCCGGATGGGCCGGGCCGGGTGGCTTGGCGTGGGCTGGCCGGCGCGCTGGGGCGGGCGCGGGTTCGGCCAGGTGGAGCAGCAGATCTTCGCCGACGAGGCGGCCCGGGCCGACGTGCCGCTGCCCGCGGTCACGCTGCAGACCGTGGGCCCCACGCTGCAGGAGCACGGAACGGCCTGGCAGCAGGACTTCTTCCTGCCCCCGATCCTGGCCGGCGAGGTGCACTTCGCGATCGGCTACACCGAGCCGGAGGCGGGCACCGACCTGGCCTCGCTGCGCACCCGGGCCGTGCGCGACGGAGAAGAGTATGTCGTCGACGGGCAGAAGATCTTCACCACCGGCGCGCACGCGGCCGACTACATCTGGCTGGCCTGCCGGACCGACCCGGACGCGCCCCGGCACCAGGGGATCACGATCCTCATCGTGGATACCCGCGATCCCGGTTTCTCCTGGACCCCGATCATCACCCACGACGGCGCCCACCACGTCAACGCGACCTACTACGCCGGCGTGCGCGTCCCGGCCCGGATGCGGGTCGGCGCGGAGAACGAGGGCTGGCGGCTGATCACCACCCAGCTCAACCACGAGCGGGTCATGCTCGGCCCGGCCGGGCGGATCGCCGCCCTGCACGACCGGGTGCGGGCCTGGGCCGCCGAACGTGCCCTGCTCACCCGGCCCGACCTGCGCCGGGCGCTGGCCCGGGCCCGCGCCGTCATGCGCGTCAACGAGCTGCTCAACTGGCAGGTCGCATCCTCGCCCGCGCTCGACGTGGCCGACGCGTCCGTCACCAAGGTCTTCTCCTCCGAGCAGCTGCAGGTCATCGCGCAGGAGCTGGCCGAGGTGGTGGGGCGGCACGGCGATCCGGCCGACCCGGACACCGCCGCGCTGATGACCTGGCTCGACACCCAGCTCAAGCGCAACATCGTGCTGACCTTCGGCGGCGGCGTCAACGAGATCCAGCGCGAGCTCATCGCCACCGCGGGCCTCCGCCTGCCGCGAGCGCCGCGATGACCCCGGAAAACCCGGTGGCCGCCCAGACCCCGGTCCGCGCGGCCGCCGACAGCCTCAAGGCGGCGGGTGAGAGCCGCCCGCGGGTCGCGCGCGACCCGGTCAACCTGCCGATGATCCGCACCTGGATCGAGGCGATCGACCCCCAGGGCCCATGTGACCCGGACACCGCCCCGCCGGCCATGATCCAGGTCTGGACGATGCCCGGCCTGCACGGGGCGCGCGCAGACGACGACCCACTGGGCCAGATGACGCAGGTCCTGGACGACATGGGGTTCACGTCGGTGGTCGCGACCAACTGCGACCAGACCTACCACCGCTACCTCAAGGTCGGCGAGCAGCTGTCCGTCCGGGCCCAGCTCCTCGACGTCACCGGCCCCAAGCGCACCGCGCTGGGCGAGGGCTGGTTCGTCACCACCCGCAGCACCTGGTTCTCGGCCGGCGAGCCGGTCGCCACCATGGACTTCCGCATCCTCAAGTTCAGGCCCCCCCCCCCCCCCCCCCCCGCCGCCCCCGCCCCCCCCCCCCCCCCCCCTTTCCCCCCCCCCCCCCCCGGGAAGGGTGTTCCCGGGGGGGGTAACGTTCCCGGGGTGGAGGGGGGGGGTTTCACCCCTTTCCAAAGG
>Ga0187781_10003407_pt1 | contig 11973 bp, 7 predicted proteins | sample 0715_SJ02_MP02_2_FD_132447 | JGI IMG/M metagenome (GOLD analysis project Ga0187781, IMG submission 132447) | Tropical peat soil microbial communities from peatlands in Department of Meta, Colombia - 0715_SJ02_MP02_20_MG | ecosystem: Environmental > Terrestrial > Soil > Wetlands > Peat | place...
GCTGATCGAGGGCATCATCACCGAGAGCGAAGACGAGACCCTGATGGACAGGTACCTGTCCGGGGAAGAGATCGACCCCAAGGTACTCATCGAGGACCTGGAGAAGGCCGTCTCGCGCGGTAGCTTCTACCCGGTGCTCGTCGCGTCCGCGCCGCACCGGATCGGCATGCTCGAGCTGCTCGAGGTGATGACCGAGGCCTTCCCTTCACCCGCGGAGCACCCGCTGCCCACCGTGACCACTCCGGACGGCAAGCCAGTCAGCGGGCTGTCGTCTGACCCCAAGGGCCCGTTGCTGGCCGAGGTGGTCAAGACCACCTCCGACCCCTACGTCGGCCGGATCAGCCTGGTCCGCGTCTTCTCCGGCACGCTGCGTCCCGACGCCTCCGTGCACGTGTCCGGCCACGGGCGATCCTCCCGCGGGCATGAAGACCACGACGACGACGAGCGGATCGGTGCGTTGACCTCGCCGCTCGGCAAGCAGCAGCGGCCCGTCACGCAGTGCTCGGCGGGCGACATCTGCGCGGTGGCCAAGCTCAGCACGGCCGAGACCGGCGACACGCTGTCCGACAAGGACCGCCCGCTGCTGATGGAGCCGTGGTCCATGCCCGAGCCGCTGCTGCCGGTGGCGATCGTGGCGAAGTCCAAGGCCGACGAGGACAAGCTGTCCCAGGCACTGTCCCGGCTGGTCGCCGAGGACCCGACGCTGCGGCTGGAGATGAACCCCGAGACCCGCCAGCTCGTGCTATGGACGATGGGCGAAGCGCACTCCGACGTGCTGCTGGACCGGCTGGCCAACCGGCACGGCGTGGCGGTGGAAACGGTCGACCTGCGGGTTCCGCTGCGGGAGACGATCGCGGGCAAGGCCCACGGCCTGGGCCGGAACGTCAAGCAGACCGGCGGGCACGGCGAGTACGGCATCGCGCACATCGAGGTGGAGCCGCTGGAGGACTCGGCCGGCTTCGAGTTCGTCGACAAGATCGTCGGCGGGGTGGTGCCGCGCCAGTTCATCCCGTCGGTGGAAAAGGGCGTTCGCTGGCAGATGGAGCAGGGCGTGCTGGCCGGCTACCCGATGACCGGAGTCCGGGTCACCCTGTTCGACGGCAAGGCACACTCGGTGGACTCCTCCGACATGGCCTTCCAGAAGGCCGGGCGCCTGGCGCTGAAGGACGCCGTGGACAAGGCCCAGCCGATGCTGCTGGAGCCGGTCGACGAGGTGAGCGTGCTGGTGCCCGATGACTACGTGGGCGCGGTGATGTCCGACCTGTCCTCGCGTCGGGGCCGGGTGCTGGGCACCGAGCCGGTCGGCGTCGGCCGGACCCTGGTCAAGGCAGAGATCCCGGAACTGGAGATCACCCGGTACACCATCGACCTGCGGTCGCTCTCGCACGGCACGGGCTCGTTCACCCGGCAGTACCTGCGGCACGAGCCGCTGCCGTCCCACCTGGCCGCCAAGGTTGCCGCGGAGAGCAAGAGCTAGCGCCTCTTCGTCGCCTGCCCTTTCCATGTGGTTGGGCCTCTCTACCGATTCTTTCCGGTAGAGAGGCCCAACCATTGGTTCGGGTCTGTTGCTGGTGGGGCTGGAAGCTAGCCGTGGGGCTGGAGGTGGCGGGCTCGGGCTTCGGGGCCGGGGGCTGGGGCTTCGGGGCCAGGGCTCGGGACGGGGCCAGGGATACGGGCCGGGGTGCGGGGCGCGCGAGGGGTGGGTCTAGGACGCGGGCCAGGCGTCAGCCAGGAGCTTGCGAGTGTCGGCGAGGAGCTGGGGTAGGACACGGGTGCGCCCGACCACCGGCATGAAGTTGGTGTCGCCGCCCCACCTGGGCACGACATGCTGGTGCAGATGAGCGGCGATGCCGGCACCCGCCACCGAGCCGAGGTTGATGCCGATGTTGAACCCGTGCGGGCCCGAGGCCTGACGCAGGGCGCGGATGGCACGCTGGGTGTAGGAGGCGAACTCGGCGGTCTCCGCGACGGTCAGGTCGGTGTAGTCGGCCACGTGCCGGTACGGGACGACGAGCAGGTGGCCGGGGTTGTAGGGATACAGGTTGAGCACCACGTAGACCAGCGCGCCGCGGGCCACGATCAGGCCGTCCTCGTCGCTCAGCTGGGGCGCGCGGTCGAACACGCAGCCCTCGTCCTGGCCGGGACCCGACGGCTTGCCCGCCCCCTCGATGTAGGCCATCCGGTGCGGCGTCCACAGCCGCCCGAACGCGTCGGGGACGCCCGCGAAGGCGCTGTTACCGGGGCCGGCGGTGCCGGCGGGGTCGGCGGGGTCAGCCGGCACCGGGCTACACCTGGACGCGGTCGCGCACGGCGGCGACGATCTCCGCGATCGCCTCGGCCACCGAGACGCCGTTCTTCTGCGACCCGTCGCGGTAACGGAACGACACGGCCCCCTTGGCCACGTCGTCGTCGCCCGCGATCAGCATGTACGGGACCTTCTGCCGCTGCGCGGTCCTGATCTTCTTCTGCATCCGGTCGTCGCTCGCGTCGACCTCGATCCGGATGCCGTACTCGCGCAGCTGGTCCGCGACCTGCGACAGGTACGGCACGTGCGCATCGGCGATCGGGATGCCGACCACCTGGACCGGGGCCAGCCAGGGCGGGAACGCGCCCGCGTAGTGCTCGACCAGGATGCCGAAGAACCGTTCAATCGAGCCGAACAGCGCGCGGTGGATCATGATCGGCTGCTGCCGGGTTCCGTCGGCGGCCTGGTACTCCAGCCCGAACCGCTTGGGCAGGTTGTAGTCGACCTGGATGGTGGACAGCTGCCAGGTCCGGCCGATCGCGTCCCGCGCCTGCACGGAGATCTTCGGCCCGTAGAACGCCGCACCGCCCGGGTCGGCTACCAGCTCGAGCCCGGACTCCTCGGCGGCCTCCTGCAGTTCCCTGGTGGCCTGCGCCCAGTCCTCAAGGCCGCCGACCCACTTCTCCTTCTCGTCGTCCCGGGTGGACAGCTCGAGGTAGAAGTCGTTCAGGCCGTAGTCGCGCAGCAGGTCCAGGACGAAGGTCAGCAGCCGCCGCAGCTCGGCGCCGGCCTGCTCTCTGGTGCAGAAGATGTGCGCGTCGTCCATGGTCAGCCCGCGGACCCGGGTCAGGCCGTGCACCACGCCGGACTTCTCGTACCGGTAGACGGTACCGAACTCGAACAGCGGCAGCGGCAGGTCCCGGTAGGACCGGCCCCGGGACCGGTAGATCAGGATGTGCATCGGGCAGTTCATGGGCTTGAGGTAGTACTTGGCGCCCTCGAGCTCCATGGGCGGGAAGATGTTTTCCCCGAACCAGCTCAGGTGCCCGGAGATCTCGAACAGCTCCGACTTGGTGATGTGCGGGGTGTTGACGAAGTGGTAGCCGGCTTCTTCGTGCCGACGCCGCGAGTAGTCCTCCATGATCTTGCGGACCAGGCCGCCCTTGGGATGGAAGACGGCCAGGCCGCTGCCGATCTCGGTCGGGAACGAGAACAGGTCGAGTTCGGCGCCCAGCTTGCGGTGGTCGCGCTTCTCGGCCTCGGCCAGGAACTCCAGGTACTCGTCCTGGCGCTCGCGAGACTCCCAGGCGGTGCCGTAGATCCGCTGCAGCTGCGGGTTCTTCTCGCTGCCCCGCCAGTAGGCGCCGCCGCTGCGCATCAGCTTAAACGCGGGGATATGCCTGCTGGTGGGCACGTGCGGGCCGCGGCACAGGTCCTTCCAGCGCAGCTCGCCGGTGCCCGCGTCCAGGTTGTCGTAGATCGTCAGCTCGGGGCCGCCGACCTCGACGCCCTCGCTCAGCTCGAAGTCCAGCGAGCCGGACCCGTGTCCCTTGAGCCCGATCAGCTCCAGCTTGTAGGGCTCGGCGGCGAGCTCGGCCCGCGCCTGCTCGTCGGTCACCACCCGCCGGGAGAATCGCTGGCCCTGCTTGACGATCTGGCGCATCCGGGCCTCGATGACCTTCAGGTCCTCGGGGGTGAAGGGCTGGTCAACGTCGAAGTCGTAGTAGAAGCCGTTCTCCACCGGCGGCCCGATGCCCAGCCTGGCCTGCGGGAACAGCTCCTGCACGGCCTGGGCCATGACGTGCGCGGCCGAATGCCGCACGATGTAGTGGCCGTCGTCGCTGGCGATGTCGACCGGCTCCAGAACGTCCCCGTCGGCGACCTGAGAGGCCAGGTCGCGCAGCTCGCCGTTGACCCGCGCGGCGATCACGGTGCCGTCACGGCCGACGGAAGCCAGCGCCGCGCCGGCCGTCGTGCCCGCCTCGACCACGTGCTCGCTTCCGGCGAGGGTGATACGAAGCTGCTGGCTGGACACGGCGGACTCCTCGGTGGTCGGACAGGGTTGGTGACCCGATGCTACCGGTGTCCGGGCGCTTCGGTGTCTGGCGGGACGAGGCCCGCGCGGCGCAGGGCGTCGGCTAGCGCGCCCTCCGGACCGCTGGCACCGGGACGGGCGGGTGAGCCACGGCCCGTTCGTCCGAAAGTGCCTGAAGAGCGGCCCGGACGGTCGTCGGCTCGGTCGCGGCCGCGAGCCGGACGCGGTGCTGGCCTGGCCGCCGGTGGCGGCGCTGCTGGCCTGGCCGCCCGTGGCGACGGGTCTTCGTCGTCCAGCCGGAGCGTGAGCGAGATCCGGTGCCGGGGGACGTCGACGGACAGCACCTTGACCCGCACCACGTCGCCGGACTTGACCACCGTACGCGGGTCGGAGACGAAGCTACGCGACATGGCAGACACGTGCACGAGGCCATCCTGGTGCACGCCGACGTCGACGAACGCGCCGAACGCGGCCACATTGGTCACCACACCCTCCAGCACCATGCCGGGCCGCAGGTCCTCGAGGGTCTCGACGCCCTCGGCGAACGTCGCGGTGGCGAACGCGGGCCGCGGGTCGCGGCCGGGTTTCTCCAGCTCGCGCAGGATGTCGGTGACGGTCGGCAGGCCGAACCGGTCGTCGGTGAACTGCTGGGGCTTCAGCGTGCGGAGCGTGGCGGTGCTGCCGATCAGGGCGCCCGCCTCCGAACCGGTGGCGGCCAGGATCCGGCGGACGACCGGATAAGCCTCGGGGTGCACGCCGGAGGCGTCGAGCGGATCGTCGCCGCCACGGATGCGCAGGAACCCGGCGCATTGCTCGAAGGCCTTCGGGCCAAGCCGGGGCACCTGCATCAGCTGCCGACGGGTCCGGAACGGCCCCTCGGCGTCGCGGCGGGCCACGATCGCGGTCGCCAGGCCGGGGGTGATGCCGGAGACCCGGGTCAGCAGCGGCTGGGAGGCGGTGTTCAGATCGACGCCAACCGCGTTCACGCAGTCCTCGACCACCGCATCCAGCGAGTGCGACAGCTTGCCCTCGGTGACGTCATGCTGGTACTGGCCGACGCCGATGGACTTCGGGTCGATCTTGACCAGCTCGGCCAGCGGGTCCTGCAGCCGCCGCGCGATCGACACCGCGCCCCGCAGCGAGACGTCCAGCTCGCCGAGCTCGCGCGAGGCGTATGCCGACGCGGAGTAAACGCTGGCGCCCGCCTCAGACACCACGACCTTGGTCAGCTTGAGCTCAGGGTGCCGCCCGATCAGGTCCGCGGCCAGCCGGTCGGTCTGCCGCGAGGCGGTGCCGTTGCCGATGGCGATGAGCTCAGCGTGGTGCTGCTGCGCGAGTTTGGCCAGGGTGTCGAGCGATTTGTGCCACTGGCGGTGCGGCTCGTGCGGGTAGATGGTCGCGGACGCGGTCACCTTGCCGGTCCCGTCGATCACGGCGACCTTGACCCCGGTCCGGAAGCCGGGATCCAGGCCGATCGTGACCCGCGCGCCCGCCGGGGCGGCCAGCAGCAGGTCACGCACGTTAGCCGCGAACACCCGCACCGCCTCGTCCTCGGCCGCCTGCCATAGCCGGACCCGGATGTCGACGCTCAGGTGGGTCAGGATGCGGGTGCGCCAGGCCCAGTGCACGGTGGCCTTGAGCCACTCGTCGGCGGGGCGGCCTTCGTCGCGAATGCCGAAGCGGTCAGCGATGGCTTCTTCGATCGCCGGGTCGCCGGCCCCGGGGTCGAGGGTAAGGTCGAGGACCTCCTCCTTCTCGCCGCGGAACAGGGCCAGGATGCGGTGCGCGGGCAGCCCGGCGAAAGGCTCGCTGAACTCGAAGTAGTCGGCGAACTTCGCGCCTTCTTCTTCCCGGCCCGGGAGGACCTTGGAGATCAGCGTGCCGCGGGCGGCCATGGCCTCGCGCAGCTGCCCGATCAGGTCGGCGTCCTCGGCGAACCGCTCGACCAGGATGGCACGGGCGCCCTCAAGCGCGGCGTTTGCGTCGGGGACGTGTTCGTTGGTGAACGCTCGAGCGGCGTGCTGCGGATCACGCGTGGGATCTCCGAGCAGCAGGTCGGCCAAGGGCTCCAGGCCCGCCTCGCGGGCGATCTGGGCCTTGGTGCGCCGCTTGGGCTTGTAGGGCAGGTACAGGTCCTCGAGCCGGGCCTTGGCGTCGGCCGCCCGGATCTGGGCTTCGAGCTCGGCGGTCAGCTTGCCCTGGGCCATGACCTCCTTGATGATCGCCTCACGGCGCTCATCGAGCTCGCGCAGGTAGCGCAGCCGTTCGGTGAGCGTGCGCAGCTGGGCGTCGTCGAGCGTGCCGGTGGCTTCCTTGCGGTACCTGGCGATGAACGGCACGGTCGCGCCGCCGTCGAGCAGCGAGATCGCCGCGCTGACCTGCCGGGCGGCCACCCCGAGCTCGTCGGCGATCCGCTGGTCCACCGACCGGGTCTGATTCGCAGTCACCACAGCAATTGTGCCAGCGGCCGAACGCGCGCCGGGTAAATCACCCGCGCCGGGCGAGGCGCCGCAGCCGCCCGGCTGTGACCATCAGCACCATGCACCTACCATCGTCTCACCTATGGAGTCGCGATGCCGCTCGCCAGTTCCTACTCTTATCCGCTCCTCGGAGCATTCTGGACGATCTTCGAGATCTTCCTGTGGGTTATCTGGATCTGGATCCTGATCTATGTCTTCATCGACATCTTCCGCAGCCGCGACCTGTCCGGCGGGATGAAGGCGCTGTGGTTCATCTTCGTCCTGTTCATCCCGCTGATCGGCGTCCTGGTCTACCTGATCGCCCGCGGCGGCAAGATGCACGAGCGTGCCGTGCAGCAGGCGCAGCAGCAGGACCAGGCCTTCCGCGCCTATGTCCAGGATGCCGCGGGTTCGCAGAGTTCGGCCGACCAGCTGGCCAAGCTGGCTGACCTGCGCGACCGGGGCGTTATCACCCCCGCGGAGTTCGAGGCCCAGAAGGCCAAGATCCTGGCCACCTGAGTGTAGCTTGGGCGATATGACCGGGAGCCTCGCCGAGAGGGAAAGCTCCGCCCCGGAGCAGCATCTCCTGCGCGGCTGGCGCTCGGTCATATTCGCCCCGGTCGGCAGCGGCCAGCGACGCCGGCGCGGAAGCGACGGCGTACGCCTGGCCGTCGCCGTCCTCGCCCTGGCGTGCTGCCTGCTCGTCATCCGGTACGACTCCCGGATCGACCGGGCCATCACCCAGGTGATCCATCCGCCGCCCTGGAGCATCACCTGGCTGGTGACGGTGGTGTACCAGGCGGGCTCGTTCGGGGTCGTGATCGTCCTGGTGGCCCTGGCGCTGGCCGCGCGCCGCTGGGAGATCGCGCGCGACATCGGGCTGAGCGCGGCCGGGACGGCGGCGGTGTGCGGGATTCTGATCGTCCTGCTCGGCAGCCGCGGCGGCCGCCCGGCCGGGATCGTGATCGACGACTACTTCATGCGCTTCCCCGTCGTGCAGGTCGCCGTGTTCATGGCGGTGGCCACGGCCGCGCTGCCGTACCTGGCGCGGGGCGTGCAGCGCCTCGTCGAGATCTTCATCGCCGCGGTGGCGCTGGCCTGCGCGGTCGGAGGTCACGGGCTGCCGCTCAACGTCCTGGGCAGCCTGGCCATCGGCTGGGGGGTGGCGGCGGCGGTCCGGCTCGCCTTCGGCTCACCGCTCGGCCTGCCCTCGGCCGAGGACGTGCGGCTGCTGCTCGAGGAGTTCGGCATCCGCGCGGGCGACGTCCGCCCGGCAGCCCGGCAGGTCTGGGGCGTGGCCACGTTCGAGGCCACCGAGGTACGCGTGGGGGTCCCGCCCGGTCGCCTCCGCATCGCCGTCTACGGGCGGGACGCGGCGGACGCCAGACTGCTCACCAAGGCGGGCCGGTTCGTGCTGTACCGGGACTCCGGGCCGAGCCTGACCATCACCCGGCTCCAGCAGGTCGAGCACGAGGCGTACCTCACCTTGCGGGCGGGCCAGGCGGGGGTCAGCGTGCCGGAGATCGCCGAAGCCGGGACGGCCGGGCCGACCCATGACGCGCTGCTGGCCTGCCGGCTGCCGCCTGGGACCGCGCTGTCGGACGCGGACGCCGCCGAGATCAGCGACGTCATGCTCGATGACCTGTACCGCCAGCTGCTGATCCTGCGGCGGGCGCGCATCGCGCACGGTGCGATCAGCGGTGACGCGGTGCTGGCCGACCCGCCGGCCCAGGCCATAACGCTGGCGGACTTCCGCAACGCCTCGGCGCCCGCCTCGCCGGATCAGCTTGACCGTGACCTGGCCGGCGCGCTGGCGGCGACGGCCGTGGCGGTCGGCCCCGAACGGGCGGCTGGTTCCGCGGCCCGGTGCCTGGAGCCGCAGATGCTGGAAGGGGCGCTCAGGCAGCTGCAGAAGCCGTCCCTTGATCCCCTGCTCGGCCGGAGCCTGAGGGGCCGGCGCGAGCTGCTCCCTGAGGTCCGTCAGCGCACCGCCCAGGCCGCCTCGATCGAGTTGCCGACGCTGGTGGAGCCGCGGCGGGTGAGCTGGCCGACGCTGATCATGATCATCGGCACGATGATCGGCGGCTGGGCCCTGATCGGCGTGCTCATCGACGTTGCCGCCTCTTTCGACACCGTGATCGGGGCCGAGTGGCTGTGGGTCATCATGGCGCTGGTCCTGGCTCAGCTGGTCTATGTGGCGGGCGGCGTGGAAGCCGTCGGCAGCGTGGCCGGGCCGCTTCCGTTCGGCCGGGCGGTGGCCGTCGAGTTCGCCAACGCGTTCAGCGCACTGGCCGGCGGCACGGCGGCGGTCTTCGCCACCCGGGTGCGCTTCTTCCAGAAGCAGGGCTACGACGCCGCGGTGGCGCTGAGCTCGGGCGCCATCATGACCACGGCCAACTGGATCGCCATCGCCGTGTTGGCCCTGATCTCGCTGCCGTTCGCCTGGGGAAATCTTGACCTCGAGGTCACACCGCAATCCGGCGGGGACTCGAAACTGGTCTGGATCATCCTGGCCGTGGTGGTGGCGGTCGCCGTGGCCGCCGGGCTGGTCTTGGCCGTGCCCCGGCTGCGCAGGCTGGCCGGCAGCAAGCTGCGCCCCAAGCTGAGCGACATCTGGGGCAACCTGCGGCAGGTGGCCAGCTCGCCGCACAAGCTGGCGCTGCTGGTAGGTGGCACGTTCGGCCAGGAGCTGCTGGTGGCCATGGCGCTGTCCGTATCGCTGCGGGCCTTCGGCGACCATGTCAACCTGCCCACCGTGTACCTGGTCATCTTCCTGGCCGGGATCGTCGGGGGCATCTCGCCTACACCCGGCGGCATGGGAGTGGTGGAGGCGGGCATGATCCTGGGCCTGACCGCGGCCGGGGTCCAAGAGGCCGACGCGACCGCCGCGGTCTTCATCCAGCGCCTGTTCACCTCCTACCTGCCGCCTATCTGGGGCTGGATTACCCTCGTGTGGATGCGGAGAAGGGAGTACCTGTGAGGACTGACGAGCATCCACGCGCGGACGGAACGCTGCCTTCCGATGCCGTGGGGCCGTTCGCGTCTTCATGGCGGCGCCGCCACCTGACCGTGGATGAGCGGGTCGCCCGGGGCCAGGCCGCCCGGCTGCAGGCGCCCCGGTCGAGCCACGGGCGGTGGGAGCCCGCTGAGGACCGCCCGGACCCGGTCGCGCTGCTCGAAGAACAGGCGGCGAGCCGGGTGCCCGAACTCGTTCCGATCCGCTACGGGAGGATGCTGGCCTCGCCGTTCACGTTCTACCGGGGCGCCGCCCTGATCATGGCGGCCGACCTGGCGGCCACCCCGGTCACCGGGGTCACCGTGCAGCTGTGCGGTGACGCCCACCTGTCGAACTTCGGGCTGTTCGGCACGCCTGAACGGCAGATGCTGTTCGACATCAACGACTTCGACGAGACCCTCCCGGGACCGTGGGAGTGGGACGTGAAGCGGCTGGCGGCCAGCTTCGAGATCATGGGCCGCGACCGCGGTTTCTCCCCGGCCGACCGCCGCGCCGTCGTCATGGCCGGGGTCCGGGAGTACCGGGACCGGATGCGCCGGGCCGCCGGGATGGGTGGCCTGGACGCCTGGTACGAGCATTTGGAGGTCGGGATGCTGCTCAAGCTGGTCCGCCAGGAGGTCCAGGTCAAGCGGATCGGCAAGCACGAGGGCGAGGCGGTCGAGGAGATGGTGGCCAAGGCGAGAACCCGCGATAGCACGCGGGTGTTCGCCAAGCGGGCGGACGAGGTCGACGGAGAACTGCGCATCGTCGCCGACCCGCCGGTCATCATCCCGATCGAGGACCTGGTCCGGCCGGGGTCGGAATGGACCCTGGCCCAGCCGGGATCGGAATGGGAGAACCCGGCCCCGCTCATCAAGAAGCTGCTCAGCTCGTACCGGCGCACCCTCGGGCGTCATCACCACCCCATCGAGGAGTACCGCTACGTCCACGCGGCGTACAAGATGGTCGGCGTGGGCAGCGTCGGCACCCGCTGCTACATCATGCTGATGCTCGGCCGCGACCATGACGACCCGCTGTTCCTGCAGGTCAAGGAGGCGCAAGCCTCCGTGCTCGAGCGCTTCCTCGGTGCGAGCACCTATAAGCACCACGGGGAGCGCGTGGTCGCGGGTCAGCGGCTGATGCAGGCGGCGACGGACATCTTCCTGGGCTGGCAGCGCATCAGGGGGCTGGACGGCGTCAGCCGCGATTACTACGTGCGCCAGTTCCAGGACTGGAAGGGAAGCGCGGATGTCGACACGCTCCTGGTACCGGGAGCCACGCTGTACGCGCGCATCTGCGGAGCGACACTGGCCCGGGCGCACGCCCGGTGGGGGGACAGGATCGCCATCGCCTCCTACCTCGGCAAGGGGGAGACTTTCGACCGGTCTATAGCGGACTTCACCGCCCTCTACGCGGACCAGAACGAGCGGGACTACGCCGAGTTCGCCGCGGCCGTCGACTCCGGGCGGCTGGTCGCCCGGACCGGCGTGTAGGCGCCCGCCCTAACCCAGCACGCCCAGGTTTCAGAGGTTTCACGGGACCGGGCGGGTCCGCTCCGGGGTCACCAGGACGGCGACCCGGCGCTCCTCGGCCATGACCCGATCGTAAGTGGGCCAGTCGTCGTGCGTCCCGCCCGCCGCGGTGAAGATCTCGCGCAGCAGCAGGCGCAGCCGCTCAGCGTCCACTCCGGGCAGCGGGTCGTCCGGTCCGGCCAGGTCGACCGGGCCCTCGGCCGATGCCCACTGCCAGCCCGCCCGGACCACCACCGTGGCCCGCGGGCGCGCCCTGAGGTAGGCCAGCCGACGGGCGTCGCCGCGGCTGACCAGGCCTACAACCTGGGCTCCGGTTAACCGGGTGCGGCAGCACGCCCGCGTTCACCACTGACGATTGGATCGTCGTGTCCGGCCGGAGCACCGAGACCACGACCAGGCCGTGATCACCGTCGACCAGCCGGGCAAACTCCTGGAGTCCGCTCACCGCTGCAGCCTAACCCGTCCCGCCCCGCTCTGACCGGGCGGCCCGCCGCGGTGGACAGGGCGAAATGTTATGCGTGTATCCCCCGCCTTATCTTGGGGGTCGGTATGCCGCTGTGCGGTCAGTGTGCGGGGCGTGTCGCCGGGTTGTGCGGAGCGGGCAGTGGAGCATCGCTCATCCGCGGTGATAGTGCCGCAGCCCGGCCCTTCGGGCACGTTCGTCGTGATCGTGTGTCGCTACCTCGTTGTGGACGAGGTAGCGACAC